>Ga0209185_1000016_pt1 | contig 358342 bp, 310 predicted proteins | sample SidtaG_2_FD_187425 | JGI IMG/M metagenome (GOLD analysis project Ga0209185, IMG submission 187425) | Marine algal microbial communities from Sidmouth, United Kingdom - Sidmouth_Asex2 metaG (SPAdes) (version 2) | ecosystem: Host-associated > Algae > Red algae > Unclassified | place: Sidmouth...
CTGTCCAATAAAATAATTAACTTTGCTCATTGTAGAATCGTTTGTGTGGTTATAAACGAAACTACTAAGAGAGGGTAAAACCTCTCTTATTTTTTTTCTAATTTAAATCTTTACCGGACAACAGTAGTTTCTAACTACACCCAGATATCCTTTAGCTCCAACATTCAAATATTTAATACCCATATAAATCTAATAAAGTTTCTTTCCCATATTTAGCACCTGCACTCGAATATAAGTAATCTTCTTCGTTTAATACTATACCTGCTCTTACCGGATTCAAGTAAATGTAATTAATACGTGACTCCAATTTTTCCTGCGTATCCAACAGAATCGCATGATTATTATGTGTCCATAATTGGAATCCGCCTACTCGCTTATTAAACTTAGCATGATATTCAAAAACAACTTTCATCCAATCACGCCTACTTTCTTTGTTATTATCCAACAGCAAAGTTTTCAGTTTTTTAGATGTAAACTTCTTAAAATCTCTAATCGTATTAGACAAATCTTCTTTTTCACTTCGCAAAATTATATGCACATGATTACTCATTATTACAAAAGCATAAACCAATAAGCCTTTTTCTTTTTGACAATACACTAAGCTATCAATAATTACATCCTTATTCACCTTGCGTGAAAATATATCTACCCAACCAACCACTTGAAACGTGAGATAATAAATACCTCCTTGGTCATAAATTTGATAAGCAGTACCCATGATGCTAATTTAATATTAGCTGAATGATTTGTAATATAAAACTTGCAAAGGATAATAAGGTGTAGTTACAAACTACACCTAGATCTTTTTTACTAACTCCCCCAATTCTCCCGATCCAAGCTACGGTACTGAATTGCCTCTGCCAAATGCTCAACTTTTATCTCCTCACTTTTTTCAAGATCAGCTATCGTGCGGCTCACTTTTAATATCCTATCATAAGCTCGTGCCGACAAACTCAAACGTTCCATAGCCGTTTTTAAAAGTGTTTGCCCCGCTTGATTAATCTGACAAAGCTCTCTCAATTGCTTACTACTCATTTGCGCATTGGCGTACATTCCTTTATTCTCTTCGTAGCGTTTCGCTTGAATTTCTCTAGCTTCAATCACGCGTTCCCGAATGCCTTCACTTTTTACGGGAGAGGCAATCTGAGTATTTAATTCTGAAAAAGGTACCGGCGTGACTTCCACATGCAAATCAATACGATCTAATAAAGGACCCGATATTTTATTCAAATATTTCTGTACCGTTCCGGGTGGGCAGGTACATTCTTTTTCGGGGTGATTAAAATAACCGCAAGGACAAGGGTTCATACTAGCCACCAACATAAAACTGGCAGGAAAATCTAAGGACACTTTGGCTCTAGCAATTGTCACTCGGCGCTCCTCCATAGGTTGTCGCATTACTTCTAATACGGTTCGTTTGAACTCCGGTAACTCATCCAAAAATAGCACACCATTATGCGCTAACGATATTTCGCCAGGCTGAGGAAATCCTCCACCACCTACCAACGCCACATCACTAATCGTATGATGAGGCGAGCGAAATGGACGCTTACTGACCAAGGTAGAGCCTTCTGGTAATTTACCCGCCACAGAATGAATTTTTGTTGTTTCCAAGGCTTCTAACAAACTTAGTGGTGGTAAAATACTTGGTAGCCGTTTCGCCAGCATGGTTTTACCCGCCCCCGGTGGTCCAATCAATATTAAGTTATGACCGCCAGCGGCCGCAATTTCCATCGCACGTTTTATATTTTCCTGACCTTTTACGTCGCTAAAGTCTAATTCAAAATCATACTGTGAATGAAAAAATTCATCTCGTGTATCAATTTCAATTGGCTTAAGTTGTTTATTACTTCCGTTTAAAAACTCTATCACATCAGTGATATGCTCTACGCCATAAACGTCCAGATTATTTACCATGCCCGCCTCACGAACATTTTGAAGCGGTACAAACAATCCTTTAAAACCATCTTTCCGCGCTTGGATTGCAATCGGCAAAGCCCCTTTAATCGGAAGGATACTACCATCCAATGAAAGCTCTCCCATAAATTGATACTGATCTAGGTTTTCTTTTTCAACTTGATTCGTAGCAGCTAAAATTCCTAGTGCAATTGGTAAGTCAAAAGCAGTTCCTGTTTTACGAATATCAGCTGGCGAAAGATTCACTACTATCTTGGTTCGTGGCCATTTATACCCAATATTTTTTATCGTACTTTCTATGCGATGCGAGCTTTCTTTTACCGCACTATCCGGCAAGCCCACGATATGAAACAGCGTACCTTCTAGTACATCCACCTCTATGGTAATTGTGATAGCATCTACTCCGGTAACCGCACTGGCAAATAACTTTGAAAGCATTCGGTAAATATAATAGTAAATTGACTATCCGAAGCAACACAGGTCATTAGCGAAAAAGTAAGCCAAGCATCTTGTGGTTGTAATACTACTATCTTGCTATTTTGAAAGCATAAAGGAAATTGAACACAGAAATTTATAGATAGCACACCATTCTTTGACCAAAATTATAGTATCAGGATAAGCATTCAGATAATAATCCTGGTAAGGTATAATCTTTCTTTATAAAAAAATATACTCTAAAAAAAAATAAGTTTCAATTAATAAGAATCCAGCTGCCGTCCTATATCGGATTGATAGTATAGCGTACTTTTGAAATTGAAATGCCATTTGAACCGAGTGATAAATTGCAAACTCCTATTGAGTATCTCAAAGGTGTCGGTCCTATGCGCGCAAAAATGCTACGCAGTCAGGTCAACATTTCCACCTTTGGTGACCTCTTATTTTTCTACCCGTTCCGCTATGAAGACAAATCGAATCGTAAAAAAATAAATGAAATAATTGATGAAGAAAACGTGCTAGTCCAAGGAAAAATTACTGACTATGAAGAAATTGGAATCGGTCGTAAAAAAAGATTAGTTGCTTATTTAGAAGATGGCACCGGCAGTATGGAGCTTGTATGGTTTAGAAGTATTGCTTGGATACGAAAAATACTTAGCAATGCACAAGAAGTGCAAGTCTATGGGAAGGCGACATATTTTAATCGAAAGTTTTCAATCACTCACCCAGAACTTGAGAAGATAGGCGAAGAAACCAAGACAGACGAAGTGCCGCTCTTTCCAATCTATCCAAGTACAGAAATGCTCAAGGCCAAACACGTAAACGCTAAAACAGTTGCCAAACTAATGGCAGAGCTGCTCCAACAAATCACAGCACAAGACGTGGTGGAGAATCTCCCGCTGAATATTATACAAGAATTAAATCTTCTACCAAGACTAACCGCTTTACAACAAATTCATTTCCCCGAAAGCGATGAAATGCTTCACGCAGCACGCAAGAGATTAAAATTTGAAGAACTATTCATAGATCAAATGAATATTTGCAAACTAAAATTAAACAAAAGCAAAACTCCAGGTCATCACTTTGAAATTGTAGGAGAGTATTTCAATGATTTTTATAAAAATGATTTACCCTTCGACCTCACCGATGACCAAAAACAAGTACTAAAAGAAATTCGGCTAGATACAAAAACAGGCTTTCAGATGAACCGTCTCTTGCAAGGAGATGTAGGTAGCGGAAAAACGATTGTTGCCTTACTCTCTATGCTGTTGGCAAAAGACAATCAATTTCAAGCGTGCCTATTAGCCCCAACAGAAATACTAGCTCAACAACATTATCAAGGCATAAAAAAACTTTTGTATGCCCAAGATGTGAGTATGGCTCTGCTAACAGGAAGTGTATCTGCCAAAGACCGAAAACCTATTTTAGCTGCCTTACAAAATGGCGAGCTTGATATAATAGTTGGTACACACGCTATCCTAGAACCCAAGGTTATTTTTAATAATTTAGGTTTGTGCATTATAGATGAGCAGCACAGGTTTGGGGTGGCACAGCGCGCTAGAATGTGGGCAAAGAACACTACCCCTCCCCATATTTTGGTAATGACCGCCACTCCCATTCCAAGGACTTTGGCCATGACTACCTATGGTGATTTGGAAGTAAGTATCATAAAAAAACTACCCCCCGGTCGAAAGCCCATACGAACCGTTCATAGAAAAGATAATAAACGAAGTGAGGTGATGCATTTTATAAAAACAGAGGTAGAAAAAGGACATCAGGTTTACATCGTTTATCCACTTATTGAAGAAAGTGAAAAATTAGATTATGAAAATTTAGAGCAAGGTTATGAATTAGTCACTACTTATTTTCCTAGTCATACCTACCAAGTGGCTATGGTACACGGCAGACAAAGCTTGGAAGAGCGAGAACATAATATGCAAGGATTTGTAAAGGGTCATGCTCAAATATTAGTAGCCACTACTGTCATAGAAGTAGGCGTAGATGTGCCCAATGCTTCTGTGATGATTATCGAAAGTGCTGAGCGCTTTGGACTTTCTCAGCTTCACCAATTACGTGGCCGTGTAGGTCGAGGAGCTGCGGCTTCTTACTGTATTTTAATGACTGGGCACAAACTGAGCAAGGATGGTAAAGAAAGAATAAGCACAATGGTAAACCATAGTAGCGGTTTTGAAATCAGTCAAAAAGATCTTGAGCTCCGCGGACCTGGTAATCTGCATGGAACCAAACAAAGCGGTTTGTTGGATTATAAATTAGCCAATATTATTGAAGATAGCCACCTTATGTCGCAGGCAAGAGAAATGGCTCTGCATGTTCTTCAGCAAGACAGTGAGTTACTAAAACCTGAAAATGCTCCCTTGCAGAGATTTTTATCAGCGAATAAAAACAGTACCAATTGGTTAGAGATTAGCTAAAAAATAAATCCTCAATTGAAACTAGCCCGCAAATGCCCTCCAAACATCAAGGCCATTGGCATAAAGCATCAAGGCCAATAAAAGAACCAGTCCTACTCCATTTGCTTTTTCAATAACTTTATCCGATACTTTTACACCCGTGATCATTTCAAAAAGTAAGAACAGAACGTAACCACCATCTAAACCTGGAATCGGCAGCAAATTCATAAAGGCTAAAATGATAGAAATAAAGGCAGTTAACTGCAAGAAAATTTCCATATCAAACACCTTCGGGAACATTCCTCCTATTGATCCAAACCCTCCTAAACTTTCGCTCAATTTTACCTCTGGCGAAGTAAAAATCAAACGCAATTGTAGCATATATTCCTTCAGCTTTTCTTTCGTTTCTTTAATTCCTCTCGGTATGGCACTTACGCCTGAGTATGACAAATGAGTGATATCAAATAATGAATCGGGCGCTCTTTGAAAATAGACCACCATTTTACCCGTGTCGGTAATACTCGTTTGCAAGGCAACTGTATCCGCCCCGCGCAGGACATTCATAGACATTTTATTCAATTGACTACTGTCCGCTTGAGCACGAACTTTCAACATAGTTTTCTCGGGTATCAGGGAACTAGATCCACCTAAGGCCCATTTGTTCAAAGTGTTTTGCGACTTAACTACAGCAAATTTTTTACTGAAATCATGAGTAAAAAATGCAGGCTCACCGTTAATACTGAGAATTTTATCTTTGGGCTGCAACACATTATAGTTTGGACTATTGGTCGGAATAGAATCTACCACAACTGGAAAACGGATAGAAAAAATCGGCTTCCGTTTTGCCTTCATGATTTTCATTGCTTTATTCACCGTTCCTTCTGGCACCTTGAGTACTTCTTCACTTCCGTTTCGATTAACTGTCAAAGTATTTTTATCACTAAAAATCATGTGATAAACTACCTTGTTTTCATCCAATACTTTCTTATCTCCTACGTGCGTGATAATATCTCCATCCTGTAACCCAATACTCCGGCCTAAGCTGTCAGCATGAATGCCGAAGGTTACATTTTCTGGTGGAATGTAACTCTCTCCATAGTTAGCAAAGACGATAATATAAATTACCATAGCTAACAATACATTCATGATAATTCCACCGAGCATGATCAGTAGCTTCTGCCAAGATTTTTTACTGCGATATTCCCACGGTTGCGGCTCACCCTTCATCGCTTCTGGATCGGCGCTTTCGTCTACCATACCAGCAATTTTCACATATCCCCCGAGCGGAAACCAGCCTAAACCATATTCAGTTCCCTTCCATTTTTTCTTGAATAACGAAAAGTTCATGAAGGTGGCAAAAGGAAAAAAGAAATCAAAAAAGAGGTAAAACTTTTCTACCCGCGTTTTGAATAATTTAGCGAACATAAAATGTCCGAACTCATGGATAATGATGAGTATGGATAGCGCTGCAAAAAATTGTATTATTTGTATAACTATCGGCGAAATCGCCAAAAAGGTAATAAGTAAATCCATTTTATTCTTTTATAAGTCGTTGGCAAAATTGCCGAGTTAGACGATCCGTTTCTTTATAATCATGAAGACTGGGTGTAGCGATAAAGTCAATTTTTTCGATACTCTTCTCAATCAACTCACTCATTTCTAAGAACCCAATTTTATTCTTCAAAAAAGCGGCTACCACGATTTCGTTCGCGGCATTCATTATACAAGGTACATTTCCACCTTGTTTCATAGCTTCCATGGCAATCCCTAAGTTTCTGAAGGTTTTTAAATCTGCATCTTCAAAGGTAAGCTTGGTGTGTTTTTGGTTTATATACCGAGGATATTGGTTAGCCAAACGCTTTGGATAGGCTAAAGCGTACTGTATAGGCAATTTCATGTCTGGCAAGCCCATTTGTGCTTTTTGCGACCCATCAATAAATTCTACAAATGAATGTACGATTGATTGAGGGTGAACTACCACGTCAATTTGTTCTTTTTTCAAACCGAATAGCCATTTCGCTTCTATCATTTCTAAGCCTTTGTTCATGAGGCTGGCCGAGTCGATTGAAATTTTTGCTCCCATTTCCCAATTCGGGTGTTGTAGGGCATGGTCTCTTTTTACATTAACCAAGTAGTTTGGTTTTTTACCTAAAAAAGGACCGCCTGAAGCCGTAAGGATCACCTTACTAACCTCATCCATATTTTCGCCAACCAAGCACTGAAATATCGCTGAATGTTCGCTATCCACGGGTATAAGCTTGGCGTTAAACTGCGCCACAGAAGCCATAACAATATCACCCGCTACCACTAGCGTTTCTTTGTTAGCAAGGGCTATTGTTTTTCCTTGCTCTACAGCTGCCAAGGTAGATGACAAACCTGCAAAGCCAACGATAGCTGCTAGCAGAACGTCATAAGTATCACTGGCTGCTACTTCTATTAAGGCCGTTTCTCCGGCATATACTTTGATTCCTTGATCGCTAAGTGCCGCATTGACCTGTTCATACTTCTCTTCGTTAGAAATTATGACAATGTTGGGTTTGTACTGCAAACTTTGCTCAATGAGCAAATCAGCATTATTGTGGGCAGTAAGTACAGCTACTTCAAATAAGTCTGGATGATTGTCCACCACAGTCAAGGCTTGAGTACCTATTGAACCCGTACTTCCGTATATTGCAACTCGCTTACTCATATATTAAAAAGGAGCGGCAAAATTAGCGTGTAATTACGGTCTAATGGGAATTATTTCTGATTTTAATTATAAAAATGCCAAATGAAGATTAACTTTAGACTTTCTTTATAAGTAATGAAACGAACCAAAAACTTTTTAGTGGCCTCGGCGTCGACCTTATTATTTTTATCCATCGTCTTCATCAGTTCTTGCGTTAAAGAACGAGACGTTGATACTTACGCAGCCGAAGATGCCGTATTTGCTCTTTGGGCCTACGACAACGCAATGGATATTGCCAATGAAGCCAATTCGCTGAGCACAGGCGATAATTTAGTTCTGTATAAAACTACGGGCAACTGCTCTAGAGTAATTAATACTCCTGGTGAGCTAATCATTTCATTTGGTGACGATAACTGCCTTTGTAACGACGGCAGAGAACGAAGAGGGAAAATCATAGTAAACTACGAAGGAAATTATGATGACACCAATGCTGTACATAATTACACTTTTCAAAACTACTTCATCAATGACAATGAGATTAACGGTACGCAGACCGTAACGGCAGTAAATAGTGAAGATGGGGTTCAACAGTTTGCTATCGTAATTGACGGAAAATTAGATATTGAAGATTCTTTAGGCGCTCTTACCTATCAAGCCGACTTAACTAGGCGATTTGTAGAAGGAAACGGAACCATTCAGTGGGGTGATGATGTGTATGAAATCAGCGGTACAGCACAAGGTCTAAATATTTATGGTAACAATTATGCTTTCAGTATTGTAGAGCCAGTTGTAAAAGCGAATACATTAATGTGTCGATTTTTTAATAAGGGTATTTTGGAAGTCCAGCCACAAGGTAGAACCTTCCGTAGCATTGATTTTGGTGATGGGTCTTGCGATAAAAGTGCCATAGTGACTATTGACAGAAAACAACATAACATTGATATGGAATAACTAATCCATAGTCAGGAAATTATAGAGGCGAGTCTTGAAAGATTCGCTTTTATTTTTTTAAGAACTTAACTCACTTTGAACAACTCAATTACACGATCCTACATAACTTCGCTTGGCTGTGAATATTAATTATAACGATAGCATCAATTTTGTCAAAAAACTAAACGCGCCTCGCGTTTGGAACGGGCTGAAGGTATTTAGTAGTTATTTCCTTACCAAGTGGACGAATAAAACGATTCAATGGGGATCGCCTTTTTCAATTTCATTTGAGCCAACGACTTCTTGCAATCTTCGCTGCCCAGAATGCCCCAGTGGCTTGCGGTCCTTCACTCGACCACGCGGCATGCTCGATGAAGGTTTTTTTAGAAAAACGATAGACGAGCTTGAGTCCAAATTACTGTATCTGATTTTTTATTTTCAGGGAGAGCCTTACTTAAATCCTGATTTTTTAGATATGGTAAAGTATGCGGCGGACAAAAAAATATATACGGCCACAAGTACCAATGCGCACTACATGAACGATGCCAATGCCAGGCGGACAGTAGAAAGTGGCTTAGATCGGCTAATTATTTCCTTAGACGGAACTACGCAAGATGTATACACCCAATATAGAATTGGTGGCAATCTTGAAAAAGTATTGGATGGCACGCGCAATATCGTTAAGTGGAAAAAAGAACTGAAGAGTAAAACGCCTTATATCTTTTTTCAATTTCTGGTGGTGAAGCCAAACGAACATCAAATAGAAGATGCGAAAAAACTTGGGCAAGAAATTGGAGTGGATGACGTACGTTTTAAAACAGCGCAGATTTATGACTACGAAAATGGAAACCCGCTTATTCCTACTTTAGATAAATATTCTCGTTATAAAAAACAAGCCAACGGGAAGTATACTATTAAAAATAAATTAGCTAACAGCTGTTGGAAACTATGGCACGCTTGTGTCATAACTTGGGATGGACTCGTAGTGCCTTGTTGCTTTGACAAAGATGCTCAACATCGTTTGGGCGACTTAAAACAGAGATCGTTTGAAGAAATTTGGCGGGAAAAAGAATACGAAGAATTTAGAGCCAAGTTGATACAAGGAAGAGACCAAATAGACATCTGCGCTAATTGCAGTGATGGTACAAAAGTTTGGGAGTAATCATCTTTCTTAAAAATTAGTTCACAGGACGCCAAATGCGTTCGGTGGTGACAGTCTCACCGTCAGAATTCGTACTGGAAGTAAGAATAACAAACTCATCAGCTGTCAGACTGCTATAAGTTTCTTGCCGCTTAGTAATTATCGTATCATTGGGCGCAGGAGGTGTATTTACTGTAATCACCGTGTCGGTATAAAGAATTTTGATACCGCGCTCTATCAAATCAAATCCACCTTTTCCAATAATTGAAGGACCATTAACGTCACACTTGATGGGGCCTTCTACCAAACTATATGTATTTTCAGTAGGAAAATTTAGTTGGTTATCTCGTACACAAGCAGGGATAGATTCCAATATAGTAAACCAATCTCCGTTACCCACCTTTGATTGTGCATCAGCAAGCTGCCATGTTTTTCCTTCCGTCAAAAAATCTAAACTACTTTTTGGTTTTACGTAGTTGCTTCCCCCCTCTTCTTTTTTACAAGAAGAAAATGCTGTGACCAATACAATTATGAATGCAGGAATGATAACTCTTTTCATGAAGAATAAATTTACGTAAAAGTAAGTAAATATCTCAATTTACAATGTGATAAACTATTTCACTTAGGGGTGTGCTACGGCTATAGATACATTATTACTAACAATCGGGATAGAATCATTCACATCATTTACATTATACAAAAATGTACTAACTGTTCCGTTCAAGCGAATGGTAGACTGACCTTCTGGATTGTCTTCGTAAGCAGTGGCGTTGTTCAAAATGAAAACAGAACGATTGGACTGGTTACTAGCATCATTTTTAAAGGAACGATATGTCTTCTCTCGACTTTTATAAGTAATCACGCAGGTTCTATACGGCACTCGTTGGGAAGTTACCCTAGTGGGTGTTTGTAAAACGTCAAAACTAAAAGCAGCAAAACAAGGAGCGCTAGCACTTGGAGTAACGACCGCTTTCCAATTAGAATTTAACGATGTTGTGCTTATTGCTGTAAGTTCCACTTCTTTTCTAAGCGTATCAGCATAGGTAACGAAAGCCGATGCGCCTCCCATTTGAGTAGTTGAATTTCCAAAATCCCAATTGTACTGATTAAAATTATTACTAGCATTAAACTGAAAACTATCTATAGCCTGAGATAAAACATTAATATCAAATTGCACTTGCGCATTCGCAGGGTCATTTAAATTAATAGTATTGCTAACCGAATCGCCACAGTTGTAAATTGGAAAAAAAGTTTTCATGTTGACGACGGTGTTGTTTAGAGCCGAAGGAAAGGTATGAGTTACAGAGTCGCCCGCGCCGGTGGTACCGTCTCCAAAATCCCAAGTAATGACTGCACCCATACCATAAAGAGAGGTAAATTTCAATTGCGTGTTTCCGACTGATTGAGTCGTCACATCTTCAGAATAAGACGGAAAATTAGATTGTGAAAAGACATTTTGTAGCACATTATCATTCTCTATTGAATCGTACCCGAAAAACTGAAAGCGTAAAAAATCGTCTTTAGATGCCGATTTGTTTCTAAATTCTCCACTCATAAGCAATACGTCATTGGCCCCGCTTCCACTAAAATCAGTGAACAGCACATAATTGTTTTTCCCTGCCTCATAGCTTACCGCTTGATCATTAATCGTACCTGAAAAAGCAAACTGAACTTGGCCGAACTGATTGTCAGGCACCTCTTGTTTACTGCAAGAGGCCAAGGTGGCCAGTACAAGGAAAAGCGTACCGTATATTATTTGTTTATTGTACATTTCTAAAATTTATATCGCAGATTGATACCTCCTCTGGAGTTTCTATCAAAATGCTGGTTAGTAAAGTAATTATTTTTTGTCATATCTAAAAATCCTTGCTGATAAAAAATACCGGCACTGAATTTAGGTGAGATGTGATATTCATAGCCTAGGCTAGCGTTGAAGTCAAAAAAGCGCAAGCCATCGGTGTATCCAAATTGTTTTTTGCTCCCACTATTTTTTGAGTCTTCGTACAAACTAATTGTGTTAATTCCCAAGCTTGTACCGATTCCTCCAAACACACTGTGTTTTCTATTCAATTTATAAGCCACTTGCACGGGTAGTTGTAATTGTAGTAAATTTTTACGTGTAACGCTTAGCAGGGTAGAATCCCGATCAAAGCTATAACTATACTGTGTTCTAGTTTCTTTAATATTTAAATTACCAATATAAGACATATATACTGATAGATACAAACTCATCCGATCTGTAAAATTGTACTGATAACCTGCACCCAGGGAAGGGCTCAAACCATAAGAAGGATTCGCATCTAAATTCCCTCTATAACCTCGAGCGGCAGCTATTCCCGCTAAAATAAAAAATCGGGAAGGCTGTCTGACTAATGCCTTACTTTCCTGCTGATAGTTGGCTACTGTCTTAGGCTTGTTTTGTTGAGCAACCACCTTTCTGATAGAATCGCTTTTTTTAGGGCCTAACTCTATATTAGTCACCTCATAGTTATAATTTTCTAGCCCTTTTACATAGCGAGGATTCATTTCTTGGAATTCTGCAGCTGATTTGTAAATAGTAACTTTAGAAGAGTTTTTACTTTTTACTACACCAGTAGCACTGGCTAGCCATCCGCTGGATTTTGACTCCCTACTACTGGTGCTCGTGGCAACAGTTTTATTCGTTTTTTTATGAGCAACTATTTCAGATCTTGTCAACGAAGTCTGCGGATTCGTTTCACTTTTGATAACTCTAGGCTCACTTATCTTATTTTCTTTAGTCGCAGCTAAGGTGGTAGTTTTTTTGCTTGGCTGCTCTTCCTTTTTGTTTGGCGGAGCTATCAGTTTTCTACTAGAAACTTCAGCACTTTTTGGTTTCCGAATTATCCCATCTAATTTCTGTTCAGAGCTATTCGTATTCCTTTTCAAAGCTACTAAGTTATTTGCCTTTCGGTTTCTTTGTGATTTATTAGGCTCGCCTACCGTAATATTCTTATCAGAAGGCACTCTATTTAATACTTGGGCACTTTTATTATCAAGATTTGATGTAGTGTTTTTTGCAATTGACTCAATACCTCGATCAACGTTTTTTTCAGAAAATTCTTCGTAATTGTTTTTGTTTGTTGTGGCGATTTTAAAATTGTTTTCCTTACTAACTTCTGTTTGAGCCAAGGGTTGTGATTTTTTTGATGAACTAAATTGTTTGTAGGCCGCGGTTCCTAAACCAATGAGCAAAACGCCCAATAGGAAAATAAAAAAGAACGGTTTTTTCCGGTTGTCCTCTTCATCTAAGCGACGCTCGGCGTCAGCCCAATGAGCTTCATTTAGTTCAATTGGCCAATCTTCCAATTTTTCTTTCAAAAAATTATCGATATGATTTTTATTACTGTCCATATGCTGTTTTCATTAGGAAGGGTGATAGTTTATCTTTTAATATTGTTCTAGCCTTGTGCAAGTGCCAGCGTGAAAGCGTTTCTTTGATACCCAGCATTTTGCCAATTTCTTTGTGAGCATAACCATCGATGGCAAAAAGGTTTAAAATCGTTTTGGTCGGCTCAGGTAAGGTAGCCATAACTTGTAGTATTTCTTGTGTGTTGGCTTTGCTATCAATCTCGTGTTGGCTAACGGCCTCCATAGGTGTCCAGTCAGCTGGCATACTCGATTCAACGCGTATCAATTCTTTATAATTTTTAGACTTCCTAAATAAATCAATCGCTGTATTCACACCGGCCCGCCAGATATAAGCCTCTTGCGAAATATTGATATCTTGTAGTCGTTCTATTTTTTTTATTAATCTCATAAAAGATTCATTGATAATCTCTTGAATATCATCTTGGTTTTTAGCATACCGATAGCCTACCCTTGCTAAAATGGGGTAACAGAATTCATAGAATGCCCGCTGAGAGCGTCTATCCTTCTTTATACAACCTTGTATCGTTTCTTCGTTTATCAAATTAACCGAGTCTAATTCCTAAAAAAAGCCCATTTCTTATAATATAAACGCAATGGGAATCGCTTTCGTTAGTACAAATGTAAAAAAAACTGAGTTCCCGAAGGAACTCAGTTTCAGAACAAAGGGGCATTAGTGTGTAATCACTAGTTTTATTGGCTTTGTTGGGTACTTCCCGCTAATATTTATCAGATAGACGCCATTACTGATATCCTGAATATCTAAGGACTGACCGTCTCGAACCGAATAAAATTCTTTGAGGATCTTTCCGTTCATATCAAACAATTGTACCGTTTGCGAACCATTAAGGCCTTGTACTGCAAAGCTGTTCTTTACAGGATTTTGAAGCAAACTATAGCGCAAGCTATTCTTTTCAAACTCATCCTCAACACTCAGTGAATAGAGTGGATGATTTTCTGTGCTATTGGACTCAAAATGTACCTTAGTGAAACTGCTATTGCTAGCTGTGATGGTCACATCGGCTGGCGTCATAGTTTTACCGAGCTCTTCCACAAAGACTTGATAGTCACCCATCGGAAGATTATCAAAGGTGTATTCTCCGTTAATATCGGTTCGTGAAAATGCTATGAACTGATTTGTAATTTTGTCCATAAGTAGCACACTCAGTTTATGTTTAGGATCTCCTACTCCGAGGGTTTTATTTGCACCCGTTATTATACTTCCGCCAATAAAACCAGGACCACTTGTAGGAGTACCACTAAGCATATTGATATTATATCCGCCAGAACTAGTGACATTCGTCCCTCCGCTCCAAAGAGCATTGGCCGTATAGTACGTTGGCAAATAATTCGCATAATTAAAATCATAGGTGGCGTAGGCAGCTTTGATTAAATAAGTACCTGGAGTAAGTCCCGAGATATAATAAAATCCATTAGAAGTAGATAATGATTTTACTAAGCTTAAACTCTGCGTTTGAGCATTATACCGAATCAAATACACGCTTGCAGCTGCAGAAGGAGCCGGAGAGATAAAACCATACAATAACATGGTAGGTGAGTTTGGCGCATTGTTGGGTAAAATTTCTACTAGCAGGCACAAGTTATCTGTACAATTGTTAGAGCTTGTAATAGTGAGGCAGACATTATAGATGCCAGGTGTGGCGTAGGTATGCGCGGGGTTGGCCAGAGTAGAAGTGTTTCCATCACCAAAATCCCAAGAATAGGCAATAATTGTAGGGTTTGTACCCATACCCGCATGACTCATAGTTGAATTAAAGTAACACTGATTGGTAAGAAACGAATCAGTTGAAAAAGTAAAAAGTGCTTCGCAGGGCACATTGACTGGGGCACCGTTAAATACTACTGTATTATAAGTTGTATCACTGCATAACAAGGCATTCGTTAGCGAATCTCGCACCTCAAAATATTTGTAGGCTTGATACGTTCCTATAGCACTGTAATTGTGCGAAGCATTTGGCGACGAACTTAATGGCGAGGAATTACCATCACCAAAGTTATAAAGGCAATTGGTTACTACAGGTATTGTGTAAGCATGGCTGCTACTTCCCGTAAAGTTTACAGTACTACCGCTTGTAGAAGTTGTAAAGGAAGCATTACAAGAAATACCAGGTACAGTTGTAATAGTTACTGGAGCGCAGAAGGTATCGATACATTAATATGTTGGACTGCTTAACTGTACCATCAGACATGCGTTATAAGATCCTGCATTGTTGTAGGTATGGGTGAACATAGGTGATGTATTTTGAGAAGAGGTAAACCCGTCCCCGAAATTCCAACTATAAAGAACCGTTACACCAGCAGGTGGCGGTGTAAGCGCACTAGCTGTAAAAGTGACAACATTTTGATTTTGTGTTGTTTGAAAGTTGTACGTATTGTTACAATTAGTTGAGACACCAACGCTCACAACAGCCATAGTAGTATCTACACAATGTATAAGATTTGAAATTGGATCTAATACTGTGTAGGTTTTTGTTACGGAATAATTGCCAGGATTGGCGTAAGTATGACTCGGGTTTTGTTGGGTAGAGTTTGATCCATCACCAAAATTATAATAGAATGTTTCATTTGTAGAAACCGTATAGGTATTACTGCTCGTTGAGGTAAAGTTTACAGTAGTGCTTGAGATAGTAGTCGTAAAGCCAGCACTGCAGCTTCCCATTGCTGGTGTGCCGATGGTTACCAGACTGGTTATCGTATCTGAGCATATTCCATTATTCGTCATTGAATCTCGGACTAAAAGAATTTTCTGAACCTGATAAGTCCCCATTGAACTGTAGGTATGACTCTGATTTTGATTGTAAGAATATCCAGAATTTGAACCATCGCCATAATTATAGATATATTCTTCATATACGGGTATGTTGTAGGTATGAGAACTGTTGCCGGTGAAATTAGCAGTCGCTCCCGTTACCGAAGAGGTGAAACCGGCAGTACATTGCGCGTTTACCTTTGTTGAAAAAAGAATACTCAGAATGAGGAGTATTAAGATGGGGGTGTGTTTAATTGCTTTCATAATTATTTGTTTTTATTTGTTATAGTATCTATGGGTATTGGTATGAACGTAAGCTAATAACAGTTCGTTAGTCAGTTTTACAAAATTTTTAAAACCAGTTCAGTTTTCCACGTTTATAACTAATCTTATCTATTTGCTTATAAAGCTTTTGATTTTTGACTAAATACCATATTTTCGCAGTCTAAAATTTAAACTTTATGTCAGATATAGCTGAAAGAGTAAAAAAAATCATCGTAGACAAATTAGGTGTTGACGAAGGAGAAGTGAATAACGAAGCAAGCTTCACAAATGATCTTGGTGCTGATTCACTAGACCAAGTAGAATTAATCATGGAATTCGAGAAAGAGTTTAATCTCTCGATTCCTGATGAAAAAGCAGAAACAATTGCTACAGTGGGTGACGCTGTTGGTTATTTAGAAGAGCACGCAAAATAGTTTTTACACTATATAAATTTCTATGGAATTAAAACGCGTTGTCGTTACAGGACTCGGTGCCCTCACACCTATTGGAAAAAATATCCCGGACTATTGGGATGCTTTGTCAAAGGGTGTGTCCGGCGCCGATTCTATTACCTTGTTTGATGCTGAAAAGTTTCGAACACGCTTTGCGTGTGAGGTAAAAGACTTCAAAGCCGAAGATTTTATGGATAGAAAAGAAGCCCGTCGTTTGGATCGCTTTTCGCAATTTGCATTAGTCTGTAGCGAGCAGGCTATTCATGATGCTGGCTTAGTAGATAACAAAGAAATTAATAAAGACCGAGTGGGTGTAATTTGGGCCAGTGGTATTGGTGGCATCAGAACCTTCCAAGACGAGATGGAAGGCTTTTTTAAAGGTGATGGCACTCCACGATTTAATCCATTTTTTATCCCTAAAATGATTTCAGACATTGCGTCTGGTCATATCAGTATGCGACATGGTTATCGCGGACCCAATTTTTGTACCGTTAGCGCTTGTGCCTCTTCTTCTCACGCTTTGATCGATGCCTCACATTATATCCGCTTAGGAAAAGCCAATCTTATCGTATGCGGAGGTTCTGAAGCTGCGGTAAACGAAGCGGGTATGGGTGGTTTTAATGCCATGAAAGCCCTAAGCGAACGCAACGATAGTCCTAAAACAGCGTCTCGGCCTTTTGATAAAGAACGTGATGGCTTTGTATTGGGCGAGGGAGCAGGAAGTTTAGTCTTAGAAGAATATGAACATGCCAAAGCACGCGGAGCAAAAATCTATGCTGAGCTTGTAGGTTCTGCGGCTACCGCTGACGCTCATCATATGACAGCACCTCACCCAGAAGGTTTGGGCGTTATCTTAGTTATGAACAACGCCTTAGAGGATGGCGGATTGAAAAAAACCGATGTTGATTATATCAATGTGCACGGTACCTCTACCCCATTGGGTGATATTGCTGAAATTGGTGCCATTCAAAGCGTATTTGGTGACCATACATTTGATATGAACATTAGTTCTACTAAATCAATGACCGGTCATTTACTTGGCGCCGCGGGTGCTATCGAAGCCATCGCCTCAGTACTGTCTATAGAAAATAGTTTGGTGCCGCCGACTATTAATCACAGCACGTATGATGAAAATTTTGATAGCCGAATCAACTTTACCCTAAATAAGGCTCAAAAAAGAAACATCAAGGTTGCTATTAGCAACACTTTTGGTTTCGGTGGGCACAATGCTTCCGTAGTATTTAAAAAAATTGAGTCCTAAGGGATTTTCCATTCCTTTTAAAGAATATTCTGTTGTGAATAGAATTTAAGTTAGAGGACCCCATCGGGTTATTCAAATCTATCGGCACCTTCCCATCTATACAAACAAAAAGTGACTGACAATATGCCCAAAAAAGTAAACACATCGGGATAAAGTTTTTTTTTTGATTATTTTCTGTGCCGTACTTTCAGATTTCAATATGGCTATCGTTCCGCAAATAATTGTTCGCTTTTTCGTAAAAGATTCTGAACTCTATAAGAGTCTACAGGCGATGCTTGGTTTTACGCCTGGAGATGAGAGCTTGTATGAATTAGCTTTATGTCATAGCTCAAGCAGTAAAAATCCTGAAGAAAATAATGAACGATTAGAGTTTTTGGGGGATGCGATTCTTGGAGCCATTATAGGAGAATATCTTTTCCAAAAGTATCCTACCAAAGCAGAAGGTTATCTTACCGACATGCGTTCAAAAATAGTGAATCGGAAAACCCTGAATCAAGTAGGAAAAAAAATAGGTCTGCCCGAGGTAATGGACTATAATGAAAAAGATTATTTCCTACGCAACTCTCCTATTTTTGGAAATGCATTTGAAGCCCTCGTTGGCGCTATTTATTTAGACAAAGGATATTCCAAAACAAAAAAATTCATTCAAAAAAGAATGATAATTCCGTACATTGATGTGGAAGAGCTAGAACAAGTGGAAGCCAATATAAAAAATAAACTTATAGGCTGGGCGAAGCGCGAAGAAAAAGAATTAGAATTTGTAGAGCTAGAACCTGATGACGCTCCAAATGGTAGAAAGCGATTTAATATAGCTGTAAAATTAGACGGAAAAATTGTAAGCCAAGGCTCTGCCCTTACTAAGAAAGAAGCTAGTAAAATTGCAGCACGAGAGGCAATTGAGATTACAGAAATATAATTAACGTACCGTTATGTGAAAACACTTCTGGTTAATTTCATATTTCACCCAGCAACGTTTCTCTTTTCTTAAATTATCTAGAACATTGCCCAGGATATCTCGTTTTTCATTTATATTCTTATGAAAACGGATATAGCTAATATCAAAAGTAGTTCCGTAAAAATGAGCTGAATGCTTTGCTGCATTCCCATTCCCTTTACTTAGATTTTTTTGATCTTGCTTGGATCTGGTAAGACTGGTTACCACTACTCTTTCCTTATATAATTTTCTAGCGACTACGCTATCCAAAAATTGTTGTCCAATATCTTGAATCAACTTTTTAGTTTGTGGCAATACTTTCGCTGAAGAATGGCCCAAGCGAGCAACGGTATAGCCTCTGCCTTTACTCACCTTAACTAGTTTAGGATGTTTTTCAATTCCTTCTCTAGTTGCTTGCGGTTTAATACCGAGCTTTCTAGCCGTAGGTAATTGTCTTGATTGTACATCATTAAATTTATTCTTAAAGTATTTATCGCGTGGATTTAACTGTTCATTGGATGAACAAGAAGTCAAAATAACAAGGAATAGTAAACAAAGAGCAACCCTCATGAATTCAGAATTTCTTTTACATTGCCTCGAACCTTTACGCAGATTTCATCTGTAGGTAAATCATTGGCATCTAATCCAAAAGGATCTTCAATTTCTTCTGCTAAAACCTCCATACTTACCAAAGCATAAAAAACAAATAGTGTAATTAATATAGCCCAATAACTAAACATAGGTACAAAGGCAATAGGCATAGTCAATACATAAATGAATATTACCTTTTTTAAAAAGAGCGTATAAGAATAAGGAATGGGCGTATGCTTTATTCGCTCGCATGCCCCAGCAATATCTGAGAAATTTTGCAAGTTTGCATCTATGCTTAAAAACTCAATCTCGGTTATCTCTCCCGAAGACTTAAGATCGTTTAGCGTTTTATACATTCTTTTGGTTATAAAACTAGGCTTATGATCCCAAGCTTCGATTTCTTTTTGCTCTATCTCCGTAAGATCTAATTCGTCTACTTTAACTCCTTCTCGTAAATGTTCTTTTAAGGCAAAACCAAAGTTGGGAATCATACGAGAAAATAAATCCTTGATATGTTCATTACCCGTTGTCGTGGAAATTTTAATTGCAATATTTCTTGAATTGTTTACTAGCTCCCCCCATTTCTTCCTTCCTTCCCACCATCTATCATAGCCAGTATTGGTTCTGAATACAAGTAGTAAAGAAAGTGCAAATCCAATTAAAGCATATACTCTCGTTAAGTCCTTTAAATACATGCCATCTCCTTCTATTAAATAAGACTCGAGATAACAAATACCTGTAGTTATATTAGCAAGGACCAACACCTCAGGCCATAAGATTCTTAGCGTATCACTTTTGTGAAAAGAAAGTATATGTAAAAACCAATTCTTGGGGTTGTACTTTACCATTAAGCTAAAATATTAAATAAAAAAGGAACGAAGGCTTTATGCGTCAAATCAATTATACTGTTGTGACTATTTTTGAAAAATAGACTTAATTTATTTTCGCAATTCCCTGGATTGCTAAAACCAATAGTACATAGTAGGATAATACTTTAAACACTAACTTGTGATTTCAAATAGCCTTTTGAGGAACGAGTATATCTGATAATATAGGCAAGAAAGTATTGATGTGCCTTTGGGTATAATTACATAAAAGGCTATTTTAGTCTCCCATCGATATATTAATGAATTGTAGAAATGACAAGAATAATAATATTGACATATTGTATTATACTATTTACAAGAGCACAATTATTTGCTCAGCAACCAATAGATCGGATTAATGACCCTGCCTCAATTGGCTTAGAATATTACGCCAAAGGCCAACTTGAAGAGGCCGAGAAAATATTATTAAAATCAATAGAATATTATACAAACCACGATACGGTAACAGGCAGTTACATTTTAGGATTAAATATTCTAGGAGATCTTAATAAAAATAAAGAAGACTTTAGTAGTGCAAAAAAGTATTACAAACAATGCCTAAATATAATTGAATTTAATTTTGGTAAGAAAAACCACAAAATTTATCCTATGGTTTTAAATAATTTAGGCTATGTAAACTTCATTATGAATGATTTAGACAGCGCGGAAAATGCCTATAAACAATCAGCTATAATTTTAAATGATTTAGGAGAAAATCTACCTCTTGCCGCCACATTGAATAATTTGGGTCTCTTATTCAAAGAAAAAAAAGAATTCATTAAATCAAGTTCATTTTATAAAAAATCACTTTTAATAAGAAAAGATATTTTGGGTGCCATTAGTCAGCCTTACATTCAAACAATAAATAACCTAGCGCACTTAAGAGTTGCACAGCAAATGTTCCTAGAAGCAGATAGTTTATTTACAGAAGCTCTACACAATCAAGAAAAACTATCCACCAGACAAAGTACTGAATATACTGAAATACTTATAGACATTGCAGCCACCAAATTTAAACTAGGTCACTTTGACAAAGGGAACCAAATATTCCAGGAGGCCTTAAAGTTGGAAGAAAAACTAAATGGTAAATATTCGGATCAGTACTATACTGTTTTAAAACAATTTGAAGAGAATTTACACTTTCATGATAAATACTCACAACTAATTGAAACGAATAAACTAATGTTAGAAATATTAGAAGGACTCAATCGAAGTTTTAGCATAGAATACGCCATTGTACTGGACAATTTATCAAGTTTTTATCGAAATGTCGGAATGTATAAAGAAGCTGTAATAGCTAATGAAAAAGCACTCAAATTATTCGACCAATTGACAACAAATAAAAACAATGATATCGATTATTGGATTTGCTTTGATAATCAACTAATCAATTATGAAAGGAATCTAGAATACCTAAAAGCTCTTAAGCTATATGAGAGTAATCAAATAGAAATCAATAACTTAAAGGCAAACCCTATTACAAGTAAAGAATACAATTCAATACTATATTCAATAGGATTGATTTATAAACGTCTTAAAAAATATGATAAAGCAGAGGATATATATGTAAAGGCAAGAGCATATTTTATGCAGAAGTATCAAACTGAAAACATCTATATTCTACATAATTTGGCCCGACTATATGATGATACTAGGCAATTCAAAAAAGCAAGGCCATTGTATATTAAAGCTCTAAAATTGGCAAAACAAGAACACCCGTTTTATCTCCATATATTATCCAACTACTTGATAAATTGTTTTGCACTTGGCGAAATAGATAGTTTCAATGAGAATATGTCAAAATATTGGCAAAGCCTCCCCATGCCATATTATAATAATATTATTACCACAAATAAATCTGTTCTAAGAAAAATCTCAAATGATTTCTATAATCAGTTGTGTCTCAATGATTCATATTTTGCTCGAATTTTTCTACAACGCAAGCATTTAGACAGCTGGCACTTTGCCCACAATGCATATAAAACTATGACCTTTTATGCAGAACAAAATATCAGAAAAAATCTTAAATCGGATGCTAGTTTACAAAACAAATTTGAAGAGCTCCAAGAATTAAGATTGAAAATAAAACAACTGAAAATAAACGATAAAGGTTACGAAGATATTTACGAGACTTTGAAAACTAGGTTATCAATAATTGAAAATGAACTAGCTATTCAATCTAATTTATTTAAAATAAATCTAACTCCTCTGAGTACATCAGAAGTCGTTCAAAGTTTGGGGCAAAATGAAGTTTGCATCGATGCCTTTGCGACTAATGATAAATTGTATTTCATTGTATTAAACAACAACGGCATTACCGATTGGCTTATTATTCCTAATGATTCTTTACAGTTTATTGTTACCTCAAAAGATATTAATCAATTATATAATAATCAGAATCTATATCACTACTTACTTAGAAAAATTGAACCCTACCTAAAAGATAAAACAACCATTTACTATAGCCCAGATGGAATATTACATCGAATTGCCTTTCACGCTATCAAAACACCTAGTGGTGAAACAATGGGTGAAAAATATACAATAAAACAAATTAGTTCAAGCCGAAGTGTATTCTCCAAAGAATCAGAAGTGATTGGAAGTCTGACCTTGTTTGGCGGTATTGATTATAGTATTAGCGACGAAAAGGAATCAAGAGAAGGACAAAGTAACTTAACAGAGAATTTTACCTTACGCAATATTGAAAATGCGATAAAAAAACGAGGAGGTCATGTAAACACTTCGTGGGATTATTTGCCAGGTACGCTCAGTGAAGTGCAAAGCATTTACAATAATTATTCCACGAAGACTAAAAGAATATATACCGATACCACAGCAACAGAAAGAGCATTTAAGAAACTGAGTGGGCAATCACCAAATTGCTTATTTATTAGTACCCATGGCTTCTATGTCCCATATGAAAAACAAATAATAGATACAAATCGCTTTTCCGATCGACTGACCGATGATATTTCAATAGTTGATTATTCCAATTATCAGGACCCTATGCAGCGAAGTGGCTTAATATTTGCCGGTGCCAATACTAGTTGGACAGGAAGTAGAATCTTGCCTGAAGACAACGATGGTATAGTAACTGCAGCAGAAGTAGTAAACATGGATTTGACAAATACAAAAATGGTAGTCCTAAGTGCATGCCAAACAGCCTTAGGCGATATAACAAATGGAGAGGGAGTATACGGATTACAGCGGGCATTTAAACAAGCTGGCGTGGAATATATAGTAGCTTCATTATGGCCTGTACCTGATAAGGATACTGAAGAACTTATGATTGTATTTTTCAAACATTTACAAAAAAACAAACTACCCTATCTTGCAATGCAGCAAGCAAGGGCTGATATGAAAAAACAAGGAAAGCGAACTAAACAATACCAAGGTTTTGTTGTAATTAGATAAGCATTCATTAAAAAAAAGAGCCAACAATTTCACCTTTTAGTAAAACCATTGGCCCCTTCTATTATGAACACAAAAAACAAAGAATGTATTTTACAGAAGTAGTCTTAAGAATTAGCAGCAAACAACATGGCAACACCAGCCATAAGCATATAGATAAAACCAGCTAAAAGGTGCCATACAATTAAAAATCCTATGGCGCTTAAAAAGCTATCAGGTTCAACCCAATCCCAGGCTTTAAACCCTGACCATAACCAACCACCAATTTGAGCGATAGGAATTAATAGAACTAAAAAGTTTTCGTTATTTGAATTACTCATTTTAAATTATTTACTACTATATAGCAATGAGCAAAAAAGGTTAACACCTCTGTCCAATTATTCTATCTGAATAGATTTCTTAGGACTTTCTAATAATTGTTTTAAACTGTCTATTTTATTTCTAAGTTCTTTTTTGAATTCTTGGTTCTCATGTTTCATTAGATTTTCTAAAGAATCTAACATTAATCGAGCCTTTCTCTTATTATCACTAGCATAACTTATACTATTGGCACTATCAATTAAAAGAAAATCATCTTCTCCATTTTGATTAAAAATCGAATCCTCTTTATCTACCAGCACATTAATATTAGAATTCAAATTTGATTTATTATAAATATAGAAACCTGATCCCACAACTAATAGTATTGCAATCCCTGCTGCTACGCGCATCAATTGTGTTCGTGTAAAAGAAAACCCACTTTTTAATTGGCTACCGGATTGAATTTTAGCTAATACATCCTTCGCCTCTTGACGTTCATAATATGCTTCTAAAGAATCTCGAAACGTAAGATGTTCCTCGAACTCTTCAAGAAGCGCTTTGTCTGCATGTTTTTTATAAAAAAAGTATAGAATAGAAGTATCATTGACCTCATCAGTATCCTCATTACCATTAAAGAAGTTCATGAATTCATTTATATAAACTAATGCATCAGGTAGATTCTGATTGATATCATCTACTTGTGCATATATATCTTCTGAATCAGATAAATCTTCAATGCTTTGTTTTAAATGAGAATCAACTTTTTTAGACTTCTTCGAAAGTAATTGATATTTGCGCAGTTCAATTTTATCTCGACAAAATTCAAACACCCTATCTTGTTTCTTCTCAATCTCTTCAAGAAAATCCTCAAACAACAATATTTTTTCTTCTTCAGTCATTTAACTAATTAATGATTTAAGTTGCTTTAAACATCTTGATTTTGTAACCTTAAGCACACCCACACTTTTAAAGTTTAACTTTTCTGCGATATCCTTCTGAGAAATTTTCTTCATGGACAATTTAATAATTTCTTGACAATTACTATTTAATTGTGGCATAGCTATGCCTAATTTTCTAATTCTTACTTCTTTTTCAATCTTCAATTTAATATCTTCTATCGATTCAGCATAATCAGGAATCTCTTGTAATTCTGGAATTGCATTTGGTTTTTTCTTACTTCTAAGTACCGACATCCATTGTTTATATGCGATACTGTATAAATAGGTTTTAAACTTACAAGTTAGCTCAAAGGCAACTTTCTTTACATTAATAAAGACCGCTACCATCACCTCCTGCCATAAATCTGTTGCTTCATTCTTTGAGCCACTATTAGATACTACTATGGCTTCTATCATACCATAAAATTCATCTTCTATGTAGGTCCATACTCGGGCATCATCCGCTTGAATCCTTTTAATTATGTCATTATCTGTTAATTTCATTAATTAATATCAAAACTACGAAAAGGTTAACACTAATAAACTAAAATAAACCCTGCCCATTTCTTCGGATCATTTCTATATAGTTTAATCATTTCACGTTGTGTCTTTTGAAATGCCGGGTAAATTTTCATACCTCCCAGCCAGTAGGTGTAAAACAGCTTCATAAACTCGCTGGTCTCTTTATCCGGCACAGCCCAAAGACTCATAATAATATAGTCTACACCTGCTAATTTAAAAGCACGTTGCAGACCAAAAACACCTTCACTGGCATCAATATCCCCCTTGGCTGTTTCACAAGCACTGAGTACAACAAGGTTAGTATTACTAAGGTCCATTTTAGCAATTTCATAAGCTGTAAGTATACCATCCTTTTCTGCTGGCAATGTAGAATTTCCCAGCCAGCTTTTATTCCCACCAGCTAATATTAAACCAGATCGTATCAAGGGGTCTTGTGATAACTTATAAGTATTCTCATTTTGTTGTACAGCTTGTGTTCTTACATCTTGTATTGATGTAGAATTCTCGAAAAAATAACCATGGGTAGCCAGGTGTATAACACTTGGGCTATTCCCATCTAACTTTCTAAACTCTTCTTCCGATGCCTCTAAGTCTTTTTTAATGGTATAACGTATGTTGTAATTATCAGCTAGTTTACCTATCTGATTAACTTCTTCTAATGTACCTGGTAAATACATCCAAGAATCTCCTCTACTTTTAGTCCCTTTTACGGAGCGGTCAATACTACTCAATAGGTTAAACGACTCATTCAATACTTTTTCATTCGATGCGTTAACTCGATCATTATTGTAATTAATGCCTCCATAAAAAAGAAATGACTTTTTCCTCGGTTCTTTTCGATTTTCAGCGAGCTTACCCAAAGAACTCAACTGATACAAATCATAGAGCTCACATAAATAAGTGCCATCCTTATTCTTTAGGCTGGAAAAAGATACATTATTTAAAGGACCTGAAGGTGAGAAATAAATATCTGACCCTTTGGCAGTATTAATATTTATTGGCGTAATTATTTTATTAAACAAAAGAAAACTAGATAATGAGTCTGGCTTTATCGACCGCATTTTTCCTAACTTTTGCAGTCTGCTTTTATGATTAGGTTCTATTATACTAGCAAAATAAAACGGTAATTGACCATAAGAAGTACTCATATCATACTCAATTGCCAGATCTGATTCTTTCAAACTATGCGACACAGCCTGCCAATTAAAAGCAACAGTTTTTTTTAATGTTACTGGCTTTAAAGATTTAAGTTCTTGAGAAACGCTAATTTTCGTATTTAATAATAAATTCTTATACTTTAATTGATTGTTCAATATTGCTGATTTAATTTCTTTGTCTAAATCAGGTCTAGCGAAATATGATTGTTTGTAGCAAAATAATGAGGAACGCTTTTTCTGTATAAATCTCTTGCGTGTTACATCATTACCAAAACTAAAAACATTATCTACCTCTTTTTGGAATAATTCAGATGCCTGCAAAATCAATGGTTTAGATTTTGAAAAATACTCTAAATCATCATAAGCCATTATTAGATTATTTAGTCTAACCAGATTGGCCTTATCATTTCCGCTATCTAAATCCGAAGCTTTCAACATATAATTCAATGCGTCCTTCTTCTTTTTTAATTTGCTATAAGATTGGCTCATATTATTATATAAGACCTCACAAGAATTACACCCATTAAGTTTAGAAAGTATTGCCTCTGCCTTTTTATATTCAATTATTGAATTTTTATCATAATTCATATTGCTCATTATGTCACCTAATAATTGGAAATGACTTGCCATACCACGAGTAGATTCCAAACCATTATTTTTTAGAATATTTATTGCTTCAAAGACATTTAAATAGGCAGAATCCAATTGGCCCAATTTGGTTTGCAACCCTGCCAAATTATGCAAGGCATCAGCATAATCTCTACCTTTTAGTCCGTTTTTCATTCTTATAAATTTAACTTCTTGCATTAATTCCATGGCAACCCCGTTTTGTCCCAAGTCTGAATAAATATTAGATAGCTTTTGTTTAACATGCGCAACTATTACACTGTTGGCATCTTGTATTTTATAAACAAAATCAAGCGCAGCTTGCATATCCTGCAAAGCACCTCGATAATTATTGTTCGCAAGATTTAGATCCGATTTAATAATCATATAACTATAATAAATCTCATCTTGGCTTTTCATTTTAAAATACCTTTCCAAACCATCCTTAATCAACATTTCAGATTGGTTTATGTAATTATTATTCATATAAAATGTAGCCAAATTATAATTAGTATTAAGGTAGTCCAACGAATTTTTACCGGAATATTTAGCAACAAGTTTATTTGCTAATAAATAGTATTTCTCTGCTTCCTTAAAATTCCCAACTTTATCATAAGTACCCGCTAGACTTTTTAATGCATGTTTATATGCGAAGTGACTTTCAGGATAAAGACTTTTTACTTTATCAAAGACCAGTATATCATACTTTAGCGCTTCTTCGTTCTTATCTAAATGATTTAGCACTATTGAGTAATTGTTGTAAATAGTCGAAAAAAGAAGATTATTCTTATTCAATAACTCATTATTATACTTAATTATTTTAATATAAATTTCTTTGGATTTAAGGTAATTTCCTTCTCCTAGATAAGCAAGCGCCAAACCATTTTGTGCATTAACATTTAGCAGACTAAAATCTTGTGTACCCATTTTTAAGAATTCAATCGTCTTCAAAAATATTTTAGCAGATTCCTCATATCTACTTGCAGCTCTGTAAGTATTTCCTAAATTCAATAAATTATTTAAATACAAATTACTAGACTTCCCTTTAGAAAACTCTAAGTATTCAAGATGCTGCTTTTTATAAAATATCGAAGAATCGTACCTCCCAAGGTTATAATAAGAACCAGCTAATAGGCTAACAATATCCCAATAATCCGCATCTAATGAATTAGTACTCTTTTTAATTTCTAAGTACTTTTTATATGTCAAAATGGACTGTTCTAATTTGCCAAGCTTAACTTCCGTCAAACCTTTCAAATTTAATTCGAGTAAAACGGTTTGTATATTTTCAACATCATAATTGTCAAATTTAGTAGCGCAATTATAAGCCTGGATAAATTGCTCGTTGTCAAAATAGGCAAACCCAATACTATTTATTGCCTTACGGTACTCGTTACTTTTTTGACCCTGAATATTTTCTATCAATCTAAGTTGTTCTTTCCCAAGTTTAATTGCTTCATTATTTTTCTTCATTGAACTGAGATTAGAAACCAAAAGTCCCATAAGGCCAATACAATTATTTTCGGATTCACTAATCTTCTTGCATATTTCTAAGCTTTTCCTATAGTACTTTGTTGATTCAATAATATCACCTTTAGACCAGAAGAAGTTTCCTATATAGTTTAGAGTAATTTGAGTATAAATATTTTCAACCGTTGGCACATCGCCAATGAAATGGCATGATTTCTTAAAATATTGAATCCCGAGATCATATTTTTTAATCTCACCCTGCTTTAAACCTAAATCAATGTTCAACTGCCATTTTTCTTTGTCAAATTCTTGACCATAAGTTGTTAAGCTAAACAGAATATAAAGTAAAGAAAATATAAGACCTTTCATAGAGCTTAGTCAAAGACTCTCTTAAAAATATCAATATTTGTTTTTCGCGGCGGGCGCCCTTCTTCAGTAACTACTTCTATTATCTTATCCCCTTCTTGAGTAAGCTCACTATTTTTTTCGCTAAGCGCCGTTTTTAAATTATTCTTAAGATCCGTTTCTAGTTCTGATTCCTCTATTGTCTTACTATCATTCTCATTTTGCTTCGTTCCTCTAGTCAGCACGTATTTATTTTTAAGTGCTACCCCACCATAGGTCCATTTAGCCAAATCTGAATATCTTACCCATATGAAACCATTATCTCCCCATCTGGTACCCCAAGAGTTCATGATACGAAATGCTCCACCCAAATAATTATCATCATACCCAATACAAAGCATTGCATGTTTATAAGACACTTTTGGAGATTCATAATATTTCGGAGCCCAACTTTTAGTTGTACAATTTTCAAATGAAGTTGGTATAGCCATGCCAACAACAACTGGCATACCCTGCGAGATGGCATATCGTATTTGTTTTAAATTAGAAACAGTATAAATATCCTGAAGTTTATATTTACCGGCTATGCTATTATTCTTTGACGAACTAAATGTATAATTACTATTATCGCATAATTTAATATTAGAAAAAGGATAATAAGTATCATTTTCAACATAATACATAGGACAGTAGCCTAAATTCATAGCATGCTTCGCGGCAGCCATAAGATTTAAACCTTGCTTGCAATTATTATCACCTGTTGACTTTGCTTTATAATAGAAATGAAAAGGAGAAAATAATAAAGCCAATTTAGCCTTGGCATTTGTAATCTGTAATTGTTTGGCCAACAATATGGTTCTTGCATTGGTAAAAGCGTGCGCTACGCAAGTACCACCTGATTGTGCATAAGGCAATGGAGCATAACGCTCTAAAGAATAAGAACTTGGAGTGTATGCACGATCCAGCTCCAATACATTTCCTTTTTCAAATTCAGCCTTTTCAAATAGTAAACCTTGTCCGTAAGACGTCAAACTAAAAGGTAGTAGTATAAGAATTAGTAGTTTTTTCATATTCACTAAAAATAAAACATTTTTTGTTAACCTTTTTCGCCAAATAGTATAAAGTAGCAAATATTCAATTATGAACTACGAACAATTACTACTTGACCCTGCTTGGCAAGAAAAACGACAAGAAATCCTCCAAAGAGATTTTCAAAGATGCAGAAATTGCGGCGATAAAGAACACCTGCATATTCATCATAGACAATATCACTTTTCGACAAAGGAAAATAAGAAAGTAACCCCCTGGAAATACGACAACAAATATCTTGTAACGCTTTGTGCAGACTGTCACGAAACGGGTCATAAACAATATACAGTTCAAACATTTAAACTTTAAGCAATACTAAAATTATGATTATGAAATTTTTTAAACGACTACTCGGAATTAAAACCAACAACAAGGACGTAGACCAAAACTTGTTTTTAGATAATAACCCTCCTATGACTACGCTAGAAGAACAAGAACAGATTGAGCAGATCAACATCGACCGTAATAAGTTATTACAATTTGAAGATCGCAACTACTTCTTTATCCTCGGTCAGCAATTAGGCTTTCAAGAAGGAAACTACGTCGTTCATGATAAACGAATAAAGGCTATAAAAGCTGACTTCACAAGAACTGTTGATGTAGAAATGGAAAAACTTTCGAATAAAAAATTCGAAGTGAAATCACTTATTCTAGAAAATAAAGGAATCTCAACCTTACTTGAAGAACAGTACCACCTCAAATTAGAGCAATTAGAAGCCAAGCTACAGGAACTTGAGGAGGCCAAAGCCTTAAGCGTTGATGATGAAGGCCTCGTTATGATATCGCTACATGCCTTTCAGGAAGGATTTGTATCTGGCATACAGCTCAAAAACAAAGAAACTAAAATATTAACACCTACTAAAATTTACGCATAATTATGAATTCACTTAAACTGTCATGCAATCTTACAGGCTATGATTACGAAGACGTTAAACAGCAAAACCATAAAAGTAAAAGTCGCATAACAACTTATGCAATTGTCATGCTGATTCCTATGATAATTTGGTTTATCAATGGTATCATACTTGGGAATCGATTGTTCGAATTGAATGTTCTTTTTTCTATTGTTGTTGGCTTGATTCTGTGTATCATAATTTGGATCTTCGAGAGATCAATCATTCAATTAGAAAAAAGCAAGTACTTAAAATGGCTACGTGTTGTTCTTGGAGTCCTTTTCGCATTGCTAGGATCATTTTTGTTAGATGAAATAATATTTCAAAATGATATTCATAATGAAGTTATGCTTATTAAAAAGGAAGAAGAAAAAAGAAACCTCCAGGAATTTGATAACAAGCATCAACAAGCATTAAATGAAATGAATAGCCAAATAGCTCAAGCTGATAATTATGCTAAAACAAAACAAACTGAGGCTACAAAAGAGGCAGATGGAACAGGAGGAACTAATACGATAGGTTACAGTCGTGTTGCAAAGCATAAGCAAGATGTTGCCAATGAAGCAAAGACTCAAACAGCATCTTTACAATCAAAAAAGCTAACTATTCAAGCAGAACATCAAAAAAATCGCTTGGAAGAAAAAAAAGCCTTTCAAACCGGATTCAAAGAAAATAGTCTTTTACTGAATATGACAGCAATGTTTCGCGTTGTCTACAATAACCCAGGTGCCCTAATTATCTGGTTGCTATTTACATTACTATTAGCAGCTTTCGAATTTCTTGTTATTATTATAAAAATAGTAAGCAGCCCAACTGATTATGAGGATAGCATTGATCTAATTTCTGATCTTAAGAAATATGAGCTAAATTCAATAAGAGAAAACAATATAAGAATGTTGCAAGCTGGAATTACTCCTTACTACAATGAGAACAATCCCAATTTTCAAAAAGCTTAGAAAATCCTTTTATAAAATATGACAACACACTATAATAGAATAATATCTGCCATAGAAAATCTAGACCATAGTCAATTATGCATACTACTCGTACATAATAAGTATCAAAACATGCCAACGGATACTTATCTAACTCTATTTAAAAAAGCATTTAAATTTTTTAGAGCGCAAGGTGATATCTCTCTAAATTATGAAATAACAGCATGTCAGGGTTCTGTATGCCAGCCCACGCCACAAATCATTCAATTTAGATCGCCTAGTACGAATAAAAAATTGCCCATTGCGCTTAAAGTAAGCGGTGGACAAGTGATGGATATGTATCAATGCTATCAAACCTGCGCAATGGCAAATATTTCGCTAGAGGAAATGCTTGCTGACTATAAGTCATATTACATATTAGACGAAAGCACAGATGCCTCCGCCTGGCGAAAGGCAAATCCCTATAAGAAATGGGAAGAACTTGAGCCTATATTTGAATTCGCCATAGCCGATATTCAAAAATATAGCAAAGATGGTGTTTGGAAAAAGGAAGACTTTTATCGTTTTTTGAACGACCACCAAAAAATATACAGTTTTTGTAGATTCTATGATCACGACATTGATAATGAAGCGTATAGCAGAGTACTTAATATTTACGAAATATTAAGACGGCTCTACTTCTTAGATCAAGTCTATCTTGAATTACAATGTGCTACCTTATTGGGAAAAGGATTAAAAACTTTGGAAGAAAAAGAATCATGGCTCCAAAAGCAAGCCTTTTTGTACTTTAATTTACCCTTAGAATTTAATGAAAAAGAGCTTTGCTTAGAATTACATGGTCTTACAGAAATTAAATTACCTATCGAGGAGCATTCCTATTTCTGGGAATTCCAAACCAAGTATAAACAGATAAACGAGGAGGTTGCAAGACTAAAATCCGAAGAAATGTCATCTGATTTACCATTTTAATTACAATGATGAAAATAACACCTAATACACACTTAGTAAAAATAATTCATGCTATCCAACATGTACACACTTCACGATTGGAAACACTTTTACTCTATCAGCCATACCACAATCTGCCCAAATCAACATTTATTGAAATGATGACTGAAGCACTTAGAGTTTTTAGAGTCGCGGGCGATGATTACCTTAATTTAAAACCAATTCCATGCCCAACAGGTTCTTGTAGCTGGAATGTTCGCCACTATGAGTTCTATTCGCCTGCGGCAAATAAACGTATGCAGCTAGGCATTAAAGTTCATGGTGGTCATGTTGTAGATATTTTCCCATGCGTCAAAGCACTGGTCCCAACAATTGATTCAAAAATCAGTGATCTAGTTCCGGATAATGGCATACTACAAATAGATAAAAAAGCTAAATATAGAGACTTTCGAAAAAACAATCCACCGAAGGAGAATGAAGAAATTTTAACTTGGTGTCGTATCTTAAAAAACAGATTAGAAGCGATACTCCAATTTCAAAAAGAAGCGAACGACATTAGTAACTTTTTCCTGAATGAAGTAGGCCAATTTCATAATCATATGACCTTCTATAATATCGAGCTAGACGACCCACTGTTTAGGAAGTTCATGTATATTTTTGAAGCCTATGATATGATAAATACTTTTTACTACAATAAGTCTAGCATAGAGTATGCCTTAAAACAGGCTGACGAATTAAATAAGGTACATGACAAATTAAATTGGCTTTCATATTATAGCCAATATAATTACAACCAAGCATGGCATTTAAATGCCGATGGAGAACACTTAAGTCTGATTAATTATCCTGAAATGAAAACAGATGCCCAAACGGGATTAGCAGCTTATAATTTTATTAGTATGTATAAAAAACTAGAATCGGAATGTTGGGCTGAAAATATATATTACAAATCTTACTTGATACCACCCGAGTCCAATATTATAAAACTAAAAGAAGACCCTCCCTATTAATACGGTAAACCCAAACTCGTTACTCAACATGCCTAAAAAAATATTACTAGTCGATGATGACCCATTCTTCAGAAACCCGATGCATAACTATTTAAATATGGGTGGCAGTTATCATGTTTTTTCTGTAGTTGATGGTTTAGAAGCCTTGAAAGCCTTAGAACGAGAGCATTATGATTTGATTATCACCAATATCAAAATGCCTAAAATAAATGGAATAGAATTACTAGTAAAAGTAAAAATTAAGTTCCCTTTAATGCCCGTAATTATTATGAGTGCTATGATGACTGAGGATATGAGATTGTCTTGCCTAGAAAATGGTGCATTGGCGGCTTTGGGCAAACAAAGTGAAGACATTGATGAACTCACTGAAATTCTTTACAAACAAATCAAAACTTTGAATAATTAAAAAATCATACCTTTGCCTTTCCAATAAAGATTGGGGCTGACTGGTTTTGACAGCATAGGTTCTTTGATAGTAAGCAAGTAATTCATTGTAAAAAAAATTCATTTACGCTTAATATTCCCGTACGGGAATAAAACCATTCAACTAAACAGAAATTCCTAATTTATTCCCGTACAGGTATATTAACAAATATATTTAGCATATCTTCGAATATATTACCGTACGGGAATATTATGAAACTAATTGAAATAGCCGAAATAATAAAGCAAAAACGTAAACAAGAAAGGCTCACCCAAAAGGATGTATCTATGAGCACGGGTGTGGGTGTACGCTATATTTCGGATTTGGAAAATGCAAAACCGAGCTGTGAAATAGGAAAAGCACTAAAAGTACTAGAAGCCTTGGGCATAAAAATAAATTTCCAATGAGGCAACTAAGTGTTTTTCTTACCGGTATTGAAGTTGGACATTTAGAAGTAGATGAGAACGGTACGCTCTGTTTTCAATACAATGCGGCTTATCTAAAAAAAGAAAAAGCAGTTCCCTTATCCGCCAGTTTGCCCTTACAAAAAGAACAATTTTATGGCATGGCCGCTCATAGTTTTTTTACAGGCTTACTCCCCGAAGAAGATGAACTACAACAAATAGCCCAAGCAATTGGCACAGATAGAAATAATTCTTTTCGCTTATTGGAAGAGCTAGGCAAGGAAACCATAGGTGCGATAACAATTGGCAAACCAAATCCAAAAGAACGAAGTACATACCAAGAAATAAAAGGTGCGCAACTCAAAAAATTGCTAACTCAGCAAACCGCTTCGCAGGCACATTTGTACAAAACAAAGAATGTGCGTTTATCGCTTGCAGGTGCGCAAATGAAAATTGCGCTTTATCGGCATGATAATAAATATTACATTCCGCAATTTGGTGCTAGTAGTAATTTAATCCTCAAACCTGCCACGACAAGATTTCCTAATTTAATAGAAAATGAATTTTTAAGTATGCGCCTGGCTCAGAGCCTAGGAATAGAAACAGCACAAACCAAATTGCTAACCTTTGGCGAAGAACAGGTTTATGCAACCCAGCGTTTTGACCGAGCAGAACATGAAGGCAAGCTAGTTCGATTGCACCAAGAAGATTTTTGCCAAGCTATGGGCATTATGCCAAGTCGTAAATACGAACAAGATGGCGGACTCGGATTTGCGCAATCTATTGCATTGATAAGAAAAGTTTGTAGCATCCCTTCCAAGGACATTAATAAATTTATTGACTTATTCGTATTTAATTTCCTACTGGGCAACCGCGATGCGCATGGAAAGAACTTTTCATTTTTGCATACTGATGATAAAATAGTGCTGAGCCCTGCCTATGATTTAGTCTGCACCGCTTTCTACCCCGAGCTTTCGGATAATATGGCGATGGCGATAAACAAACAATATGATGATGAGTTTGTAAATACAGTAGACTGCAAGGCAATGGCGGAGGATGCAGGCATTTCGGCTACCCTTTTTTTAAAAAGAATTGAAGCATTGAAAATTGATTTTGCCAAAGCATTAAAAAATCTTGATAGCTCCGAAGTGATATATCAAAACTTTGTGAAAAAGTATAAACGTTTTCTGAAGGCGAGGTTATCTAAACTTAAAGTTTAACGCTTCTTCAATTATTACTTCCGAAGTTTCTGCATTAAAAAATATACCTTTGTATCTCCAATAAAGATTACTGACGATTTTTAAAACTTAAAAATATCAGTATTTATGGGGCTGACTGGTTTTGACAGCATAGGTTCTTTGATAGTAAGCAAGTAGTGCGTAGTCTCATAGCACTTAAATCACATGATTCAACATTTCAAATGGCGATAACAACTTCGCTATGGCAGCCTAATCATTGATTAGATGTCATATATGGATGAGATCCCAACTGGCCGACGACTTGGCCTCATCTTAATCATAAAAATCGACGGCTAGCATAAACAGTGTTGCTATGTTTATGTGAAACCACCGCCTCGGCCGTGGTTCAGCAAATAAGGTGGCGTTAAGTATGTTTTCTACTTGCAGTCACTCGAAAATTTAATTGATAACTAAACTTGTAGAAAGCTTTCCGAGATTATGTTTGGACAGGGGTTCGACTCCCCTCAGCTCCACTAAGCAGAGAGACAATGAGAAAGAGAGGGAGAATGAATGTATTAAAATTCATTCTCATTCTCCAACTCACTCTCATTCTAAAACCCACAATTTAATATATTCTCCATGTTCGATTTCCAAAAATTAACTGTCTAGAACAAAGCAAAGACCTTTCAGTTGAATTGTAAAAAGGTACTGTCCATAAAAAAACCAAAGAGATTTGTAAAAGACCAATTAGGTCGAGCGTCATTCAGTATTATCTTAAACATTGCAGAAGGTTCGGGTAAGTCGTCAACCAAGGATAGAAAAAATTACTTTATTATAGCTAGAGCTTCTGTACTTGAATGTGTTGCTGTTATAGACGTAATGCAGGACGATGGAAAAATAGATAAGGAAACATATCAAAGGAATCTGCAACTTGCAAACGAAATATCTCGAATGCATTATACTATGATTAAGAATCTAACAGAATAGCATCTTAACTCTTTCTCATTTTTCTCGTCTATCACATTCTTCTATTACATACGATCCCTTCGCAACTGCTGTACGTATTGCATCCTACTTCTATAGTAGTCAGCTTGAGAAATATCACCCAGTGCACGATAGGTAATTTCTAAAAATTGCAATGATTTCATATCTAACGAATCCGCTGCACTCGCCTTTTTAAACCAATAAATAGCACTGTCCGCCACATTGCTTTCGCCATAGATGCAACCAATGTTATTCATATAATCTGCTTTGCTATCATCTAGCGAATGCGCCTTTTTAAAATACGGCATAGCCTGATCATATCGGCGGCTGTTGAAATAGACCGTACCCATATTATTCGTATAAATTCCACTGGTAGAATCTTCTGAATACGCCTTAGTATAGTATTTCAAAGCAGAGTCTAATTGACCTTGAAGAAAATATGCCTTTCCTAATTGATTGTAACCATCTGACGGCAAATAAGGGTAAATGTTTAAGGAGCGTCTAAAATATTGTATAGACAAAGCAACTTCTCGATTACTGGAGTCATTGATTTGTTGTGGACTATATCCAAGTTCAGAAAGTTCATAGGTCAATACCTCTTTTCTTTCATTGCTAGGCAAGTGATTGCCCATATAAAATAGCAAGTGAGTCGCATTCGGATTGTATTCTATATCTCGTGAAAATAAGTTGTAATCACTTTGCCAATCAACATTTCTAGCCACTGTTTTAATAGAATACAAACTTGAAATCAACAACACAATTCCCCATAATACCGGTGACGATTTAAGGGTATCCAATAAATTCTCACCATCCCGTTTTTGAAAAAAGTTAGCTAGCAAACAAACCGTAACAATGGATAATCCTAAACTCGGCGTAAAAAATAATCGTTCGCCAAAACTAGTTCCAATCAAGAAAAACACATTCGACGCCAGCGAAAAAGTAATAAAAAACCATATGATGCCAAAGCTGATTCGCTTTCGTTTGGTGAGCAAATACACAGCGTAAACAAAGCCTCCCAAACATAATAAAAAACTAAGAAGAAACCCCCAGTGACCAAGACCCACTGGCTCAAGCGTTGCATAAGAATAATCACACGCCAACGGATGCGGTACAAAAAACGTATAAATGTAAAAACCAACAATCATCACCGAAGTAGCAAAACGAGCCGGAATATCATCCTTGACCATTACAATTAAATTATCCATAATGCTCGTTTCGGCATTCTGAGGAAACTGTTCTAAAACCGAAGATCGAGTGTAGACGAAAAAAATAGCCAGTATCAAAAATGGTGCACAGATTACCGCCAGTTTTTTAAAATCAATTTTTTTCTGCTGAAAATAAACAAGCAACGGAAAAATACCCATAGCCACCACAGTAGATTCTTTTGAAAAAAGACCAAGCGCAAATGCTAGGGCACCCCAAGCTAAGTGAAGTAAATTTTCTTGACGTATATAAAGCTGAATCCCACGCATGGCAGCCACCATGCCCAACATAGCCAGTATTTCATCCAGCGATTTTATGTTGGCTACTACCTCAGTATGAATCGGATGCACGGTAAACAATAAGGTAATTAAAAATGGAAGAACCCATTTTTTATTAAATAAATCATACAGTACCCAAAAAATAATCATGCACAAAAAACCATAAAAGAGAACGTTGATTTTATGAAAGTGATGTGGATTTCCTGCAAATGCATTCCATTGGATATTAAAAATAAGTTTAGTGAACGGACGATACAGCGAATTTTCTTTATCAGAAACATCCCCTCGTCTCATAGGCGTATTGAAAATCAACTTTGTATTTTCTATACTGACTGCCGCCTTCGTCATTTTATTATTATCAATAATCCCGTGGTCGTCTAGCACAAACCTGTGTTGAAATGTATTGCTATACAGCAAAATAGCTATTACAAAAAACAAGGCTGACATCATCCAAGCTTGTTTTGATGAAATGCCTTCCATAGTTTTTTTATCAATTGGAGGAACTACCGGCTTCGCCTGAACAGCTCTAGTAAGGTTTTTTGCTCGCGCCTGCTTTTTTTTTGTTGACTTTCTTCCCATGGTTTGTTCGATAGCAGCACTAAATTAAACTATTGTTTTCTAATCAAAAAAAATCCCTCAGTTATGCTTCCATGAACCGTAAACTTTGGGAGTATCTCTTTTATAAAAACGAATGCTGTTGTAATTTAGAAGCTGATAGTAATACGGATTGAAACTTATTCGACACATACCCTTCTTAAAAGAAGTACTCAAATACTCCCTCACTGCTTTTGGCGGTCCGCAAGGCCACATAGGTATGATGATGCGTAGTTTCGTTGAAAAACGTAGAGACATTACCGAAACAGAGCTAATGGATTACCTCAGTTTCTGCCAAATGTTACCAGGACCCTCCTCTTCGCAAACCGTAGCACTTATTGGCTATAAACGAGGTGGTGTTTTGCTTGGCGTATTAACTTTATTGGTATGGATTATTCCAGCTGCGTTTATTATGGGTGCTCTCTCTTTCTTAGTAAAATATGTCGATGCAGCCTTTCTTTCAGATAAAGTTTTTCATTATGTACAACCAATGGCGGTAGGTTTTATAGTGTATGCAGCCATTCGCACCATGAAAATTAGCATCAAAAGTCCAGTGGGCATCGTAATCATGCTAATAGCTACCGCGCTAACTATTTTCGTAAGAAGCCCTTGGGTCTTCCCCCTCACCATCATTTTAGGTGGTTTTCTCACTAATTTCACTAACAAAGAATTTCCTCCTCACGATACCAAAGCTTACACTGTAAAATGGCGCCGCTTGGGTTGGTTCGTTCTCATATTTGTGATTGCCGGTGTGCTTTCAGAACTAGCTCGTATGCAACAATGGGATAATGCGCGCTCGTTCAATTTATTCGAAAACTTTTATCGTTTCGGTAGTATTGTTTTTGGCGGTGGCTATGTGCTTATCCCTATGATGCAAGAACAATTTATTTTTCATGCTGCAGATATGTACGGCAGTGCCTTAATTTCTAATGAGCAATTTCTTACAGGTGTAGGACTCGTAAATGCCATACCCGGACCCGTATTTTCACTTTGCACTTATGTAGGAGGCTTGTGTATGGATAGCAATCCTCTTAATCAACTATTGGGTTGCTTCTTAGGTACCGTAGGTGTTTTTCTGCCGGGTGCTTTAATTTTATTTTTTCTTTTTCCTTTATATCAAAATTTAAAACAATACCGAGTTATTTTTCGCGCATTAGAAGGAGTCCATGCCGCTGTGATTGGAATCCTTTGGGGTTCTGCCGTTTTACTCGCGCAATCTGTACCTTTTGAGTGGGGTAGCTTATTAGTGATTGGTTCTACCGCATTAGTACTACTTTATACTAAAATCCCTGCTCCGCTGGTAGTTGTTTTTTGGTTGTTGATGGGGATAGTGTTTTAAATAAACAATTCAGCACTAATTCCATCGCAATACAGTTTACCTTGATCGGTCAAATACAAATGTGTGTCACTTTTTTCTAAGCAGCCTTTTTCTATAAAAGAGTTCGCTTGTCGAAGAAGCTGATTAAACTGGTTTTCCGAACTATTTTTTTTATAAGCTGTGAGCTCCAAACCTTCTTTAACTCGCAAGCCTAACAGAACAGTTTCATTTAAAATTTCAGTTGAACTTAATTCTTCAAACTCTTGCGGCAATTCATTTTTTTCTATTGATTTTATGTACAAAGCATTATTGGCTACATTCCATAATCTTTTATTTCCATGAAAAGAATGTGCACCAGGCCCAAACCCTACGTAAGGTTTTCCTGCCCAATAATTACTATTGTGAATCGCTTGAAAACCAGGCTTAGCATAGGATGAGATTTCATAATGCTCAAAACCAACTTTAGACAAATTTTTCATCAAATACGTAAACTGTTGCGCACCTTGCTCCGGTAGCATGGGCTTTTCTTTTCCTTTTTTTATAAAAGTTTCTAAGGCAGTCTTAGGCTCAACGGTCATGCCATAAATTGAAATGTGCGGTGTGCCAATAGCGATCAATCGATTTATATTTTGCTTTAACTTCTCGTCTGAAAGCAAAGGATATCCATAAATTAAATCGACTGTATAATTCGTAAAATGCTCATGAATCAATTCAATGCTCTGAACTGCTTTTTCCGAACTGTGTGACCGATTCATATATTGTAAATCTTCTTCAAAAAAACTTTGCACGCCTAAGCTAATTCTATTCACTCCTAAACTTTTAAAGGCTAGAATCTTTTCTTCAGTCACATCATCGGGATTCATCTCAACAGTTACTTCCCTAATTTCTTTGCAAGCATAGTTTTTCAGTACAGCGGAAAGAATTTTTTCTATTTCCGCTACTGTCAAAATCCCTGGTGTGCCCCCGCCAAAATAAATAGTTTCGATTGACTCTTTATCAAATTCATTTTTTCTTAACGCTATTTCATTCAATAAAGCAGCAATTAATTCGTTCTTATAGTGTAGAGAAGTAGAGAAATGAAAATTACAATAATGGCAAGCTTGCTTACAAAACGGAATATGGATATAAATGCCTGCCATTAACTGCTTTTATTTGATAAGCCAATGTAATTTTAAAAAGTAGTCTACAATTAAAAAAATAGTGGCTACGAGAAACAACTGATTTGCAATGATACTAAGAATAAAAATTAGTGGCGGTCCTTATTATAAATGATAGGTACTCTTACAATTCGCTTAGCGAGCCGAACGCTTGTACTATTACTCATTCTTGTGAGTGCTATTTCCTTGCATGCCCAAACTAAACTAATACTCACTGGCCCCAAGGCTGATTTTTTTGAAAAAGAAGCCAACCTGAAAACTAGCTACCCCAATTTTTTAGACGCAAGTTATGCACTTCAAAAAGGATTACAATCTTTGTATAAAAAGGGGTACTTAGCGGCCGCCATTGATTCCCTTTGGGAAACGGATGGAAACGCACTGGCTAAAGTAAACCTAGGTGAGACCTATCAATGGGCGCGGATTACGAGCTCCAACATTCCTACCAACTTACTTCGCTTGAGTGGCTTTGATGAAAAACGTTTTATAAACGAAAAAATTAAACCGACTCTCCTTGGCAAGGTAATGGAAAAAATGATTCGCTATTATGAAGATAACGGTTATCCATTCGTGTCCACTCGTTTGGATAGTGTGCAAATTAATAAAGGGAATGTATCGGCTCAACTAAAGATTACCAAAGGACCCCTTATAAAAATAGACACTATTATTATAAATGAAGATGCAGGCATTCACCGTAGCTTCCTAATGAATTATCTAGATTTGGAACAGGGTGAACTCTATAATGAATCAAAAATTAGAAAAATTAGTCAGCTCCTTCGTGAACTGCCCTTTCTCCAAGAGTCTTACCCTTGGAAAATTTATTTTGGCAGAAGTGAAACGCGGCTCAATCTGTATATAAAAAATAAATCCGCCAATCGGGCCGATGTATTAATTGGGCTCTTACCTAATAACGAAGAAATTGGAAATCGATTTTTACTTACAGGCGATATAAAATTTGCTTTTGTCAATGCACTAGAACGTGGTGAAAAAATAGAAGTCAATTGGCAAAATTTACAATTTCAATCTCCTCGTTTAAAAGCTACCGCTTCTTATCCTTACTTACTCAATACCCAAATTGGTATTTCAGGTACTTTTGACTACTATAAAAAAGACACCAGTTTTCGAACCGTAAATGGTGAGCTAGGGTTCATATATCAGTTTAATGCGCAAGACCAACTCAAAGCATTTTACGAGACGGGAAGTACTCGACTTATATCAGTCAATACTAATGATTTGATTATCAATCGACGCTTGCCTGCTAATGCAGATATTCGCACACGCAGCTTCGGTTTGGAAGGGAGTCTGAGCCGTACGAACTACCGATTAAATCCACGAAAAGGCTATACAGCTCGATTAAAAGGAGCGGCTAGTATTCGAGATTTTCTTACGAATACTACTATTGAAGAAACCTTCGATCCTATCCGAAACGAATCGTTTGACTATCTCTACGACAGTATCGATTTACGCTCCTACCGCTTTCAATTGGAAACCGATTTAGCCTATTTTTTCCCCATCGGAAAACGCATGACGCTTACAACTCGTTACCGAGGAGCCATTATGTTTAGCGAACAAAATTTGTATCGCAATGAAGTATTTCAAATTGGAGGGTTTCGCTTATTACGAGGATTTGACGAAGGCAGCTTGTTTGTCAATCAATATCACGTAGCCACTTTAGAACCGCGCTATCTCCTTTCGCAAAATTCATATTTCTTTTTATTCACTGATATTGGGTTGATACAAAGAGATTACCCTGGTCTGCAACGGCAAGATTTGCCGTACAGCTTAGGGCTGGGCATGGTGTTTGAAACCAAAGCAGGTTTATTTAATATCAGTTATGCAGCCGGTACGCTGGGAGACACTGGTATAAAGTTTAGAAATTCTAAAATTCACTTTGGGTACGTAAATTTCTTTTAACGACTTATAGTGATTCGCTTAGATATTTTTACTTGTTCATTCCAAACATTGATTAAATAAATGCCTGGTGTTCCTTCTAAGAATACCGTATTATGAATAGAATAGAACTTCCCATTTTTTAACATTTGTCCGTTCATACTAGTGACACTATAATTAGCAAAATCCATATCATCCAAGTCTACATGTAATCTACCCTTAGTAACCGAAGGATAAACTATGACTTTGGGTTCAGTAGCTAAGTTTTTTAGTACGTGCTCATATCGATGTTTGGTATCATTTTTAATCACCTTTAAAATGTACGAGTGGTTCTTATCTAGTAAGGAGCTTACATACTCATATTTTGTAGTTAAGCCAATGGGATTAATTTTCTCTAATAAAACTGGAACGGTTTCTTTTATTTGATAAATTTCGAAACGTATATTATCGTTGACAATGGCATCCCATTTTAAATAAACGCCTTCTTGTTCTCGGGTGAGCCTAATGTTCTCCAATATAAACTCTTCCGTTGGTAAATAAATCACTGTATTATCGCCTTGAGGATAATTTTTTGTTTTTTTGTGCAAATAAAAAGCAGGTTGTTGCTTTATAGTATAAACAAAACGTTGTTCCATATTCGATGAAACTTCTTTTGTAGCAAGAAATTTACCACCGTGTAAGGTAGAATACTCTTGAAATTTATACTCTTTATTTGTTTGTACTATTGAGTAGTAGTTATCATCTACACGGAATGTTGCAACATCCTGTGCAGTAAGGATGGCAAACGAAAATAATGCCATTAGGGTTAAAATAATTTTTGTTTTCATAATTTAGATTTTATCGTTTTATAATTTTTCTGCTACTTGTAGCTTCTTTAGTTTTTATGGTTACTATATATACTCCCTCCGATAAAGCGCTTATATTAATAGGTATATAATCCGAGCGTACTTGTGTCAGGTTTTGTATCTTAATTTGTCTGCCCAACATATCATAGATAGCCACTTGCTCTAGATTATTTACCTTATCAGTGGCTACTTGAATATTCATTATATCAAACACGGGATTTGGGTAGATACTCCAATCTTGCCTTTTAAAATCTTGCAAACTCGTACTTACATTAGGAATACTATCAATACTGTCTATCCGCGCATAAAAAATAGTACTTTGCCCTATGGACGGATACAATGTATCATTGCCCATATAGCAAGGATTGCTCGTAGTACCACCTACTATATATATATCTCCTTGCTTGTTTATTTCAATATCACTACCAATATCACCGCCTGCACCACCTGCTGAAAAAGCAAAACGATAGATACCATTGCTATCGTAGCTTACTACATGAATGTCGTTACCGCCTTTGCTTAATAAGGTATCCGTAGGAAAGTTCATTTTAAAATTATGATAGCCTAAGCCATACAAATTATTTAAGCTATCATAGGCAAGACTTGCCATAAACTCAGACCCAAAACCTTTAGAAATTGTATTCCATTTAAAATTACCAAGAGTATCATAAGTTGCTATTACATAATCGTCTTGATTAGGCCCTGAAAGCGTAGGGCCACCCTGAAAATAAAATACAGTTTGAATATTAGAAAAATCTGTAGCAGTAAAGCTTACCCTATTGCCGCTTGCTTTAATATCAAAAGGATTAAGAACACTTAAAAAATCAGGGCTCCCTGAACCGAAATGGCGTGCCCAAATCCCATTGCCTGCGGTATCCAATTGTGCAATAAAACAATTCCGTAAATAATTTTGAGGAAAGTTTAAAGTAGCACCCCTAAAATCATTATTTATCTTTGAACCGCAAACTCCAACAGCATAAATTTTACCTTCACTATAATCTAAATAAGCCATAGGTGAACCGTATTGAGTACCATAAGTTTTAACCCATATTTCATTGCCAACAGAATCATATTTTGCTAAATAATCTTGTTTAGTTGTATCTTGTAAAATCGTATTGCCAAAATTTATTTGACTATTCTGTAAATTACCGTTAAAGTCAATACCATAAACCCCAGAAAAATAAATATTATCCAAATCATCGGCTATAATATCAAAAACATTTTCATATATAGAAGTATTTATCCCTTTTTTAAAAATTCTTGTTCCGCTGGAATCATATTTTAAAATTACAATATCTGTCAAGCCCTTAGACTGAATAGTATCAATAGTCATTTCAAAATCAGCCCTTGTAGTTATTCCGAAAACAATATTTCCTTTACTATCTAAACAATGTTTATATGTAATAAGTGTATCACACTCTCCAATTTTTTTAAACCACAAAAAATCATTATTAGAATTATACTTAGCCATGAAAAGTCCTAAATTTTGGCTATAGTTCGGTACTGTATTGGTTGTGATCGTAATCCCACCAATGGTCATTTGACCTTTATAAAAGCCCATTATGTATTTATCACCATAATCATTGACTTCCATGCTTCTAGTATTATAAATCCATGTTTCTTTTCCAATAAGAACAGTTGTATCTATTCCCATTTTTTGGGAAAATGATAGCATACTAGCCAAGACTAACAAGATGGTAAAAATGAATCGCATAAACAATTAATAATTAGTGTGAGCCCAACGCAAATGGAATATGATTTAAAGATTGTATAATATCTAAACCATTAGTTGATCCGTTACACGTTCGTTTAATAAAATTACACAAGAACTTTTTGCGCCGTTCCAAATCATTAAACGCCCACTGCTTATCATGCACTTGTGGGAAAACACCCCCTTCCCAAGGGTTTAAACCGGGTGAATTTGATGAAATCGTTTGGGCTTCATATCAAACAATATGTTAGCAAATTACTAACAAATAAGCGTGTTTCAAAATTATCTCCCCCTGTTAACAAAAAGTCAATTCGCCATACGAATAGCCTTTACATAATTTTTAAAAAAAATTCTATTGCAACAATTTATAAATTTTACTCTGCTCCTCAGTAGAAAGTGGATTTCCAGAGTAGGTGAAATTGATAAGGTTATTCAACTTCTGAATGCTAGTCGGTATTTTGCTTACGTTATTATTTGTAATGTTTAACTGTTGCAATCCTTTCATCATTGAAATTTCACTTGGCATGCTCACTAATTTATTATTGCTCAAATCCAACTTGGTCAAGCGGTTCATACCCGTCAATTCCATAGGAAACGCTACTAATCCATTGTTAGCCATTTCTAGCTCACGAAGACTATTCATGTTTTTAAAAGAAGAAGGCAAGGCATAAATATTATTGCCTGAACGAGAGGAGGTCCCTAACACCAATTTTTCAAGATTGGTAAGATTGCCTATTTCGTCTGGTAGCCAATGCAAATTATTGCCGCTCAGATCTAATACTTTTAAATTAGTCAAATGCTTGATAGAAGTCGGTATGTAATTTAATTTTTTATTACTCAAATCTAAATGAGTAATATTTTTCATTCTGCGTAATAGATTAAATAATACGGTAGGGTTTCCTGCTGCGCTACCACTCATTCTAAAGTTAGTGAGCGAAGGCAAGTTGTTCATTTCATCCGGTAAAAAATTAATTGGGTTGCCCGTTAGGTCTATAACTTCAAGGTTTTGAAGATTCGCTACCGTAGTGGGCACTGAAGACAATTGATTATTTCGAACAATAATTTTACGCAGCTTTTTCATTTCACCTATGGTAGAAGGCAATCGAGAAATACTGTTATTAGAAAGGTCCAATACCTCTAAATTTTTCAACAAAAAAATATCAATTGGCAGCTCTTTAATATCAGCATTTTGAATGGCTAAATAACGCAAATTAGGGAATTTTAAAATTTGCATAGGAAACTCAGTAAAATACTGGCTAGTAAGATTCAACTGCTGCACACAATTCACGTCATAAGACGCTGATGGTAGTTTTAAATAAACTTTGTCCGCATCGCATGGGTTTGCTAAGGGATAATAGGTTTGGGCTTGGGCAATAAAACCACCCAAGAGCATAAATACACTTAATAAACTCTTCCTCATTATATTCATCGGTTTTTCAAAGCTTAAATATAATTTAAGTTTTGAAATAAAGGAGTAGGAAAAGCATTATTTATACATTTTGAGGATGCCTTTGGCAGGATTTCTAAGGTTTTTATACTTTACCATATCAATTCTCACCTTTCCTACAATAATAGGAGTTTCTACATGAACCGGAATCTTATTGTCATCGTCCGTAATCCAAACAGTCATTTTTTCGCCTCCGTCAAAAATGGTTCCATCAATTAATAATGGCTTAAACTTTATGCAGCGAAATACACCATGCTTTGTGGTAAGTTTTACTTTTCCTAAATAGCGGATGTAAATATTGTAAACTTTGTTGTCTAAGAAAATACTAAACGGGATTTTGTCACCTTTTTTATACTTATTAAAATCAATATTTCGAGCGTGGTAAATAGCCGATACTACGTCATGCACACAAGCAGGTACTTTTTTTACCCCTGCGTTCGAGCTTGCCGAATTTAGATTTCGGTTAAAATTGACCACATTGTATTTCTTATACCCCCCTTCATTCACACGACGAACAAATTTAAAAGGCAACATGGTGGTTGTATCTATGTAAGATTCATACTTATCCCGTACTTTAAAAAACCAATCATAGCTTCTCAACGTTTTTCCATCACCTATAATATGATAAACCGGCTTGCCTTTATAGGTTTCGAGCTTGTTTGTAAATGTAGCCACCCCTGCTCCAATCCATGCACCGGCAAAAGTGTAATAGACCTTAAAGGTAATTTGTTCATTTTTTTTGGTTGATTTATTTTTTAGGTAACAATCTTTGTAAGACTGCCCTCGCAATTGAAGATTTCCAAAGCCTACTAAAAAAACTATAACACCAATAAATTTTAAATATCTACTATTCATAATCGTTTTCATTTGCGCCACTACTCGTGTTCACATCTTCTACGCCGATTACTTTATTAATCTCTGATTCGCTAACATCGTCGAGGCCCAAACCTCTTGATACGTTTTCAACCGATTCACTTCGTTGAATACTAATTTGATCGTAACTATCACAAATATCCATACCCTCCATCGAAGCTGGTTCTTCAAATTTAGATTGTGTAAAATAACCAAGACTTTTATCTCGCTGAACCATTTTCCAGAAAGAGCCCCAAATCGGCATAGCCGCCTGCGAACCTGCTCCTAAGCCTAAGCCCATAAAACGATCTTCACAACCAACCCAAGCACCCGCCAATAATTGAGGTGAGTACCCAATATACCAAGCATCTGCTTCGTCATTCGTCGTACCGGTTTTACCACACAGCTCACCTTTTAAACCGTAGCGCCCTTTCAGTCGCTTGGCCGTTCCAAAATTTACTGTTCCTTGCATCATTTTAATCATTTTAAAGGCTGTTCGCTCATTGATAACCTCTTTGCGCTCCGGCACAAAGGTTTCGAGTAAGTTGCCATTCTTATCTTCGATGCGAGATATAAAGGTGGGTTTAACATTGATTCCAAAATTGGGAAACATTGTGTAACTTCTTAACATTTCTATGACTGATATATCTTGCGCACCCAGTACAATAGAAGGATAAGCCTTTAGTTTAGTAGTAATCCCTACTTTTTTACAAAAATCTACAAATGCTTCAATCCCAACCATTTTTAACACTCGAAGCGAACCATTGTTTAAAGAATAAGCCAAAACATTCTTCATAGGCAATGTACCATAGCGCGAACCTCCTGCGTTATATAATCTATGTCCAGGGAAAAATACGGGACGACAGCTTATCGGCATACAAGGAGAATAGTTATTATCTACTGCCAAGCAATACGCTAAGGGCTTCATAGTAGAACCCACCTGACGCTTGGTGTATTCATTTACATGATCATACTGGAAATATTTGTGATTGATTCCTCCTACCCATGCCTTTACTTCACCCGAAGCCGGATCCATAGCAGCAAAACCTGTCTGCACAAAGGCACGCATATACTTAATACTGTCTAGAGGCGTCATCGTCATTTCCTTTTCTCGTTTGTCGTTCCAAGCGAAAACAGTCATTTTAACTTTCGTATTGAAATTTTCTTCAATTTCCTTTTCAGTAAAGCCAGCCTTTTTTAGTGTTTTGTAACGCTGAGAATTTTGAATGATTCTTTTCAGCGTTTTCTGGTGCCTTCGCCATCTAAAATTATTGACTCTACGAGTTTTATTATACATATTTCTAGCGACCGCTAGCTCAGCATACTCCTGCATTTTTGGATTAATGGTCGTATAGATTTTTAAGCCATCTCTATAAACGTCCATTTTATTTTTCTTACACCAAGCTTTTACTTTAAGCTCAACTACTTGTCTGAAATAGGGAGCGAGTCCTTCATGCCTTTGTGCTGAAGCCGGTTTGAAGTTCGTTACCAAATCTGTAGCTTTAAATTTCTGATAATCCGCATTACTAATTTTGTTATTCTTGCGCATTTGAAATAAAACTGTATTCCTTCTTTCTTTAGATTTTTCCGGATTCCTAATTGGGTTAAAAGCCGTATTGGCTTTTAGCATTCCCACCAAAACAGCCGCTTCTTGCGTTTCTAAATCAAGTGGCTCTTTGCTAAAAAAGGTTCGTGATGCCGAACGGATACCCCATGAGTTATATCCAAAAGGTACCGTATTTAAATAAGCGGTCAGTATTTCCTCTTTGGTCAAATTCTTCTCAATTTTTACTGCTAAGATGTTCTCTTTCAGCTTGTGGTAAAACATTTTAAGAAGCGAACGACCCTCTCTAGGAAACAAATTTTTGGCAAGCTGCTGGGTAATCGTACTACCCCCACCTTCGTTTTTACCCGTAATCACACCGCGAATAGCACGCATTAAAGCCTCGGCATCGATGCCTGAGTGAGTGTAAAAACGTTCATCTTCCGTAGCAACCAAAGCATCAATTACTGCGGGAGCTATTTCTTTATAAGTAACTGGCTCTCTATTTTCAGCAAACAATTTACCAATTAAATTTCCGTCGCCGTCATAAATTTCAGAGGCTATGGCTGATTTAGGATTTTGCAATTGCGCCATACTAGGCATTTTGCCCAAGCGACCAGAATCAATGAGGAAAATAAGCGCCACAAAAGCGATAAGACCAAATAACACGCAGAACCACATCAACTTAATAATGCCCTTCGTTTTCTTTTTTTGTACCGTATTTTTCTTTGCCATTAAAAAATGAAGTTTAGCAATCTTTTTGAAAATGCAATCTTTTACTGATTGCACCACAAATCTATCCTTTAGTTTGTTAGTGTTCTAGTAAAATGTGTGGTTTTAATGAAATTTTATACCCACAGTAACATTTTAGTGCTTCAGTGAGTTTGGCTGCGACAACGAGATCGTAAAGATTTAATTCATTTTAAAAGGAGGATACAAATAAAATTCAGGAATAGAAATATGTAACTCCTTTTTAGTCAGCATATTCTCTATAATATAGTAACCAGTCATTTTGCCCATATCAGTTTTTACACCCACAGCGCTTGAATAGTTAAAGCCTTGACCTGGATCGAGCAACGGTTGTTGTCCGACAACCCCTTCTCCGTCCACAGTTCGGGTATTGCCTAAGGCATCTGTTATTTCCCAATGTCGCGCTTTGAGCTGAAATGGAAAGTCAGACAGATTATCAATATTAATTTCGTAGGAATAGATATACTCATTTAGCCCGGGATTGGACATTTCTTTGTTGTACTGCGTTTCCACAGTTACGCAAATTCCTTGAGTTATCTCTTGTTGCATTCTTTGAGTAAATATATGTTTTTTTACAGAATCTGCACATAGTTTAAGATTTCTTTATCGCTTTGCGCTTCCCTAGCTTCCGTTTCATAGGGATTTTGCCGATAGCCAAATCGAATGGAATACCATAAATATTTAGCCAAAAAACCAAACCAACCTTCACGCTCATACTGTAATACATGAGCGACTTCATGCCGGAGGTACGGAATATTATTAAGTAGCTGCTTACGTGTCACTTTGTATAAATAAATGGTACGTCCAAAAACGATAGCGGCGCCCGCTTCACTGGCTCCTAAGTTAAAAGCTGCAATTCTTGCGACAAGAGCGTTTTCTTTAATACGAATCTTTACGATAGATTCCAATATTTAAGAATTTGTTCTGTTTGCTCACCCGTTTTTACACCTTTGATAATGTGGTGAATCTTACCATCTTCATTTATCAAAAAAGTTGTGCGCTTGATACCCATAAATTTATTGCCGTACATATTGCGCTCTACCCACACACCATATTTTTCAATCGCTTTTTTGCCCGGGTCAGCCAATAAGGTAAAGTTGAGATCAAACTTCTCAATAAAATCTACATGGCTTTTTACGTCATCCGGACTGATGCCAAACACATTTATCTTATGCTTTTTAAGAATTTTTGAATGATCTCTAATATTACACGCCTGCTTGGTACAACCAGGCGTATCATCTTTTGGATAAAAATAAAGTACCACCTTTTCCCCTTGTAAGTCCTTCAAGGCTACTGATTCTCCGTCTTGATTTTTAAGTGTAAAAAGTGGTGCTTTATCACCTTTAGCTAATGTGCTCATTCTAAATTTATTTTCAACAAAGGTCGTAATTCTTAAGTAGAAAAACTAATTGGACTTGGCTGTCATTTACCCAGTCTTCTACCGAATGAGGGTAAATTTTTGAACTGATGTATTATCGTTTCCATCAACCGCTTTTATTTGAACGGTGTGTTGACCCAAAGGAAAATGTTCATCTACTTTATAATAATAATTATTCTTTCTTCGCGAACAGCACAACCATTTTCCGTCCACCTCCATGCGCACCTCTTTCAACTCGGTCAGATTGTCTTCTGCTCCAAATTTTAAACGCATTCCCTTACTCACTTTTTGTCCGTTTTTAAAATAAGGTATAATAGCTGGTGCTTGGACATCCGTGGTAATTTGATAATTCCCAAACTGCCGTACAGGCACTACCACCCAACCATCCTCATAGCTTGCTGGCATGCCAATCGCATCTTCCATGTCGTCAGCGGGTGAAAACAACACGGCTACTTTAGATTGACGATTTTCAGGAATTACTTTCTTAGGTTTTAATTTTAAATCAAAGAAATCATGTACAGGAACATTGGCGGCATGTACTTTGTATAAATAAGAGTAGGGCAAATCACTATTCGCAGCAATGCCCTTAAAGTTCAGATTATCGTATAACAAATTCTCAGCCAAGTTAAATTTGATTTTATCACTTGAAAAACTAGCTTTTTTACCTGCTTCGAAATAATGTTCTCCTTGCTTTTTCGGCCATTGATTTTCGTTGCCCTGTACCTGAAATTTTATGTCCTTTTTATTCCCTTTCACATCGTACACACGAATAACTACGTCATGTAGTTGACCATCACTTACATCAACTAAGCCATTATCCTGAGTTCCTGAGCGGTAGATTTCCAATTGGTCATTCGGCAATTTATGACATAGCTGCAACCAAAAACCCTTTGTCATTCTTGTTTTAAAATCGCCAATTGCATTCATATAACGCGTTTCGTCATAGCTAATTCTATTGAGTTCCCAACCGAATAAGGTTTTACCATCCACTATCAGCTTCATTCTAAAAACACCCAATCGCAACGAATTTTCCATATAATCATTCGCCTGTATCCCGAAATAGACCTTGCTTGAATTTATTATAATTACGTTCTTCGTCGGCACATCATGATCGCCATTTTTTATTGCTCTAACTATTTGAGGTTCTTGCTCGTAGATACTTTGATTGCCATCATAAATCGCCAATCGATTGATAATTGGTTTTTTCTTATCCTGCATTTTTTTATAAAAAAGCAAGCCATTCAACGTTTTATCTGTTTTTGTTTCGCGAATTTCCATGTGTAGATGCGGAGCATGACTGCTTCCTGTATTTCCACTTTTGGCAATGAACTGTCCTTTTTTTACAGGGAATAAATGTGGCGGAAACTGTAACGCTACATCCCACTTTTCTTGCTCGTATTGTTTCTTTTTTAAGTAGGCTCCTATCAACTTATAAAAACGATTGCAATGAGCATACACAGAAGTATACCCGCTAGGGTGACTCACATAAATACAGGTACCGAAGCCTTTGTGACTCATAGTTATTTTACTTACATACCCACCATCAATGGCATATAAGTTTACGTTTTCACGCTGCTCAGTACGTACATCTAAGCCAGAGTGGAAATGGTTGGGACGGCATTCACCAAAGTTTCCGGCTAGCGAAACAGGTATATTGACTGGACTTGTAAAATGAGTAGGATACTGGATTGGAGTAAATAATGACTTCTTCTTGTCCTGTCCGAAAGCGGAAAAAATTAAGAATATAACCAATAAGGTGGATGCCGTTTTTTTCATTGCGCTTAAAAATAAAACCTATCCATATTTTTCATTGAAAAAGTTATACCAACGCTTCTGAGCTTTCTTGTACGGCTGTACTTTGTGGAATAGCTTCTACTAACTCTTTCTTCTCCTCATCACTTTTAAGAAATCGCCTTTGTAATAATAATATACTAATCACTCCAATAAAAATGGAGGCATCGGCAATGTTAAAAACAGGTCGGAAAAACTCAAATGTATTTCCACCCACTATTGGAAACCAATCGGGCCATTGAAAAACAAAGAGTGGGAAGTACAGCATATCTACCACTTTACCATAAAAAACATCTCCGTAGCCTTGTCCCCAAGGCACGAACTGCGAAACCTGAGTACTATGGTAGCTGCTAAGCGTGAAAATTTTACCGTAAAAAATACTATCCAGTAAGTTCCCTAGCGCACCAGCTAAAATCAATGCTGCACAAACTAATAATCCATTAGGATATCCCTTGCCTATTAATTTATTTTTTATAAAAAACAATCCCCAAACCACAGCCGCTAATCGAAATAAACTCAAAATGAGTTTGCCCCAACGGTCCCCCAATTTCATTCCAAAGGCCATCCCAGAATTTTCAATAAAATGAAGCCGAAACCAATCACCAAGCACATTTACCTCATCGCCTAATACAAAGTTGAGTTTGATATAAATCTTGAGTCCTTGATCTAACAAGAGAACTAGTAAAACGATGAATAAAACGTGCTTAATTTTCACAAAAAATAAAATAAGTTGCGCCAAAAGTAAGCCCCCTAGCTAAAACGTATCATAGAATTACGCTAAAATAATGTTCCCGTCCGAGTAAGATATTTTTTGCAAAGGTTTGTCTAGCAGCAATGGCCCGCTTACATCGCAACAATCAAAGAGTGATGCAATTTGTACCGCTGGGTAAACCCCAGTTTCAGATTCTTGTTTACAAGCTAGCATTGTCTGCAAGCCAAGCCCCTTAGCTTCCTTAGCAATTCTCACAGCAGGTGTCAATCCGCTGCATTGGGACAGTTTTACGCTAATGCCATTAAAGGCCTCAGAACATTTTGCCACGTCTTTTTCAGATTGAAACGATTCCTTGGCATAAAAAGGGGTAGAAAAATCATCTTTTAATTTTTTCATATTCTCCCAATCGCCTTTATCTAAAGGTTGTTCTATAAATTCTACCTTTGCCTTTTCAAGACGAAGAATTGCTTTTTTCGCCTCTGCATAGGTCCAAGCAGCATTCATATCTACCATAATTTTACTGCTTGTATTCTCTCTCAATGCTTCTAAAGTTTGCAAAGAAGCTTCGTCCTGCACCTGCACCCTGTATTGCGGCCAAGGGTTTTCTTTTATATTGGTGAGCAAATCCTCAGTGCTGCCTTGACTAAGTGTACGAAAGGTTGAGACTTTCTGAGGCTCAGGCAAATCAAGAATCGTGGCGATTGATTTTTTTTCTATTTGAGAATATAGGTGCCAATACGCTAAATCTAAGGCGCCAACCAAAAAAGGATTTTGCGGGTACAAATGATGACAAAAATGCCAAAAGCGATCGGGAGCCGTAAAAGCATATTCCTCTATGAGCTTCGCCTTGCCTTGCAAATCAATTGTCATACTTTCTAGGCTTGGTGAATGCTTCGAAAGAATAGGAGTTTCTCCAATACCACGAAACCCATTATACTCTATTGCAACTAAAAAAGCTTCTTGCGCAGTTTTCGCACCACTATCCGTGATAAAAGATTCTTTAAAAGGGGTTCGAGTTCTTTTAAATTTTAGCTTGAGCATTTCGCAATAATAGTGGTAGAAAGTACAGAACCCCAAGTAAATCAGAACAGTTTTCAACAGAAAATCTTGAGATTCATTTTAAAAACCACTTAAAAGCATGTAACTTTAGGCTGGTCATTTTTCTGACTACTCAAAAACCACAAATTATGGGCTACGAAAAAGAAGATGCTATCTATCCATCTCATTGGAAATTAAATGAGCGATCCGCTGAGCATTATGATATTCAAAAAGATGAACTGTTTCAAAAATATGCGAATCAATCACTTCCAATCAATAAAAAAAGAACACGTGCTGGCCTAACAGCTTATGCAGGCGCATGGACGGTGAAACAACAAAAACACTTGTTACGCAGGTGTATGTTTGGTGTGAAACAATCAGACATGACTGCGATTGCCTCGCTTACCCCAGGAACGGCGGTCGATTTTTTATTGAACAATGTACCCTTAGCACCTCCACCACCAGTAAATAATTATAACGGCACTTATGCTGACCCAACGAATGTAGCCTTAGGGTCAACTTGGGTAAACTCTACTTATGGCGATGGCACGGTAAATTATCATCGAAATTTGTCATTGAAAGCTTGGTGGATGTCAAACATCGTTAATCAGAATACAAGCATCATTGAGAAAATGGTAATGTTTATGCATAACAATTTTACAATTGAAATGCAGGGAGCCAATTATGCTATTTCTTCTTATAAATACGTTGAATTATTACGGACGCATGCCTTGGGTAATTTAAAAACGTTTATAAAAGAATTAAGTAAAGATGCAGCGATGCTTCGCTATCTTAATGGTCACTATAATGTGAAACTATCTCCCGATGAAAACTACGGTCGTGAGTTGCAAGAATTATTTACAGTCGGAAAAGGGGGACCCTTGCAATACACTGAGGCAGATGTAAAAGCTGCAGCCCGTGCCTTAACTGGTTGGAGAGTAAATTTTAATGACTCTACAGTTTCTTTTGACCCTGCAGAGCACGATGATACCAACAAACAGTTTTCATCCTATTACAATGGCTATGTTTTAAACGGACTTTCTGGCGCGAATGGAGCCAATGAATTGGATAACTTGGTTGATTTACTATTTACAAAAGATCAAGACATTGCTAAATATTATGCACGAAAAATTTACCGCTTTTTTGTATATTACGATATAGACACTAACATTGAGAACACTATCATCAATGGCTTAGCACAAACTTTGATAAATAACAACTGGGATGTAAAACCAATGATTTCTCAACTTTTGAAAAGTGATCATTTCTTTGATTCTGTTTCAATGGATTGTTTTATCAGCACTCCGATTGATTTTTTTGCAGGTACGTTCCGAGCTATGGAAAGTGAAATATCGCCATCAGTAGGCTTAGAAGATGAGTATAGAAGTTATTATAGACTCGTTCAATACGCCGCCAATGCTGGGCAAAATTTAGGAGATCCACCTTCAGTAAGTGGTTGGCCCGCTTTTTATCAAATACCGCATTTTCATGAAATGTGGATCAACTCTGACACACTGCCTAAACGTTTGCAAACTACCGATGCCTTACTAACAGTAAACGGTGCTTATGTAAGTGCAACAACTCGCTTGAAATTCGACGTTATGCGTTTCGCAAATTCTCTGCCCAACCCGGGTGACCCTGTTGCCGTAGTAGATTATTGCGTTGAATATTTCTTAGGATTGAGTCTGTCACAAAATTTAAAGGACTATTATAAATCGATTTTGTTAGCCGGGCAAACTTCCAATTATTATTGGACCAACGCATGGGCCAACTACGCTGGAAGTCCTACGAATGCGACTTATCTCGGAGTGGTGCGATCAAGATTACAAGGAATGCTCACTGAGCTTTTTAGAATGGCAGAACGTCACTTAGGATAAAAAAAAAGAAGTATCCATGTGTATAATATCTACACAATACTTACTCAAAAGAAAATTGAGATAAGCGTACAAACGAAAAATATTTAAACTATGAAAAGAAGAGATTTTATAAAAATGACCACAGCAGCTTCGGCAGCGATGAGCCTTAATGGTATGCCGCTTTCTGCTTTTGGAGAAGGTAATTTCTTGAGTAAATTAGCTAAAAACCGTGCTTCTAATGGTAATGTAATGGTTTTTATTCAGCTATCAGGAGGTAATGATGGGCTCAATACAGTAATACCATTAGATCGATACAGCGAACTAGCCAATGCTCGGTCTAACATTTTAATACCACAAAACGATGTACTAAGCCTAAGCGGGAATGCCACGACTGGACTACATCCCGCAATGAATGAATTACGTTCTATGTATAATCAAAACCTTGTGAATTTGGTACAAGGCGTGGGTTATCCCAATCCAAATTTCTCTCATTTTCGATCATCAGATATTTGGAGTACAGCCGCAGATTCTAGTACGTATTTAAACACAGGCTGGCTAGGTCGCACCATCGACAATCAGTTTCCAGGTGCGCCACAGGCATACCCCGACCCCAATTTTTTAGACCCTTTAGCGATACAATTTGGCTCTAGTGTTGGACCAACGCTTACTGGGATCAATGGTATAAACGGTTTGGCTCTGAGTAGTATTAGCAATTTTTATAATATTGCCAATGGAACAGTAGACCCTGCTCCAAACACTCCAGCTGGTCACGAGTTGAAGTTTATTCGTTTTATCACACAACAAACTCAAACGTATACTCAAGTTATTCAGAATGCGGCTAACCAAGGAGCAAATGCAAATCAAAACTATCCGGCTACTCGACTAGCAGAACAGCTAAAAATTATTGCGAAACTAATTAGCGGGGGCTTAAAAACACCAGTTTATTTAGTAACTCTGGGTGGATTTGATACGCACGACAATCAAGTAGACGGAAACGTTACGCAAGGACGCCATGCAAATCTTCTCGCTAATCTTTCGTCATCGATTGAAGCTTTTCAAACGGATTTACAAACGCTAGGAAAAGATGACATGGTAGCAGGTTGCACCTACTCTGAGTTTGGTCGTCGTATTAAATCAAACGCTAGTTTTGGTAGTGATCATGGTAGCGGTGCTCCTATGATTTTCTTTGGTAAAAAAGTAAACCCAACCGTGGTAGGAACTAGCCCTGTACTGCCTGCCAATGCTACATCAAATGATAATATTCCAATGCAATTTGACTTCAGGCAAGTGTACTCAAGTATACTGCAAGATTGGCTTGGGCTGAGTATTAGTGATACACAATCAGTACTGAATAATGTTAATTATTCTACGCTTCCTATTTTTCAAAAAGCTACCAATACAGAAACGATTCTATCAGTAGATGATAAAACATTTAATCTTGAGGCTAATTATCCAAATCCACTGATTCATTATACCAACCTTCGGTTTACAACATCTGGTGGGGCGGTACAGATTAATTTATTTGATCAAATGGGGCGCAGAGTACGTGTGTTATATGAAAATATAGTTCCGGCAGGACGCAGAGAAGTCAATATCGAAAGAGGGAATCTACAAGCTGGAATTTATTACGTAGAATTAATTCAGGGTAATAATAAAGCTACGCAGAAAATTGTAGTACAATAGTATTGGCTCACAAAATTCAATAAGCTATTAGAAGAACATTTCTTCAAATTGTGCCTTGTTGAGTTTTGCGTCAACGAGTAAATTTTTTACAGGAATTGTATGGGCCAAAAATTACCTTAGCCTTTAAAAAACGGATTATTCTTTTTTTCAAAACCAATAGTAGTATTAGGACCATGACCTGAATAAACTGTTGTTTGATCTGGTAAAGTGAATAGCTGTGTTTGGATACTCCGCAGCAGTGTAGCTGTGTCGCCGCCTGGTAAATCTGTTCGACCAATACTCTGCTGAAAAAGAACATCGCCTCCGATCACCCATGCATCTTTCTCCGAATAAAAGCAAATACTTCCCGGTGAGTGCCCTGGGGCAAATCGGACTTCCAAAGACTGATTATTAAATGAAATCGTTTCCTTTTCAGAAATCAATTCATACTTCTTTTTAGGCAAGCTCAATTTTACTCCGTAGCCTGCTGCTACCGATTCAGCATTCTCGTATACGGGCAACTCTTCTTTGTGCAAGTAAAAGGGAACGTCATACTCGTCCAAGATTAATTTTAATCCGAATATATGATCTAAATGAGCATGAGTAAGCAGAATTTTAGAAAGCGTTAATTCGTTTTCTGCTAAAAAAGAGGTCACTACACGTACTTCTTCAGTATCATACATTCCTGGATCTATAAGGATAGCAGTTTTATCTTCACCAATGAGGAGATATGTATTTTCTTGAAAGGGATTAACTGTAAAGGCTTGAACTTGAATCATGTTGGTATAAAATTAACAAGGAAAGGCAATATTATTACTTTCTACCGATAGCTTTGAACTTAATTACTCGTAAATTAGTATGGTGACAAATAGGTTCCGGTTTTTTGTGATTACTTTCTTGGTGGCAAGTATGCTTTTCTCATCTGAATGCATTTTGGCTCAAGCGTCCACCGAGACGTTTGGTCAAAACCAAATGCAGTACAAAAAATTTAATTGGAAGTATTACGACAGCACTCACTTTAGAGTGTTTTTTTATCGCCCAGCCGAGAAATTGGCAGAGCATATTTTAGATCAATCTGAATATGAGCTGAACAAAATAACTCAGAAAATGGGTAGCTCACTTCCTCGAAAGCTAAACCTAATCTTATACACTTCTTACAATGATTATATCCAAACCAACGTAGGTGTCAATCGTACAACTGACCTCAACGATGCGGATGGCGGGCGCCTAAAAGTGAGCGGCAATAACTTGCCCATTTACTTTACGGGAGATCATAATGACCTTATGAAGCAAGTGAATCAAGGAGTGGCCAATGTGATTAAAGACAATTTGCTTTTCGGTAAAAATATAAAAGAAGTTGTGAAAAATGCAATTAAAATGAACCTCCCCGAATGGTTTACCAATGGCTATGTTCAACATTTGTCTAACGAATGGACGCCCGAATTAGAAACGGATATTCAAAGCCTTTTATCTGTTGATACTAATTTTAATTTTAGAAAAACAGCTCAGCAAAACCAACTTTTAATCGGTCATTCTTTTTGGTACTTTGTAGAGCAACAATACGGCACGAAAAAAGTGGAACGCTTATTATATAATAGTCGTTTTCGTAAAAATGTGAATTCGGCCATTCAACAAGCTTTGTCGAAAGAGGCTGACACCATTTATCAAGAATACTACAACTATTACACCGCTAATACGCCAACGATTGAAGGCGATACTGCTTATGGCCGAAAAACCATTACGACAGTAAAAACCAAATTCGAAGGCCAGTATAGTCAATTTCATCTATCGCCAAATGGGCGGCAATTAGCCTACGTGGTAAAACGAGATGGTGAATGGAAAATAGTATTGCAAGAAACAGATTTGGGTGATTCTAAAGTGTTGGTTTCTGGTGGTTATAAAAACTTAGATGAAGTCAATGACCCGAATTATCCGCTTATCAATTGGAGTCCGTCTGGAAAGCAATTAGTCACTATTTTTTCGATTAAAAATAATACCTTAGTTCGCCTTTATAATTCTAAAGGGCTTCCAAAGCAGAATAAGATATTGACCCAACGCAAGATGGAGCGAGTCACAGGAGTAAGTTTTACTAACAATGATTATGTTCTAATTCTATCGGGCATTAAAAAAGGAAAGAGCGATATTTTTTCGTATGATTTCAGAAGAAATCGTGTGACGAATCTTACCAATGATGATTTTGACGACCACTCACCGTCCTATGTTTCAAGCGGAGACAAAAGGGGCATTTTGTTTCTATCAAACCGTAAAGACACGGTGCTCAACCCCGAAGCCTTGAAGTCAAAAGAATTTTTTAATAAAGATTTTAATATCTACTATTTCAACCAAAAAAATAGAGCAACACTAAGAAAAGTAACTGAAACAACTAATCCAATCAGCAGCCCAATTCAATATGGATTAGAAATGTTTTCCTACATAGAAAAAATAAAAGGAAAACTCGTTAGACGTAAAATCAAAGTGGAAAATATTGTCGGTGGCTCTGTAAAATTTGATGAAAGTCAAACTCAATCGCTGCCTTTCAATGTTTTAAAACATCATTACATTCCTAAACAAGAAAGCTTGGTAGAGGTAATAAAAACAAAAGGGAAGTACTTCGTGTTTAATACGCCCGTTAAAAACCTTGAAAAGTACGATGCGGCAAATAATGATACAGCCCTCATCAACAGACTTTCCGTTACCGAAGAACCCGACACTCGAAATATAGCAGCGCCCTACGTAACTGCCTATGATGAAGTTGATACAAACTCAGCTCTTTACAATCTTTTCACCCGTGGAGAATATGTGCGGAACGACGAAGATGGTAATTTAATCCGACTTCCTAAGAAAAGAAAAAAGAAACGGTACGTGGCGACGTTCAACCCTAAAACACTTTCCACCTCCTTGGATAATACTTTACTTTTTACCCGCTATCAAAATATTTCGTACAACCAAAGTGGATTTCAATTTCCCAATTTAAATGGATTTGTCTCATTTGAACTCAACGATATTTTAGAAGACCACCGTATAACAGGAGGAATCAGAATACCGACTACTTTTGATGGAAACTCATATTTCCTACAATACGCAAATTATAAAAATCGCCTTGATTGGAAGCTCACTTATTTTCATCAACAAAGCCGGCAAACTTATGGACCCGAGGAAGCCCCGGATTCTATATTCATACTTTCAAATTTTTTAGGAAAGGTTGGCACGGAGTATTTTGAAAGCACCTTTAGCTATCCGTTCAACCGGGCGAATAGTGTGCGTTTATCTTTAGGACTGCGCTACGATCGTGTGCGGTATCTGATTAGTAGCCGACCTTTGCTAGACTTCCCCAATCGTAGTGAATACTGGTCGTTTATGCGCGGAGAGTATGTTTTTGATAATACAATCAACCCGCTCATAAATATCCGAAAAGGATCAAGAGCAAAACTGTTTGCAGAATATCAATACAGAATTAGTGCTCCGTCTACAGGCTTTTATCAAGTAGGTTTTGATGTAAGAAATTATTTTCCAATTTACAAAAACTGCATCTTAGCTTCGCGAGTTGCTACCGGCTTGAGTGACGGAAGTGCGAAACTACTTTACTACTTAGGCGGAGTAGACAATACTTTGTTGCAATCTCCCGACCCGGGTTCTACTCCCAATAATATTAGTGAGTATGCTTTTCAGACCTTGGCTACTAATCTGAGAGGTTATAAACAGCAAGCGTTTAATGGAAGCAGCTACGCGCTAATTAATGAAGAAATCAGACTCCCAATTTATAACACCTTTTTCAATAGACCCATCAAGTCCGCTTTCTTACGAAACTTTCAATTGGTAACCTTCGTAGACCTTGGTGTAGCCTGGCGCGGTTTTCTTCCTATCGAAAAAAATGTGAGCCCAGATTTTAACACAATCAATGGCAACAGAACGGTGGCCGCCGAATTTATCAATGAACAAGAGATTATGGGATTAGGATATGGAGTCGGTGCTCGATCCAAACTATTCGGCTACTTTTTACGATTTGATGTAGGCTGGAATATTGATCAAGCCAACCGTAAACCGCAGTACCACATCTCTATGGCTACTGATTTCTAGGACATAGTAAGTTGGCATACAACTAAAGAAATTGTAATTTTGCCGCCCTTATGTCACAATATCTACTTCCTCAAAAGCTGAATATGCCTAGCCTAGAAGAAACTATTCTTCGCAAATGGCAAGACAATACAACATTTGAAAAAAGCATCTCCATACGAGAAGGGAAAACACCTTTTGTTTTTTACGATGGGCCGCCATCAGCTAACGGTATGCCAGGTATTCACCACGTTATTTCACGTACGCTTAAAGATTTAGTTTGTCGGTACAAAACCATGCAGGGCTTTAAAGTAGACCGTAAAGCTGGCTGGGATACGCATGGTTTGCCAATAGAGCTAAACGTAGAAAAAGAACTGGGCATTACGAAAGAAGATATAGGCACGAAAATTAGTGTAGAAGATTATAATAAAAAATGTAGAGAAACTGTTCTGCGGTTTAAAAATGAGTGGGACAGCATTACCCGAAAAATGGGTTATTGGGTAGATTTGGACAATCCGTATGTGACCTACGAAAATGATTATATTGAAAGCGTTTGGCACTGCCTAAAAACACTCTACAGTAAAGATTATTTATACAAAAGTGTATCCATTCAGCCCTACAGCCCAGCTGCAGGAACGGGCCTAAGTTCACATGAATTAAATCAGCCCGGTACGTATAAAAACGTAAAAGACACGAGTGCAACTGTTCTTTTCAAGTCTATACAAAACGAAGATTCTAGTTTTCTATTTGAAAAAACCAATGGAGCTGAAGTTTATTTTTTAGCCTGGACAACTACACCGTGGACCTTGCCTTCTAACTTAGGGCTCACCGTTGGCAAAAAAATAGAATATAGCCTATTAAAAACAAAAAATCCTTATACTAAAGAAGATCAATACGTAGTAATTGCTAGCGCCTTGATTTCAAAATACTTTTCAGCTGAAGGCGAAAATGCAGAACCCGAAGCGGACAGTAAGTTAATCCCTTGGAAAACGATGAGCACCTTTTCAGGAGCAGATTTAGAAGGCATTCGCTACGAACAATTAATGCCTTTTGAGAGTAATCAAAGGGAAAATATAGATGGCGATCCTTTCAAGATTATTATCGGAAATTTTGTGACTACGGAAGATGGTACCGGTATTGTGCATACAGCGCCTGCCTTCGGAGCGGACGATTATAAAGTCGGTCAAAAAAATAATTTAGGTATTGTGACTCTCGTTGATAAAGAAGGAAAATTTATTGACGGAACCGGCGAGTATGCCGGTCGATTTGTTAAAAACTATAAAGACGAGCCAGACTACGTTGATGTAAACGTTGATATTGCTGTTGAATTAAAATTAAAAGGAAGAGCATTTAAAGTTGAAAAATATGAGCACTCCTACCCTCACTGCTGGCGTACAGATAAGCCAATCATTTATTATCCGCTAGATGCTTGGTTTGTAAGAACTACAGCCGTAAAAGATAGATTGTTAGAACTGAACAAAACAATTAATTGGAAGCCTAAATCAACAGGTGAAGGTCGATTTGGCAATTGGCTCGAAAACATGGTGGACTGGAATTTAAGTCGTTCAAGATTTTGGGGTACCCCATTGCCAATTTGGCGTACAGAAGATGGCAGTGAAGAAATATGTTGTGGCTCTATCGCAGAAATAAAAGAAAAACTTCACCCCGATAGCCCTGAAAAAGAAATTGCCGATGTACACCGACCCTATATTGATAGTGTACTACTGGCTTCTTCTAAAGGCGAAAAAATGTATCGTCAACCTGATTTAATCGATGTTTGGTTTGATAGTGGCGCCATGCCCTACGCCCAGTGGCACTACCCTTTCGAAAACCAGGATAAATTTGAAGAAAATTTCCCAGCTGATTTCATTGCAGAGGGGGTTGATCAAACGCGTGGTTGGTTCTATACCCTTCATGCCCTTGGCGTTTTGCTTCATGATAGTGTAGCCTATAAAACAGTTGTTTCCAACGGCTTGGTCCTAGATAAAAAAGGAAATAAAATGAGCAAACGCATTGGAAATGTGGTAGACCCATTTGAAACCATTAATAAGTTTGGTGCCGATGCGACTCGCTGGTATTTGATTACCAATGCTTCACCGTGGGACAGTTTGAAATTTGATAGTAATGGAATCCAAGAGGTCCAGCGTAAACTGTTCAATACACTTTTTAATACTTATAGTTTTTTCGGCTTGTACGCTAATGTCGATAATTTTTCTTGGAAAGAAAATCGCATAGAGATAAAGGATAGACCCGAAATTGACCAATGGATTTTATCCTCCTTGCACACCTTGATAGGCGACGTAACCGAAGCATTTGAAACCTATGAGCCCACCAAAGCAGGACGCGCAATCGATACCTTTGTTGACGAACAGTTGAGCAACTGGTATGTACGCCTTTGTCGCCGTCGTTTTTGGAAAGGCGAATATGACGAAGGTAAAATAGCGGCCTATCAAACTTTGTATGAATGTATCGAAACTCTTCTCAAACTTATGGCACCCATAGCACCTTTCTTTACAGATTGGATGTTTAGCGAAATGAATAAAGTGTCTGGTTTACACAAAGAAGAAAGTATTCACTTGGTTAATTTTCCAGTAAAAGATGCTACTTACATTGATAAAGAACTAGAAGAAAAGATGTCTCTTGCGCAAGGCATTTGTTCATTGAGTCTTTCACTTCGTAAAAAAGAGAATATAAAAGTTAGACAGCCGTTGCAGAAAATAATGATTCCAAAACTGGACGAAAACACTGAACGCTATACAAACGATATGGCCCCATTGATTAAAAGCGAGTTGAACATTAAAGAAATAAGCTTTTTAGAAAGAGACAATGACGTTATTAAGAAGAAAGCAAAAGCAAACTTTAAAACACTTGGTAAAAAACTAGGCTCCAAAATGAAAGACGTAGCCGCCGAAATCAAATTATTAGATAGCGCCGCCATCAGCACCTTTGAGCAAAATAATGGTCTAACCCTCACTGTTAATGGTGAGGACATCTTTTTAGAAGCTGAAGATATTGAAATTACCTCTGATGAGATTCCTGGCATGCTCGTAGCGAATAAAGGAACCGTAACCGTAGCATTAGACGTGGCACTCACTGATGATTTGATTCAAGAAGGACTAGCTCGAGAAATCGTAAATAAAATACAAAAAATTAGAAAAGATGAGCAATTCGAGCTTACTGAACGTATAAATGTAGAGATAGAAAGCCATGCAAAAATTAATCAGAGCTTACAAGCTTTTAATACCTATATTTGCACGGAAATTTTAGCAGATAGCTTGGAAATCGTCTCAAATATTGAGGCAGGAATAGAAATAGAAGTCAATGAACACAGACTTAAACTTAATATAAACAAAACTACTTAAATATGGCTAAGAAGAAAGCAGCGGCAAAGTCTAAAGGCCGCACAACGGCTAAAAAAGCAGCGCCGAAAAAGAAAGCTGCAGCCAAAAAAGTTACCAAGAAAAAAGCAGCTCCCAAAAAAAAGACAGCAGCTAAAAAAGTAACTAAGAAAAAAGCGACTCCCAAAAAAAAGGCAGCAGCTAAAAAAGTAACTAAGAAAAAAGCAACTCCCAAAAAAAAGGCAGCAGCTAAAAAGGTTACCAAGAAAAAAGCAGCTCCCAAAAAAAAGACAGCAGCTAAAAAAGTAACTAAGAAAAAAGCAGCTCCCAAAAAAAAGGCAGCAGCTAAAAAAGTTGCCAAGAAAAAAGCGACTCCGAAAAAGAAAGTGGTAGCAAAAAAGAAAGTGACCACAAAGAAAAAAGCAGCTCCCAAAAAGAAAGCGGCCGTTAAAAAGCCTTTGAATAAAGCTCCTGAGAAAACGGTTTCAAGAAGAGCAGTAGTAGTTGAGCAAAAAAAGAAAGTAAAAAAGCCACCAACTTCTATTAGAGAAAATTCTAAAGATTTTAAGCCGTCGGCTCCAACCAATGTAAAAACTATTAAAAATACAAGTGGTAAAATATTAGGTCATAGAGCGACTCACGAATTGAATAAGCTCACTAACAAGAAAAAAGTGGCAGCAAGTAAAGCTACCAAGCGGAAATCAATCTTAGGCGGGGATAAAGGTTCGGGAGCTTTTAAGCGTTACAGCGATAAAGAGTTAGAGCGTTTCAAGAAGGCAATTGTAGAAAAGCTGGAGAAAGCACGTACCGAATTAAACTACTTGCAAGGCCTTATTACGAGAAAAGATAGTTCAGGCACCGAAGATACTGAAAGTAGATATGCTAGTATGGAAGACGGTAGTTTAGCCAATCAACGCGAACAGCTAAACCAAATGGCAGGTAGACAAATCAAGTTTATCAATAACTTAGAAAAGGCTATCATTCGGATTAAAAATAAAACGTACGGTGTTTGCCGTGAGACTGGAAACCTTATCTCTAAGAAAAGATTATTAGCAGTGCCTCACGCAACATTAAGCAAGGCAGCTAAGGACTCCCGTAGATAAAACGTTTTTTAAGATGAAACACAAAAGCGACCCGCCATGGCGGGTCGCTTTTTTATTGAAACATTTTTTCAGGATTTGGTATTAACTATCATAAGCCCACTTGATATAAGTAGCCCCCCAGGTAAAGCCACCTCCGAAAGCTGCTAAGATAATATTATCGCCTTTCTTTAGTTTACTCTCCCACTCCCATAAGCATAAGGGTAAGGTGCCATTCGTAGTATTTCCGAAGCGATGAATGTTAATCATTACTTTGTCTTCCGCCACTCCCATTCTTTCTCTAGTTGCATCAATGATTCGCTTATTCGCTTGGTGCGGCACCAACCAAGCCACATCCTCAGCTGTTAGTTTGTTTCGTTGCATGATTTCATAAGCTACATCTGCCATATTGGTCACTGCAAATTTGAAAACCGTTTTACCTTCTTGGTATACAAAATGTTCCCGATTTTTAACAGTCTCAGCCGTCGCAGGGCTAACGCTTCCACCAGCCTGCTGATAAAGGTATTGCTTACCACTCCCATCAGACTTTAATACACTGTCCACTATTCCAACTCCTTCTGTAGTAGGCTCTAGCAAAACGGCTCCACCACCATCTCCAAAAATGATACAAGTGGCACGATCTTCGTAATTTAAAATAGAACTCATTTTATCAACGCCTACAATAATTACTTTTTTGTATTTGCCAGTCTCTATAAACTGACTCCCAGTGGTAAGTGCGTACAAAAAACCGCTACAAGCAGCACTAAGGTCATAACTAAAGGCGTTGATTAATCCGCATTCATTGCTTATAATATTACCCGTTGCTGGAAAAACGTGGTCAGGAGTAGTAGTTGCACATATTAGCATATCAATATCTTCAGCTTTGGTTCCACTTTTTTCAAGGAGACTTTTTACAGCTTTACTTGCCATAAATGAGGAACCTAATCCTTCGCCTTTTAGAATTCGTCTTTCTTTAATTCCAGTTCGCGTTGTAATCCACTCGTCATTGGTGTCTACCAACTTCGCTAAATCATCGTTGGTGACTATGTCATCAGGAACATAACCACTAACCGCGGTTATAGCTGCATTAATTTTTTGCATCTTATAAATTTAATAAAAAGTAAAGTTATTATATAGTTTGTCGAAAAAAGAAAACCCTCTCAATATAAAATTAAGAGGGCGTTAGTAAGTCTTTGATAGATATTATCGGTTGGCCACATCTTTACGCATTACCCCATAATACTGAAATGTTTTTAATCTCCATCCTTTTTTTATGTACTTGTCGGTATCACCAAATTCTGGAACAGTAACCCAATCCTTAGCTTTGGTCTTATACCAATTATAAACAGCGACGTGATTTGCGTCACGACGAATTGGTGCATAAAACTGTAATGTTTTTAAGGTATATCCTTGCTGCTGCATATCGGCATCAGGTATAAAGTCTCCTGCTACACTTACCTGATCTTTTGTTACAGGGTTTGTCCAACGATATACTGCTACACGATTTGGACCGGGAGTTTTATAAGCATAAAACAAAAGCGTCTTGTCTTTATACTTCCATTGTAATAATTGACCTTCCTGAATTTCACCTTCGGCAAGCGTTACATAGTTTCTATCTACTGAGCTATACCAACGATATACCTTCACCATATCATTATCATATTGAGCCAAAGCTTCTTTACCATTGATAAAGAACAAAGAAGCTAACATCACGAGGCCTAAAATTCCTTTTTTCATATTTATCGTTCTAATATTGATAGTACAATGATAATAAATATCTTGTATTCAAACCTAATTTTTGGGTATAAATTGTTGGTGAATAATGACTTTGTTCGCGAATCTTTCTAGAATGTTTCTTTTTTGGTAAGCAACACCACAGCGTGAGCTTCTATTCCTTCTTCACGACCCACATATCCCATTTTTTCGGTTGTAGTCGCTTTAATGGAAACCTGATTCACATCGACAGATAAAACGGTTGCAATTGCTGATTTCATAGAGTCGATATGCGTTCTTAGTTTGGGTTGCTGTAGGCAAACGGTTGAATCAAGGTTCACTAGTTCATAGCCTGATTTTTTAATCAGTTGATACGTTTCTTTCAGCAAAATTTTACTATCAATTCCTTTGTAAGCAGGATCAGTATCGGGAAAGTGTTTCCCGATATCTCCTAAACTTAGAGCTCCTAACATGGCGTCGCAAATGACATGTAACAAAACATCAGCATCAGAGTGACCCACAGACCCTTTTTCATGGGGAATTTTTATTCCCCCTATCATTAGGTCGTAGCCTACAGACAATTGATGAAAATCAATCCCTTGACCGATTCGAATATTTATTTTTGACAAAAGAAACGTATTTAATCGTCACGACTATCACGAGTGTTTTTATCCTCTTTCTTAGGTTTCCCTTTTACGATAGAAGAAAAATCATCGAAGTCAAACATTAATGAGAAACGTAAAGTATTCGATAAGGGGTTTCTATTTTGGCCATTCCCCGAAGGAACCAAATAGGCAAAATTCAAACCGAAAATATTATACTTCACTCCAAGACCTAGAGTAAAATACTGACGATCTCCTTTTAATTCACTCTCGCGGAAATAACCTGCACGTGCAAAAAATTGATCTTGATAACCATATTCGGCACCGAAACTAACCATTACTTCTTTTAGCTCTTCCGAACCTCCTTCAGGAGCATCTCCAAATGAAGAAAATACACCATCGATTACCGTTTTGTCAGTAGGATAGGATCGACCAATAATAGCTCCAGCGCTATCGCGAACATATTGTGGCGAAGGCACTAATAGCTTATTTAAGTCCAAGGCAAACGTCAATTTGTTGTACTCATCAATATTATATTCATAAGCTGCTCCTATTCCTAAGTTGGTAGGAAGGAAATCACTACGGTCCGTAGAATAAGAAACTTTTTGACCCAAATTCGTCACAGCAAAACCTAAGTTTAAACGCTGGCCTAAACCTTCACCCAAATTTTGACCAATGGGGGTAGTGTAAAATGCTCCAAAATCTACAGCAAAAGAGCTACCTGGGCTGTAGTTAGAACCTGCCGTAGCAGCTCCGTTGATAATATTAGAACTGATATATTTACCACTCAAACCAATAGAAACTTTTTCTGATAATTTTCTAGAATAACCTGCGTCAAGGGCAAACTCCCTTGGCTGTCCTGTACCAATACTTTGCGCATTTATATCCGTATAACTAATGCTACCCAATGAGAAATAACGCATACCCAAACTAATCGCTTGATTTTTATTATCTTCTTCTCCAAACTTAAAATAACCAGCTAAGTAGGACAAGTTAATGTCGTTTACTAAATCTTTCAACCAGGGAGTATATGAAATTGAGAAACCAGCATCTTTTTTGCTCATGGCAATTTTAGCTACATTCCAATATTGCGAGTTTGCATCAGGACTTAGTGCTAAACCCACATCTCCCATCGCTCCACTTCTTGCATCAGGACTAATTCGCATAAACGGCACTGCCGTTGTAATGGTATTATAATCTAAACCGTCTTCCTGACCCGCTCCATTTACCTGTGCTATCACACTTGCAGGCGCCGAAAGTATCACCGCTGCTGCAAGCAACATCATTTTTTTTAACTTCATTCTTATTGTATTTAATTATAAATTAAAGAAAGTAATCTTCTATATCAATAGGCACTTAAATTAGTACGATCAATGCTTAGGAGAATTCCTGACCGATTGGCAAATATAACTATCTCAAAATGATTAACTTCTGAATTTTGTCATCAGAAAAGCCAGTTTCACTTTTTATTGACAATTTGTATAAATACACTCCATTTGCTAATTTTTCAGAATATTGGTCATTTCCATCCCAAAGTATACCATCATAACGAGTTCCCGGGGTATTTATTGTCTCTCTAAATCTTTTAACAAGCTTACCAGTCATGCTGAATATTTTGAGGCTCACCTGTAGGGTTTGATTCGGCATATTGTGCTCAAACATGAAGCGAGTGCTGGTACTGAAAGGGTTAGGATAATTGTAAACCCTAGCTAACTTACCCTCTGTGCTACTAACTACAATAAAATCTAACACCACCTCCGATGAATTATTTAACACATCCCAGGCTTTAATTCGAAGAGTGTGTTTTCCTTCGGCAATATCTTCTAGCGGAAAACGAACAACCCCTTTTTGATAGTCATCCAAAGCGGATTCATAAAAATTGTTTAACACAAAGGTTTTTTGAGCGTCTCCATCTAGAACGGCAGTTATATCGTGCCCTACGGAGTTTCCTGAATAATTAATTCCATTTTCATCAAACAAATCAATCAATAAAGTACCCTCCGACCGAGCGATTCCTCCATTCACAAATTTTCTATCATTAATAAAAGGGTCAATATCAGGACCTTTATTATCTGAGATAGTGGTTGAACTACTACCACCGATAAAAACATCCTTATCAAAGCCAGTGGCATCACTAGTAGCGTCATTGGCATAGTAAGAAATTTTTCCCTTCGCCACACTATAATTAATATCTTTTGGCACTACGAAGGTATAGGTAAACAGTCCATTTTTAACAGAGGCCTGACCTTTGTATAATACGTTATTTTGAATTTCAAAGTTAGTTTGATAACTACCCGGATCATTAGCCAATGTGGTTAATGATTTTGGTTTGTCAAAAATGGTTGGGAAAACAGTACCAGTAAAGCCTGTCAACAAATTATTGTTTTTATCCGTTACTCGGCCGCTAATTGTGTATTTTCCTAGTGCCTTCAAAGTGTCTGATATGGCATTCCCGTTAGCATCGCGAATGCTATCTGTTTTTACTTGATGCTTAGGAAATGCTAAAGGCAAACCCGGATCTCCAATCAAAGCAAACTTTCTAAAATTAGCTGCGTCCCACTCACTGATAGAATTCACGTAGCGAATATTTTTAGAGAGTCGATACGCATCACCCAAAGTTGGCATCTGACCAGTTGACATTTCCTTAAAGCCTTCATTAAAATAGTTCAAATTCATTTGCCTATTTTGATATTGGTACACTAATCTTGTAGTGGTCATCAGGGCAATCGCGCCCCCATTTGGATTGGCAAATAATACTTCACCGGCAGACTTTTGATCAGGATTATCAAACTGTGTAAAGTCACAAGTCGCGGTAATAAAAATAGGTAATTTGTCTTTATTATCTAAGCCTCGTATGTCCTCCATATTCAGAATTCGCTCTTCACACCATCCTAGCGGACCGCCATGTCCATTGTAATTTACAACGAACGTACCATTAAACAAATGCTCCTTTATCGTTCTATTTGCTTCTAAGGTCCGAGGCCCGGCCGGTGTAGAATTCTGCTGAAAGGCATCTACATAAATTTTGTAATTGTTGTATTGAGGGTAATTATCAGTTACATAATCTGACATGATTTCTGCATCGTCCAAATGCGCATTTCCATCCTCATCATCTGCATTGAATACCATTGTATTTTTCCATGGCCCAAAGGAATTTGGACTGTCGTAGTTCTTAATTTTTGCAACCGCATTATTAGCCTCTGCTACCGTACTAGCAGGAATTCTACCCACGCCAATATCCAAGGTATTTACAAAAACGGGGTCGCCAAATTTATTCGGATCCTCATTATCATCTAAAAAACCATAAAAATCATCCGAGCAATAACTAATAGATTTGTCATTACTATTCTCAGTTTGGTAAGCAGGTACAAAATTGGTATTGCTAGCAATTCTATTTTTAAAATCATAAGAACCATCACCAAAAAATAAAACATTCCGTGGAGCATCAGCAGCACCGTTTGCTTTATCATAAAACATTTTAATAAAATTTCGAATAGCACTTACATCCTGAGACCCGCTCGAGAATTCGTTATAAATTTTTGCTGGTGTAACTACTAATGATTTGTACCCACGTTTCTGAGCATGATAGGCCGCCAGTGCATTTGCCTGACTTAAAAAATTTGGATAAGCAATTATCAAATAATCTACCTGAGATTCGGCATGCAAATTTTGATTCGAAACCTTACCTACGTAATCAGGTTCAGGAAAACTAGATCCATGAAAGGCGACAAACTTATGAAGTTTGTTTGCAGCCTGCGTGAAGCGTAAAGTCCCACCGCTCGTGCTCGTATTCATGGCAATCGGTTTTAAAGGATTACTTACATCCCAAACTTTAGTCTGCGCATTCGCGCCGCTCAATTTATATTCTGCCACGTTTCCGTTGCCCACACTATTCCAATCCATAATTCTCATCCCCGAAAAATAATCTAAGCGCATCCTTCCGTTTAATTCTACAAAATCAATGTAGCCTGCTGCCGAACCATTAGAAGGTGTAAATTGAGTACTCACAGACAAATTATCGCCACTCGTTGTAATCGCACCACTCCTTTCTTTAATAAGAATGTATGGGTCAAAAAATTCGTACCCAATTTTTTCTAATGGTAAGGTGTGAGCAAGCTGCCCATTGACTGTAACTCTAAAATTACTAGTTCCTGCAAAGGCGACACAACCGGCCTGCGTTCTAACGTGTACAGGGGTAGTATTATCAATATTGGGTGCAGATAAACTAACTGTTTTAGTTAATGATTTTCCTGGTAAATTTCCATATACATCGCTCCACCAAATCGTCCCCACTCGACCTACGTTAATCAAATCTTCATTATAATACGTAAAGAAATTACCCGTACTAACGCTTTGATTAGCTGAGCCTACACCTGCTTGGTTTTGCACTCGCTTCCCTCCGGAGGTACCCACGTTTATATAATAATAAGACTGGTTGTTATAATTGTTATACCGGTGAGTGAACCTCTTGTTTGTACTGTCATGAACAGTTGTGTGCGGGCCGTTTGCATAAAAGAGAATAAAATCATTAGCGTCAAATTTTCCATCTACGCCTCCTACAACCTCAACATGATTTTCAACTAAGTCGTCATAAGGAATTACATTATTATCTTCAGGAAGCATTTCCCCTCCATTACCAAAAACTTTAATAGTAGCTGGGTTCACTGAGCTCATATTCAAACCCAAATTGTCTCTAAGAAAATTAAAATCTATTTTGTACAGGCCTTGTTTCTTAATTGAAATTTTATGCCAAGTACCGCTTGATAATACAGAGCTAGCGGCATAGACACGATTCCCTGTCCTTTTTCTACTAGGCGCGCTTTGCTGTTGCACGTCAAGTTCGTATGACTCTATTTTTTTTATCTGACCGCTGGCTTCTTTGATATATTGTGGTACAAACGCAAAAGCAATTGCTTGTTTACGCTCCATACTTACATACGTTTTTACCTTGAGCGAGGTGGGTATTTTTACTTTTTTATCCTCCAACACTACATTTTTATAACGCACATTTTTTAAACGGACTATTGGCTGAGCCAATTGTTGAATCTTTATTTTTTCTACTTTAAACAGCTTATGCTTTTCTACTTTTTCGACAGAGGGTTTCTGAAACATAGAAGGCACAGAGATACCAATATCACCAACTTTTGTTTCACGCAGTTGTGCCTGTCCGTTCGTGACCGTAAAAACGAGGCAGAGTATTAAAAAAATTCTAATGGGCATTGGCTATCAAATTTAGGTTGAAGCAAGGATATAAAGCGTTATCACTTTCCTTAAAATCAAAAATATTACTTTCTATTGACGTAAAAATTATAGTTTTATTGCAAATTACCTCAAATTTTTACCTTGCCCTGACCGTAAAAAATGATTACACCATGCATAATAGTAGATTCCTTTCAAAATTGAAATTACTCGTCCTCGATTTCTCCGATAATTTCTTCGGTAATATCCTCTAAGGTTACCAAGCCAACCAAACGTTTGCTAGTACTCAATACTAAAGCCATGTGGTTTTTACTTTTTTGGAATTTTTTTAGGATTTGCTGGGCATTATCACGCTCTTGAACATATAATATTGGACGAATTTTTTCTTTCCAATTCATAGTATCGTCCTCCGTAAAAGGCAGTAAATCTTTACAATGAATAATGCCAAGCGTTTTAGTCCAATTGCCCTCATACACTGGCAAGCGCGAAAACTGACTCGATTTAATTTTTTGTAAGACTTCTTTAAAATTATAATTCGATTTAATCCCTTGCAACTCGCTCTTTGGTCTCATCACTTGTTTTACTTTGAGACGGTCAAACCGTGCAATTTGACGGTACAAATTAACATCGGCTGGAGAAAGCTGCTGGACCTCTTCATCCGGAAGCGCTTTTTGAATCTCAGCAGCGCTGAGATGCTCAGTGGCCCGGGCCTCTTTTTTAGCTGCAAATCCATTGCTTAGATTTATAAAAAAAACCATCAGCGGTTTTGTAAGTTCAATCAACTTAGGCATTTGCTCCTCCATTTTTGAATAAAGAAGAAGAGGTAACAAACCGATAGATAAAACGATTAAGAGGAAAGTGACAATCGCTGTAAGCCAAACGGAAGCTTGGACATATTCGAAAAAAATAACTGCAACAAAGGATACTAAGAGCGCACCTATGACTTTACCTACCAAAAATGTCAAAGAAAGACTGTTGGCCGATTGATACAGCCTGCGTAAAGATTTAAACGCTTTGGGATACTCTACTTCCATATTCTCCAACTGATCTTTATCGGCTGATAATAAAAACCGTTCTACCCCACAAAATAAAATTAGCAATAACAAACAAAATAATAATACTATCAATAAAGCACCGACGGCACTAAACGAAATCGTAGACAATATTGTGTATAACGGGAGGCCTAAACTAAAGGGGTCTGAATCCAAGGTGAGTAATTTGAAAAGTAAAGATAGGTAAAAGAATCATCTACTCGCTAGCCTTGGGCTCATCGGTTTGAGCTGATTCTGTTTCATTACTAATTTCTTCTGCATCGCTTCGTTTATCAAGCATCACTAAGTTAGTTGCCACAATTTCAGTAGATTGTCGGCGTTGCTTTTCTTTATCTTCCCAAGAACGAGTTCGCAGGCGTCCTTCAATATGCACCAAGCTACCCTTGTGTAAGTATTTCGAAGCCAACTCTGCTAAACCTCTCCACAGTACTACTGTATGCCACTCAGTCTGTGAATTCAGTTTTCCATGTTTGTCCTTAAAAGATTCTGTGGTAGCTAATGGAAAGGTGGCGACTGGGATATTCCCTTCTAAGTATTGAATTTCTGGTGTTTTCCCTAAGTTGCCTATTAAAAAAACTCGATTGACTCCGCGCATAGTTTTGTAGTTTTATCTCTGTATTAGGTAGAATGCTGTTTCTTATTAGAAACTAAATATACTCAAATTCTTTCAAAAATTCATAGATGCTTCGTGGGAAGGCTTTCTTATCTAGTTTCTTCAAGCTAATTTTTTCATAATCCGAAAGATCCAAGATAGGCTTCGGCATTTTTTTCAGAATATAAAAATGAATCTTAAGGGACTGATGACTTAGCTTCTGAGACTTTATAGAATCTGCTTTTTTCAAACCGAGCCACTTCGGTTTTGATTCACTTTCTACTAAAATTGGCTCATATAAACTTTGCCAAATGCCTTTATCCATTCGCTTCCGTAAATAAACGCACTCTCCATCGTGTAGCAGTATATAATGAAACGATCTTTTTTTCAGAACAACCTTTTTCTTTTTTGGAGGAAAATTTTCAACAGAATTTGTTTGAAAGGCCACGCATTTTCTTTTAAAGGGACATGCTTCACAATCAGGGCTCATTGGAGTGCAAACTGTAGCACCAAAATCCATTATGGCTTGATTGTACTTTCTCGCACTCCTTTTTGCCAAGTAGGCATCTGCAATGGATTGATAAAACTTTTTATCTTGCGCGCTTACCATAGCACGATCTATACCGAACCAACGACTAAAAACCCGGACCACGTTTCCGTCCACTACGGCATAGGGCAGATTATAGGCGAAAGATGCGATGGCAGCCGCAGTATATTCGCCAATTCCTTTTAAACTAATAATTTCATCATATGTAGTGGGAAACTTACCATGATGGGTATCACGAAGGTAGCGAGCGGTGTAAAGCATATTTCTACATCGGTTATAATAGCCCAAGCCCTCCCAATCTTTAAAAACCTGGTCATCACTCGCATTGGCTAATTCTGTAATGGTCTTGTACTTACATATAAATTTATTGTAATATTTAGTCCCCTGAGCAACTCGTGTTTGTTGAAGTATAATTTCACTTAGCCAAATTCTATAGGGGTCTTTTTCACCCTTCCAAGGCATCTCTCGGCGGTTCGTATTCTTGTGCCAAGATAATAATTTATACTTAAAGTACTGTTTATTAATGTTTTGCAAGCTGTAATTCGTTGTTAATGTGTACTCTATTCAAAAGGTTTCTTTTCTTTTGTCTATCTTTGGTTAATTGTATTATGAAAAAGGCAGATTTAATTAATTTGATCTCCGAAAAAACCGGGGTTCCCAAGGTAGATGTTCTTGTCTCTCTTGAAAGTTTCTTTGCAAATGTAAAAGAAACCATGTCGAAAGGCGAAAATATTTATATCCGAGGCTTCGGAAGTTTTGTTGTTAAGCAGCGAGCAGCCAAAGTGGGTCGTAACATCAAAAAAAATACGTCCGTATTTATTCCTGCGCACAAAATTCCTACGTTCAAGCCAGCCAAAGAGTTTGTAGAACAAGTGAAAGAATTACCTATTGAGGAAAGTGAGGCATCCAACCTTAGCAAAAACGCTAAGTAAGAAGTTTGGAGACAAAAGAAAGTAGCGCGTAGAATAAAACATTATTTTTTGGGTAAACAACAAGTCACTCTAATCGGCGTTGGGCTAGCAGTCTTAGCCTTACTTTATTTTTTTGGTATTCGAAATCAAGAAGGCGACGGTCATCAACATGAAGCTGGCACTGAAAAAGAAGCCAAGGGAGCTTCTGGGCCTATGATGCCTCAAAATGATGTAGAAGCTGCCGAGTTTTCTGATATTTATCAAGCTGCATTAGCTAAATTAAGTGCCGCCGATGTAGTCAAAGAAAAACAAATTAGCTCCAAAGCCAACGGGCCTAGTCCCGAACTTTTCAGAGACCAAGCTGAGTTTTGGGAGAAAAAAGATTTAAACGTAGCAGCTCATTTTTACAAAGAAGGCGCTTTATTGGAAAATACTGAAAAAAGTCTCACCTTTGCGGGGAATTTGTTGACGCTGCAGATGGCTAACACCCCTGAGGCGGAAATAAAAGAGTGGCAGGCGAACGCGGCGATTGAATGTTTTACTAAAGCACTCGAAAAAAACCCTGAAAACCTTGACACAAAAATTGCTCTTGCAAGCTGTTATATAGACGGTACTGGTGAAATAATGAAAGGAGTAGGTGCTTTGAAAGAAGTAACTGCCGCGGATAATGACAATCTTCCGGCAAATCTCCTTCTCGGAAAACTATCAGTTCAGTCAGGACAGCATGAAAAAGCAATTAAACGTTTGAATGTAGTTCTTTCTCAAGATTCGAAAAATTCGGAAGCCATGTACTTTTTAGCAGAAACGTATAAGAACATGGGCAACAAAGAAAAAGCCATTGATCTCTTTGAGCAATGCAAAAAGATTGTAAACAACCCTGATTTTTCGGCAGAGATTGATAACTATATCAATACGTTTAAATAGATATATATATTTTAAACAAGTAAAAACAAAACATTATGCCTTGCGGAAAAAAACGTAAAAGACACAAAATTGCAACACACAAACGTAAAAAGCGTTTGCGCAAAAACCGTCATAAGAAGAAGAAGTAATTCTTTTCATACTTTAATTTATTAACTATTGTGCTCGCTGCGCTTGGGCGTAGATGAACATAGGTGTACTATATGTAAAGCGTATAGCACTGATACGAACGTTTTGAGTACAATCAAAAACAAACTTTCGTATGGAAAAAGAATTAATCATACAATCTGGTGAAGAAGGCATAGAAATAGCCCTCACCGAAAATAAAAAACTAGTTGAGCTTCACTACGATAACTCAGGTGGAGAGTTCAATGTGGGAGATTTATACCTGGGACAGGTGCGCAAAGTAGCCGCTGGCTTAAATGCTGTATTTGTAAATATTGGTCACAAAAAAGATGCCTTCCTGCACTATACGGATTTAAGTCCTAACTACAAGAGCCTACAAAAATTTTGCGATCATGCTCGCAAATATGAAAATTTTAGTTGGGATAAATTCAAAACTGAAGGTGAGATTCAGAAAGCTGGTAAAATTAACGAGGTAATTTCTACCAAACAGAAAATATTGGTACAAGTATTAAAAGAGCCAATATCAACCAAAGGACCGCGAATTAGTTGTGAAATTTCACTACCGGGTCGCTTTTTAGTTTTAGTACCGTTTATTGACCAAGTCAATGTATCTAAAAAGATAGAAAGCCGGGAAGAACGCCACCGTTTAAAAAGTATTATTACGAACATCAAAGAAGCACACTATGGTGTAATTGTTCGTACGGCTTCTAAAGGACGAAGTACAGCGGAACTGCACCAAGACCTTACTGCGCTAGCAGATTCTTGGAAAAGCATTCAACAAAATTTGTACAAAGCGGAGGCTCCATTAAAAATACTGAGTGAGCAGAACAAAACAACCTCCCTACTTCGTGATTTATTGAACGACGATTTTAATAGAATTGTTACCAATGATGAAACAGTACATTCTCAAACGGTAGAGTACATTCAAAAAATTGCTCCCGGTAAAGAAAGCATGGTGACGCTTCATAAGAATGGCAAACCTATTTTTGATCATTTTGGGATTAACCATCAAGTTAAATCCAGCTTTGGTAAAACCGTAATGATGGAAGGCGGCGGCTATCTTGTAATAGAACATACCGAAGCCCTGCACGTAGTAGACGTAAACAGTGGTCATAAATTTTCGGCAGATAATCAAGAGCAAACTGCTTTAAATACAAATCTGAGTGCTGTAAAAGAATTGGCTCGGCAATTGCGATTGCGTGATATTGGCGGTATTATCATAGTTGACTTTATTGATATGCGCTCAGCAGAAAATCGCAGAGCGGTTTCAAAAGCTATGCAGGACGCTATGCAAAATGACAGGGCCAGGCATACTATTTTAGGAATTTCTCGTTTTGGATTACTGCAGATTACTAGGCAGCGTTTGCGCCCAGCGATTAAAATAGCAACTGGAGAGCAATGCCCTAGCTGCGAAGGCACAGGAAAAGCACGCTCAACACATGTGCTAGTGGAAGATTTAGAAAAACATATAAAATATCTCACTCGCCAAAGTGGCGATACAATTGAACTAAAAGTTCATCCGATTGTTTTTAGTCATCTTACTAAAAAAGCAGGGCTTTTCAAAGCTTCTATTTTTCAAAAGTGGAAGAAAGCCTATGGTAAGTTTTTATGCGAAAGCGATACCAATTTTGGCTTTTTGGATTATAAATTTTTTGTAAAAGAAACTGGCGAAGAGATAAAGTTTTAGAATGCTTGAAAGCTTACTTCAACAATTTAAAGCAACGCAACCTATTGAATGGGTTGCGTTTTCTTTTGCTATTTTGCAGGTTGTTTTTGCTTACCTTAATAGGCCGATTAATTTTTTATTTGGGGCTATTAGTGTTTGTTTTTATATCTATATTTTTTACTCGGCAGATTTAATTGCGGAAAGTATTCTCAATGTTTATTATTTTGTAGTCAGCGTATCGGGTCTTGTGCTTTGGAACAAAAAAAAGGTAGCAGAATCAAATATTTCAAAAGCTACGAAAGTAAATTGGCAAATCACTTTTGGTATTATCCTCGCTTGTTTTATCGCGGTAATTGGTATTTATTTATTCAGAGAAAAAACTATGGATGTTGCCATGAACGGCTCGCACTATATTGATGCCGTAGTTACTGCTTTTGCTTTTGGTGGTACCTATCTTCTACTCAAACGCAATATTGAAACTTGGCTTGTTCTTAATATTTCTAATCTCATAGCCATGCCTTTGCAATGGAGCAAAGGGCTTTATTTAACGGCTGTGCTTACATTTATTTTGTTTAGTGTGGCTTGTGCGGCTTGGTTTCGATGGCGGCGGAGATTGACTGTGAACGCTCACGTATAGTTAAGCTTTTAGCTATGTTGCTTATATTTGGTTGAAATATCTGTGTGGGTTTAGCTTCTATACCAATACCACAAGGGTTTAAAATAGAGTCTTGAAAAATCTAGATAAATACAATAAACAACTGAAAAACAAAATTGAAAAGTTTTCCGGAAGCTTTATGAATAATAGTAAATGGACAAAATTGTTTAAAGCCCTAACCCAAAATCATGTTGAAATTAAAAAGTGTTTTATTAAGAATATTTTTGACGATGTTCTTCGAGAAATAAAAATACCAAGTAGCGAGAATTATGATGAGTATTTTTCTGAAACAGGAGTAAAAGACTCTATTTGTACGGGTGGCCCTCTTACTTTTAAAGAAATAGAACAACTTATCTTCCCCAACCGATGGGAAATAAAAAGAGAAATGAGAAGCCAAATTTTAGAACCAAAAAAAATTAATCAAAGCATTGCAGCTATTAAAAACATTGCAGATTTAATCGGAAAATTTGAAACTGAACATGATGATGAAAAATTAATCCTATACGGTTATAAATAAGAATTAAAGTATATAACAAAGACTTTAAGAAATACGACAATCTCATAAAACCACTCTACTACAAAAACGCCATGACAACAAAAACCAAACACCTCACAGCACCAATTTTGTTCATGCTACTCCTATTAGCCGCATGCCAAAACGATAAGAGCACCACATATGTCAAAGGCTATTTAGATTATTCTACTAGCGACGACCAAGCCACGGGCGGTATAACAATGATACCGATTAAAACACCAAAAGGTACGTTCAAGGTCTATACAAAACGTATGGGCAACAATCCTAAAAAGCGTGTGCTGCTGTTGCATGGTGGCCCCGGTGGTACGCACGAGGAGTTTGGCAACTTTGACGGCTACCTACTCAATGAAGAAATTGAATACATCTATTACGACCAACTCGATTCTTATTATAGCGACCAACCCAACGACTCTACCCTATGGACCACCGAGCATTTTGTAGAAGAAGTGGAACAAGTGCGAAAAGCATTATATCTTACGAAAGATAATTTTTACCTCTATGGTCAATCCTGGGGCGGTATTTTGGCCATGGAATATGCCCTGAAATATCAGGATAATTTAAAAGGACTCATCCTTTCCAACATGATGGCCAATGCTCCTAAATATACCCAATATGCCAATGAGGTGCTAGGGCCAAAAATGGACCCAGCCGTTTTTAAAGAAATAATGGACCTAGAAGCCCGAGAAGATTTTAATAATCCTAGGTATAACGAGTTGCTCACGAATCACTATTATACCAAGCATATTTTGCGCAAGCCTGTCGATGAATGGCCTAAATCCATCAACTTATTTTTTGAACATCTCAACCCCAAAATTTACATCTATATGCAAGGTCATAGTGAGTTTGGTATGACGGGTAATGCAAGGCTGAAAGATTGGGACGTATCGGATAGGCTCAAAGAAATTAAAGTGCCCACCTTAGTACTCGGTGGCAAATACGATACCATGGACCCGGAATATTTGAAGTGGATGGCTGAGCAAGTTCAAAATGGCCGTAGTGCCACAACGAACGGCAGCCACTTATCGCAGTTTGATGATCCTGATAACTATTTTTCTGCTTTAATCAAATTTATACATGATGTGGATCAGGGAAAGTTCAAATAAAAAAATTAGATCTTAATTATTTTTAGGACGGCTAAGTATAAAAACAAATCGTATTTCTATTACTAATTGTCTCTTGTCACTCCAAGCTTGCGGCACAGCGATACCTAGTACCAATTTTCACTTCTTCTACTTCTACACCTAATATTCAATACGGCTCAGCGCCCAATTATTTGGATACTTTGATTGAAAAAACTGTACCTTTTCTTTATGCTCGCGTATAGCGAAGTACTATGGTTTTTGATTATAAAATAAATCGAGAACGTAAGATATATCCGAATCCCTCTAGTGGGTCTGTCGCTTTAAACAGGTATGACTATACTTGATTTGAACAGTTATTCGCCTGGCCTATATTTATTAGAATTAAATTTTTCAGGTGTTCGGTTTGTAGGGTCTATTCTTATTGATTACAGGATTCTTACGGTATCGCTACTATGCATCCCATTCGTTTTTCTGTTAGCTCGATTTTTATTTTTAATTTTTTATAGTACCTTTCAACTATGAAAATCTCTATCCCTTTACTCATCAGCCTATTTGTATTATTCAGTCCGTCTGTCAATGCTTTTGATTTTTTTGCTTTTAAGAAAGATAACTGCCACTACGAAACAAAGGCGGGAATGTTACATGGTGCTTTCTCTCAGAAATACTCAAATGGCAGCATAATGGTATCTGGTAAGTTTGAGAATAACCAACGCGTGGGTACTTGGAATTTTTATAATTTCCATGGTCAACTAATTGAGAAACGAATGTATTTCAATAATTACGAATACGCTATTATGAATCAAGAAGGGAAGATCTTGAAACAGTTTAATGTGAATGGAAAATGGGATTTGATAAAGTCTAAAAATGTGAAGTTCCAACATAGACTTTGGAAGCTAGTTGAAAAGGAAAGCGAAGGTCATTTAGAAATTGATAAACTTGTAAAATCTATCAATAATTGTGATTCTGGTAATTTCTTTTCAGAGGAAAGGTTCATTCATAAGATAGACAAAACAGAACTCGCTAATATTACTGCTATTAAAATAAAAGAAGATTACATTTATGATAATGAGCGCGAATCTATGTTTGTTCGCACGCTTGGCATTGGTTTAGTAAACTCCAATAGTGAAACTGTAGCATGGATTTACTACCCTGATTGGATGGAATCATTTAAAAAAGTAAAAACTACCTGGCATAACGACCATCTGAATCGTAGAACTCTTCATGATGTATTTACACAACGTGCGTACAATGCTAAACCCTACAAGCTAGGCAAGGACAAACTAAAGAGTAAAACAATTATCGAATTAGAACTAGAAATGGTACATCAAGAGAATATGTTGATAATTGCCAAGGCATAAGAGAAAATCGTTCATATTTAGTCACTTTCCCCAAGCATGCAATATTTGTTGAAAAAAACCTTTTTTCTTAAAAAAACCGCTACATTTGCACTCTTTAAGACGAAAAATAAAGCCGTATATCATGGTAGCAATAACAAAAGAACGTAGAAAAGAAATCTTCGCTGAATATGGCGGAAGCGAAACAAACACAGGAAGCATCGAAGCGCAAGTAGCATTGATGACTGAACGTATCAACCACATTGCGGGTCACTTAAAAGATAATAAGAAAGACCACAGTAGTAAGACAGGCCTAATGACAATGGTAGGTCGTCGTAAAAGATACTTGCAGTATCTCGCAAAAACAGACTTAGAAGGCTATCGTGCCTTAATCGCTAAGCTAGGACTTAGAAAATAATTTAATATTACATTCCTCCACGCCTTGCGTGGGGGAATTACTTTTTTAACCCGAAAATGCTTTCCAATATTGGTTGGCATTTTTCTAGTTATATAGCCTAAACTGGGCAGATCAATTATCATTTATTAAAAACAAAAAACAATTATGTTTAACGTACACTCACAAACCATAGATCTAGGAGATGGCAGATCTATCAAATTAGAAACAGGTAAGCTAGCGCGTCAGGCGCATGGTGCTGTTTTAGTAACTTCGGGCAAATGCGCCCTTTTAGCCACAACCGTTGCGGCTAGAGAACCAAGACCCGGACAAGGATTTTTTCCTTTGACGGTTGATTATCAAGAAAAATTTGCGGCCGCTGGGCGTATCCCAGGCTCTTTCTTTAAAAGAGAAGGCCGTTTGAATGATTACGAGATTTTAATTTCTCGTTTAATCGATAGAGCACTTCGACCTTTATTCCCTAAGGATTATTTATGCGAGGTACAAGTAATGGTACAATTACAATCTTCTGATGAAGAGGTAACTCCAGATAGTTTAGCTGGTTTAGCAGCTTCTGCTGCCCTAGCCGTTTCTGATATTCCAATTACTGAAATTACCTCCGCTGTGCGTGTAGCGAAAGTGGATGGTGCATTTGTTATTAACCCTACTCGATCTCAGATAGAAGCGTGCAGCCTTGAATTTATTATTGCTGGTACTGCCGACAATATTATGATGGTTGAAGGTGAAAGTAATGAATGTAGCGAAGAAGAATTAATCGAAGCGATTGAAGCAGGTCATGCAGCAGTAAAAGAGCAAGTAGCAGCTATTGTTGCGTTGCGCGAAGCGGTTGGCGTAGAAGGACCTAGAGAATACACAAAAGGACATACTAACGAGGAGCTTAGAACAAAAATATTTGCCTTAGCTGAAGATAAAGTGGCGGCTATCGTTCGTGGTCATTTGGCAAAAGGTGAGCGTAGTACAGCTTATGCAAAAATTCATGACGATGTAGTCGAAGCATTAGGTGAACTTCCTGAAGAAGATCAGCCTTTAGTTAGTAAATATGTTGGTGAGGTACAAAAGCAAACAACACGTAATATTATGTTGGACGAGGAAACTCGTATTGACGGGCGTAAATGGGATGAGGTTCGTCCGTTGAATATGGAAACGGATTACTTAGCTTCTCCACATGGTTCTGCATTGTTTACTCGTGGTGAAACACAGAGTTTGAGTACAGCAACTTTAGGAACTCCTGAAGATGAAAAAATGTTGGAAACAGCAGCTACGAAAGAATTTCAAAAATTCTATTTACACTATAATTTCCCTGGCTTTAGTACCGGTGAGCCAAGACCAAACAGAGGTCCTGGACGTAGAGAGGTAGGTCATGGTAACTTAGCACAACGTTCGTTGGAAAAAGTTTTACCTGAAGATTATCCTTATACAATCCGTATCATTTCTGATATTTTAGAAAGTAATGGTTCGTCTTCTATGGCAACCGTTTGTGCTGGTTCATTAGCCATGATGGATGCAGGTGTTCCGATTAGCAAGCACGTAAGTGGTGTAGCAATGGGAATGATTAGCCGTGCTGAAGATGGTAAATTTTGTGTTCTAACTGATATACTTGGAGACGAAGATCACTTAGGTGATATGGATTTTAAAGTAACGGGTACGCGTGATGGAATTACAGCTGTACAAATGGATATTAAAGTAGATGGTTTAAGTATGGACGTGATGCGCCAAGCATTAGCACAAGCTAATAAAGGTCGTTTGCATATTTTAGATGCGATGTATGAGGCTATGCCAACACACCGTGCCGAAATGAAACCTCAGACTCCACGTATGTTGTCTATCAATATTGATCGTGAGTTTATTGGCGCGATTATCGGACCAGGTGGTAAAGTAATTCAAGAATTACAGCGTGAGACAGGAACCAACATTAGCATTGAAGAAGTTGATGAGCAAGGTATCGTAAAAATATTCTCAGCTGATGCGGCGGGTGCTGATAAAGCAATGGCCTTTGTAAAAGGTATTGTAGCCACTCCAGAAGTGGGTGAAGAGTATGATTCTGTAGTAAAATCTATCATGCCTTATGGTGCGTTTGTAGAGTTTATGCCTGGTAAGCAAGGTTTATTGCATATCTCAGAAGTAGCTCACGAGCGTCTTGAAAATATGGACGGAATCTTTAAAGAAGGCGATAGCGTAAAAGTGAAGCTTGTTGGTCTTGACAAAAAGACTGGTAAGTTTAAACTTTCTCGTAAGGTGCTTTTGCCTAAGGAAGAGAAGGCTTAATTAGTGAAGAGTGATTAGCGAAAAGCGATTAGCAAGCCCTGCCTTTTGGCGGGGCTTTTTTAATTACTGTTTTTCATGTAATTTTAAAGAGTAATGAATTTTATAAAGCAAGTAATTATTGTGACCCTTTTACTCTTTTCATCTGCCACAATTTGGGCTTGTAGCTGTATTGGTAGTTCTAGTGTAAAAAGTGCTAAGAAAAATGCAGACTTAGTGATTTCGGGTACTGTAATTAAATCTAAGATTATAAAAATTTGGGGAGATACATCAATGGCCATAAGAATATTTAATAGTATAAAAAAAGCCTATGACATTGATTCTAATCTGAATTATGAGCAGTGGAAAAATGAACACCCCCTTTTCAGTATAAAAAAGGTGGATTATACAGTGATAGTAAAAAACAATTATAAAGGTGCTAGCAAAAAAGATACTGTTACAATTAGAACTGGTTTTGGCGGTGGAGATTGCGGCTATAAATTTTCGATAGGTGAAAACTACTTAATATATGCCGACGAAGAATACAAGATTAACTATACAAATAAAAAACTTGGTCGCTCTCTCAAAGAATTGAAGAATATTTATCGCACTTCTATTTGTAAAAGAACAAAGGAATTGACCTTAGCCAAAGAAGAAGTAAAAGAATTGATTAAATATTAATATAACCGCTCTAGCCGCAGCGTTTCGCTGCGACCATCCCGCTGTTAGATATGTTTTTGCGAAGCAAAGTCATGTCGAACCAAAGATAATGCAAAGTCTCTGACTTGCTCGTGCCAGCGAACTGGTAATCATGTTATTTGCTAGTCTGCTTAGCAACTTGCCACGCTCTGCGTGGGCAGGTGCATTTGGAAATTTACATTATTAAGCTTTCGAGATATTGCCCCGCCACCGCGGGGCAATATCTCAAACGGCATTTAGGATAAGAACACGAATAGCTGGGGGGCACTACTTCTAGCAAAACCTTAGCAGGATAGCAAATCATATAACAATCCATGGAAATTCTGTATCGCACAAATGACAACTGTATATAGGTTTGTGACAAAATCTCACAACATGGCAGAACATAGAACAATGACGAGCGCACTTGAAAAATTACAGCGCGATGGATATGTAGATAACCTCATTATTAAAAACGGAAAACTAATCGATGCGCAAAGCAAGGCGGAATATCCTATAGAAACTTTTACGGTAGATAAAATTTATCGCTTTGATGGTATGACCAACCCAAGCGATGAGAGCATCCTCTATGCCCTCAGTTGTCAAGCGCGCAAAGGTCTTTTTGTAGAAGCGTTTGGCGTGTATGACCAGCCCGAAAACGAAAAAATACAAAAGAGATTTATTGAAGAATTGAAAAACAATAAAGATAATAATTTGTACAGCCGATAAGTGCCTAGCTCTTACCTACACGCTCGTAAGTCTTTTGACCAGTAAGCAGTGCGGCTGTTGGCTAGTGATGAGAACCTCTCCTAAAGGAGAGGCTTTTTTACTTGAGCCTCAGCACATCTTAGACTTAGCCAGCGTTAATTTTGCTTTTTAGTAAAGTAATAATTTTATAAAAATAGAAATCTTTATCGTAAAACTCCTTTAGAGGCCTACACTAGCTTTGCATTTATGAAATATATAGCCATCACATTATTCGCCATTTTTAGCTGCCAATTACAATCTTCAGCTGATCAACTTACTATCATTAAAGAAGATTGGAATAAAGCAAAACAGATTGCTAAAGACCAAAACAAATTAATTTTAATTGACTTTTATGCTACCTGGTGCGGGCCTTGCAAAGCATTTAGCGCTAAGCTCGCCGAAAACAAAGATCTTCAAAATCAGCTTTCAAAAGATTTTGTCATGCTAAAATACAATGCTGAAAAAGACAAAAAATTTAACCTCACAAAAAAGTTTCACATCAATGCCTATCCAACATTTGTAGCCATTTCACCAAACGTACAATACGTAGACAGAATGATTGGCGGAGACTTGAGCACGAGTGTAGGCGAAGAACGATTTTTACAATTTGCTCAAAACGCCAAAGAAACGTTCCGGACCAAAACCTATCCATTGGGATATAATTATAAACTAGACAATACTTACCCTACCTTCTACAAAAATAGCATGAACAAAGAGGGCAAAATGAATCAGGAAGATTTGGAAGCCTACTGGAAAAACACAAAAGATTACAGCTCGGAAGTCAGCTTTGCCATCTACTCTATGTATGGCGGACCTACAATAGTTGACGATTACTTTTTAAAACACAGAGATATTTTTGAGGAGAAATTCGGTAAAAGTGCCACAGGGGCCATATTAGAAAAGATGTCTTCTCTTAAATTTCAAGAGGCATTTAAAATGAAAGACCGAAAACGGTTTGATGACGCAAAAGTCTTTTCCATGGCTAATTTGGATACTTTGTTTTCCATACAGTCTCTTCCAGTAATAGAAGCCCGATTTGCGGCCGCTCAGAATGAATGCTACGAACTAGAGAAAATAGTGAAAGGTTTAGTTCGAACAGAAAACAATTTAACCGCAGAACAAATTAATGAAATTTGCTGGGAGGTCTATAAGTCTGATTGCAAAAAAACTTCACTGTTGGGTTCAGCTGAGAACTTGATAAGCAACGTCTTAGAGGGTAATAAAAATTATCAATTCTTAGATACCTACGCGTGTATTTTGTACAAAAGCGGTAGATACAAAGATGCTGCCTTAGCGATGGAGTCCGCAATAGAATATGCCACTAAGGCTAATATAGACTATCAAGAAAGTAGTAAAGTTTTAAAATTGATTAATGAGCGAATCAACGGTGACTAAAATTTATTAAGCCGAATCGAAGGGACAAGTCGTAACGGTAAGTTACGACTTTTCTCATCTTAAAAAAACAGCACTCATGCTATCCGCTTTAAATTTTGTCAGAATTTATTTCTCCGGTATTCCTTATTCTTTAGCAGCTATTTAACCCAAAAATACTTGCATTGGCTACGCCAATTCTATTACCTTTGCCGCTTATTACAACAATTATGAAAAAAGTATTAAACATTTTTATGGTATTCGCAGTATGCGCCATCGCTTTCCAATCATGTAAATCAAAACCGAGCGATAAAGAAGTGCAAGGAATTGCCAGTGATTTTATCAAAGCCATCACGGCTGAAGACTACGAAAAAGCAAAAGAACTAGCCACTGACAACACAGATGCAATGTTGGAGCAGTTAAAGCAATATTCTTCTATGGTGCCGGATTCTCTTCGAGGCCAAATGGATTCTGCTAGAGCAATTGCTCAAAATGCGACCATCTCTTTCGGTGAAACTACTTTCAACGAGGAAGGAACAGAGGCGACTATCAAATTTTCTACTAGCGAAGCACCTGGAAAAGAAGAAACCATCGTTCTTAAAAAAGTTGACAAAAAGTGGTTAGCTGACTTAGAAGCAGGAATGCCAATGAACTAGTCTCACAATTTTTTAAACCTATATAGAAAAGCCCTCACGATAAGTCGTGAGGGCTTTTTAATTTTGTAATTGAGTTTGTGATTTCTAAAATTCGCTCATCCCACTGGCACCACTGTAAAATTCATCTGTTACATTGTCTACAATCGGAGAACTTTCAGAAGTATAGTTCATATTCGTTTTCCAAACGAGATTACCCGAACGCACATTGATACAATACATAAAGTTATCAAAGCAAGAGAAGTAAGCATTATCTCCTACCACGGTCGGTGAAGATAAAATCAATCCACCGGCAGGATACTTCCATTTCACTTGTCCTGATACATGATCAATCGCATACAAATTATAGTCATGACAGCCTACTAACACAGTGTTGGTAGGTACGTGAATCGCTGGGGAGGAACGTACACGCTCTTGCGTAGGCAAGGACCAACGCAATAAGCCTTGACCGCCAGTACCCGGAATCATATCTACGCAATATATATTGTTGTCATCACTACCCGAAATACTCATTCCACCATAGACTAGCGGAGAAGATTTTACTTGGGCCAAAGTAGTGTAATCCCATCGAACATTTCCGTTCCCACTATCTACTGCGTACATATTATTATCATCATCGCCAAAAAACAGCGCATCCCCATTTGCTTTTACTGTAGTGGCGATTGGTCCAAAACCTGAATTTGCCACCCAAACATTGTTCCCATTTAGATCTATACAATGAACTGAATTCCCAAACCCAGCATACAAGCGATTGTTGGCGAAGGTTACACCAGTAAGGCTTGCTCCATTATTTCCATTATAACTCCAAATAAGGTCAGCCCTATAGTTGTAGCAATACAAACGATCTCCTCCCATAAAGTAGAAGAAGGTATCTGTACTAGCCATTGACAAACCGTTTGAGGCATTAATTACACCCGTAACGGTTGGCAATTGATTACGCAAGTTCCATGCATAAAGATTACCTGAAGTTGTCACTAAATATAGCGTATCCTCCATTATGACGGGAGATCCAGTAAAATCACCACTTAATTGCTCTTCCCACGTTTTTCTACCAGTTTCAGCATTATAACCGTATAATCTATTACTGTTGGTAGTAATAAAAACGGTTCTCTCACGCTCTTCCGGTAAGGGGTCGTCTGGGCTCATTTCTTTCTTACAAGCTACAAAAGCTAGCGTGCAAAAGAAAAGTAGAAAAAGAAGGCCTATTTTTTTTTGAAACATATAAAATAAGTTGTTTAACAAATATAACATACCGTTCGCATTAAATACTCAATCTGTTTGGTAAAATGCAAGCTCCTTTCTAGCTGTGAAAGCCGTGTTAAACTATTTAAAGCATAGGGTTTTAACAGTCTTAGAAATGTCGAAACCTTACTTTTGTGAGAGGAATGCTTGACCTAATACAGAAAGAAAAACTGCCAAAACATATAGCCATTATTATGGATGGAAATGGACGCTGGGCAAAAGAACGCGATGAGAATCGCCTATTTGGCCATCAACAAGGTGTGCTTAGTGTTAGAGAAGTAGTGGAAGGTTGTGCTGAAGTGGGTATAGAATACCTTACGCTCTATGCGTTTAGTACCGAAAATTGGAACCGTCCGCAAGCCGAGGTGAATGGCCTAATGGAGCTATTGGTTTCTACCTTGCAAACTGAGATAGAGCAGCTAAACAAAAACAATATTCGCCTAGATGTAATCGGTGATATTCAAAGTTTACCGCCAGTTTGTATTGATCAACTTAATACGGCCAAAGAGCTTACCAAAAATAATACGGGTCTCACGCTCGTCTTGGCATTGAGCTATAGCGCTAAGTGGGAGTTGATTCGTGCCATTAAGCAAATAGCCCGAAAAGGGATAGAGGGAGAATTTGAAATAGAAGCTATTGACGATCAAATGATTAAACAGCACCTAAGCACAAGTCATTTGCCTGACCCAGAACTCATGATTCGCACTAGTGGTGAGCACCGAATCAGCAATTTTTTATTATATCAGTTGGCGTATGCCGAATTGTACTTTACGAATACTCACTGGCCTGATTTTAGAAAAGAAAATCTATTTGAGGCTTTATTAAATTATCAAAACAGAGAGAGACGCTTTGGAAAAATTAGCGAACAGCTCAAACCTGCATAACATTATATATATGACTTTACGATCAAAAATTTTCTTTTGCTTCTTTGCATCTTGTTTACTGTCTCAAGCAGTTCAAGCGCAGATTCAACTAGGGGGTCAACGACAAAACCGAAGTGCCTTCGGCGCCGCAAATAATGAGTATACCATAGGGGGCATTACAGTGAGCGGTTCGGACAATATGGACGAAGAGCTACTCGTATCTATCTCGGGACTTACCTTGGGTACGAAAGTCACTTTACCATACGATGCCAAACTGGGTAAAGCTATTCGTCAACTCTGGAAACAAAAACTGTTTTCTGATATTGAGATTAACGCCACTCGTTACGTGGATCAAAAAGTTTTTTTGGATATAAAAATTACTGAGCGACCTAGGTTGTCAAAGTTTAATTTTATTGGTATAAAGAAAAACGATGCGAAAGAACTGAAAGACAAGCTAGGGCTTGTAAAAAATAGGGTGATTACCGAAAGTACCAAGAAGAACGCAGCGCAACGAATTAAAAAATTCTACAGCGACAAGGGGCACATCAACACAAGAGTGAATGTTTTAGAACGTACCGATTCTGCCTATGTGAATACTAGCTCACTAAGCTTTATCGTTGATAAAGGGCCTAAAATCAAAATCAATCAAATCAATATTTTCGGTAACCAAAACGCCAATACAATGCGCCTCAAGCGTAGTATGAAAGACAGTAAGGAAATGGCGAGGCTCTCACTGCACGCTGTGCAAAATGAGAGTGTTTATGGGAAAAATGACTATAGCGCAAAATCGTATTTTAAAAATAAAGGATTTTTAAGCTTATCAAAAACGGCGCAACTGCTTGACCCTTATTTAAGATATAAAATATTTTCAGCTTCTAAGTTTAATCGGAAAAAATTTGAAGCCGACAAAGTTTCGGTGGTTGACTACTACAATTCTATCGGCTATCGTGATGCCAATATAGCCAAAGACACTACTTACTTTGCCGAGAATGGTCATTTAAATATTGATTTACTCGTTGACGAAGGCCATAAGTATTACTTCGGTGACTTTTTCTGGAAAGGAAATACCAAGTTTACCGAAGAAGATTTGGATAAAATATTAGGAATTAAAAAAGGCGATATTTTTAATCAAGAATTATTGGACAAGCGGTTAGGAATCATGCCTACTCAAGAAAGTGATGACGTAAGCTCGTTATATATGGACGATGGCTACCTTGGTTTTAACACCAATATAAGCGAGCGGTCTATTATTGGTGATACCATCAACTTCAATATTCAACTGATTGAGGGTGATCAATACACGATTCGCAATGTAAATATCACGGGGAACGATCAGACGCACGAACATGTGATTCGTCGTGAGCTTCGTATTTTACCCGGTAATAAATTTAGTCGCGCGGATTTAATTCGTTCGCAAAGAGAAATTTCTAATCTTGGATTTTTTGATGCTGAGAAAATTGGTATTGCACCCAAGCCTAATAATGATGGCACTGTAGATATTGATATAAATGTTGTAGAAAAATCTTCTGACCAATTAGAGTTACAAGCTGGTTTTGGAGGAGGTTTGGGAATCACCGGAACAGTTGGAGTTTCCTTTAATAATTTCTCTTTGAAAAATATGACCAAGCGTGGAGCTTGGGACCCTTTACCGATGGGTGATGGTCAAAAGCTATCTCTTAGAGGTCAAGCAAATGGTCGATGGTACAACTCAGTAACCGCTAGTTTTACCGAGCCATGGTTAGGGGGTAAAAAACCAACGGCCCTTTCACTAAGTGCCTACCGTACGTACTTTGCTGGTACATTTGGTTCCAACACACCGGGTAACATGACCACGATTGGTTTTGGAGCAACGATCAGCAAGCGTCTTCGTTGGCCGGATGATAACTTTATCGTGTCTTATGGTTTGAACTATCAGCGCTATAATATTAATGACTATAATTTTTTCGAAGGGTTCAATAATGGGCAGGCTAACAATCTTAGTTTGAAGTTCACTTTGGCCCGTACGTCAATCGATCAGCCTTTGTATCCTCGTAGTGGTAGTAATGTGCGCTTCACAGCTCAGTTTACACCTCCCTACTCTTCTTTTAATAATGTAAATTATGAAACTGCTGGTCAGGAAGAGCGTTATAAGTGGATTGAGTATCACAAATATCGTTTTAGAGCAGAATGGTATCAACGAATCAAAGGTAACTTAGTTCTGAAATTGTCTACGAAGCACGGTTATCTAGGCTACTATGACAATAATGCCCAATCTCCTTTTGAGCGCTTCCAAGTCGGTGGTGATGGTATCCAAGGGTTCACGATTTTTGGAAGAGATATTATCGCACACAGAGGGTATGAAATTTATACGGATCAAGGCGGAGCGACTATTTTTAACAAATACACGGCTGAGCTTCGCTACCCACTTTCTTTGAATCCCAGTTCTACGATTTATGGTTTGGCATGGTATGAAGCTGCCAATGCGTGGGACAACTTTAAACAGTTTAACCCGTTTGAGTTAAGAAGAGCTACTGGTTTAGGGATTCGAATTTTCTTACCTATGTTTGGTCTCTTAGGGCTGGATTATGGTTTTGGTATCGATCGTTATCAACCCGGTATGAAGTTTAGTCAAGCGGCTAAGTTCACCTTCATGCTAGGTCAGGAGCCAGACTAATAATTTTTAAAAAAAACTTTTGACTGCAATGCCTATCATCATTGAGATGTGGGCTTCTCTAGGTATAAAATAACGTTAAAGACTTTCTAGTCTCTTAACTTTTTTGTCTATTTGTAGTCTCAGTACAGTACAAAAACTATGAACATTATGAAATTAAGAATTCAAAACAAAATCATGAAAACATTTCTGCTGCTTGCGGTAGTACTTACTCTTGGAGCTAGCACGGTTTCGGCTCAACGCTACTGCGTAATAGACTCGGAATATATATTAGATAATCTTAATGATTATAAAAGAGCTCAAAGCAAACTAGATGAGTTTTCTAAAAAATGGCAAAAAGACATTGACGCGAAGATTCAAGAAGTAGAGCGTCTGTATAAATCTTACCAAGCAGAGTCTGTAATGCTGAGCGATGAGATGAAAAAAAGACGGGAAGACGAAATTATAAATAAAGAAAAAGAAGCCAAGCAATTACAAAAGTCTCGTTTTGGTTTTGAAGGTGATTTGTTTAAAAAGCGCCAAGAGTTAGTAAAACCTGTTCAGGATAAAGTTTACAATTCAGTACAAAAGATTGCAAAGCGTAAAGGCTATGATATCATTTTTGATAAATCAAGTGATCTAAGCATTTTTTATAGCCTACCCAAGCTAGATATGAGTGACGATATTTTACTTGACTTAGGGGTAACAAATCCTAAACGCAAATAAAAAAGATAGAACTTATATTTGCAATCCTTCCGATGAGAAGGAAGAAAATTAAATAAGAAAATAACAACATGAAAAAAATAATAATCCTACTAGCCGTAAGCTTTTTAGCAGCAACCGGTGTGCAAGCACAACAAAAAATTGGACATATCAATTCACAATTACTATTGTCCATCATGCCTGAAATGAAAAAAGCGAAAAGCGATGTGGAGCAATTTGCAAAGACGTATCAAGACCGACTGACTAAAATGCAAAAGGAATATGATTCTAAGGTAAAAGTGCTTCAGGCTGAGGCTCAGACAATGAGTGAGGCGATTAAAGAGGTACAAATCAAGGAAATTCAAGACTTAGAATCTCGCATTGTACAACTTAGTAAAACTGGAGAGAAAGAGGTAGCCGGCAAAGAGCAAGAATTAGCCGCTCCTATTATCAAAAGAGCTGATGTAGCCATTAAAGCAGTTGCTGCAGAGCAAGGGTATTCTTATATAATTGACTCTAGCACAGGTGCTTTGCTCCATGCTAAAGACGAGGATAATATCTTGAAAGCCGTGAAAACAAAGCTTGGGATTACTAATTAATCTTCAATTAAAATAATAGAAAAGAGGAGCTGTATTGGCTCCTTTTTTTATGCAAAATTGGATTAGTTCAGACTGAGAAAAAAAGTGTAAAAGCTTAATTTTATTAGCTTTCTCTTTATCTTTGCCGACCCTTCAAAAGCAATAGGCACGTGATGCCTATATAAAATTTTAGAAGGGAATAAAAAATGGAAGAAAATTTAGATCAGCCAAGCGCTGAAAACGAACCAAAGACCGAAACAACTTCTACCCCCGAAACTACGGGAGAAGAGCAAACGGCAGAAACTCCTGAAACAAAATCACCTGAAAAAGCCGAAGCCACTGCGACAGTAGAAGCACCTAGTGTGCAAGCTAGTGGAGCACACGACGATTTTGATTGGAGTGTAGACAAGAAAAATGTTTCTGGATACACAGAAGCAGAAACGAAAGAATATGACGTTTTTTACGAGCAGTCTTTCTCAACGATTAATGACGGTGAAATTAAAACCGCTGTTGTACAAGCCCTTACTGAAACAGACGCCGTTGTAGACATAGGTTACAAAAGTGATGGTTTGATTTCTTTAAATGAGTTTAGAGATCTTGACGAGGTAAATGTAGGCGACGAAGTGGAAGTTTTCGTAGTAGAAAAAGAAAACCGCGACGGTCACTTAGTATTAAGCCGCAAGCAAGCAAGAGCTTATCGCGCTTGGGAGAAGATTGTAAACTTCTACAAAACTGGCGAGGTTACTTCTGGATTAATCACTCACAAAACAAAAGGAGGACTAATCGTAGATATTTTTGGTATGGAAACTTTCCTACCCGGATCGCAAATTGATGTGAAGCCTGTTACTGATTACGATCAGTTTGTAGGTAAAACAATGGAGTTTAAGGTTGTAAAAATCAACGAAGAAATCCGCAATGCTGTAGTATCTCACAAAGCACTTATCGAAAGTGATATCGAAGCACAGCGTGCTGAGATTATGGGTAAATTAGAGAAAGGACAAGTATTAGAGGGTACGGTGAAAAACGTGACTGACTTTGGTGCCTTTATCGATTTAGGTGGTATTGACGGTTTATTATACATTACTGATATTTCTTGGGGCCGTATTAAGCACCCAAGCGAAGTATTGGAAAATGGTCAGAGCTTGAATGTTGTAATTCTTGATTTTGATGATGATAAGAAGCGTATCTCTCTAGGATTAAAACAACTGACGGATCAGCCATGGGAAAAGCTTCCTGAAGAAATTCAAGAAGGGAACGTGGTGAAAGGTAAAGTTGTAAATATCGAGGATTACGGTGCGTTTATAGAAATCCAGCCAGGTATTGAAGGTTTGGTTCACGTAAGTGAAATTACTTGGAGCAATCAGCCTATTAATGCTAAGGAATACTTTACAGAAGGAAATGATTACGAAGCCAAGATTGTATCCATAGATAAGGAAGATAAGAAAATGAGTCTTTCGATTAAAGCTATGTCTGAAGATCCTTGGGATAAAATTGAAGTAGAATTTGCAGAAGGTACGCGTCACAAGGGTGAAGTGAAAAACTTAACTCCTTATGGTGTATTCGTTGAGTTTAACGAAGGCATTGGTGGTATGATACATATCTCTGACTTGAGTTGGGTGAAACGTTATAATCACCCAAGCGACTTCACTAAAGTTGGAGACGAGCTAGAAGTGATTGTATTAAATGTAGATACTGAAACTCGTAAATTATCGCTCGGTCACAAACAATTGGAAGATGATCCATGGGATACATTCGAGAGTACGTTCCCAATGGGTACTGTACACGAAGGTCTATTAATTCGTAAAGAAGACAAAGGTGGTATCGTACAATTACAATACGGTTTAGAAGCATTCGCTCCTACTCGTCACTTGCGCAAGGAAGATGAAAAATCAGTAGCGGCTGACGAAACAGCGCAGTTTATGATTATTGAGTTTGACCGCAACGAGAAGAGAATTTTAGTTTCGCACAGTAAAACATGGGAAGCTGAAAAAGAAATGGAGAAGGAAGCGGGTCGTCAAGAAGCACGAGCACAAGGTGAGCGTACTAAGAAATCAATGAAGTCAATGCAATCTAAGATTGAGAAGGCTACCTTGGGTGACTTAGATGTCTTGGCTAATCTTAAAAAGAAAATGGAAGGAGAAGAGAAAGAAGGCGAAAGCTAATTGACTCTCTTTTTACAAATTACGATCCCCACGCCTGAAGCGTGGGGATTTTTTTGTTCGCCTCTTAGCAAAAATATGAGTTGTATAAACCAATTATCCCAACATTATAATTGAATAAATTATCGAGCATAAAGGAAAGTGAATTACAAGCTTTATTTCAATTCAATCTCTGTGGTCTTGTTACTGATAATCTTAAACTTTACAAACTTCTTACCAGCTTGGGGTACACCGGGCCGTGCATCAAAGAAAGCTTTGTAATTACCCGGTCGCAACATTTCTTTTTGATCTAATAAATTTCCATTCACAGTCATAATGTGAAAACGAGCATCAGCATCATTGAGATAGTGAGTAAACTCAACCTTGCCTACCCTATTTGTATTAACGATTTGAACAAAACCGGGTTCTGGTACTTGTACAATATGCTTGGCACCAAAGCTAATATCATACATAGCATATTTTAAGGGTGGCTTTGTATTAATTTCTATATAGTAGGTACCTGGAGAATAGTACAATTGGTCTTTACATTCCTGAATGACCGTTTTATCTCGGTTTTCAAATCTTGGATTAACAATGGCTTGAAATTCTTTAACCGCTCTCTTTGAATTGTTGGCGTAAACAAATTCTAAGGTACCATCTGTCACTTCAATAAAAACTTTATTGATACTGTTGGCCGATATCTTTACCGCTCGTGTTGTTAGTTTTTGACTTCCATTAACCGTAAAGAAGTAAGTTCCAGCCTTTATCGATTTCATTTCTGGTTGTCCTCGATTTACCGTTCGAATAAATCGCTGTACTTCTCTTTTAGTAGTAGCCTCTTTTTGAATAATAGTAGGTGTAGCACTTCCGTAGGATTTTTTTCTTTGAAACTTATTGACAAAGAAAATTTGTACTAAGGTTTCAGGATTGGGAATCACTTCTTGGCTTACGGCCACAGCAGAATTGTCGACCTTAGGATTCGTATTCTGTTTTTTTACGACTGTTTTTTTTACGACAGGCTTTTTAGCCACCGCAGGGGTAGCCATCGTAAACTCATAGACCAAGGCTTGATAGGGATACCGAAGAAAGATAGGGCGAGGTATTTTAAAAGCGTATACCAACCGATGCCTCGGTTCAAACGGTCGCAGGGCTTCTAATGTAATGGGCTTGGACTTTTTTGCGATTACCTCAGGTTTGGGTATATCGAACCGATATTCTGTTTTTGAGTACAGTGGTTCTAAGGCGATTGGCATAGCCCTACTTACTGTACCTTGTACTTTTACTCTAGCTTCCAATGGCTCTAACGTTTGCAGCGCTACTCTCGTTCGTTGTGCGGTAGGCTCTACGCTAAAACGATATTCAACCTTGTCAAATACAGGACGAATTGAAATAGGCTGAGTTGTACTAAGTTTTAATTTAGGTAATAGTTGGGTAAGATACGGTAACTCCTTAAGTCTTGAACTGACTCGTTTGACCTTAGGTTTCGCTTTTACTACTTTTTTTACCTTAATAGTTGAGTCTTTCTTGACAGGTGAATTAGAAAAAACTGTATTCAAATTCAGGTTTTTTTTCTTATTTAAAATGGGCCGATTAGCATCTACAATTAACTTTACTGCGGTAGGAATGTCGTTCACGTCTAATACGGATACAAACTTTCCTAGGCAGTCATAATAGGTTTTGAGCGTTTTATTTTTATCTAAACCTATTATGTAAGGTGTTATGCTAATTTTATTTTTCAGTAAATCCAAAAACGTTTGACATATATCCCCTCCGCAAGACTCGCCCCCATCGGTAATAAAAATAATACTGTAATCATACAAGGCGGTGTTGTTAATTTCATTTTCGGCAGACTCCCGTAGGCTGTAAGCAATGGGTGACCATCCAATTGGATTTGAAAATTGTAACGATCGTTTGATTTGTTGAGCGTTTTGAAGATTGAATGGGACCAACAACTTAGAGTCCGTACAATTTTTTTCTTGCGCAGGATAATCCGTTCCATAAAGGCGTACACCAAATTCTACTTCATTATTTACAGCATAAATACTATCCACAATTTGCAATAGTATGTTTTGAGCGATGGCAAATCTATTGTAATCCTTATTCCACTTATAAGTCATACTAGACGATGCATCTAGTATAAAAAGAATTCTCGTCTTCTTATTTTGAGCTTGAGAAGAAAAACTTAGAAGGCAAACCAGAAGGAATACATAATATGTAATCTTTTTTCCGATACTGCAAATTTACGAATTAATAATCACCCAGCGTCTCATTTAACTGCGCCAAAGCTTTGTTAAGCTGGTCATCATTCGGCGCTATTCCGTGCCATTCGTGCGTACCTTCCATAAAGTCTACGCCAGCACCCATTTCGGTATGCATTAAGATGCCAATGGGTTGTCCCTGACCTGTTTTGGATTTAGCCTCTTTCAAAACTTCTAAAACGCTTTCCATTTCATTTCCTTTCATTTCAAGCATAAGCCAACCGAAGCTTTCCCATTTCGCTTTTAAATCTCCTAGACCCAGTACTTCGGCTGTGCTACCATCAATTTGCTGACGATTATGGTCAATCGTAGAAATCAAATTATCCAATTTGTGGTGCGCGGCAAATAGCAGCGCTTCCCAGTTTTGCCCCTCTTGTAGTTCTCCGTCACCGTGCAATGAAAAAACTAAATGCTCATCGCCACTCATTTTTTTAGAAAGAGCCGCACCGGCCGCCACACTGAGACCTTGCCCAAGGCTACCTGATGCCACTCGCACTCCAGGAAGCCCTTCATGAGTAGTTGGATGACCTTGTAGGCGACTATCTAGCTTCCGAAATGTATTCAATTCTTCAATCGGGAAGTAACCAGAACGGGCTAATACACTATAAAAAACGGGTGAAATATGCCCATTAGATAAGAAGAATAGGTCTTCTCCTACCCCATCCATACTAAAATTTTCAGGATGGTGACGAAGCACATCAAAATATAAGGCCACTAAAAAATCTGTACAGCCCAACGATCCGCCTGGATGACCGCTTTGCACTTCATGAACCATTCGTACAATGTCTCTACGAACTTGTGATGCAATTTGTTTTAATTTTTCCATAGTGAGCTGTTACTTAATAATGATTCAAAGGTAGTGGCGAACTAAAAATCCCACCTACTTCTGTAGCTGGGATTTTTACCAATTTATGAACAATCTGTTCTTTTATTTTTGGATAGTCAATTTCTCAATACTCATTTTTCCTGCTTGGTACACTCTTAAATAATAAATACCGTCGGCAAGGTGAGATGTTTGGACTTTTACAGCCGTTTGATTCGAAGTAAACTGTTTATAATTTAAAACCTGTCCTACGCTGCTCAATATTTCGTAGCTCCCTTTATCAGTACCAGGTAGGCTAATCGTTACACTTTCCGTAGCTGGATTGGGATACACTTGCATCTCAAGTTTTTCAAAATCGGTGGTTCCAACAGGAGTCTCTCCTAAATCATAAATTTCAAATGCATCTATCGCTGCTTCTACTAGCGAACCACCTGAATTTCCTTGAACAATATCGCTTGCTCTGAAGCGAACTAAAATATTGCTTCCTTGTGATTTGAACAAGGGAACTACCTGCCAACGCCAAGATCTATCTGGTTCAAGTGTTCTATCCACATTAAACCAATTTCCTCCACCGTCATAGGAAACTTGAACTTGCCAAAAATCTTTTCTAGGATTGCTCCCTTGACTATTACTATACCATCTAGAATAGCCCAACACTGGCTGATTATAAGAAGAAATATCAATTGAAGGTGATAATACCGAAGTTGTACCACCATCCACGTCAGCGCTTCCTATGGAGGCGGTAGCACTTACCGCATTTCCTGTTACCAGACATTTACTGCCAAAATTTGCGTCACTGTATGTTTGAACAATTGTAGAAGTATCATTAATATTTCCAAATGATGGTACCGGCACGGCGTGCTCCCATATTCCACGGGTTGCATTATCTCCGTTTACATTTCCAATAGTCCAGCCACTAGGAGCTGCTGTTCCGTCAAACAATTCTTGATATTTGGGAGTATATCCTATCATAATATAATATGGAATGTTTCGCTGAATCGTTGAAAAAAGAAATTCTGAATTCCGAGGAAAGGCTACATCATAACTATTTGTATTATCTGCCAAATCGAAGTAATATTCATAAATGTCACCAGCCGTTTGTGAGGGGAACAATACATCGTAGTCGAGTCCGCTCTTATTCATTACAATAGAACTAGAACCAGAACCAGGGGTCCCTCGCTTTCGATAGCGCATAGTCACATCACCCACAAAAGGAGAAAAATCTGAAAGAACGGTAGCATCTAAAGTTAATGGAGTGCCTGAAACTTGGTAACCTAATCCTGAATGCTGTATTTCAGAATTATTCAATAAGTAAATTCCATGATCCGAAAAACCCTTTACGATAAAAGTAAAATGTGGCGTACCATTATTAATATTATTATCATCGTCGTCATATTGTAAGGCATCTATTAGGATATCAAAATAAAGCTCTCCTTCATTACCATTAGCGGCATTGGCTAAACCATAATGCGATTGGCCAAATAAATAAGAAATACTATCTAATGCACCCCAATATTGGTAAGTATCCCACCAAGCTCCCGCAATAATTTCTCCATCATTGTGTACGGCACCGGTAATATCAGCTGGAAAAACTTTAGGATTAATATCATAACGTCTAATATTGGAGTTGGTACTTGATATTCCTTGTCCTACAATTGGTCCGTCATTCAGAAAAATAGCCCATACATCAGAATAACCTTCTCCCATTCCTCCGTTGCTAAAATTTTGACCTTGCGAGCCATAAAACTGATTGGAAATACCATGACCATATTCGTGATACACAACAGTATTCACAAGAGAAAGAGCATTACAACCACCAGCCGTTTCATAGAAATTAATGCTATTTCCATTATAAAACGCGTTGCATGCACCATCATTTCTGTCGATTCTAGTCGTCAAAGGATTATCCATGGTTGTGAACAGTGGCATTTGTTGTTTCATAAAATCATGAACTTCATTTACATGATAATATGCAGAAAAATGTTGAATCTGAGGCTCTACGTTAGCTGTAGGAAAAGTGTATGTTGCATTATTTATAATTCCCATTGGGGCTATGAAGGGCGAAGTAGTTCCATTTTGCGTAGTCACGATATCACAAAACCTTCCGTCTAAATGAATGGTACCTGTAAAATTGGTACCGGGTATAGTTGCGTTTCCTGTAGCATCAGTGTAATAAGTATTTCCACCACTAGTAATCCGTAAATTTTTAAGCTCCAAAAGCTGACTTGGGTTGTATAAATTCGTTGGATAAGCATCCGCATTCACGTTAAAACCAATTTGTTTTACCTCATTGTCTCTATACCAAACTTTAGCCGTTTCAGCATCAACATAACTTAGATATTTGCCAGGAATTTCTCCTGCGTCTTTTGTTTCAGTTAGTACTTCATACACTACATGGTACTCATACTTTCCATTAACAGGAACAGGAAGAATCATTTTATCCGTCGATACAGAAGATTGAGTTACTGTTCCAATTAAAGCAGACTCAGCACTTTGCTGCGCTTGTTGGCCCGTTAAGCTCATGGGTAAATTATCTTCAATATTTCTATGAGCATCTAGTCCAAATAAAACTAAATCACCGTTTTGAGAATATCTAAACATTACTCTACTCCATAATACTTCCATGCCTTGATGAACTTGTTTAAAATCAACGTTTATGTACTTACCATCATTAAAGTTTCGAGTAGAAATTAGTTCATGAGTCGGTAATTCAAAACCGGCTAATTGACTTTGCAAAAACTGCATTGACTTTGCCACCGCATCCTGCTGAGCATTTCCTAACTGAATCGGCGTACCAAAGGCACGATGTGGCAATTGAGTATATCTATTGAAACGCGCACCCCAATCCGGATTCTGGGACAAAAAACTTTGCCATGCCGCTTGCTTTTTTAAATGTTGTATTTTATAGCCTTGAGTAGCTTCTAAGGCATCATTGTATGGAGTAATATTTTCGTTTGGGTCATCACCATGTGCGAATAGTGGCAAACCATAGGCAGTCAGAATTAAAATAAATAGTGCTTTTACGAGTTTCATATTATTACTTTTAGTGCTTCTAAAGATAAGAATAAAGACGTAATACTTGAGTGATTCTTTCATATAATACAACAAAAAACACACTGTCAAAGGACAGTGTGCTAGTGTTTTGGCTGAAAATTACTTTACTGTGACAATCTTTAGTAAACCCAAAGGTCATGCTCTTTATTAAAGATTTGCTCTTTAATTTTTTCAGATTCGTACAATTTGTAAATGCCGTCTTTGTACGAGCGAATATCATTCTGTTGAGGATTATTAAATGTAGACTTAACTATAAAAGAACTAAACATTCTTTTTTCAAAGAAATCATCCCAAGTCATTCTGAATACATCATTTTTAGGATTGTACACTTCATATTTTACGTGAGACTCCCGAATATCTGGATAGTACACCCAAAACATAGCGTAAGAACCTAATAGCTGACCACTCTCGTTAGAATATTTATCTAAATAAGGAGAAATTCCAAGTATGCGATTCACCATTCTGCCCACTTTTCTATCGAATATCCAATCTTCTTTCAAACGAAACTTAGTTACATTGTCCGGATCAAATTGCTTTTGTACAATCTGGTATTCTAATTCACCCAATTCATTCTCTACTACTGCAGTATCCGGATCTCCAACTACTTGAGACATTACATCCTCGTAGGTCAATGGAGTGGTAAAACGCTCATCGCGAAAAGCTGTTACTTTTCCTGTACGAATTGCATTTAATAAAATTTCGATATAGTTGCCACCACCACTGTACTCATCGCCTGGATAGCGGAACGGATAATTCTGTTTTTGACGAGTATCTATTTCACGCCACACTCTTTTTTGCCATAGTACATCCGTTTCACGAATCGACTGCCAAGGAGTTAATATATGCTTGTGAGGTACACGATCGATTACTCCATCTTTACGCAAAGATGGCTTCCATGAGTCATTCACTGCCTTATACGAATTTGCATTCGAGCTACTTGGGTCTGCGGTTTGGCCATAGGCCAACTGTGTAACCGTAAGGGTTAATAATAAAATGATTAAACTACGTAATTTCATAATTTTTATTTCTTTTAAACTTTAATTCTATTCGTTTCCTATATTTTAGTTCGGGAAGTAAAAACTCAAACCTCCTAATTTTCTATTCTCTCCATCAGGTCCAACTGCTCGTACATCTTCAAAATAAAGACGATCACCAACCTTTAAATTGTTTAAGACTGCCTTTGGTCCACTCGTCTGTAAAAGACGACCTTTCACAGGAAGCGGTGCTTGCATTTCCCCTCTCTTAGGCACATGCACCATTGTGAAGGATGTTATCTTATACTCTAAATCGTAAGGGAAGCCTAATAGTTTAGCTGTTACAACTTTTTGAGCTTTCATGGCGTTTACTGGTATAGCTCCTCCCGTTTTTTGAGCTACGTAGGCAACCGGATCTGGAACTCTTCCCAATCTATATTCAATTTTACCAAAATTCTCTACTGAGCCATCACTTCTTTTACCCGTAATTTCAATCCAAGTTTTACCACTATTTTTAGAAGCGAGCACATTATATTTTCCAGGACCTGTTTTCTGAAGACTAATATTCGGTCCAGCTTTGACTGATAAATCATTCAACGGAACACCAGAAGCTGCAATCGTCATCGGATTTTTAAGCCCTTTATAGAAAACCTTCATCTTATCCAACGAAATAGAAGCTTGTGGTTGACCTACGAAATAATTCATCGTATAATCAGAAACTCGTTTCCAAGTGCCTGTACCGTCTTGGTCATTTTTACCTTTACTCAAGTATTGCGCACTAACTCTTACAGTGTGTTTGCCAGGTTTGGTATTTGCTTTAATTTTCATGTTAGCAATTCCGTCTCTAGCAGAGACCGGACGACCGTTAATAGAAATCCTAAGACCTGCTGAGTTTGCGTTATAAGCACCTAGCATGGCCTGCAAATTCAGGGTTTGTCCTGGTAGTGCGTAACTGTTATCCAAACTAGCAATGATTCCAAATTTGTTAAAGTCTTTCTTCACAACCGTAGGGCGTGGAGTTGCTTCCCCCATGGCGTTGGCCCATAGTTCGTCAAGTACTGCTGATTCTGAATTCTTTACATCATTAATATATTTGTCAATAATAGTTACCGCCGCTACGGCTGGCACCATAGCAAACATATTTTCTGACCAAGAACCTTCGCCATCACTTTCTAAATTGATAGGAAGTTTTTTAGCAAAAGTTTCATCATCATCAGAAAGCTTCATATTCTGATCCAAATTATCAATGTAACCGGCCATTTTCGACTTAAATTGAGCTAGCTCATTTTTCATCGTAGCTCCTTGACCTTCAGTAATCATAAAACTAGTGGCTGCTTCTAAGTCGGCTTCTCGTTTAATTCTTATTTTACCGTCTTCTTCGGCCATACCTCCTGCACGCTCGATAACCGTTGCTCTGTAAGATGAGAGCCGGTCAATCATCCCTTTTGAAGTTGCTCTAGCTTGCTCTGCTAAATCTATGGCGGTATTAATCTTTTGCTTTTTTTCAGCCTCATTTTTGGGGTTTTTCAAAGCTGCATCAAGATTCACCATCGTAGAAGCATTCTTGTCATCAATATTCGCATTAGAATTATTGATACTATTATCTACAATCGTAAATGCATTGATTACCTCCTTAGATACGTTCATCGCTAACAGCGCTGTAAGTACTAAGTACATTAAGTTGATCATCAACTGTCTGGGTTCCTTAGGTAAAGACATATTCTAATCTGAAATATTTTGTTTTTGTTTAATTCTTTTTCTCTCGTATCGTCTTTACCGCTTATGAGCGACCTTGCATAGCTGACAGCATATTGCCATACACCTGATTCAATGAATTCAAGTTGCCCGCTAATACACCCATTTGCTCTTTCGCACGGTTTGCATCCTCAACGCTTGATTGCATTGCATCAGACGCGTTCACCAAATTACCATAAAACTTATTCATAGCTTTTAAGTGATTGTTTGCATCTTGTAGCTCCACCTCATAAATCTGATTCAATGAACCTAGGTTTTTAGTCAAAACCGTTACTTGGTCATGAAACTTTGCAGTTTCATTTGCAGCATTGTTAAAAGAAGCTAGGGTATTAGAAGCTCCCATGAACGTATCTTTCATTTCCGTCAAAGCAGAAGCTGCTTCTCTAGCTTTTGAACTGTATTCATTCGTAGCATCTGCTACACCGCTAATATCTTTTACTTGATCCACTGTGGCACTAAACTTAGTAAAGTTGTCATTTAATCGATTCAAATTAGCGGGATTAATATTGGCGTCTTCCAGCATCTTGTCTAAAGAAGCAGTAGCCGAAGATCCGCTTCCAGAGCCTCCACCTAAACCAGCGAAAGCTGGGGTTTCAAACTTTGTTCCTTTTTTATAAGCTTCCACATGAGGATTTTTATCAATATCTGGATAGTAACGCTCCCAATAGTAATCCTTATGAGGAGGTAACAATCCAAGCAGTGCGAAAATAAATGCCTCTGTACACATTCCCACAATCAAGGCGTAACTCGCCCACCACCAGTGCTCAAGTTTAGCAAGGGCTCCAATTAATACTACGGCAGCACCTATACCGATAATGAGGTTTTTAATGTATTTACCTCGCTTTGTTTCAAAAAATAATGCAATCGATCTCATGTTTTAAATATCTTTTTAAGTGTTGTTATGTTTTTAAACTAATTATTTTTTCCCTGGCTTTCTGTTCGTTAGGGAAGGTGCGATGTTTTGTATAATTGTACGGAAACCAATGTACGCTTTTGCCGTATCAGCAAATTCGTAGTCTCGTGAACTTACTTGTAAGTAATAAGCTACATCACGCCAGCTTCCACCCCGTACTGTTTTTCGTTTGTGCCATAAAGGATCAGAATCTTTCACATCGATGTTTACACCAGGATTCATATCCGCTACAAATCCATAGGAATTAGAAATGTAAGGGGACATAGTCCACTCAGCTGCATTACCACTCATATTATATAAGCCATAATCATTGGGCCAATACGCATCTGCCCGTACAGTGTATAAACCTCCATCAGCGCCATAGTTCCCACGGTTTGGCTTGAAGTTTGCTAAGTAGCAACCTTTTTTGTTGACCACATAAGGCCCACCCCAAGGGTAAGGAGATTGTGATCGGCCACCACGGGCAGCCCATTCCCACTGCTCTTCAGTTGGTAATTTAAATTCTCCTTCTAAGTATAATTTTTTAGCCCGTCGGTAGCTTCTCCAATATTGGGTACGCCAGTCGCAAAATGCTTGCGTTTGATACCAATTCACACCTACCACAGGGTAGTTATCAAATGCTTTGTACCAAAAATATTGGTGAGTAATAGGCTCATTGTATGAATAAGTAAACATCTTCATCCAAACCGTAGTGTCAGGATATGCCTTTACCATATAATCTTTTACAAAAGAAGAACGTGCTTTGTTTGGATTACGCACCATTGCATCATAATCAAATGATTTGTAATTATAAACGAACTTATAATTATCTACTTCCTTTTTACCCCAGATACTTTCACTAGCCGGTATATAGTAAGCTAACATCGCGTCTTGAACTTCTTCATCAGACCAACGTAATTTTTTGCGCCAATCGATGCTCTGAGAACCGTCATCATTGTCCTTATAATTTCCTATTAAAGAATGTGCCGTAGAGTCACGAACCCAATTTATGTATTGGCGATATTCTGCATTGGTCACCTCAGTAGCGTCCATCCAAAATCCTAACATTTGAACTACACGGTTTTTTACATCACCTGCATTTCGAATGTCTTGATCGCTAGCCCCCATGTGCATAACTCCAGAAGGTACCCATACCATTCCTTTTGGTACTGGATCAGTGTGATTTATGCGATTAGGACTTCCTACTAGTTCTCCTCTTGGTCCTCCGTTACAGCCCCATGCTGCCACAATGACTCCTAAGATAACTGCCTTCAATGAAAAGTTTTTCATCATACGTTCGTTTGTGTTTTTTGAGTAAGATAACAAATGTATTTCTTTTTTAGTTATTAACAAATACTTGCACAAGATATGCAAGAATTTTATTTCCTACTCAATATTCCTGTTTATTTTTTTAATTCCAGAAGTCGAAAAAAATATGAAAATTTGGTATGCCAATCCCCTACAAATTATTCTTCTTCAAAACCGTTTGCCAAATAACGCCACAATTCGCAGTTAGCAAAATTTTAGCAACAAAAAGTTAAAGAATTCAATGAATTAAATTTCTTCAGAAGGTGCCAATTACTCTTTTTAATTGGCTCAATCTTTTGCCTTCCTTAACTAGTGTGTATGGTGTTGGGTAGCTGTAGATTCTTCAACTCCTAGTGGCTACCGATTCTATAACGTACAAAGGATTGTTTTTATTGTATCACTTTTAAAAAAACTATTGTTTGCCAAAACCATATAGAACATAAAAACTATAATCTATACCTGGTTGTTTTTCGGCAATGCCATAGCCTGACAAATAAATTGGCGTGCGCTCTTTTAGTTTTCCTCCGTTCAAAAATGTTTTTCCTCGGATATTCCACCCTAGAAAAATATTCTTCACAACCTCCATGCGAAAGCCTGCCGTCAATTCAATCCAGTGTAACAGTCTACGGTCAGGCGCAAAGGTCAAGCTTTGATTACCATAAAACGGGTCCCATAAAGTGGCCTTAGCCTGCTGACGATTTAAAAAAGCACTTCCTAATCGTAATCCAACAAAAGCATTATCCAAATCTTGTTTATACAGTTTCCCAAAAAAATATTTATCAAAACCAGCTCGCATAAAATATGAAGAGGAAGTAAACTCAATATTTCTGGCTGGCCCTTCTTTAGTTGAACTTGCCCAACCACCTTCCGCTACGATATGCAACTTGGGTTTGTAAATCGTTTCTACCAAAAACTCAGCGGTAGAATACTTGTCAGTTAAAGTAGAACGAACCAACTTGGACAAATCAATTCCAACTCTATAATATTTAAATCTATTTTTATACACCTCCTTTTTTTTAGGAGTCGACTTCGTACTATCTATTTTTACTATCGCAGTACTATCCACCGCCTCTTGCGCAAAAAGCACTGAGCTACAGAGCAAGAGAAAGAAGCAACTACTTATAAATAATTTCAAGATGAGGATTTGTATTTAAATTGTCTACCCGCTCACTGGTAATATTGACTGAGTCAATTCGGTCGCTAGCCGAAGTAGCATTTTCCAATGTAAAATAAGTTTGATAGCCGCAGCCGTTAGAAATAAAATTAGTATCCGACTGATAACGAATCAACACGGTATCGTTTTCATTACTATGACGAATTACATAGGTTTGAGCATTTTGACCTTTTTTGAGTGCCACACTAGCTCGGGTTAGACTCAAGGCATTGTCAACAAAAAAATAAGCAGTATCTAAATTAAAAACCGTCGCCTCCACCAAGGGCGTATCTACTAAGGTTAGCGTGCTATCATAAGTTTTAAAATTCATGGTCATAGCCATGGCGCTTGGTTGAATACAAAACTCTTCCTTACTACAAGCAGCGGCTACTACAATCAATAAAAAAATGAAAGCCTTTCGCATAGTGCTATTTTACCTCCCAAGTTTCTTTTCCTGCAATTAAAGTATCCAAATCTCCTAAGCCTTTCTGCTCTTTGGCATATCGTATTTGATCTTGTAGTTGATCTTCATAGGTCGGTTTTTGTATTGCGTATAAAACACCAAAAGGTCTCGGTAAAGCATCGTCTTCTCTTGGGTCATCGAAAAAACGAGCCAATAATTGTGCTTTGGCTAAATCGGTTTCATCATGAATCCACAATTCATCGTCTGCGCAATCCTCTCGTAAAACCACTTCTGGTTTTAATCCATTTAATCGAATCCCTTTTTCCTGCTCGGCACCAAAAATTAATGGCTGCCCTTGCTCCAACATCAGTGTCACGCCAGCCTTTGTTTTTTTATCTGTCATCATACCAAACGCTCCGTCATTAAAAATGTTACAGTTCTGATAGATTTCAAGCAAGGCGCTCCCTTTATGCGCTTCACTGCGACGCAGCATCGCTTGCAAATGTTTTGGATCGCGGTCCATACTCCGTGCAAAAAAAGTGGTGTCCGCTCCCAAGGCTAATGCCGCCGGATTAAACGGATTATCAATACTACCAAATGGAGTAGACTTAGTTACTTTCTGCGTTTCTGAAGTAGGAGAATACTGTCCCTTCGTCAGACCATAAATTTGATTATTAAAAAGCAAAACTTGTACATCAATATTTCGTCTTAATAAATGAATAATATGATTTCCTCCGATGCTCAACGCATCTCCATCTCCCGTTACAATCCAAACGCTCAGTTCAGGGCGCGTCATTTTCAAGCCGGAGGCTACCGCCGGCGCACGTCCGTGAATTGAATGCATTCCATACGTATTCATATAATAAGGGAAACGAGAGGAGCAACCAATCCCCGAAATAATCACAATATTTTCTTTGGGTATATCCAACGTAGGCAGCACGGTTTGTACTTGCTTTAATATAGAATAATCTCCGCAACCTGGGCACCAACGAACTTCTTGATCCGTGGCAAAATCCTTAGCGGTTAAGGGAGATGTTGTAGTATCTGACATAATGAATGGTAAAAGTAAGTCAATTCCATTTGAGTAGTAAGTAGTAGGCTGTAAGATTTTATTAATGAAAATGTAAAAACAAGGACATGCATTCCACTAATTACTAATTTCTTACCACTTTAAATACTTTTTATCCCGTACTTTCGTTTGTAAGTATAATGCACAGGCTTTTTCTTTTTTATATGGCATTCTTGTTGCCCACGGCTTGTTTCGCGCAAGCGCAAAAAGGGAATATCCTGGGCAAAGTTCTCACGCAAGACAATGTGCCCGTGGCCAACATTAGCATTGGCGTAAAAGGCTACCCCATTGGCACAAAGACGGATAAAAATGGTTCATTTTCGTTAGCCGTACCAGCTGATAAAAACTTGGTGCTCGTCTTTACCTCTGTGAACTTTAAGCGAAGAGAAATTGGGAAACGAGTCAAGCCCGGGCAAACAATCCGCTTGGCGGTTTCTTTAAATAGAAAAGTGAGAGAAACCGGACCTGTAGTTATTAAAGGAGATAAAAGAACGGAGGCAGGAATGCAACGCTTGGATCCTAAAAATGCAGAACTACTACCCACCCCCTTAGGAGGCATTGAAGGACTTTTGAAAATTTTTGTTGGCTCTCGCAATGAAATGACATCGCAGTATAATGTGCGTGGTGGGAACTACGATGAAAACCTAGTATATATCAATGACTTTGAAGTGTATCGTCCGTTTTTGGTGCGCAGTGGTCAGCAAGAAGGACTGAGCATTGTCAACCCTGACTTGACGAGCGGCGTGTCATTTTCTACGGGCGGCTTTCAGTCAAAGTACGGAGATAAAATGAGTAGCGTGCTAGACATTACGTATAAAAAACCAAAAGAATTTGCAGGGAGTGCTCAGTTGAGTTTATTGGGTGTCAATGCACATTTGGAGGGCGTGGGTCTCAAGGATAGAATGACCTATTTGGTAGGAATTCGGCAAAAGTCAAATCAATACTTATTACAGTCGCAACAAACGCAAGGTGTGTACAACCCAACTTTCACGGACATGCAAACTTTTATTAATTATAAAATTAATAGAAACTGGCAAGCGGATGTCTTCCTAAATTATGCACGCAATCGGTTTGATTTCCAGCCCGAGAGTAGCACACAAAGTTTTGGACTCATCAATCGTGCGTTTCAATTGCGCATGTTTTATGAAGGATCGGAAACCGATAAATTCGATTCGCGTTACGGTGGCATTTCTTTTACCAATCGCCCCGAGAACGGAAAAATTATGCTCAAGTTTTTAGCGAGTGGCTTTCAAACCCGCGAGCAAGAGACCTTTGATATCAAAGGAGAATATCTCCTAGGTGAAATTGAAACTGACTTAGGAAAAGATAATTTTGGACAGTTAAAATTTGCCATCGGTACAGGAATCATTCATGAGTATGCCAGAAACTATTTAAATATCAACGTAGGTAACGTGGGTCACAAAGGAGCTTATGATGGCGGCAAACATTTTATTCAATGGGGTGCCAATGCTGAAATTGTAAACATCACCGACGAACTTCATGAATGGGAACGTCGGGATAGTGCAGGGTTTACCCAACCTTATAATGACAGCACCTTAGGGATTACTGAATTCTATCAGTCCGCGCAAAATTTTAACTATGCGCGACTCACAGCTTACGTGCAAGACAATATTCGATTTGACTCTATTGGTGTGGTGATGACCGCTGGCTTGCGTGCCAACTTTAATCAGTTGAACAATGAGCTTTTAGTTTCTCCCCGCTTACAATTGTCCTACAAACCAAAAAATTGGAAGAACGATGTAGTGTTTCGCACTGCGACAGGACTTTATCACCAACCTCCTTTCTACCGCGAAATGCGAGACTTGAATGGCAATGTAAATAAAGATATTAAAGCTCAAAAAAGTTTTCACGCCTTAGCCGGTTTTGATTATAACTTTAAAGGTATCGGTGGGCGACCGTTTAAGCTGACCTCAGAATTTTATTACAAATCCCTATGGGACTTAGTTCCTTATGAATTTGATAATGTGCGCATTCGTTATTTTGGCGACAACTTAGCCAAAGGCTATGCTTACGGAACAGAATTTAGATTGTACGGAGACTTGGTAAAAGATGCTGAAAGTTGGGTAAGCATCGGCTTAATGAAAACCGCGGAGGATATTGTAAACGATGAAATAGTGATTCCGAGCCAAGTGACTGGAGAAGATAGCACTAGCATCTTCCCTGGGTACATTCCACGGCCGACAGATGCACGGGTAAACTTCGGATTGTTTTTCTCGGATTATTTACCCGGCAATAAAAACTTCAAATTGCATTTGAGTGGATTGTATTCTACCGGACTCCCCTTTGGTCCACCGGACCAAGCTCGCTTTGCCGATACACTACGCGCGCCGAGTTACCGTCGCGTAGACGTTGGTTTTAGTGCCTTACTATTAGATGGTAAAAAACAGCAGCGGCCGCATTATAGCTTTTTTAGAAACTTTAAAAGTATCTGGCTGAGCTTAGAAGTTTTTAATTTATTAGCCATTAGAAACACGCTGAGTTACCAATGGATTCAAGACCAAACTAGCGGACGAACGTATGCAGTTCCGAATCGACTGACTTCGCGCTTATTGAATGCGCGAATGGTTGTGAAATTTTAAATTATACAAGAACGCCTCACTGACCGATAGTATAAAGCTTATAAAACCACCGTCCCCCCAAAACAGAATAACGTCAATAGTCACTCAAACGGACTAAAATAATTGTGTATTTCTTCCTGGAAAGAGAAACCTCAATGTGCAATTGCGCATCGAGGGTTTTAGTACTTCATTCTAAACTTATTTCACCAATGAGTTCAATACTTTTTGATTCACTTTTAGCGGATAAGCAGCTCGTAATTCTTTCTTCCACTCACTTTCTAACTGATCTTGATAATCACTTACCACATATCCTTTTGCTTCTTTCAAAGTTTTTTGAGTAGGTTCATTAAATACTTTATCTACTACCAACAATGAAAAACTACCATCTTTATTTTTATAATACGGCATATAGTTCCCTGATTGAAACGGGCGTTTGAATGTAAACAGTTTTTGTTCAAACTTTCCGTTTTCTACACTTAACTTATCCTGAACACCATTTCCGTTTACATTTTTCACTATTTCATCAGGGTTTAGGTTTTTGTTTTTATTCAGTTCCTTCAAGAGCTTTTTCATATTACTTTCTTCTTTCGCAGTATAAATTTGCCCAGAAATTGCTGGCTCCCACATATACTTTGACTGGTTGGCTTGATAGAATTTTTTCAAACCAATCGTATCTCTTGGCGCTTTATCCCAAACCTTATTTTTAGTTAGTTCAAATATCAAAATTCCTTCACGATACTCTTGCAAAATATTTCGATACTCAGGATTCGTTTTTTCTAACTGCCCTTCTTCGTAGTCAAGCAATGCTTTTTTAGAATAGTTATCTAATAGGCTTGTCAAAGCTTTTTCTTTACCTCCATAAATACGACCTCTTGTATAGACTTTAATGTAATTAGCAAAATCCGACTGTGTGAAATTTTTACCCTGCATACTAAAAATCGTTTTATTCATACTTGCATAATTGGCTGGGTCAAACTTTCCGTTGCGCAAATTACTATCAGGTATTGCTGTGATTAATGCATCTAAAGCTTGCTTGTCTTGCTTATAATTGAGCTTTTGTTTGAGCTGTGTGGTAAAAGCCTCTTGAGCTATTCTCATTCTACCATCTCGCTGAATTTTTCTTTCCAACATACTTTTCTCGTCTTCAAAACTTCCCAAGGGGATTTTTTTCATTAGATAAACGATGTGAAAGCCATTCGCTGTTTCTATCACACGAGAATAGTCCCCGCTTTTTTTCAGATTAAACGCCGCGTCTTCATAAATAGGAACCATTTTGCCTACACCAAAAACAGGCATCACCCCACCCGTGTTTTTTGTAAACCGGTCTTCATTATATTTTTTCTCAACTGTTTCCCATTCGGCACCTGCTTTCAAAGCTGCGTAGGCAGAATCAATTTTTCTTCTCGCTTTCATGCGCCCTTCTTCTCCGCCACTTTTCCGCACCTCCGTCATCACCTGAGCCACTTGAATTTGTCCACGAGCGGGTCGTTCATTATTTTTTTTCAGAATATGATACCCGTATACAGTTTTAAAGGGTTTGCTAATTTTTCCTTTGGGAGTATTGTAGGCAGCATTTTCAAAAGGATACACAATTTGAAGCGCTGTAATATAACCAATAGATCCGCCGTAAGCTCCGCTTTGCTTATCATCGCTATAAAGAGTCGCCGCTTTTTCAAAGGAAATATTACCCAATTTGATCTGACGATAAATACTATCAATCCGGTTACGCGCAAAAACAGTATCTCGAGCATTGGGTTTTACCGAAAGTAATATATGGGATACGTTCACATCTTTTTTCTTTCGTTCATATGCCTCTTTAACGAGTTGTTCTTTGGCTTGTCGGTTCGTAAGATAATTTTTTGATAATTGCTTTTTGTAAGAATCAATTTCTCTTCTCACGCTGGGCACCGTGTCCAAGTTTATATCATAAGCTTGCGAAACTTTCATTTTAAAAAGCGAGTACAAGTCAAGATATTCAGTCAAGGCCTCCCGCGAATAATCTACCTTTTTGTTCATCTGATTTTTGGTGTACATACGCAAAAACTCGGATGAGCTTACCGATCGTTTACCCACGGTAAACAGGTCTGCACTTTTCTTTTGAGCGCCAATTTGAAAACTCAAGGCTAGTAATAGAATACTGATTACTGATTTCTTCATATTAAAATAAGAGGATTTAATTTTTTGTTTTTTCTTCTTTGAGTTTCTTTTCGTTAAACTCAATCACGTCCAAAATGTTGCTGTGATTAATTCGTCTGCCAATGATTTTTTTATCCTTGTCGAGCAAATATATAGTGGGCGTTACAATAACGTCATAAAAATCTCTGAAGTTAGTAGACCGGTCAGGGTCATACGCATGAATCCAACCCGATCGTAACTTTTGATCCGTTACAAATTTTTTCCACTTTTCAACAATATTGGTAGTTTCAACCGCCATAATTACCAGGCCATGTTTGTAAAGTTTTGTTTTGTATAAAGAATCGATTTGAGGAAGTTCTTTCTTACAGTGCCCACAGTCCGCATCATAAAAAATAAGAAGGGTATAATTAGCATCTATAGAAGACAATGGCCTCATTTGATTATTCATATCTCTCAACTGAAGATCCATTGCAGGCTTTCCAATCATATTCGGTGCAATTTTTTGAGCACGATCTACATATTTTTTAAGTTGTTCGGGCTTTAACCAAGTGGCTTTATCCTTCATGTAATATTCTTCTACTAGGTAAACAAAAACTTCTTCCATGCCCATTATCTTACTTGTTTCTGCCCAGCGAGTTAAGTACCAAAGTGAATATTTAAAAGTTTCTTCAGCGCCTTCCGCTTTTTTTAAAATTGCATTACACTCTTTAATCACTGTGTCAGGAACAGGTACTACCCATTTATCCATATAGTTCTTAAGCTTAGGCTCATACATTGGGGTGTATATCAGTCGGTCATCTTGAAAATCATACCCATCCCAATAATGCTTTTTATAATACAAGCTAGGAAACGTTGAGTCTTTTTTACCTTCTGCATTTAATGGCCAATCATTATATGTCGGCACCACTGGCTCTGCCAACGCTCTAAACAAAGTAGCTAAAAAGGTTTTCGGATGTTTTTTGATTACTCCTTTTCTGTAACCAATTAGCTCCTTCCCTTTCTCCTGCATTTGATTAGCTAAAGTGGTCGAGTCTTTTTTAGTTTTGGCTGCTGCGTAGGCAGTTTTTAAAGTAGTAAATCCTTTACCGTAGTCTACTAAAAAACGTTGATAACCGTAAAATAAATTATTCTCTGATTTGCCTTTTATTTTTATACTAGAAGCAACTTCAGCCTTTCTCGCCGTAAAAGAAAAGTTATCTCCGTTCATTAAAATAATTTCAATGTTAGAAGACTTATCGGCAAAATAAAGAAGATAAATCCCTCCTTTGATTTTCTCTTTACTCTCAATGATACCGACTCCTTTTTTCAAAGTCACCGAGTCATCTTTAAAAACAGTACCTCCTTTTCCGTAGTAATGGCAGAGTAACACTTTTGCATCGGTTTTTACATCAGTAAAATTGATACCAATTTTATAGCCGTCTCTAGCAGAAACGGAAGAAGAAAGTAATACAACAGCTAGCAAACTAAGCAGGCACGATAATTTAGATTGGTTCATAATCAAGTGTGAATTTACACAGCTTAGACGGAATCTATCCGCATAGGGTTGAGTTTTAAACAGAATTTAACGCTGACTTTGCAAGACTAAATATTGTAGGTATTGTAATACTTTCGCAGCAAGAATGAGCAGAAGAAGGAAAAAGTTTCAATTAGAGAATATTACCATTGAAAAATATGCGGCTGAAGGCAAATCCATAGCCTATTGGGAAGATAAAGTTGTATTTGTACAGGGCGCCATACCGGGCGATGTAGTCAATGCCTATGTATTTAAAAATAAAAAAGACTGGGCAGAAGCTAGAATCAATGAAGTGGTAGAACCCTCCGATTTACGCCAAGAACCGTTCTGCAAACATTTCGAACTCTGTGGAGGTTGCAAATGGCAAATGCTGGCTTATGAGCAACAAGTCATTTATAAAGAACAACAGGTAAAAGATCAACTACAGCGGTTGGGCAATGTGGCGGTAGAAAAATTCCTACCAATTATTCCATGTGCCGAAGATAGGCTCTATAGAAACAAAATGGAATTCACCTTCAGCAATAAGCGCTACCTCGGACCAGACGATATGAAAGCAATGTTACCTTTTGAAAAAGACGTATTGGGTTTTCATGCGCCAAAAGTTTTTGATAAAATCATTGATATTGACACCTGTCATTTACAAGCGGAACCCACCAATGCGATAAAAAACTTTGTAAGAAAATTTGCCCAAGAAAATGACTACCCTTTCTATGACATTCGACAGCATACTGGCCTAATGCGCAATCTTATTATACGCATGAACCAAAAAGGAGAAGCTTTGGTGAATGTGGTTTTTGCCAAAAATGAAACTGAAAAAATCAAGACGCTTTGCTCGGCTCTGCAAAATGAATTTGATCAAATTGTTTCGCTTCACTATACGGTGAATCAAAAGCTGAATGACACAATTTATGACCAAAACGTTGTTGCCTTTTCAGGAGAAAAACATATCACTGAAACGCTGGGAACGACCACTTTTAAAATTAGTCCAAAATCATTTTTTCAGACGAATTCTAAACAAGCAGAAGTACTCTATAATGTAGTGAAGGACTTTGTAGGAAATGCCGACACGCTCTATGATTTATACTGCGGTACGGGAAGCATTGGCTTATACCTGGCCAATCAATGCAAAAAGCTCATTGGTGTAGAAACTGTGGAAGATGCTATAGTGGATGCCAAAGAGAATGCTGAGAATAATGACATTCAACATGCGCATTTTTATGCGGGCGATGTAATCAAAGTTTGCACCTCCGCTTTTTTCAAAGAACACGGAAAAGCAGATTGTATAATTGTAGATCCCCCTCGGGCGGGTATGCACCCAAGCCTAGTAGAAAAACTAAAGGAAATAGCCGCACCAAGAATAGTGTATGTTAGTTGCAACCCTGCCACACAAGCACGGGATGTCAAAGAACTTTCGTCCATATATGCCATAAAAAAGTCAAGGGCGGTTGACATGTTTCCGCAAACCCACCATATTGAAAATGTATTATTACTAGAGCTAACATGATTGGGCGCATCCAATATGAACTTTTAAAAGAACTCCCTGCTTGGGAAGCTCAACAAAAAATGGCACCTCCTTTGAGAAAGCCATTGTCAAAACAACCTTTACAAGTACGATTAAGCGCCGTTTGTATTTTATTATTTTATAAAAATGAAGAACTCCACACGATTCTAATCCGTAGGACTCAAGACGGAAAAACTCATGGCGGGCAAATTAGTTTTCCCGGAGGCCGATTCGAAGCGAACGATTTTAGTTTTACTTACTGTGCACAGCGAGAGTGCGAGGAAGAAATCGGCTTAGCGATTTCAGAAATGAAGGTATTGGGAGCCATGAGCCAACTCTATATCCCGCCTAGTAATTATATGGTATATCCGGTCGTTATGTTTTCTCATAAAGTTGAAGATTTAATTGCTTCTGTCAATGAAGTAGATGAAATTATTGAAGTCCCCTTTAAAAACTTATTTGACGATTCTTGTAAAAAGCGTATTGAGGTGGAAGCGAATAGCAATAAAGTAAAAATAAAAGAAACACCGATTTACCAATTTGAATCCTACGTAATATGGGGAGCCACTGCAATGATCCTTTCTGAGTTTGAAGAAATTTATAACCGGCTTAGATAAATTTTTAAAAATTGAACGCTAGGCAAAGGGTATTATCTTTGTAAAATGAATGCAATCATCACAGGAGCTACCAAAGGAATTGGAAAGGCCATCGCACTTAGTTTTGCCAAAGAAAATATTAATTTGTGCGTGTGTGCACGACAACAAATCGGATTGGATGATCTTATTGATGAAGTTAAAAACCTCAACCCAAAAGTTTTAGTGAAAGCACAAACTTGTGATGTGAGCAACAAAAAAGAAGTAGAACAATTTGCTGAATTTTGTCTAGGCTCTTTCAGCACGATTGACATACTCGTCAATAACGCTGGCTACTTTTTACCGGGCGATGTTCACACAGAAGAAGAAGGACTTTTAGAAAAAATGTTAAACACCAATCTCTTTAGCGCCTATCATTTAAGTAGAAAATTGATTCCTCAATTAAAAAAACAGCAGCAAGGCTTAATCGTCAACATGTCTTCAGTAGCAGGAATTCAAGCCTATCCACAAGGAGGGTCTTATAGCATTTCAAAATTTGCCCTCACCGGTTTTTCTAAAAATTTGAGAGGCGAATTACGAGAAGATGGTATCAAGGTAAGCACTGTGTATCCTGGCGCTACTTTTTCTGCATCATGGGAAGGAAGCGATGTTGAAGAAGATCGGATTATGGAGGCCAATGACATTGCAGAAAGTATATTGGCTCTAACTAAACTTTCAGATAAAGCTGTGGTCGAGGATATTATCTTGAGACCCCAATTAGGTGATCTTTAGCGCTATTCGATTCAATTATTCATTACCATTTCAACAATCGAATTACGTCTTGCTTCGCTCCTTGTGAAATTTTGAGCATATAAACACCAGCAGGATTTTTTATTTCTAAGTCAGTTTCTTTTAACTGCTTATAAGTTTTATCCCATAGTAATTGACCACTCAGCGTACGCAGTTCTAGACGCACGTTGGGATAGAGTTTTCCAAGGCTCAAGCGATAAAAGCCTGTTGAAGGATTTGGAAAAACCCGAGCGAGCCTTTCATAATCTTTGACACTATTTGGAGACACTGTGAGCGAATAGCATGATGATGTGTCTGTGCATCCATTTTGAGTGACTACACAAGCATATTGACCCGTTTGACTTGCACTAAAGGTGTTAAAAGTTGCACCTGCAATCGGCATGAGCGTAGCGCAATCTATCCATTGATACGTGGCACTGCTTGCGTTAGCACTTAAACTATTTAAGCCTTGTACCGTAACGCTAGTATCTGAGGTCGTATTAATAAAGTTGATTATATAATTACTATCGCAGCCGTATTCACTAGTATATATTTGTTGATACTGGCCTGTTTCATAATAGGTAATCCCACTAAACAACACGCTGTCGCAATCACTAAAATTAACCGTTTGAACCCCTCCTTGATGGATAGTTAAGTCTATCGTCACCATACTATCGCAGCCATTCGGAAGACCATAATTATGTGTATAAAGTCCGCTCGAAGTATATGTGTTTGCATTCCAAAAATAAAATTTGCAAGCATCTACCTTTATAGTATCCTGAGTGAATGTTTTAATATCAATCACTATGGCATGAGCACTATCACAACCATTCCAAGCATTATAATGAGTTTGCATGACTGTATCGTTATAAAAAACCTGATTATTAAAAATTACACTATCACAAGCTTGATGGATCTCGCTTCTAGCAACATTGCAATTATTAAGTTTGACGACATAGGAATCATTAGCAAGGGTACTTGCAAGAAAAACGGTATCGGGTGTAGGATCAAAATCGGCTGTTTGAAAGAAACGACCTGTTAAATAAACACCACGAGCATTATCAGTGCATACATCAAAATTAATATCTGATGCGGAGCCACCAATCAAACCTCCCCAAACAAAATTTCCATTTCCATCTAGATTTTGAAAAGCCACATCCAAACTACCGTAAGTAGAAACTAAATAAGCACTTGGGCCTGGATTAAGGTCAATCATGCCGTTATTAATAGAATTGGTGGTGACCCTGGTAGTTAAATAGAGTCCACCTCCTGTATCTGTCGCCATTCCATCGCTATTCCACCCACCCCAATGATTATCTAAATTATTTATAGCCCAAAGGAAATTACCATTGTTGTCTAATTTCAAAATCACCTTGGTCCAACTACCATTCTGCCAATTCGCCATGAAAACGCCCGGGCCAGGATCTACATCTACTGGCGTAGCACCGTGTAACTGAATAGAATAAAAAATGTTACCTGATGGGTCCGTCGCCAAAGAATGACAATAATCGTGGCTCTGACCTCCAATTTCTTTATGCCAAACTAAAGTTCCAGTTGGCGTAACTTTTAAGAGACTAACATCCCGCAAGCCATTTGAATAAACCATATCAGTTACAGGTGAAGGATCTGTATCAAAAGAATCGATATACACAATCGGCAAAAATATGTTGTCATTCCCATCTACATCGAGTTCGTCACTGCCATACCAACTATTGGAGTTCCATCCTCCTGTGTTTTCCCAATCAATTACCCAAGTAAAACTTCCGTTTGATGTAAGTTTAAGTAAAAATTTATTCCCATAATATGATGATGAGAGTTGATTACCTCCAACTAAATTATAAATACCAGGCCCAGGATCAAAATCTACCGTATCATGAAACCGACCCGAAATCAGTACATTGTTACTACCGTCAACTTTTAGTCCATGCCCCCATAAACCGTATGAATTCTGAGCAGAATTACTATGAAGTCCTTTACCCCAGAGTAAATTACCATTGGGATCATACTTTGCTATAAAAATATTATTATAGTAGCTTGTACCGTTATTAATTCCATAAAGCTTAAAAATACCAGAACCAAAGTCTAGATCAATAGAATCTCTGAATCGACCCATTACTACAATATTATCTTGATTATCCACATCTATATCATAGATCCTCGAAAACGAATATTGCGAAGAGTTATTGTAAGCGTATCCCCAAACAAAAGAGCCGTTTTGATCTAATTTGGATAAATATGAATTGTGACTAGATCCATTCGTTACGTTGTAGACCCAATGAGTACCTAAACCAGGGTTTAAATCTATTGAATCATTGAACCAACCAGCAGATATTACATTCAAACCATTATCTGTAGCAATCTGAGTTCCAGAAGAACTTCTACTTGCAAACTGTTTAGCCCATTGAAAAGCTTGTGCATTTGCACCGTAGGTCAATGAGAATAGAAGACAGAGAGAGAGTATAATTTTATATTTCATAACAATAGGTTAAGGCTAATATAATAAAAACTAAGCGATTTTCCATATTCAAATGGCTACTTCAGCCAACGTTCCTCTTATTCATTAAAAAAATGCTTACATACCGCTATATTGAGATAAAACCTACTCATTCACCCAATTCTTCTTCTCTTGCTCAATGTGATGAACTACAGCGTCCACGCCATATTTTTCTTTTAAAAAAGCTGCCGTCTGATCAGCGCTATACACCGAGCGATGCTGTCCACCCGTACAACCAAAACTTATAATCAAATTCTCAAATCCACGTTCTAAATAATCATCGATAGTTATACTAATCGTTTGATGAATTAAATCTAAAAATTCATGGATCCTTGTTTTTTCTTGCAAGTATTGTTTTACCCCTTCATCGCGTCCAGTTTGCTTTTTATATTCCTCAATGCGACCAGGATTTAAAATTCCTCGGCAATCGAAAACAAAACCGCCACCGTTTCCACTATCGTCAGCAGGAATACCTCCTTTTTTATAGCTAAAACTATTCACCCGAATCACTAATTTTTTTTCTTCCATACTTTTCTATTTAAATTTTTTAATAAATTCTTTCTGCGAAATCTGATGCAAAAGATTATCCAAAATGGGAAACTCCGACAAAGAGTTTACTTCTAACCACTCATGTATGTTTTGTAGGCCAAGCGGAATACTACTAATAAAATGCTCCTTCCCTTCAATCAGTCCGCGTAATCCATAAGCACCTAGCACTTGTAACAATCGAGTCAAGGTCAACCTATTATATTCCTCTTTCCATTGGTTAGCGTTAAACGCAAGCTTTCTTTTTTCAGCTTCTACTTGAAAAGTGCTTAAGTAGAGTTCTACCAATTCTGTTTTCCAATCAGCTGGAATTTTTGCTTTTGCCTGCCACAGCAAACTAGCCACGTCATATAAGGGATGCCCTTGCAAACCGCCCTGAAAATCTATAAAAACAATGTCATTATCTTTCACCATTATATTTCGTCCTTGACAATCGCGGTACATAAAATAGCCTTTTTCCTTATCTAAATCTTTTGCCAAGATCTCAAATTCTTTCTCTAAGCTGGCATCATCATATTCGATATTCAATTTGGAAGCAAAATTATTTTTGAAATAGCGCAGGTCAAAAATAATTTGGTCATACCCAAAACTAGGAAGCTCGATAAACAAATTTTGAAATGCATGATCCTTAGCACTCAACTGAATGTGAACTAATTGAGTCAACACTTTTTTATACAAGGCCTTTACATCTTCCGTATATCCTTCTTCCAACACTTTGTCAAGTAGGCACTTTTTTCCAGCATCATTTTGAAGATATAAATTTTTATCTGCATGAACTGCAAGTATCTGAGGCACTGAAATATGGTTGTCCGCAAAGTAATTGGCTAATAATATAAAGCGTTCATTCTCTTCGATATTGGCACTTTGAGTAGCAATAATCGTACGACCGGTACCATTGAATATTCTGTAGTAAATCCTATCTGACCCAGCCTGAGCTAATTGCTCAATATCTACAACCGCCGCCTCAGGGTAGGCATCTTTGGCAAAATGTAAAACCTCTTCTTTACTTAACTCGCTCATTTATAATCCGTGTTGACTCACCAAATATACCATCATAGCCATAGCGATCGTACCCATACAAAGTTCACGACGATGTACATTTTCAAATACATCATTATCACTGTGATGCATATCAAAATATCGGTGTCCATCAGGTAAGAGACCCATTGTTGGCGTATCAAACTCTTTGTGTAACGGATTAATGTCTACTCCACCCCCTTTACGAGAGAAATTATAAATATTGTACGGGTAAAATAAATCTTTCCAAGCTTGCACCTTGTCTTTTTTAGCTGTAGACATCGTCAGTCCAAAACCATAAGGTGTCGCTCCACCGGCATCACTTTCTATCGCCAAAATATGATGCTCATTTTTTTCTTTTGCTTGCTGCATATAGGCCCTAGCCCCTCTTGCTCCATTTTCTTCATTCATCCACAGCACACAGCGAATCGTGCGTTTCGGACGAATACCCAATTTTTTAAACGTACGAATCGCATCAATCGATTGTACAACACCCGCACCATCATCATGAGCGCCTTCACCTACATCCCAACTATCCAAATGCCCCCCAAAACAAATAATTTCCTTAGGGAGTTCCGTGCCATAAATCTCACCTACTACATTGTACGATTTTACATCCCGCTTCATTTCACAAGTGGTGCGTATGTATATTTTAGGGCGTTTATTATTTACAACCAGTTCTTCCAATTTGTCGGCAGTAGTATTGCCAACCGCTATCGCCGGAATTTTGGGGTATCGCTTATCATAGGAAAGTACGCCTGTATGTGGTTCATCATCATAAGCAGACGATACCGAACGAATCACAACAGCAACTGCGCCTTTCCCTGCCGCTCGACTTGGTGCCGCCCACCGATAAAATACACATGGACCATAACTATGAAACGTATTGATATTAGTTTGGTCAAATCGATAATTAAAAAAAACAATTTTTCCTCGGACTGCACTCTCAGGCAAACGGTCAAATTCATCTATATCATTAACCATGACAATAGAAGTTTTTACACCTCGGTCTCCCGTACCCACAGCATTACCTAAGCTGGTAATTTTCATACCGTATTTTCTCCCGCCCACTTCGTAGTATGCTTCTTCCTCTCCCCGCACCCAGTGTGGCACCATCACTTCTTGTAAAAAAACATTATCACAACCAGCATCTTCCAAGGTTTTTTTACCCCAAGCTACAGCTTTGGCTGCCTGCGGCGAACCAGTCAATCGGTGACCAATTTGTTTACACAAATACCGTAAGTCTTCGTGACCATGAGCATTCGTTAAAATGTAGTTGGACATTCTTCGTATGTTTACGCTGTCTTGCAAATGGTTTTGAGCGGTACACGCTACAGAAACCAACAAGAATAGAATAGATAGTATTTTTTTCATAATAAGCTGCGTAAAAATACAAAGTAGACCTGCCAATCAAAAAATTAATGTACGATATGTCATAGAAAATAAATAGAAGCTTTGATTTTAGGAATCAAAGAATGACAGCACAGCTTGCTTCCAAGCTTCCGCATCATTGTTCAAATAGATTTGGTGCGCTGAATTTTCTAAAATCAACAATGTTTTCTCGCCTTTAAGATTTTCAAAAATTTCATTAATCTCTTTTCGTGAAACACGGGCGTCTTGAGCTCCATTCATAAGTAAGGTGGGTATATTAATTTTGGTTGCGTATTCAGTAGGATTGTGATCGAACGCATTGAAACCCATTTGCCAACCACCAAAAAGTATGAGCCACTGCGCAAAAGGCGCAGTGGGTAGACCCATAATTTCAAACCGCCCTTTTGCCGTTTCGAGCATTGAACCAAAAGGACATTCTAGAATTATTTTATCGGGTTTGATATCAAAAGCTTCAATAGATTTCATAATTGCCACTGCACCCATTGACGAACCATGCAAAATAATCTCTTGATTAGGATATGTTTTTTGCGCATATTCTAAAGCTGACTTTACATCACGTCCTTCCTTCCAACCAATACTCGTTTCGTTTCCTTCAGAATTGCCATGCCCCATAAAGTCTACCAAAATAGTTGAATAACCCATTTCTTGAAACGCATTTGAGTACGGTAGCACATTTGCTTTGCAACTAATGTATCCATGAAATAAAATAACTACCCCTTTCTTATCCTCATTAGGTATATCCCAGGCTTCTATTTTTTTATGGCTCTGTAGCTCAACCGTGCTAAACCTACGATTGGGTTCAATACTGTTTTTGGGTTTTGGTGGCTGTACGCCGCTAAATAAAGCCACCGCTTTTTCTTTCAGACTGTATTCTTCGGGGCGCTTCGGGCGCTCAATTTTTGTATTTGAAAAATGGGTAAAACAATAGGCATGATTATAAACTATCATATTCGCCAGAATAAAAAGACCGATACTTGTCCATATCAGTCCTTTAAAAAATTTCCTTTTCATGCGATACAAAGTTCGACTTAGGATTTTAGCTAATCGGAAAAATCCTGTTAGCCTTCTCTTAAAAAAGAGACTCTTGAAAAAGCACTAGAATCTAAAACCAACAGTCATAGCAATTTGCGTATTGCCGGTTCGTAAAGTTGCTTGTGGCACATCTACAGAGCGAGCTAAGGTATGCGTTTGATCCATATCTTGCGCCAGTAAATAACGCCCTGCTAAATCTACATAAAAACTTTTTCCTCGATAGCCAAGACCTAAGCTTCCGCTCTGTGCCGCTCCGATATCGCTGCTTTCATAAGGATTGCCATAGTAAGCATAACCCGCACGAACAGCTAATTGATCAAATCGAACTTCGCCACCCAAGCGTACATTTACAGCATTTTGATACGTAGCCTGAATCGCGTCGTTCACTGCCAGTTCTGCCTCTTCAAAGCCTGCGTCATAACGATATTTCATTCCATCATAATTCACATATTCAAGGTCTCCGCTGATAAACCCTTTTTTCCCGAATAAGTAAGTACCACTTGCAATGGCCTTCATAGGCGACTGAAAACGATACTCAAAAAGATTAGATTGCTCTTGTTCATAAAAACTGACTGAACCCGTAGTCAATAAATTTTCTGTATTCGATTCTATGGCAATTGAGCTTACGTCAGTGATTCGGTACCAAGTGGGTGTATGAAGTGCTAAACCAAAACGAACGGCATTGGTCGGTTTAAAAATAGTACCCAATTTGAGGTTCACCCCACTTCCGTCAATATTTACGTTTTGGACTAAATCAACATAGTCAAAATCATTGTCAGGATTACCTGATACGTCATCCTCTGTCAAAATTTCTGTTTGATTATAATCTACGTTAGGAAGCCCCACCGAAAATCCAATCAGCACTTTCTCCATATAATTGGCACCGTAGCTTAGATTTATTTCATTGATTGCGCCCCGTCTTCTTACTGTTTTGCTTCGTTCCAGTCCTCCTTCAAACGGCACGAAACTACCAGCCTGTGTTGTATCAAAAGGGTCTGCATCAATTAAGAACGTCTGAAACGCACCATAGGCTGCCTCACTCACTCCTTGAATCGTATTGTCATTTAGGCCCCCCGCATTGTTTATTTCTTCAGCAAATGTTTCAACAAACGAACTTGTATTATCTACTCCACGATATGAATAGTCGGAATGAATATTAGCCAAGCGATTGAATCCAATTGCAAAGTTTGAAGTTTTCCATTTTCTACGCTTATAATTTTTACCTTTTTTTGCTTTCGCAAATACGATGCCCGCTTGATTAAAATTAAAACGAGTGTCACTTCTATTCGTCTGTAAACCCTGATAATCACCTTCTACATTGGTAAGCAATACGGCTGGTGTCAAAGAAAAATCTGTTTTCCTATACAACCCAATCCCGGCTGGGTTATTATTAATCGCTCCAAAATCGGCACCTAAGCTTCCGGTGGCACCACTTAACGAAAGGTTGCGTGCCGTACCAAATTGGTAGGTTCTCCCGAGTAGTAATGCGTCATTTTCGTTTTGTGCGTTGACCGTACCTACTAAACATAGCGCGGCTAACACAAGTATTATATTTTTATACATAGTCTAAATTCTAAAATTAATGATGTTGAATAAAAAAGGCATCCTTTTTTTCAATAGAATGCCTTTTTTGTTTAAAATTATCTGCGGCGTCCGCCTCCACGGCTACCTCCCATTGATCGTCCGCTGCTTCTGCTAGGCGAAGAAAATGATCGGCCCGAAGATCGGCTGCTTCTGCTAGGTGATGAATAAGATCTGCTTGGTCGGCTACTTCTAGATGGTGAAATAGTTCTTGAACGACTCGGTCTTGTGCTTCTACTTGGCGCAGTGCTTCTTGATCGGCTCGGTGAGTAAGAACGATTTCTACTCGGAGAAGTAGATTGAGATCGACTTGGACGCGTGCTGCGAATGGGTGACGTGCCTCTTGAACGACTTGGACGTGTGCTTCGGCTCGGTGAGTAAGATCGGTTTCTACTCGGAGCGGTAGATTGCGAACGACTCGGACGTGTGCTGCGACTGGGTGAAGTGCCTCTTGAACGACTCGGACGTGTGCTTCGGCTCGGTGAGTAAGAACGGTTTCTACTCGGAGCGGTAGATTGCGAACGACTCGGACGCGTGCTTCGACTAGGTGAAGTGCCTCTTGAACGACTCGGACTCGTACTACGGTTCGGTGAGTAAGAACGATTTCTACTCGGAGTGGTAGATTGCGAACGACTCGGACGCGTGCTACGACTTGGTGAGGTGCCTCTGCTTCTGTTTGGAGAAACAGTTCCTCTGCTAGGTCGTGTAGAATTATATCGGCTGTTATTCGGTCTAGTGGTGTTTCTACCAGTATTTGGTCGTACACCTCTTTGCGAATTACCAACGGAAGGACGAGTTGTTGAATTCGGTCGAGTCACTCTACCATTTTGATTAGAAATAGAGTTTCCTCTTTGTCTTTGTATCGTAGAGTTTGTATTTCTTCTTGAATTTCCAACACTAGAACGACGTGTAGTACTGTTGATTCCAATATTACGCTGTGAATTAATTCCTGCTTGTCTTACAGAACGCCCTCCATTCATACTTCTATTCACACCATACGAACGTGATAGTCTTCCTCTACTCGCTAAGCGTCTATTATTATTGCTACGTGTATTCCATGATCTACGAGAACCATAGTTAAAGTTACTTGCCTGTCTTCCAGACCAAAATCCTTGATTAAATCCATTACGGAAGCCGTTATTCCAACCGCCGCCCCAGCCACGGTTCCAGCCACCGCCCCAGCCGCGATTGAAGCCTCCGCCCCACCCCCATCCGGAGTTAAAACCGCAGAAGCCATTACCCCAGGCTCCGCCGCCCCAGCCGCCGCCCCAAGCATTCCAACCAGGAGCGCCCCAGCCTAGACCACCGCCATTCCAGCACCAGTTATTCCAACCCCAACCAATGTTGACATTCAATCCTCGATTCCAACCAAAGCCATTACCCCAGCCACCGAATGGGTTACCCCAACCGCCGAATGCTGCGGGTCTTCCCCAGCCACCGCCCCACCAGAACGGATCCCAATAAAAACTATTGAAATAGCCAAAATTCCAACCCGGTCGGTTAAAACGGCGAATACGCGACGCGAAATTATAATCATCGTCATCATAATCTATTCTATTATCATCATATCGATCACCTCGATTGTCCTGCGGTTGTTGAAAATCTCTCTGACCATTGTTGTTTTGGTCTCTCAGTCTCTCTTCATACGACTGCTCATTCCCACTTGGGATGTCATATACATCATCATTGCCTTGTGCAAACAAGCCAGTAGGAGCTAAAAATAAAAGGACGGTCATCAGTGCGGTTACTATTCGTTTCATGTTTCTAAAATTTATACGGTTTTTGGGTTGAACTAAATTAGTATATTTCTTATGAATCGGGCTCAAATGATTGTTAAAACACTTGTCAGAGCTCACATTTAGGGCTTTTTCTTGATTCATTTTAGATATATTTTCCATTTTAGTACAGGTATGACGCTTTTCTGTAATAAAAGTTTAATTTATAGGGTAAAAAAGTTTTATTTTGATGCTTATACTGAGCAAAACAAAATATGTCAAAAGGAATTACCTCACGGGCCGAGAATTATAGCGATTGGTACAATGATATCATTATTAAAGCAGGACTTGCTGATCACAGTGCCGTTCGGGGTTGTATGATTATCAAGCCGTATGGATATGCTATTTGGGAAAATATGCGCAACGCGCTAGATCAGATGTTTAAAGACACCGGGCATGTAAATGCTTATTTCCCAATTTTTGTACCGAAAAGTCTTTTTGAAGCTGAAGAGAAAAATGCAGAAGGATTTGCCAAGGAATGTGCTGTGGTTACTCACTACCGTTTAAAAAGTGACCCGAGTAGAGAAGGCAAGCTTATGGTAGACCCAAACGCTAAGCTTGAGGAGGAGTTAGTTGTGCGTCCCACCTCCGAAGCTATCATTTGGAATTCTTATAAAAATTGGATTCAGAGTTATCGTGATTTACCCATTTTAATTAATCAATGGGCGAATGTGGTTCGTTGGGAAATGCGCACGCGTTTATTTTTGAGAACGGCTGAGTTTCTATGGCAGGAAGGACACACCGCACATGCTACGAAAGAAGAGGCCATTGAAGAAACGGAGCAAATGATTGACATTTATGCAAAATTTGCTGAAGAGTGGATGGCCCTCCCAGTTATTCAAGGATTGAAAACAGAAAGCGAACGTTTTGCGGGTGCGGAAGAAACCTATTGTATTGAGGCTCTTATGCAAGACGGAAAAGCGTTGCAAGCCGGAACCTCTCATTTTTTAGGGCAAAATTTTGCCAAAGCATTTGATGTAACCTATCTCACGAGCGAAAACAAACAGGAACACGTTTGGGCAAGTTCTTGGGGGGTAAGTACTCGATTGATTGGCGCGCTCATTATGGCACATAGTGATGATAAAGGCTTGGTATTGCCTCCAAAATTAGCGCCGTATCCAGTTGTGATTGTACCGATTACAAAGACTGAAGAAGGAAGAGAAAAGGTGTTGGCGATTGCTAAAAACATTCAGACCGAATTAAAGGTGAAAGGAATCATTGTAAAAATTGATGACGCAGATAACGTACGACCCGGGTTTAAATTTGCAGAGTATGAGTTGAAGGGAGTGCCGGTTCGCGTTACCATTGGCGAGCGAGACCTAGCTAATAATCTTATTGAAATTGCTAGAAGAGATACAGGAGAGAAAGAAAGTAAAGAAGTAGAGGGCGCTGTAGATTATATATTTAATCTGCTCAACGATATACAAACGAATATTCATGCCAAAGCAAAATCTTTTAGAGAAGCGAATATCCGAGAAGCGAATAGCTGGGAAGAATTTCAAAAACTCATTGGAACAGAAGGTGGGTTTGTGAGTGCTCATTGGGACGGCACTAGCGAAACAGAAGATGAAATTAAAGCAAAAACAAAAGCGACGATTCGCTGCATTCCTTTAAACAATAAACAAGAAGAAGGCAACTGCATATTATCAGGAAAAAGTAGCAAGGAGCGTGTATTATTTGCAAAAGCATATTAAATTTGAGCCATGGAAAATGAATCAATCCTATCAAATCAGAAAAAAGAAGCGCTGCAAGAATGCGCCAAGTGGGCACGCTTTTATGCTATTGCTAGTTTTGTTTCAGTAGCGATTAATTTGCTTTCTGCCGTTTTTTCAGGAGGCAGTAATCCCTTGGGAATGGCCTCCGTACTTTTTATTACCGTGTTAGGATCTAGTATCACTATTGCATCGGCTATTTTATTGTATTCGTTTCACAAGCATACAACCGTAGCTATTGAGTCAGGTGATAACCATAGTATGGATAGAGCCTTATATAATTTCAGATGGTATTTTGGATTGATGGGCATCATTCTTATCGTTGCTTTCAGTTTTGTGTGTATCGCAATGTTTTTTGGAATTTTAGCCGCTGCATAAACTTATTAAATTTAAAAACTCATGGAGGAACAAAGCATATTTAACACCGAACTTAGTGACCTAAGTAAAAATCACATTTTATCAGCTGCCAAATGGAGTCGTTTTTTAGGAATCGTATTTCTTATTGCGGCAGGAATCGTTTTAATATCAGTTGCTGGCATGCTAGCCTCTTGGGAACAATTTGCGGATTCTCTTTCCTCCATAGCTGGTGCGAACCCAGCCTTTGCCGATATAGAAAACCTTCCAAAAAGCTTATTTCTGATTGCCTTCCTTCTGATAATAGCCATTATGGTTTTTGCAGGTATTTTATTTTTACGAGTGGGAAGTAACGGAGTAAATTACTACAGTTCTAATGAAGAGTCTGCCTTTCTTAGCACCTTCCGCTCAGCAAAAACCTTATTCTTGGTGTATGCAATTTTTACAGTAATTGGCATTGCTGTTTCTATTATACAATTGTTTGCCTTGTTATAAAAATGATTGCCTGCCCCTTTAAGGCAACCTTTGGTTTTGACTGTCCGGGTTGTGGTTTTCAGCGCAGCTTGGAAGCTTTGTACCATGGTGATTTAATACAGAGCTTTATTCTATATCCTGCTACGCTACCGATACTCCTCTTTTTTATTTTCGCCTTGCTGCATATCGTTTATAAATTTAAGAATGGACTAAAATATATTCACTTTTTTTTCTATTGTAACCTAATCATCATCGGTGCGAATTATGCGGTTCGCTGTTTTACAGGAAGTATTTTCTAATTGATGATATTTATTTCTTTAACAGAAACTTAGGTCACTTTTAACGCACAGCTAGGAAAGCAAATCTTCTCGTCAGATTACATTTGAATTTTAGAATCTTTAAATAACTAATATTATGAAACAACTCATTTTAGCTCTTGCAGTAGTTTTTTCCGTTGCCTATACTACTCAATCATTTGCGCAAAGTTCAGAAAAAGAATCCTTGGCTCCTTCAACCATCATTTTAGATGATAAAAATTATGAAGGCGAAACGACAGTGGAAGTAAAAAATGGAAAACTTTATGTAGATGGAAAAAAAGTTTCTTCTATTGAGCCCGGTACTCAGATAAAAATCATTAAGAAAAATACGATTGCTGACCAGCATAGTTCATCATTTGATTTTGATGTGATGGATAGTCCTTTCCGACCTAATCGTAAGCCATTTGGGCGCATCTCGCGGAAAGCGATGCTGGGAGTAAAAACCTCAGATGCTAAGCCTGGTGCCAAAGTGGTAGAAATCGTAGCGGGTTCAGCAGCAGACAAGGCTGGCCTGAAAGAAGGCGATATAATTATTGGCGTGGACGATGAAACGATTCGTACTAGCGATGATTTAGTAAAAGTCATCAGTGACCGTACTAAAGATGACGAGGTGAAAATTCAAATTGAGCGCAGTGGTAAAACCGAAGAACTGGTGGCAACCTTGCAAGCCCCGCAGTTGGAAATCGCACCGTTTAATAAATTACCTGGTTCCGGAAAATTTTCCCTTCCCTTTCAGAATTTAGAAAAACTATTTGACATGTCTCCCAATGGTAGATTTCAAGTTTTCTCAACTGAGGAGCCTAGTCCAGCATTGGGAATAGAAGTTGAAGAAAACGGTAATGGACTAGAGGTTGTGAATGTAAAACCAGAAGGTGCTGCCTTTAAAGCTGGCGTAAAAAAAGGTGACCAATTGAAAACAATTGAAGGAGAAGAAATTGAGAGCATCGCTGATTTGCAAACAGAAATTGTGAGAAATCTAAAAAATAAAAAAATGTACCTAGGCGTAAAACGCAATGGTGCCATTAAGACTTTGCCTTTGGTTTTACCTCAGGCAAAAAAGAGAGCTAAATTTTAGATTCAATGACTACGAGGTCATAAAATCTAAGGTTCAGTTCTTTAACTAATCTGTTCATAGTTACAAAAATGCCATCCTTTGGGATGGTATTTTTGTTTACAGCAACCAATACAGAAAATACAAAAAGACTAATGTTCTTCGTATACAATTTTGTCAACACGACCATTGGTCAACTTAATCGGCTGAGCGGTAGGGTTATCAAGTTTTAGCTTGCTATTTGCGGATAGCATTCCGCCAAACTCAATAGTAGCTTGAAAAGTATATTTTTTTAGCTGAGTTACTAGGATACTCGCTCGCCCTAATTTGTCTTCATACCCTTTGTAGTTGTTGGGCAAATCGGTAGGTTGAAAACCGTCTGGCATGAAGGCAATTTTACAATACGGATCTTCAGTTCCTATTAAGGTGGTGTCTGCTGGCACTCTCATAGGCAGGGTTTCTATTTTACTGAGATTAGCAATTTGTAACCAAAACACACTACCACTTTTTGTTTTATAAAACATATCCAATACATCTCCACTTTTTGTTTTAATGGGTTTAGATATTTGCTTCGCCTTGAACATCATTCCATTTACTTTTACTTGCAGGAAACCTTCGGGCATTTGTGGACCAGAAGATTGAACGAACCTTCCTCCATAGCTTGGCTGAGTAGAAATACCCTGAAGCACTACCTTCTGCTTTGGCTTATAATTTTTACTTTCAAAACCAATACTCACTTTTTCAGGACCTACCGCTTGATTAACAGAGGTAGCCGTTTTTGCAGACATAAGGTTTACTATTTTCAATTCTGCGCCTGAGGTAAGAAAATACTTCTTGCCTTTTTGAATTTTACCTTTGATCAGATTACCACTCACTGAAAAATTATCTGAATTTCCAATTCGGGCGCTGTAATCAACCTCAAGCTCAAAAGCATATTGCCCATTCGCCATAAACGATACGCAACTAAACAATACTAATCCTAACCATCTCATCATTGCTAAAATAAGTCTTTTGTTGGTTAATAAAATCTTACAGTTGTTTCACGAACCAATAATCCATTTGTGGAGTTTCGCCTAAAGGAAACGGATTCTGAATTTTTGAATCTTGAAACTCAAATTTTTTATAAAATGCTTGAGCTTTTAGATTGTGTTCCCAAACGCTAAGGTAAACTTGATCAAAATTTTTCGCCTTCAAAAAATCAATGCAATACGTAAGCAACTCTTTTGCCAAACCTTTCCCATGAAATTCTTTTAAAAAATAAATTCGTTTAAGTTCCACGGAATTCTTATCGGCGAAGACTTCTTCCACCGTTCCACCCAAATGCATTCTAGCATAGCCTGCCGCAACTTCTTCAAGAAATAGTACGAAAAAATAATCATCAGGGTCGTTTAGTTCTTTCAAAACTTGATCTTCATTATAGAACTCTTGTAAGACCCCCTCTAAATCTTCATCAGTACAGGTTCCTCTAAACGTTTGATCAAAAGTTTTAGCACCTAGTTGAGAAATCAACTGTGCATCTTGTGGAGTGGCTCTAATTATTGTGGTGGGCATGATTTTTAAAGTCTTATAGTTTCACTTCGGGATATTTTTAGAGTATTTCATTTGGACCAACATCTTTTATCGAGGATACTAAAACAAGTTCAGTAGGATATAGAGTGCTAGATTCAATCCGATTACTTTAAAATGATATTCTAGATCTGAATACAAACATTTTTGGGTTCCGTAAAAAAGTTAAGCGCATTCCACCCTCCTTCTCGTCCTACACCGCTATTTTTCATTCCACCAAATGGGGTGCGCAAATCACGCAGCAACCAACAGTTTACCCATACAATGCCACTTTCGATTTGATGCGCCACTCGGTTTGCTCGGCTAACATCCTGCGTCCAAATTGTACAAGCTAGGCCATAATCCGATGCATTAGCCAACTCAACAGCTTCTTCCTCAGTTTCAAAAGATTGTAAAGTAACTACCGGTCCAAATATTTCTTCCCTATTCGTTTTGCAATTGGGTCCAAGTCCTTCAATGATAGTAGGCTCAATAAAATAGCCTCCTTCATTTTCACCACTCAGTTTTACGGGCTTGCCGCCTAATAAAACAGTTCCGCCTTCTTCTTTTGCTAATTCAATACACGCAAGAATTTTTTCATAGTGCGTTTGACTCACTACACTCCCTTGCTGAGAATCTGCCTCTAAGGGGTTTCCAACTTTTAGTTTACTGGCTCGTTCTACAAATTCCTTTTTAAATTTTTCATAGATTGATTTTTCAACTAAAATCCTACTACCACACAAGCAAATCTGACCTTGATTGGCGAAAGAAGAATGCAAGCTAGTCTTCATCATTTTATTCCAATCGCAATCAGCAAAAATCACATTTGGATTTTTACCTCCCAACTCTAGAGATAATTTTTTAAACATAGGAGCTGCCACCGAAGCAATATGCGCACCTGCCCGCGTACTACCCGTAAAGGAGATTGCTTTTATGTTGGGATGTTTTACAATTTCACTTCCGCAATCGGCTCCATCACCGTGTAAAATATTCAAAACGCCTTTGGGCAGTCCCGCTTCCTCACAAATTTTACTTACTAAAAAAGCCGTTACTGGAGTTACTTCACTAGGCTTGGCTATTACGCAATTTCCTGCCGCTAAAGCGGGTGCAATTTTCCAAGTGAATAAGTACAATGGCAAATTCCAAGGAGAGATACAACCCACTACACCAATGGGCTGACGCATGGTATAGTTGATGCCTGATTGTTCGCTCACATGACTTTCTGCGGCGTAGTGCATGATACCTGTGGCAAAAAATCTAAAATTATCAGCAGCTCGGGGAATGTCAACTCGCTTGCTTAGCTTCAGCGGTTTCCCATTGTCAATTGTTTCTGCTAAGGCTAATTCATCTAATTTACTTTCGATTAAATCAGCAATTTTATTCATGACTGTAAATCGCTCCTCTCTGGATGAAACACTCCACGTTTTAAAGGCTTCTTGCGCAGCTAATACCGCTTGATGCACATCGCCTGCCTTAGAAGAAGGTATACTTCCGATACGTTTTCCTGTGGCAGGATTTATATTCTCAACGGATTCACCATCTTGTGTGTCTTTAAATTCTCCGTTTATATAATTTTTTATTTCGTACGTCATATTTATTTTTTGCTACTACTAAATAGAACCGGTTCGTCCGCCATCCACACAAATACTTTGCCCAGTGACATAAGCCGCTGAAGGTGAGGTAAGAAAAGCAATCACATTGGCTATTTCTTCTGGCTGACCGAAACGTTTCATGGGAATCACTGAGAGCATTCCTTTTTCCACTTCACTATAGTCTTTACTTAGCTTATTTGATTTATTTTCAATGATACTCTTCAAGCGTCCAGTTTCAGTGGCGCCCGGCAATACATTGTTCACTGTAATTCCATATTCTGCCAATTCGTTAGCCATAGTTTTTGACCAACTCGCCACGGCTCCTCTTGTCGTATTACTCACCCCCAATCCGTTCAAAGGAATTTTCACGGAAGTAGAAATCACGTTCACAATTCTTCCATATTGGTCTTTCTTCATTCCATCTAAAACAGCAGTCGTAATAATATGATTGCAAATCAAATGCTGGTTATACGCTAATAAAAAAGCGTCAGTTTCGGCTTCAGAAATTTTACCGCCCGGAGGCCCCCCCGTATTATTTATTAGAATATGAATATTCTCTTTGACTATTCGTTCAGAAATCACCTGCCGAACTTCCTCAGGATTAGAAAAATCGGCACTGATAAAGTCATGTCCTTCTCCAAGTTCTTTCACCCTAGCATCGAGCTTGTCTGCACTGCGCGAAAATAAAATACACCGCGCTCCCATTGCTGCTAATGCTTGCGCACTGGCCCAACCAATTCCTTGAGTACTACCACATACCAAAGCCGTTTTACCCTTTAAATTTAAATCCATATATGACAAAGATATGGAAACGATTTACAATTATTCCACTACCTTTATCTTGAAAATCTCTACTATGCGTGCACTTCTTTTATCAACAATTTTTCTCCTAACTTTTCAGCTAAATTGTAAAGCTCAGTTTCAACATAAAGTTGAATTACAAATTTCAGCCATTGGCAATGTCCAATACTTAGCCATTCCTAAAATCAAACCGATAAGCGAAGTTGGCGTTATGTATCAGCGCTATCTATTCCCACAAACCTATGTGGTGTTGGGATTGCAGGGTAATTCACGCACATTCCAAGAAGCTTCAACCGATACGTCTGATATGTTCACTGGATCGCTACAATACAGAAACTGGATGGGCTCGGTGGGTATTCGTCATTTATTCAAAGAAGAGATTGTTGAAACCTTTAATTTCTTTGCAGAAGCTAATTTTTTCTTTTCAAAAATTAATACAGATGGCAATTATAGCGGCGGGCGATTTGGTGAAGATTTTTTTAACTATAGAAAGTTTAAAGGGGTGGGTCTCGGATTCAAATTTGGAGTTATCTATCAATTCTTAACTCCTTACTACATTGGAGTGAATGCAGCAGCTTACATTTCGGGTGGGAGACTCCAAACAATTGAAAGTAATGTAGAACCTGCCATACGACCAGATTTTGATAATCTAACTAATAATCAAAGCTTGAACCAAACTCAGCTGGAAATCAGAGTTGGTAAAATGTTTTAGTCGGATCGACAATTCTTCAATATTCTTTATCTTTAGGAAATGAGAAAACTACTTTTTCTTATTTCTACGATTTTGTTTTTTTCATGTCCACAAATTTTTGGACAAATCAATAGCATTCAACTTACACCGGTTTCCTACAATGCTATCCCATTTAGCTCTGTAGTAAAAGCAAGAGTGAATACAACAACCGGATTAAATTATCAGCGAAAACTTTTTAACCGTTTTCATATAATTGGAGGACTTTTCTACTTGAATCGGTTTTTGAATGACAAATCTGACTATTGTATTCATTGTTCTGTAGGTGTGCAAGATTTGCGGCAGTTTGGCATTTCTATTGGTCCCAAATACTATTTTTTACAGCCTAAAAAAAGAATCCAACCTTATTTTGAAATAGATGCTATTTATAATTCTATACAATCAGAAGGCGTCTATTCTAATTACTCTCATGGAGCTTATCATGAACGTTATGATTTGAATGGTCAAGGTTTTGGTTTTGCGATACGACCAGGAGTAGATGTCAATCTTACGAAAAATTTGTTCTTTTCTTTCAATGCATTTTTAGGCAAATTATCGATAAAAGGCAAAAACGAGACATTGGACTATATTCATGGAACTAGCAACGAATCAAAAATCCGACAGTCAATTTGGCCTGAAGGAATTGAATTTCGCCTAGGCTATCGATTCTAAGCAAAACTATTCCTTCTTTCAATTTGAGTCCTAATGTAAATCTTTACATTTGTGCCTTAATAATTTGCTATGCTTCAAATTCAAAAAATACGCGACGAGAAAGAAACTGTACTAGCAGGACTTGAAAAAAAATTCTTTGCGGATTCAGCTCTAGTAGACAAACTTCTTGAACTGGACGAGCAAAAACGCAGTGTGCAAGTAGAACGAGAAGAAATGCAGGCTCAAGTAAACAAAAGCTCAAAAGAGATTGGCCTCTTGATGAAAGAGGGCAAGCGAGACGAAGCAGAAGTGAAGAAAACAGAAGTAAAGCAGCTGAAAGAAGAAGGACTTGAAGAACTGAGTTCATCCTTTTTTAATTTAGAAGGGGAGATTACTCAAATTCTTTTACAGCTACCCAACCTACCACACGAAAGTGTACCCAAAGGAAAAACAGAGGAAGACAACGAAATTATCAAAACGCAAGAAGCTCCTACTTTAAGTGAAGACGCTCTGCCGCATTGGGAATTGGCCAAAAAGTATGACCTTATAGATTTTGAGCTCGGGGTAAAGATTACAGGTGCTGGATTTCCAGTTTACAAAAATCAGGGAGCGAAATATCAAAGAGCTTTGATTCAATATTTTTTAGATTTTAATTCTGAAGCAGGCTATCAAGAAGTAATGCCCCCCCTATTAGTCAATGAAGATTCTGCTTATGGCACTGGAAATTTGCCTGATAAAGAAGGTCAGATGTATCATGCCACTGCTGATAACTTTTACTTGATTCCTACCGCTGAAATACCCATTACGAATATTTATAGAGGAGAAATTATCGACCCACAAAGCTTGCCGATAAAAATGACAGGCTATACACCTTGCTTCCGAAGAGAGGCAGGTAGCTATGGAAAAGATGTTCGAGGGCTGAATCGGCTGCATCAATTTGATAAGGTAGAAGTGGTACAATTAGTTAAAGCCGAAGATTCTTATGACGTACTGGATAGCATGGTCGCTCATGTAGAAAAATTGATTCAAAGTTTAGAGCTCCCCTACCGTATCTTAAGATTGTGTAGTGGCGACACTAGTTTTGCCTCTGCGCTTACCTATGACTTTGAAGTATATAGTGCCGCTCAAAAAATGTGGTTGGAAGTGAGTAGTGTTTCAAATTTTGAAGCGTTTCAAACCAACCGTATGAAAATTCGTACGAGAAATGAAAGCGGGAAAACAGAACTAGTGCATTCGCTCAATGGTTCTGCATTGGCACTCCCAAGAATACTCGCATGTTTATTAGAAAACAATCAAACAGAAAATGGAATAAGGGTTCCGCAAGTTTTGCAATCATACACGGGCACTAACAGTATATCCTAAGCCAGTACTTTCAAAAAAATAAGCCGTTCTAACTTCAGTCAAAACGGCTCAACTATTCAAATGTATAGTGCACGTCACTAGAAATGAACTACTTTGTTCTTTTAAAGACACATTTGGGTTGACAAAGAATTGTATCGATTTTATAGAAAGAGTAAAAAAAAGTCGCCCTATCAAAAATAGGACGACTTAAGTTGGTCGTCAGGAAAAGAAGAAATCTATCTATTCTTAAGGTGTACAATTTCTTTTTTAAGTAATTCAATTTGCATCTGTTGCTCCTGAATAGCAGCAGTTAATATGGGAATTAACTCAGTATAGTTTACACTGTTTATTTCGTTATATACTGGTGCCAATCCTTCGACATTTTTATTTTCAGGAATAATTGTTTTTACCATTTTCTTCTTTACGAGTGCAGGAATTACCGTTTGCAATTCTTGAGCGATAAAACCGTAGTGCGTACCCTCTGCTAAGTTCATATAACTATATTCACCCGTTCTAAACTCGTAGGATTTTGGTTTTAACTGCATCAATTTTGAAAGAGAGGTCGTTTGAATATCTGCAATATTCTTTTTTAATTTTCTGTCTGAAGCTTGTGTTAGAATACCAGATACGTATACATCACCATAGAATTCGCCAGCATTATTAAAGTTAGCTCCTGCCGCCGCACCCAAAATGCCTGTATTAGTCAACCCGTTAGAAAAGGAAGCCCCAAGTACGCCAACAGCTGTAGAATCCACATTAGCGTCAACACGAAAGAACCCACACCACGCATGATCCACTCCGGCCGATGTTGGAGAGGGTCCAGCCACTCTGCCATAAATTGCTATATTTTCTTTACTAGAATTATACATATTTGACATAAGCCCAATGTGAATATCATTAGTAGTAAAATTGGGGTCTGGTTCATCAATCAGTACAATTGGCCTTGCTGTAACGGTTGCGTTATGTACAAAATTTTGAATACTTCTCGTTGGATTAGAAGCAATATTTATTGCCCCTCCAGTATTATTATTTTGCCCTAAATTAATTATGCTAGAATCGGCCGATAGTATATTCATACTAGGAAACCCAACTTCTATACGCCCTGTGGTATCATTATTACGAAGCGAAAAGTTATTTTGGTCCATCATAATCGTACCCCCCTTCCCGGCTCCTTGACCAGTAGTACTGTTCGTTAGTTGTACAGATGGTGATTGCGCATTGTGTACATGCAATCTAGCCGAAGGCGTAGCTGTGCCCAAACCAATGGCAGAACCATTGTCGAATAGGATGGAGTTTCCGCCCGTAGTTGTGTTGGAAAATTTTACAAGGTAGTCTGTGGTACCTATAATATTGGCACTCCCCGCTGGGCCTGTTGCTCCTTGCGGACCCGTGGCACCGGCTGCTCCTGATGCGGCATACATAGCAAAAGGTACACTTAATAATTGGGTCGTTCCTAGGTCAGTATAATTTGTACCACCCGTTTCGTCCATTTCTATTTTTAAAAATTTATTGTTCGTGCTCCACGCCACAGTATCCATTGTACCTAGCAACGGCATACCATCGCCAATAGCCAGAGAAAACATTCCATACGCGTTGGTAGTAGTACCGTGCGTTTCGGCATAGACTATATTCCCTGTGGAGAGGCTATCTATTATACTAATGCGCAGGCTGATATTTTGATTGGTCAATGGTGTGCCACTCGCGTCACGTGCCGCTCCTTGATAATTAAATTTACTTGGGGCCTGTGCAAATGTTGCCAGCATGAAAGTGCTGAGCAGTGCGCATAACAATATAGATTTCAAAATAGTTTTACTTATAGTAAATGAGTTAATCAATTTGTGTTGGAAAATATTTAGTTTCATAATGTTATTTTTTTTGGTTATTTAGTTTAGTTTTTGAATTTTAAAATTTTGATTGCCAGTGGTTTGACTTTGACTGGATTGATATTTTACTTTGAGCAAATAGTTCCCTTCCGCAATAGCAGCAATCGAAAGTTTGATATTGTTTTCGCCTATTTTGACAAGCCTATTTTCTCTAAAAATCGTTTTACCTTGTATATTGGTAAGCAGTATGTTAACCGCGCCGCGCTCATCAAGATTAGCAATGATATTTACGTCGTTCTGCGAAGGGTTGGGATAAACCGTCAAGCCCTGATTGACAAAATAGTTCTCCGCAATGTTGTCAGCTATATTAGTAGTTGGTTGCAACAAACCTTGAGTTACAATTAAATTGGGCTTTGGCACAGTGGAGACTAACGTCATCTCGCCAATATTTACATCGACTTGAAACGAGGTGTTTGCAAAAAATAGACCGCTGGCATTAATAGTTGATGGCTCAATAGACTGAGCCGAGATCGAGCAATGGCTACATACAATAGCCATGAGCAATAAAAATTTCTTGTGTTGTTTCATAATAATTTATTTTAGAATACAAAGATTCCAATCAGTACGCGTTCAAGAAATACCCCTTTTGGGTGATTATAATATTACTGCGAGAAATATTTTGGTTCCGTTCTTGGCAGAAACTACTTCATAGCGACCGTTGATAGATTCCATACGGTATTGCATACTTTGTAATCCATTTCCTTTGACCATTTTTTGATCAAATCCAATACCATTGTCTTGTATCGAAATTTGAAGTTCGTTATTTTCAGTCTTCAAATTTACTTGCACTTCATCAGCCCGACTATGCCTTATAACATTGTGCAATGCCTCTTTATACACCAGAAAAATATTGCGTCTTTTTAACCCGTTCAGTTCGCACTCAGAAATATTCTCAGGGATTTGAATCTTCAAATTCACTTTGCATTTATCAAAATATTGTACTCCGTAGCGTCGGATGTAATGTGCAAAATCAACAAGATTGTCGTACTGCGTATTTAGGCTCCAGACGATTTCGCGCATATTATTTGTAATTTCTTGTGATTCATGTACGAACACCTGCAGATTGTCGTTTGTCCATTGTTTTTTGGGCAACGATTCTAAATACTCTGCTTGCAATTTTAGTGCTGATAAGCCTGAGCCTATATCGTCGTGCAAGTCTCTACTAATGCGGTCGCGTTCTGCTTGAATTGATTTTATGCGATCGATTTCCTTTTGTAACAATTCTTTTTCATACTCACTTTCTTTTAAGCGCAGTTCTATGAGCATTTGGTTCTGACGCTTTTTGTAAAGAAATACAAACACGATTATGAATGCTACGAATAGCATGAGGATTATAAGTGCAATTATGTAGGTGAAAATAATTTCTTCTGGGGCCTTAGGCATGTAATTGCTTTTATGAAAAATAAATAGGTTATAATATTAACTATTAAAAGCATTAAATGCAAATTATGTTGGAATTCAGGATTTACCTTTTGTATATATGACATGGCTCCTACTCGAAATAAAAACATTACTGACCAAAATAGTTGGGCAATACCAAACCAAAATGAGAATTCTGCTTTGATTGGTTTCAGTGCTGGTTTAATTATAAACCCTAGTAAAATTAATAACGAACCAAGGATGTAAGAAATCATAAGTACTTTACTAGGTCGGGAAATAAATCCGTTCATACCTAAATATTGATTGACGAAAAATAAGGCTGCGACAGAGGTTATAAGCCCCACAACTATTAGAAATACCTTTCTGCTGAAGCCTTTTCCAATCAATAAGGTGTACAAATAAACTAGATTAGCATACGATAAAATTAAGTAGACATTATACAAAATATTTCGATCTAGATTAAACTGCATAAATATAATTACGGTCAACTCTACAGTCAGACTTAAAAACAAATAGGCAGTAAACACCCAAACCACTTTGTTATACGTACTTAAAAACCTCATAGCGCTCAAGAGCGCTATAAGTATGAGGGTTATATACGAATATAGTAAAGCATCTTTCATAAATTAAGTATTGTCAGGCGGCTCTAGTGATCCAAAGTTATAGGCTGCGATTTTGCCTTCATATTGAATATGATTTCCATTACGATCAAATGGTTCAAGCAGAACATCTAGCTTATTGCCACCGAATTTAAAGGCAAATTGAAAGTTAAACGTTTCTGCCTTATTCCTAAGTTCTTGATTATATACCCCCTGCATATCTTCTTGATTATACTGAATGCTTGCTGTATATAGCTCTCTTACGGCACCATTCGACCCGAGGTAATATTTAATTGAGTTTGGGGTAGTAGCCTGACTCTCGATCTCTCCATTTGCATCGATACTATACCACTGATTACTGTCATGATTAAAGAAATTAACCGTTAGTCGTTCTTTTGCTTCTTGTCCTATATGCAGCGTAACTCTATTTTTAAAATCTCCCGTTATCGTTTTTAAATCAGCATCGGAAACTCCGATAATAGAATATGAACTTTCATCCATGAAGCCATATTCTTTTAACCTCTCACTTCTACCACCCATTGCTTTTACATACTCCTCATAACTCAAGCGGCGATTAAATATTTTATCCTGTGAGAATTTTTTTTCATCAAAATTTAAGTCAAAAGTTGAGTTATTTTTTTTCGTTCGAAGGGATACGTTTATAAAGCTATCTAACTCATTCTCATTTACGTTATTCCTCATCATCTGAAATGAAAATATTCTATAATTTTCCGCATCTAGTTCACGACTTAGTTGTTGTAATAACTCTGTTATTTTTTTTGTGTTTTTTATCATAATTTTAAAATTGGGTCAGTCAATAATTTTAATCTATAGCAGCGTTGGGACCAGCATTGTTGGCACCTAAATTTTGGTTATATAGTGAGATTCCAATTCCAAATCCAAACCACATTACTGCATTATCCTTCCATCCTACTTTATTTCTTGGTCTTAGAAAATCCCAACCGAGAAAACCACCGACTTCCAAAATATCCCATTGAAATACCAATCCAATAGGAACTGTGAGTGTTGATGCCAAAGGAATATTAGGATCCTCAATATTGGAATTCTCCGAGTGTAAGTCAACGCTAGAAAACCCTACACCAAGCTGCATACCCCACGTTGCTCTAGTTTTACAAATCGGAAATCGAAAGCCTGTCATAGCAATTAGCGAAACATCAGTTGTAAATTCATTAGCCCGCTTCCTGTATTTAAAAGGTATTGCGGCTAGCGTTACGATTGGCTGAAAAGTAGCAATTACACGTTTCGCTACAGTAGTAAGCGTAACCCTATCAACCTCGTAATAAAAAATAGTATCATTATTAGAAATCTCATCATCCAAACCTCTTCCTACGAATTTTGCGTTAAATTCTTCAACACTTTTCTGAAGTGAATCCTTCTCAGCAACATCAAGATTTGAGAGCCCCTTCTTTTGGCTATTAAATATTTTCTCAAACCTAGACTTGGTAGATTTATATGAGGCCGGTACGTCAGATGCCAAAACATGAACAGTTAATTTATTAGCTTCGACTTTTACAATTCTAAGCTTAACATCTATTGGAATAATCAAATTACCCAATTCTTTTGGTGCAACTGAGCTATTCACATACTCAGTTTTTTTTAATGGAAAAGCAAAACGCATCTTCCAAAGTTCACCAACTCTTTGTGCATGCAGACTTACAGTCATTCCAGTTAATATGAGCAGCAGTGTTATTTTTTTCATAGTATCATCTTTTGTTAAAAATATTAATTGCCTCAGTCTTATTGCTCACGTGCAGCTTTCGGTAAATACTACCTGCATGTTTTTTGACCGTCTCAGGGCTAATGTCTAATTGGTCTGCTACTTCTTTATACAAATAACCTTTTGAAAGTTTTTCGATAATTTCGTTTTCTCTAGAGGTCAGTTGCGAAAGCTCTATAGTTTCGTTGCCTAGTTCATTAAAGTGTTGAATAAGCAAAGTAGCAATGCGCGCGCTCATGGGTGCTTTGCCTTCCATTACATCGGCTACCGATTGTAGTACTACGTCTTTCGGCTCACCTTTAATCAAATACCCATTAGCACCATTTTTTAATGATTGAAAAACGCGTGCATCATCATCAAAACTTGTCAGCATCACTATTTTGCTTTCTACACCTTGCCTGCGTAAATCTGCTACTAAATCAATGCCCGTTTTTTCTCCCGTAAGTTGAATATCCATAAAGATTACATCAGGCCATTCTTTGCTCAACTCGTTGAGAGCGTCTTGGTAATTGGAAAAATCATCTAGTACAACAATACCATCATCGCCGCCGAGTAGCAATACTATTTTATTTCGGTAAGTATGCTCGTCATCAACAAGCGAAACAGTAAGGGTTATTTTCGTATTCATTTACATGCAAAGAAAGTACTACTTTGGTGTACACAAAATACCCTCTTAGGGGCATATATACAAATTATAAGAACCCGATAAATTATCGCTCCGCCTTTTTTACTTTCCGCTTTGAATAATTCCCTGCGATACGTAAACCTGCATAAAAATTGAGACTTTTCACATCACGACGAGCTAAACTCAAAACATCATCTGAACCAAAATAAAAATAGGCCAAACGAAAACCTAGTCCCGCTTTTACATTTCTACTGAAATAATTGTAGGTCATTGGCAGCCAAGCTTCTAACATTCTACTTTGCCAACGAGGTATGATACTCGTATACCCAGAATAAGAAGAATGAATCTTATTGGTGTTAGCCAAATTAGCAGAAGCAGCCAAGCCAACATGAAACCCTTTTAACACTTGCAGCTCTCCGTATAAATTTAAACGAGTCGGCAGCGAATGAATATATGAATTACTGCCCGTATCAATTTGAACCCCATAATCAGCAGCCCACTTTCGTATAGAATCATAACCGCTAGGAAAGGTTGAAAAACTATCAATCGGAATTTGAACCTTATTGGCCACAAAGGAGGCTGAGCGTTGACGACCACGGTTGTAATTAATACTGCCGATATCAGTAATACTTAAAGACGCTCTCAGGCTTCGATTGAGTATGATTCCCTGATACACTGCTCCTATGTCGCCCCCCACGCCCTTGCCAGCCGACCGATTGAAGGAATTACTCAAAACGCTACCAAAAGAAAGCGAGGAACCTGTTGATGAGAGAATATCAAAATCAGTGGGGACGCTACTATTAAACTCTAGGTCTGAGCTGAACTCAACCACGGAATCAGAATTTGCTATTTTGTCGGGGTCAATATCAATATTTCTACCCGTAAAATCAAGCGATGCCAAGCCTTTATAAAATCGAAGACTTGCCCCTACGAAAAGTTTATGTTTTTTTAAACTGAGAACTTGCGCACTTCCTGTAAAACCAATATCCGTCATTACATTAAGATTTGTATTTAGGTAATCTTCTTGAATTGCGCCATAATCGTTGACGTTCAAGTTAGATTCATTAAAAACAGACTGCGCCAAATTCAAGTTCGCATCATTTAATTGAAAAAAGAAACGAGTGCGCGTGTTGATTCCAAAAGCAAATTTCTTTTTGTAATTAAAGTAGACTGCCGGACCAGCTAGCTCTAAGACATTTCTAAATGAAAAGTCATTCACACCTTGCTGAGTCTGACGTTTTCTATCAGCACGATTACTGTCAAACAGAACTCCATTGTTCAAGACAGAATTCCAATTCAATGCTAGCTTATCACTCTCAAACATTTCGTTCACATTAAAAAGCTGAACTTCCCACTTCGTATCATTCGCTGCTCCAAAGGCTGGGTTTTCATAAGTACTCATTGTGCCGCCGAAGTGGCTAAAGCGTAATCCTGTATTACCCGGTTGGGCGAATAATTGAGCGCTAAATAAAAAAATCAATACAAATAGAGAAATTACTTTTTTCATTGGTTTGGTAATTTATACCAAAAGTAAGACAAAGTTTATGCCATAAAAAATGCTCGCGCTGAAGCGGGAGCATTTTTTATGGTATTTTATAAATAACTTATTTCAAACCTTCGAACTTGTCTAGTACTCTATCTAAGTGCTCTATAAATTTAGGCACATCAGGATCATAGCCATAACCTTTATCAGCAAGCAAGGTTCCATTCGGCGCTATAAAGAAATAGTTCGGCTGCGTATTGGCATGGTAAACTACACTTTGAATATCTAGGTTTTTTTGACCAATGGTCTTAATCATTATGCCAGAAGTTTCATTTTTATACCATTCATTTTCGGGTAATAAATACTTATCATCTCTTGCATCACAAAATAAAGAAGCAACAATGAAATCATTTTTCATTCTCTTAAATACTTCTGGGTCACTCCAAACTTCTGTTTCCATTTTTCGACAATTTACACATGTAATACCTGTAAAATCTAACATAATTGGTTTGCCTTGTTCCTTTGCGGCATTTAGGGCATCATCGTAATCAAAGTAGGTATTCATACCATTTTTCTTAACGACTTCTGGTTCATAGGCTAAAAATTTACTGGCATACTTATTCGTATTTTCGTGCACTGGTCCGGCAGCTCCACCTCCCGCTGATAATACAAAATCTTGCGTGCCCATTGGTGGTACAAAAGCACCCATACCATTTAAAGGGGCACCCCACATACCTGGCAACATATACAAGGCAAAAATCACCGCTGTTACACCAAATAAGGATCGAGTAACAGAGAGATACGGTTGTCCGAAATCATTCTTAGGCAATTCACTATCGTGCGAAAATCGGATTAAACCAAAGAGATATAGTGCGAGACAAACCGCTAAGGCAATCCATATTGCAATGAAAATTTCTCGATCTAAAAGTCCCCAACCTTTATATAAGTCAGCATTACTCAAAAACTTAAATGCCAAGGCGAGCTCTACAATACCAAAGGTTACTTTCACGGCATTTAGCCAACCACCTTGTTTGTTCAGCGCGTTAAGCATACCCGGAAATAAAACGAATAATAAGAAAGGCAAGGCCAATCCAATTCCAAAACCTGTAAAACCAAACAGTGGGCCGACTCTAGAACCTTGAGAAATTTCATAAATCAACCCTCCAAGGAAGGGCGCCGTGCAGGAAAACGAAACTATGGCAAGTGTAAGTGCCATGAAGAATATGCCCGAGAAGCTAGACATATTGGCTTTTTTATCAGCAGCCGTGCTCCACTTAGCAGGAAGCGTTATTTCAAATGCTCCCATAAATGACAAACCAAATACTATGAATACAATGAAGAAAATGACATTAGTAATCCAATGTGATGAAAGCTCATACAATACGTTTTTATTATTTACGAAAGTCAATAAAAGGCCAAGTAAGGCAAAAATGATTATTATACTTATACAATATTGAAGTGCAACTTTAATCCCGGATTTTTTGTCTTTAGTTCGTTTAATAAAAAAACTAACCGTCATAGGAAGCATTGCAAATACACATGGGGTTATGATAGAAATTAATCCACCCAGCATCCCTTCTAATAATAATAACCAACTAGACTTTGTTTTATTAGAATCTCCATCCTCACCGTCAACCTCTTCATTAGAGGTAGTATTTTCAGCAACATTATTTTCTTCATTATTATCTCCACCATCTGCAACATTTGCACCAACTGTATCGGCAGGATCAGTAGCATCAGTTGTAGCATCTTCAGTAAGTGCTTCTTCCTTTGCCAGAGCGATAGCTTTGTTGGTAGAATCCTTAATTTCTTGAGCTGTTCGAATTTTGGCTACTTGTTGAGGCTCTACTTTTTTAGGCTCTTCCTTTTTTTTGAAATCAGTAATCTTAAATTCAATAGGTTTATAGGTAGGTGCTAAACATTTTTCATGATCGCAAGTTTGATAACTTAATTCTCCCTTGATTGTAGTATTTCCTTTTACCTTAATTCTTTGCTTGAAGGTTGCATTATTCTCATAGTAATGTGCAATGCCATCAACTCCTTTGAATTCTTTACTTAATTTCTTTCCACTTTCCTTTATTCCACCAACAAGCTCAATGTTCGGGTTCTTTTCTAAGGTGATTGATGTAGGCGTTTGCAAACCATCTCCACCCGGCTTATTACTCCAGAGGTGCCATTCTGATTTAATCTTACACTTAGCAATTACATCATAAGTATCATCGCTTATTTTCTTGGTACTATAAGTCCAGGTAGTAGGGTCTTCGACCATTTGACCAAACACATTCATTGTACCACAGAGAATAGTAAAAAGTAACAATATTTTTTTCATATAGATAGAGTTTATTTTAAGGTTAAAGTAAAAGGCTCATCAGTTGGTGCTAGACATTTCTCATGGTCACAAAGTTGATAATAGATTGAACCTTTCAATTCTTTATGTTTTGACCGTACTCGCAGCTCAAAACTTACTTCATTTTCAAAATATCGTACCTCCTTTTCCATACCCGCTAGTTTGGCGCTTACTAAATTGCCTACCGCTTTTTTACTAAGCACTGATAAGCCTTCCGTAGTAAAGCTTATTTCCGGTGCTATTAAATATCCATCTCCACCGGGTTCAAAATCAAAAATATGCCAATCATTGGCTAGGGATAGTTTCGCTTGTATCAAATAAACGTCAGCTTCATTGGTAGATTGAGCACTAAACGTCCAAGTGGCTACCTGCAACGGATTATTATACCTTGGCTGATCTAAAGCAATTCTCTCCGACTTCACTTCGTTCTTTTCCTTTTGTGCTCCGCACGCAGAGCAAATGATTAGAAATAAAAAGATGAGTGAATATCGCATTTAGTTGTTGATTAGGCCCTCAAAGAATTTTCTACCGTCAGTATTTCCTAATACATCATTCGTTGCGCGTTCTGGGTGAGGCATCATTCCAAATACATTTTTTGATTGATTGGTAATGCCTGCAATATTCATAATCGAGCCATTCGGATTGATCTCGCCAGACTCTTCCCCTTTTTCATTACAATATGTAAATAAAACTTGATCATTTGCCAAAAGCTGTTTTACTGTTTCTTCATCAGAATGAAAACGTCCTTCCCCGTGTGCAATCGGAATTTTATAGGCTGTATTTTCATTGAGTTGGCTATTAATAGCACTAGCTGTATTGGCAGGTTTCAAAAAAACATTTTTACAGATAAACTTCTGATGATCATTGGCCAGCAGAGCTCCTGGAAGCAAACTAGCTTCACACAATACCTGAAAGCCGTTGCACACACCTAGCACTTTACCACCTTTATTGGCAAAAGCAATTACACTTTCCATAATAGGGCTAAACCGAGCCATTGCGCCACAGCGCAGATAGTCACCGAAGGAAAACCCTCCTGGAAGAACAATGCAATCGTCTTTACTAAAACCATCTAAACTACTTTCTTTATGCCAAAGCATTTCCACCTCTTGACCCATATCATGTTTTAGTGCATCATGCATATCTTGATCACAATTGGAACCGGGAAAAACGACTACGCCAAATTTCATATTTTTCTATTTAAATAAACCGCACCACCCATTGCAATGAAAGCACTACTAGGAGGATTAAGTAAAACGTAAATGTATTGTATTTCTGATAATTATTTATAAGTGCAGAACTTAATATTATACTAAAGCAAAGTGCGGGTAGAATCAATGCGTGGCTTGGAAAGATAGCGGTCAATAAACCAACCAACATACTGAAAATGAAATACACCAACAACCCATTCCATTTCTTAGTAAGCTGAACTTTATTCCCGCTAATTCCTTTTCGGGAAATCAAAATGCCATACACCACTACGGCCAAAGCGGTAGCTAACATTAGAATAGAAGCAGGTCTCATTTGTAAAGTAGTTGGTAAGGATACACTAAGCGCCTGTGGGGAAAAAGCAAATCCCTCCCCAACCAAAATGTAGTGCAACATAAAAATTAAATAAATCGGGAACAAGGCACCAAAGAACAATGCTAAAATCTCTTGCCAAACAAAAAGGCGCATACTGAGCAAGATAATAAAAGCTGCCAAAAACATCCCACAATATGGAAAGTAAAGAATAGCGGCAATGCCTATAAATGCTCCTATGGCAAAATATCGTGAACGTGCCGTTTTATTGTAGGGTGTAGCTAAAATTTGCCCCAAGGCAATAAACAAAGCAATCGCGGCCAGACCCGAAACAGATAAAACAAAAAACATCGGCATAGAAAAAACCGAAAGTAAGATAGCGATAGAAGGAACAAAATTTCTTTGGGGTACCAATTTCAGATTCACAACTACTTGCTTGCCATAAATACTCACCGCTAACCAACACAGAAGACTAAAAAAAACATACAGTCTTGGATGATGGGAATAAACTGTTTTCATCCAAGTAAACGACCCAGTGCTGCTTTTATAAAAATTACCCAATACTTCGATATTCGGTGGCTGAACAAAGTAACTCAGACTCAATAAAAAAGTGACAACCACCAATATGGCAAACCCTACAACATCATTTCGTTTAAAAAGTTGAAGCACTTTAGAATTTTATTTTTACAAAACTAATAATTCTGCGTGCCCTCACGGGAAATATAATTGAATTACTATTCACTTGACGGGCCTCACGTATCAGAATTTGATCATCCATCATTTCCGGATAAGCCCCTGAGGCAAACTGACGTTGCTGCTTTTCGCCATCTTTTGACAAAAAGCTAGTCACAAAGCGTGGTTCTCCACCAATCTCATCAGTAAAAAGAAGTACGCTACCCATGGGGTGTTGTAAAATTCCGTAGGAATGAAGTTCGTTATTTTTATATGAGGATTCTTGTGATTTACTCACCTCTTCTTGCCAATCTATGCTTCCATTGGGCGCCATGCTCAACGCACGCACTTCATCGTTATGATAAACACTGTAATTATAACTACCACCGCCCATAATCATTCCGGATGGCATCATAGCCATAGATCGACTGCGCGTTTGAATTTCTTCAAATGATTTTTCCAAGAAAAACACGACACCACCATCTGCACGCGGTACGAAGTGGCGTAACAACATCCTATTTAAGTCAGTTGCATTTTCACCCGTATTATTCATAGTAGTGATTTGTGACCAAGATTGATTTCTTTGAGAGAAGCTTGCGTAACAAGCTGATAAACCCGACCGATACTTTGTACCTGAACAGATTCCGGCAAAATGTATTTCACCTCGCTCGCTATCGTATTGCACCCTAGGAGATTGAACCCTGCTAGACAATTCCAAATTTTTATAACTTACTTGATTACTTCCATTAGCTTGCGCTACCCTAATTTTTTGATAAGAGCGATAAGACCGATCTGGCTCACCCAATAGGGCTGCTATTTTATTGAACTCATTAATATGGACAGATAATATACTGTTATCCTGATCAGATCCAAAGGAAGCTCTTAGGCTAGCTCCGAACATTCCGTTGGCATCTACCGTTTGTATAGCAAAAGCAAATTGTTTTTCTTGAACAGAAAAAGCCGAACGGCCGTAGGCAAACCATTGTTTGTTCTCTGTATCGAATACAGTGAAATGACTTCTATCTCTGTTGGATTGTAACTCAACCGAATCGATAAGAATCGGTACAATAGTATCGCGATGAAGTGGTAGCACCTTAGCAGAATATAGATAGCGCCATCTTTCTTTTCGCTGCTGATAAAAAATTTGTACACTTTTTTCGCCAACGCGTGCAGTGATGTATTGAGCATCACCTTCTAAAAAATCAAGTGCGGATTGTCCCCATTTTCGTTGAATACTATCATACCAAAGTACTTTGTAACCGTCGTATTCTTCTAAAAAACAAGCTGTTTTGTCTTCTATTTCACCAATTACTTCTGCCCTAGACTCCATTGAATTTATATATTCCTTGGGGCTTATACTTAGTTTCTGAGCGAAGGAACGCGTAGCGCAGCCTACTATACTAATGGCAACAATGAAAAATAACCGATAAAGCATCAACATAAATATAGCCCTTTCGGTGATATAATTCTGTTAGAACTTTGGCAAAATATGCCATTGCACTCTTGCCACTCTCAAACGCCGGTCGGTCTTACCGTAATTTACGTAAGCGTTAGGCTTTTTCGTACTCATTCCTTCTTGGCTGAATTTAAAATCAAGATTTCTCATCTTCTTTATTTTCTTTTTATCATCTCGGTATACATCGTATAAAATTTGATAAAGGGCATAAGCTCTCAAGTTGGATAAATACAAATTAATCTCATCGTTTGTCAATTTTTCAGATTGCAACCGAGCTTGCATTTCTGCTAAGAGCTTAGGATTTTCTAATTTGTTACTTCTATCAGAAAAAGCTTGCGTAATAATACGCACTTCAAATTTTTGGTCCGGATACTGTTGTCCAATTTTGAGAATGCTGTCTATGATTGGTTTATAAAGTTTTTTTGCCTGCGGCCAATACTTTTTAGGTATAGAAAATTTACCTTTTTTAAAATAAACTTTCTTGTTTCTTACAAATTTTTCTGGTCGACCCAAACAAGTAGTAAGCGCTCGACTATACATTTTGTCTTGTCTGAGTGTATAGTTTTCTAAAGACATCCTATCACAGGAATTTTTTAATTTATTCGTACGAAGCACCATAGGCAGTAGCGATTTTTGTATGTGCTTTAATTCGTAGTAAAAAGCCCTACGCTCTTGGCCTCGCTTGTTTATAAGTTGTAAATTTTTGTAAACTCTATTGGCACTTTCTTTGCTTACCTCGTTTCGAGCTTTAGAAGTTTCGACTTTAGTCATTAACACTTGCGTCCTATTTAGCAATTCATGATTATCAGCAATCAAATCTTGAAGTCTATACGGCTGGGCATTAACACTCCAAGAAGTAATCATGCATAATCCGACGACTAAACTTTGTCTTAGAAAATTTTGAACCTGCATTTAACCAATTTCTATTTTATAATTTTAAAAAGGAATAAAGAAGCCACACGCTTTACATTTGCACTCATGCAACTTTTCTGCGAAAGCCTGAGCAAATATAAGCGACTCAAAACCAAAGAAGTACTAATTGGTAAACTGAAAATTGGAAATGGTCACCCCATTGCCATTCAGACCATGACAACGGCAGACACCCTGGATACTCAAACTACGATTGAAGAAAGTATTCGGTGTATAAAAGCAGGGGCTGAGTTAGTAAGAATTACAGCACCTTCAAAAAAAGAAGCCGAGAATTTACAGCTCATAAAAGATGGCATAAGAGCCGCAGGTTACGATACGCCCCTAGTTGCTGATATTCACTTTACTCCGAATGCCGCCGAAATAGCGGCTAGAATTGTAGAAAAAGTCCGCGTAAACCCTGGAAACTACGCCGACAAAAAGAAATTTGAAACGCATGAATATACCGATGCATCTTATCAAGAAGAGCTTGAGCGTATCCGCGAAAAATTTATTCCACTAGTTAGTATTTGCAAAGAGCACGGAACTACGATGCGGATTGGTACCAATCATGGCTCGCTCAGCGATAGAATCATGAGTCGCTTTGGCGATACCGCAATTGGTATGGTAGAAAGTGCCTTAGAATTTTTGCGTATAGCACGCAGTGAAGATTATCATAACATAGTCTTAAGCATGAAGAGCTCAAATCCTCAAGTAATGGTACAGGCTTATCGTTTGTTGGTGCAAAAAATGGATGAAGAGTTTGGCGAATGTTATCCATTACATTTAGGTGTAACCGAGGCTGGTGATGGCGAAGATGGCCGTATAAAAAGCGCTGTGGGTATTGGCACTTTATTAAAAGACGGCTTGGGTGATACAATCCGCGTTTCGCTTACGGAAGATCCTGAATATGAATTGCCGGTATGTAAAGATTTAATTAATGAATGTGTTAGTAATGAACGATTGAAAATTGAAAATTCAGAATTGCCCTTTAAAGATTACGACCCGTTCAACTATAAAAGAAGAAAAACAACCTCGGTTCAAAATATAGGTGGAACGCAAGTACCAGTGGTAATTGGTGACTTTGGTACAATCAAAAATAGTACACCCGAAAGTCTTGAGACCCTTGGATATAGTTATAACGTAGCCGATGACAAATGGAATATAAGTGACTTTGCAGCAGATTATTTATTTGCGGAAACTCTTCCTGATTTTGATTTACCAGGAACCCTAGGAGTAATTACCTGGCATGGTGTTTGGAAAGAAGCTACCGACAAAACAAAAGTTTTTCCTTACCTTACCCGTTCGCAATATTTATCTGATGAGCCTAAGTCTAAAACTATAAATTTTGTTGATCTTGGTGCACATGAAAACTTAGACGAAGATTTTCTAAAAGCGATTACAAACGACCCTACAGTTGTTTTGGTTATGTATAGCGCCGAAGAATTATCTATGAAACAGCTCCGTGGGCAGATGCTCAACTTAGTTAAAAACAAAATTGATCACCCCGTTATTTTTATTATTAATTCTAAAGGTGAAAATGCCGACCAACATTTAATTCATTATGCTACCGAAGCTGGTGCTTTATTATTGGATGGTTTCGGTGATGGATTAATTTTAGGCCCTGATTATAGTCTAGATAAAACACTAAAAGATGTTGAATTGGCTAATTTGAATGCCTTTGGCATTTTGCAAGCAACTCGTACTAGAATTTCTAAAACAGAGTACATTTCTTGCCCTAGTTGCGGACGAACTCTTTTTGACCTACAAGAAACTACAGCTAAAATTCGTGCTAGAACCAACCACCTGAAAGGTGTAAAAATTGGTATTATGGGTTGCATAGTAAACGGACCAGGTGAAATGGCTGATGCAGACTTTGGTTATGTGGGAAGTGGCGTAGGAAAAATTACACTTTATAAAGGACAAGAGGTTGTAAAGCGCTCCATCCCAAGTGAAATAGCTGTAGACGAATTGATTAATTTGATTAAAGAAAATGATGCTTGGGTGGAGCCAAGTTTGAGTTAGAGGTTTTGCAAGTTGTCCTTCATTACTTTCTTCACCTAGTATTTCCAGCAATAATTGCTTATTCTTTCTTTAGAAAAGAATGGAAAAAAGTTTACTTCATTTTCCTGTCGACCCTGCTGGTAGATTTAGATCATCTATTAGCAACGCCCATTTTTGATCCCAATAGATGCAGCATTCAGTATCATTTTTTACATACCTATTATGCAATGATTGCTTATGTTCTCTTGCTTTTTTTCAAAAAACCCTATCGATATATTGGAATAGGCTTACTACTACACATGGCCACGGATTGGATTGATTGTACTATAATGTATACTAAATGTAAAGCGAGCTTTGAAGATGCACCTTGCTTTGAATTATTCAATATAATTTTTTATTACCTTTAGACTTATAGGCTAGTACTATGTGGAGTCATTGGCCTATTTGTAATTTAATTTTCAATGAAACAAAAAGTCTTTTACACCTTCATCGCCTTATTCATCACTTATAATATGACTGCACAAAATAAATTAATATACGTTGGTGACCCCATGTGCTCATGGTGCTACGGCTTTGCACCACAATTAGATAAATTGGTAGCGAAGCACAAAAGTGACTTAGAACTAGTATTGGTAACGGGTGGATTGAGACCCTATAACCAACAATCGATAAATGATTTGAAAGAATTTTTGACCAAGCATTGGCAAGAAGTAAATAAAAGAACAGATCAACCTTTTTCCTATAACATTTTGGACCGAACAGAATGGCAATACGACACAGAGCCAGCTTGTCGTGCCGTTGTAGTAGTTCGAGCTATGAATGCAACAAAAGAATTTGAATTTTTTAATAAAATCCAAGAAGCCTTTTATAATCAAAATAAATACCTAGGCGCAGTAGAAAGCTATTACCCTATCCTAGATACTTTAGGACTGGATAAAGACATGTTTACGTCCAAGTTTCAGTCAGAAGAGTACAAAGAATTAGTCAAAAAAGATTTTAAAAGAGCGGGCGCATTAGGTGTACGAGGTTTTCCTTCTGTTCTACTAGAAACAAATGTTGAACGGATTGTATTATCTCGAGGCTATTCTACCGCTGAGGAGATTGAGAGATTAATTATGAATGCTTTAAAACAGTAAGATGAAAATTTATCATAACAATAGATGCTCTAAAAGTAGAGACAGTTACAATTTGCTCCTTGAAAAAGGTGTAGCGTTCGAAACTGTAGAATACTTAAAAAACCCTTTGAACAAAAAAGAATTGGCTGACTTATTAAAGAAGTTAAATATACCGGCCAGTAAATTGATCCGTAAAGGTGAGCCAGATTTTAAAGAACACTTTAAAGGGAAGGAACTATCAGAAAAACAATGGATAGATGCTATGGTTCAATATCCAAAATTGATAGAACGACCCATTATTGTAAAAGGCAACAAAGCCGTTATTGGCAGACCGATTGATAACGTAATTGAATTATTAAAAAAATAACTAAATCATGCCTACAATTAAACACGCAGACTTTGTCCTTATCGGCGGCGGCATTATGAGCGCAACACTCGCTATCCTTTTGCATGAAAAATTTCCAACAAAACAAATTGCCATTTTAGAACGTCTACCCAAGGTTGCCGAAGAAAGTAGCGAAGCTTGGAATAATGCTGGCACAGGCCATAGCGGCAATTGTGAACTCAACTACACACCAGAAATTAATGGAGAAATCGATTGCAGAAAAGCCATTCGAATTGCAAAGCAATTTAATGAATCTCTAGCATTTTGGAATCATTGTGCGTCCAAAGGCTATATCCAAGATTTATCAAAATGTCTGAGAGAATTACCGCATATAAGTTTTGTAGAAGGAAAAGATAATGTTGCTTTTTTAGAAAAGCGTTACGAAACTATGAAAGAACTAGAGCATTTCAAAAGCATGAAATTTTCAACGGATCATACCGAAATGAAAAAGTGGGCACCCCTTATGATGGAAGATCGAAATCCTAGTTCGGTTGTTGCTATGACACAAATAGAAAAAGGCTATGATGTAAACTTCGGAGAAATTGTTGACCAAATTTTTGACTATTTTGAAAAGCATGATAATATAGACTTACACTTAGAAAGCGACGTACATGATTTAAAACAAGTTGATGAAGGGCGTTGGTTGTTAGACATTACTGATGAAACAGGCGGTGACTCTTGGAAAATTTTAGCCAACTATGTTTTCAATGGTGCAGGTGGTGGCGCACTTCCGTTACTCGATAATTCAAACATAGAAGAAGGGGCGGGTTATGGAGGATTTCCTATTAGTGGCCTATTCCTACGTTGTACAAATCCTGAGATTATAGAACAACACAATGCTAAAGTTTACGGCAAAGCCAAAGAAGGTTCACCTCCTATGTCTGTTCCTCATTTAGATACTCGTATGATTAATGGTCGTAAAGAATTACTGTATGGACCCTTTGCAGGCTTTTCTACTAAGTTTTTAAAACATGGCTCTTACTTTGATTTACCTCGATCCATAGAGTGGGACAATATCCTGAGTATGCTTGGCGCAGGCTATCATAACTTACCCTTGGTTCAATATTTAGTGCAACAAGTCACTTTGAGTTTTGATGATCGCATGGAAATGCTTAGAGAATTTTACCCCAACGCAAAAAATGTTGATTGGAAAGTGGTAGTGGCCGGACAACGTGTACAAATCATAAAAGCAGATGAAGACCAACTGGGCAAACTACAATTTGGTACCGAAGTAATTATTTCAAAAGATAAAACATTTTCTACTTTACTCGGCGCATCACCCGGAGCGTCAACTTCGTACTCTATAATGAAAAATGTGATGGAGCTGAGTGTTAGCTAACTCACTAAGCAAAAATTATTTACAGATCTAGGTGCGCAATTGTGAATGTAATTTGGATAGCCGTCAAAAAAGTGCCGAAGATATATGTGGACCAAAGTGGGGCAAAGGCGCTTCTAATTTTTTGGCCACTAATCAACGATAGTAAAACCGCTAGCATTAGTACTATAGTAATTGCGATTTCATCTGATTGATTAACACTCACAAGTCTGCTTGGCTTAGCAACTCCTACAACTTTACACCGCAAAATTGAATTGAAGAAACCAGATACGAATAAACAGTACATATTTAGAGGCCGCCATACTAGAGCATTACCTAGTGCCTAGTCAGTTAAAAATACAGCCATCAAGCTTTAAAACATACCGTATCAAAAACCTCGCCGAGCGAGCACATTGAATAATACCATATAAAATCTCTATAAAAAATCTACCGCACCACTATCCAAATTATAGTAAGCAGGTACTAATTTAATATCACCTTTATCAGCCGCTGCACGAATGATTGCTGATCGATTCATGAGCTCAGTAATCTGCAATTCAGCGTTTTTCTTTACAATATCAGTAATGCTCGCACCATCACCCGCGGCTTCAATAGCTGGTGTGATATGCATTAGCAAATGATTTAAATTATATCCATTATCCCCACCGTTAAAAGCAGCGGTAACTGCACCACAACTCTGATGGCCTAAAACAACTATAACTTTAGAACCGCAATGCGCTACTGCATATTCTATACTGGCTATTGAAGAATTATTCGCTATGTTTCCTGCAACGCGCACAACGAATAACTCACCCAAACCAGCATCAAAAGCTAATTCTGGTACCACACGACTGTCCGCACAACTCAATACAATAGTGTGAGGTTCTTGTCCCGAGGTGAGCTCATTTCTGCGGTTGCTATCTTGTAGTTTACCGTCAAGTTTATCATCAACGAATCGATCGTTTCCATCTTTTAGTCTGCCTATAATTTCTGCTTGTGTCATAGTTTATTTATTTGAGAATTAAATTTACTTATTTCTTACCGTGACATTGTTTATATTTTTTACCGCTACCACAAGGGCATTTGTCATTTCGGCCAATCTTAGGTTCGTCTCGTACAATAGGTTCTTGCTTCACATTTTGACTTGGGTCATAATAATCGTTTTCATTGGCAGCGTAATCATCACCCGCTGCATCCACTGCCGCTTTATTTGATGACATATTGCTCATGTCTGTCTTACGCTCCTGAGCTGCTCGCACATCCTGCTCTTGCTCGGCAGGAATCCCTGCTTTACATAAGAAACTAATGATGCTCTTATTCGTTTCACTAATCATAGTTTTGAAAAGCTCAAACGCTTCAAACTTGTAAATTAATAATGGATCTTTCTGCTCGTAGCTTGCCATTTGAACGGAAGTTTTAGTTTCGTCCATTTGGCGCAAATGCACTTTCCAGCCTTCGTCAATCAATCCAAGCGTGATTTGTTTTTCTACTGAATCCAATAATTCTGCTCCTTCACTTTCAATGGCACTTTCAAGCCCCACCACCACTTGCATCGCTTTGTTACCATCTGTAAATGGAATCGCTACTCTATCAATATTACTATTACGCGATTGCATATTCTTTAATACAGGCAATACGTTTTCTTTTAGAGCTTGTTTTTTTCTATCATAAAAAGTAAGCAACTCATCATACAAACGCTCGGTAAGTTTATCTGTATTCATTTTGCCAAATTCTTCTTTTTCAATACTAGTATCAATTGCAAATTCTTTAGCAATTTGTAATTTAAAATACTCAAAGTCTTTACTCCCATCAAAAGAAGCAGCTAGGACTTGACAACTATCATAAAAAGCATTGTCTAAATCTATTGCCAATCGTTCACCGAACAAAGCATTTTTGCGTCGAGCATAAATTACTTCTCGTTGTGAATTCATAACGTCATCATACTCTAGTAATCTCTTCCGAATTCCGAAGTTATTCTCCTCAACTTTTTTCTGCGCTCGTTCAATCGATTTTGATATCATACCATGTTGTATCATATCGCCCTCTTTATGTCCGAGCTTATCCATTACGTTAGACAACCTTTCAGAACCAAACAGACGCATTAAATCATCTTCCAAAGAAACAAAAAATTGTGAGCTACCCGGATCGCCTTGACGACCAGCACGACCTCGTAACTGTCTATCTACACGACGACTCTCATGGCGCTCCGTACCTACGATAGCTAAACCACCAGCGTCTTTTACGCCTTCACCCAGTTTAATATCCGTACCACGACCTGCCATATTGGTTGCAATGGTTACATTACCAGCTATACCCGCTTCGGCGACAACTTGTGCTTCCTTTCCATGCTGTTTGGCATTTAATACATTGTGCTTAATCTTAGCTTGTTTAAGCATTCTACTCAACAATTCACTTACCTCCACACTCGTAGTACCAACTAAAACTGGCTGACCACCATTACTAAGATTTACAATTTCTTCAATTACAGCACTATATTTTTCGCGCTTGGTTTTATATACTTTATCGTCTCGATCATCGCGAATAATCGGAAGGTTCGTGGGGATAGAGGTAACATCTAATTTATAAATTTCGTAAAGTTCCGCTGCCTCTGTTTCGGCAGTACCCGTCATACCACATAGTTTATGATACATTCGGAAAAAATTCTGAAGTGTAACTGTAGCAAAGGTTTGGGTTGCCGCTTCTACGTCTACATTTTCTTTAGCCTCGATTGCCTGATGCAAACCATCACTATAACGACGACCATCCATGATACGACCTGTTTGCTCATCTACGATTTTTACTTTGCCATCCATCACAACATACTCAACATCTTTTTCAAAAAGGGTATAGGCTTTCAGAAGTTGATTCATAGTATGAATACGCTCCGTCTTCACAGAATATTCTTGTAATAATGCATCTTTCTGTTTGGCTCGGTCTTCGTCTGCAATCTCTAAATTTTCAATCGCAGTCAGCTCAGTAGCTATATCAGGCAGTATAAAGAAATTTGGATCTTCTCCGCTACCGGTAATAAGCTGCAATCCTTTATCAGTTAAATCTACTTGATTATTTTTTTCATCAATTGTAAATAATAATTCAGAAATAGCAAACGGCATATGCTTTTGCTGCTCGCCCAAATAATAATTCTCTGTTTTTTGCAGAACTTGCTTCATACCCGGCTCGCTCAAAAACTTAATGATCGAAGTATTTTTTGGAAGCCCTTTATAAGCTCTAAATAAATCTAATCCTCCACTTTCTTTATCCGTATCGCCTGCGGCAATTTTCTTTTTAGCTTCTACTAAAAAACTATTAGTAAGTTTTCGCTGCGCATTTACGAGTTGCTCAATACGAGGTTTTAAAATATGAAATTCCTGCTCATCTCCTTTTGGCACGGGACCGGAAATAATCAATGGGGTACGGGCATCATCAATTAGAACACTATCCACCTCATCAATCATGGCATAGTGTAATTTACCCTGTACAATCTCATTAGGATTTTGCACCATATTATCGCGTAGGTAATCAAAACCAAATTCATTATTTGTACCATACACAACGTCAGCGGCGTATGCTGCTTTTCGCTCATCGGAATGTGGGTCGTGCTTGTCAATACAATCAACTGTGAGCCCCAACCATTCAAATAGCGGTGCATTCCACTCACTATCCCGTTTAGCTAAGTAGTCATTCACCGTAACTAGGTGCACACCCAATCCGGATAACCCATTCAAATAAGAAGGCAATGTAGAAACTAAGGTTTTACCTTCACCCGTTGCCATCTCAGATATTTTACCTTGATGCAAATTATAACCACCCACTAACTGTACATCGTAGTGAATCATGTTCCAAGTGATTTCAGCTCCTCCTGCAGTCCAAGTATTTCTATACGTGGCCTCTCCGTTTTCAATACTCACATAATCCTTACTTACAGAAAAATCTTCGTCATTAAACATGACACTACTTTTGATTTCAGTATTCTCGGTAAACCGTCGAGCCGTTTCTTTCATAGTAGCGAAGGCTTCTGGCAAAATTTCAAGTAGAATCTCTTCTAGTTTTTCATCACGTTTTTTAGTTAGTTCATCGATCTCTTTGAAGAAAGCATCCTTCTGATGTACATCAGCCTCCGCCTCAGCAGCTTCCTTTTTAGTATCGATTTCGCTCGTTACCTCCTGTAGATAATCTGCTATACGCGCTTTGAACTCAGTAGTTTTTGCGCGTAGCTCGTCATTAGACAATGATGCGTAGCCCGCATAATGTTCGTTAATTTTGGCAACTATCGGTTTTAATTTCTTTACGTCTTTTTCTGACTTGGTACCTCCAAACAGCTTGTTTAGTAATCCTAACATATATCTATATTCTTATCAAAATTTGGGCAAAAGACTGTCATTCAGCCAATTTGTCCGAAAGGTGGTAAAGGTATGATGTTTTAAGAGAGCTAAATATTAATTTATAGATAAAATAACGGCTAATCACACTATAAAATTAGGATGGGTAGGTGCTATCTAGTTCGTTTTAAAACGATACTCAATGCATAAATTAGGCCAGGCACGTATACCAAAGCCGTTAGTAATAGCGTAATCCAAAAATCTCTGCTAATCCGATCTTGATAAATGGCCACCCCTACGAAAGGAATTAGAATAGCAAAAACGATAGCCGCTGCTTTATTATCACCCTCCATTCGTTTCAGCACTATTTTATTTACAAACCGTTTTTTTACAGAAGCCATTTTGCTTTCTAACTTTTTTCTCTTAGTGATTTTTTTAACTGATTCTACTCGAGAAACAGGTTCTGAGATGGGTATGCCGGCATAACTTTTTGGCGCAGCTAGCAGTACCAACATTACAAGTAGTATACTATTAGTCAAAATTCTGTTCATGACGATAAATTTAAGGCTTAGGCTTGGTATGAAGTAAAGATTTAAAAGAAATATTACAAAAAAAGCCAGCAAAAGTTGCTGGCTCATTAAATAATTGAAAGCTCTCTATTTCAAAATTATATATAAGGCATAAATAAGACCTGGTAAAAATAATAGAAGGGTAAGTAATAGCGTAATCCAAAAATCTTTGGTAATACCGTTTTGCCATACAGCCACTCCTACAAAAGGAATAAGGATAGCTAGGATTATAGCCAAAATTTTATTGCTCCCTACTTCTTCTTCTTTTACTAATTTCTTAGCAATTTTTTTTGCAATACGTTTTTTAAGTTTAGAAATCTTTTTCGTTTTTTCCTGTGTAACCACTACTGATTGATCTTGAGTCGGCGACTTTTCCTGAATAGGAATTCCAGCAAAAGCACTAGGTGATACTAGGAGCATAACTAAAGTTAAAACTAGAAGGTTCAATACATTTTTTTTCATAACTATTATTTTTTGATTAGGTGCTAAGATATTAATTATCTAAGAAATATTAGAAGAAAATAGAGCAATAATATAAAAGCTAGCAACACAAGTCCGCCGAGTACAATACCAAGGATAGGCATAACTTTACTCGGTTCCTTTTTTGATAATGCTATAATACCGAGTACAATAGCCGGTATGGCTAAGGGTGGAAATATGATAACGCTAGAAATCCCAAATATCAAAGAAAGTAAGCCATTTCGATTCGCATTGCGCGTTCTTTCTTTTGGACGTACTTTTTTAGCTTTTTTCTCTTTTTTTTCTACAATGACTTGATGAATAGCCGTCTTCGGATGAAAAGGGATTGCCGCATTCAAAGATGCTGTCGAAAAATAAAAACTAAAAAAAACGAAGAGTAGAAATTTATATGGCATAAAAACTTTACTTTGTATGAATAATGAAATGTTTACTAAGTACTGTAATTGCTCTGCTACTCTATAGCGCGGCCTTTGGTAATTTTCAACATCACTATAAAGGTCACTTATTAATTTCAGGTAAAAAAATTTCTTTTGAATTGGATTATTCCATTCAAAAAAATAACTTGATTACTGGCACATCCCTTACTGCTAAAGGAACAACGGATGAAACAAAGTGCAAGATCAGAGGTAAGTATAATCGTAAGACACGAGAAATTTACTTTTATGAAACCGTCGTAATCAGAAGCAAATCCACCTTACAAAATTTAAATTTTTGTCTATTGAGCGCACGACTGAGTCGCAAAGAAACAAAATCAACTATCCTCTATTCTGGCAATCTTACGGGAACTATCCGAGGCTCAAAAAAAAAATGTGCTAGTGGCACAATGCGTATTGAAAGAAAGAAAAAAAAGAGGGCCCCGATCTCTGAAAAAAAGGTGGTAAGGCAAAAGGAAAAGCCTATCCCCATTGACAACCTCTTTAGCAATATAAACAATAAAAAAATTGCGCGCTACACTTTGAAAAGTAATATCGCTAAACTCAACATTTGGGACGATGCCAATGAAGACGGCGACCGCGTAAGTATTTATTTAAACGGAAAAATAATCTTAGAAAACTACGAATTACGTAGAGAGAAAAAAGAACTTATGCTCAAGCTGCCGGCTGGTCCAAAAAAATACTTTTTAAAAATAAAAGCATTGAACGAAGGCAAAGCCAGCCCCAATACATCGAGAATACGCATTACCGCTAGCGATACAGAAAAAGAAATCAAAGCACACATAAAATCCGAAGAATCCATTTACGTTGAGCTCTTGAAATAAGCTATTTCTTATTCTTTTTAGCCCAACTATCTCGAAGACCTACCGCTCTATTAAAAACTACTTTTTCTTTGGTAGAATCTTTATCTTTTAGAAAATAACCTTTGCGCAAAAACTGAAAATGTTCACCCTCCTTTGCATCCGCCAAAGCCGGTTCAATTTTCGCATTGGAAATTACTTCCAACGAATTTTCATTTAGGTAATCTTTAAAATCTCCTTCTTCAGCTAATGGGTTTTCTACATTGAATAATCGGTCATACAATCGAACCTCGGCCTCAACCGCGTCAGCGCAATTTACCCAATGAATTACACCTTTCACTTTAATGCCACTTGTATCTTCCCCGCTTTTACTTTCAGGGAAATAGTTGCAATGCAATTCCGTCACTTTTCCGTCCTCGCCTTTTTTAAAATCTACACACTCCAAAATATAAGCGTGCTTTAATCGTGTTTTTAATCCGGGTCCTAATCTAAAAAATTTCTTAGGCGGCTCTTCCATAAAGTCAGCTCGCTCAATAAATATTTCTCTTGAGAAATTCAATTCTCTGGTTCCATCCGCTTCATTTTCAGGATTATTATCTGCCGTCAATTTCTCGGTTTTCCCTTCTTCGTAATTCAAAATAACTACTTTGATAGGGTCCAATACGGCCATTCTTCGTTGTGCAATTTTATTCAAGTCATCGCGCAGGCAAAAATCTAATAAGCCAATATCTACAATATTATCTCGTTTAGCAATTCCAGTGCGTTCTGAAAAACATTTAATACTATTCGCTGTATACCCTCTTCGGCGCAGACCACTAATCGTAGGCATTCTAGGGTCATCCCAACCGCTTACGTGCTTGTCCTCAACTAGCTCCTTCAATTTCCGTTTACTCATTACGGTATACGTCATATTCCGCCGTGCAAATTCTATTTGTCGGCTAGGAAAAATCTCTAACTTTTCTATGCACCAATTATAAAATGGGCGGTGGGGTAAAAATTCTAGGGTGCATAGTGAGTGGGTTACATTTTCGATACTATCACTTTGTCCATGAGCAAAATCATACATTGGATAGATGCACCAATCACTACCTGTACGATGGTGATCTATATGTTTTATTCTATAAATGATTGGATCACGCATGAGCATATTATCGTGTGCCATATCAATTTTAGCACGTAAGGCTTTTTCGCCATCGGCATATTTTCCTTCTCTCATTTCTTTGAAAAGTTTGAGATTTTCTTCTATACTTCGCTCTCGATATTGATTCGCTACTCCTGGCGTAGTGGGTGTTCCTTTTTGCTTTGCCATTTCTTCGGCAGTAGAATCATCTACATACGCTAATCCTTTTTCTATCAATTTTACGGCATAGCCGTACAGCGTTTCAAAATAGTCAGAGGTATATAATTCTTTATCCCATTCAAAACCCAACCACTTAATATCGTTTTTTATACTTTCAACAAATTCTGTTTCCTCAGTCACGGGGTTTGTATCATCAAAGCGAAGATTACATTTTCCATTGTACTTTTCTTTCAAACCAAAATTTAAAACAATACTCGAAGCGTGTCCTATATGGAGATAGCCATTTGGCTCAGGCGGAAAACGAGTTTGAATACTTTCGTGTTTCCCCGACTTTAAATCTTGTTCTATAAATTCCTCAATAAAATTAAGCGACTTTTCTTCTGACATAGTTAGGGGCAAATTTAGGTCGGTTTAAGTAGTTTAGGGAGTTTCGAAGGTTTATTTGTTCTATAGATTTCAATTAAAAACTAAGAATTAAAAATTAAAAATTGATAGCTATGCAATAATTTCGCTACTATGCGAGAAATTCAATTCAGAGAAGCCTTAAGAGAAGCCATGCAAGAAGAAATGCGTCGTGACGAAAGTGTATTTCTTATGGGAGAAGAGGTGGCCGAATATAATGGTGCTTATAAAGTAAGCCAAGGTATGCTGGATGAGTTTGGTGAAAGAAGAATTATTGATACACCCATTTCTGAATTAGGGTTTGCAGCCATAGGCGTAGGAGCTTCTATGAATGGCACACGACCTATTGTGGAATTTATGACGTGGAACTTTGCCGTTTTGGCCTTAGACCAAATCTTAAACCATGCTAGTAAAATGAAAGCTATGAGCGGTGGTCAGTTTCATTGCCCGATTGTTTTCCGTGGGCCCAATGGTTCGGCAGGTCAATTAGGAGCGCAACACTCCATGGCTTTTGAAAGTTGGTATGCAAATATTCCAGGACTCAAAGTAGTATCAGTATCTAATCCATACGATGGAAAAGGACTTTTAAAAAGTGCGATTCGCGATGAAGATCCAGTCATCTTTATGGAAAGCGAAGTTCAATTTGGCGAGAAAGGCCATGTGCCAGAAGAGGAATATTTAATTCCTATCGGAAAAGCAGACATCAAACGACAAGGAACAGATGTTACCGTGGTATCATTTAATAAAATGATGCATGTTGCCTTAGATAGCGCTGAAGCACTAGAAAAAGAAGGCATTAGCTGTGAGGTGATTGACTTGCGTACGATTCGTCCATTGGATTGGCACACGATTCTTGAATCAGTTAAAAAGACGAATCGCCTAGTAGTAGTTGAAGAGCAATGGCCCTTTGGTTCTGTGAGTTCTGAAATTGCCTATCGCATTCAAAAAGAAGGTTTTGATTATTTAGATGCGCCTGTACGTAGAATAACAACTGCAGACTCTAGCATGCACTATGCGCCTAATTTGGTAAAAGCATTTTTACCATCAGTTGAGAAAGTAGTGAAAGCAGTGAAAGATGTAATGTATGCTGAGAAGTAGTTAAACTAAAAACGACTCTTCAATAATATCTTCTTTGTATTTTTTTAAATGTTCTACGAAGGCATTGGCTGCTGGTGAAAATTGTTTACCCTTAGACCAAACCAAATTCCACTGAGTGTGAATGGGCAAATTTGGGCATTGTACACAACGCAGTAAATCTAATTTTAACTGATCGCGCAAACCGATTAAGGGCATGATAGAAACACCTAAGCCTGCCATCACCGCTTGCTTCACTGCCTCGTTAGAAGTTAATACCATGCTCTTATAATTAGTAATTTTTTTCTTCGTCAAATAATTCTCCATAGCCATTCTCGTAGCCGAACCCTTCTCTCTAAGTATAAGGGGCAACTCTTGTAGTTCACCGCTTTTTATTTTAGCACCTAAATGATAAAACTGAGGACCAACAACTAATTGCAATACATTATCCATCAGTTTAATTTTGTCTAAAGACAAATCAGGCATGACCGATACCAAAGCAAAATCCGTTTCATTGTTAGAAAGAGAATTGACTACTAAATTTTTATTCGTTACATCAACAGCAATATCTACCTGAGGATGGGCTGAAGCAAATGAGGTCAGAAAATAAGGAATCACATACTTTCCTGTAGAAACAGCTGCAATCTGTAAACGACCTGAAATAAGCCCTTTGTATTTATTGGTAGTTTCTTCAATAAGATTGACTCGATCTAAAATATCCAGGCTCACTTCCAAAATCTCTTTTCCAAAATCAGTTACATATAATTGCCGACCAATGACTTCCGTGAGCGGTATATCAAATTGCTCTTGCAGTTTTTTTAATTGAATGCTGATGGCCGGCTGAGACAAATGCATTGCTTCTGCCACTTTAGAAATACTAAGCAACTCACAGACTTTGGTAAATATGCTTAATTGGTGTAAAGTATAATGCATAAACTTATATTTATATTAATCATAAAATTAATAAATTTTTATATATAAACAAGCGTTCTACATTTGTATTATAAAAACACAGAAATATGAGAATACAGTTAAACACAAGCATTACAGACACACCAGTACAAGCAAGAAATACTAGTTGCTCAGAAGTTGAATTAAAGCAAAAATTTACTGAAGTATTTCAGAAAAAAGAAAGCGACAATTGCAATATCAATTGGTTAGATGATGGCACTGTAGAAGTGCAAGGAGCTTCTCCTATGACTTTGCACAACTTTACATTGCAAGCGGAGGCTATGGGTAAACAAGTAAAATATCATAAAAAAACGATAATTGAAATCGTTTAAACAATAAGAATAAAGTAGTAGTAGTTATGTTTGAATCATGTCCTTAATTCGTTAAGGACATGATTTTTTTTACCCGTACTCTACGATGTAAATCGTTTTCTCAAAAACCAAACCGCTAAAAGAATTGCCAACACCACCAATAATATTTGACCCCACGCACCAAAGCGAACTGATTTGTTCAGTATTGATTTGTGTTTATCATTATCAATTTTAGTATTAGAATACTTAGCCACGTGGCTTAGTAAATTAATGGCCACATCCTTATCGGGTACCGTTGTATGACAACTCATACAAACGCCCCGACGATCTAACATTACCAATTCATCTTTATTCAAGGGGCGCGAACCTGAGAAGTGATGCCCTACTGTCTGTAATTGTTTTCCGTCTTCATCTAAAAAACGGCTCCAATCCATTTTTAAATTTTTAATCGCATTAAAGGTTGTGTCTACATTTTTTGCCAAAACATTTCCCTCTGCATCTAAAATATCTTGCACGTGATCAATACTTGGATCAAAATACAGCTCGCCGTTATTAATCCCATAGCCCATCGCCTTAGGATTACTGTGGCAACTCTCACACTCACGCGCTTTTAATTGGGTGGTATGAGGTTGCACGGGCGAAATATCAATTCCTAATTGCCCTTCTTCACCTGCACCTTCCACATTGGGTATTTTAAAAATATGATTTAAGAGTACAGTTTTTCCTTCTGCATTTTTTACCGTCACGGTTGTTTGACATCCGGGTATCCCGGGCGACACCCTATGATCACCATTTACCACCAAGGGCGGATCTTCCCAACGGAGATATGAACGCTGCTCCTTCACTTCACCACCTGTAATATATTTTGTAATTTTTTGAAGTTCTTCTTTCGGCAATTGCTCTGGAGTCAGTCCATTTTTTCCATGTGCTTTGGCTACAGCTACCCAATCTAATTTTTTTAAATCTTTGGTGTAATCAATATTAATATGACAACCGTAACACTGTGGAGCCCAAGTAGCATGGCACGCGTAGCACTCCATTTTATCTATATGTTTTTGCGTTTGCACCATTGCCACATGTCCTTTTTCAGTAAGCTTTCCTTCGTCGGTTAGTTTTTTTAGCGGGTTTAACACTATCGTTTTACCCGAAGCAGATTCTAGAATTACTTGGTCACCCTTTTTTACCAAATGAGGCATCGCATTTCCTCTAGCCGAAAGCAAAAATCCATCTTCCCGCTTGCTTACATGCCCTTTGTATAAATACTTAGCCACCGTATCACTAATTCCTCTTGGCTTTTCTTCTTGAGGTGCTTGGCTGGCAATTTCATCACCATAACCAATCGGCAATTCCCAAGGATACTCTTTAGGCGTACCATGGCAATCGGTACATTCAATTTCTACCGCGCCTTGAATTGCTCCTGCCAAATCTCCCAAGCTATGAACATCGCCACTCGTGTGACAATCTTGACAAAGCATGCCTTTGGTTAAATGCACATCAGCTTGCAGATGCAGATAATTTTTTTTATGAATTTTAGGTTGAGCGCCACCATTGCTCATAAACGGACTTTGATAAGAAGTCTCCATTAATCCTTCATAGCTCACACCAATTCTTCTTCCCCGATTGTGACAACTTGTGCAACTTTTGGTAGGCATTCCGGAGTATTCTTTTTCATGCACTTTTACTTTGGCATCGCGTGTACTATGAATAGAGTGTACTAGTGCATGACCTTTGACGTCTTTCGGAATCATTGGGTCGTTGCCTTCGTACAGTCCTTTATTAGAATAAGGAACATGACAACTGGTACAGCCAATTCCTCTAAAGTCTCCGTCACTTTGTGATCCTTTTACACCGATATGACACCGCTGACAATCTTGACGTAAATAAGTATATACCGACAAACGAGGATCTTTGCTTACCTGCTCTGGCGTTGGCGCCTCAGGTAACGCTTTCATTTTACCTGGGAATATTTGTGGTTCAGCTTCCTTGAGCTGTTCCATATACTTTTTATAGGTTTCACTTCCGAGTCGTTCATGTACAGAAACCTCTTCGGTTTCAATATTGGCTACATCATGATTGTAACCTTGCAAACCACCAAAGCCCCAGGTCGTTCCTTGAATCTTGCCCGCCTCTGTAAACATTAATGAGGTGAACTGCGTTTTGACTTGTTCGTCATGACAAGTACCACACGTATTTGCATTGATCCATGGGCTTCCCGGATCCGGATAAAATTCTTTAGGGCCTTGATGCGTTTTAAAATAGTCGATTGTTCCGAGGTGAGCCAGTTTTTCATTTTTAGTACTTGGATTGCCCCCGTGACATACTACACAATCGTTATTCGCTATACCCGCCTTTTTTGCTTCGCGAAAAATTTGTTGCATCATGCCTGAGGTATGATCACGGATTGGCTCTACCCCATTGTGACAGCTTACACAATTATTATCAGAATAATCTGGCACGATGGCCGCGCCTTCATAGTATTTCACATCCTTCATTTCAGGACATTCAGGTCTTTTCTCTGAAGACTGGGTATTTACAGGAGCTCCCTTACTTTTATTACTACAATTAGAAATAAAAATCATACTCCCACAGAGCAACGCAAACAGTCCGAATATGTAATACTTTTTTTTCAAGCTAGATTAAGGGCAAGTTAAGAAGATAAAATTCAATATTACTGTTAGATTATAAAGAAGAGTTATTGAATTATGAATATACTGAGCTTACAAAGTTCAATTCACTCGTTTGTGCGTATTTAGTTTTGTATATACAAACAATAATCTGTAATTGCTAAGCACCAAAGGAATGATGCCCATTAATCTATTATCAAAAAATGAAAATACTGGTCACCCAACTCCCTGCTTCAGAAAAATAAAATCCTTAACACGATTAGCTGCTTCGTCTCTTTACTTTTGACAAATGACAACAATAAAGTATTTACTCCTAGCTACTAGCTTTTTATTCATTATTTCATGTTCGAAGGATAAGGATGATGCCCCTACTGATCCAGATGTATTATCTGCGCAAAACGGAACTTACGTTTTAAGTAACATTATTCAACCCCACCCAATGGATGCCAACGATGATGAAGTATTTACCATGGACGAAGTGTTTACGACTTTTAGTGGCACCTCAAATTTGGTAATGACAGATGGAAATTTCACTTGGGAAAAGCTTTTCTTAGGTCAAAGCCAAGACGCTAATAATCCTCCTCTTTTTTGGGATGCTATGACCTATTCAAGCCAAAATCAGACTGGAACCTATACTGTTACTGGCAATACAATCACACTGTCTTATATGGAGAATGGCAATAATCTGAGCCATACAATTACGAAAAATGGAGATGTATTACAATTTGCTTATTCTACTTCAGTGAGCCGTTTTGTCTACGAAGAAAATGGGGATGTAAAAAGCGGTGGAACTTTTGATTTGACTTACGAATATTCAAAATAAATCGCTAGTTTAAAACAAAGCCCGATGCACGAGCATCGGGCTTTATAATTTAAAAGTATTTAGTGGTAACCTTATTGTACAACTACTTTTTCAACTTGTTTACCTTCGGAAGCACTCAATTGAATAAAATAAATACCAGCCGCTAATTGCTTAGTTTCTACCACTTGACTAACATTAGATCCATTAGACACCCTATCCAATTCAATTGAAGAAATCACTGCGCCATCTAAGCTTACTAACGTTAAGGAAGCATCATTCAATTCCTGCTCAGCTATAAATTGTACCCTTATATTTTCTGATGTAGGATTCGGATATACTGACAGTTTACTGAGTGTGGATTCTACATTGTCTACGCCTACGCTACCGCAGGTATTGCAGGTTGCTTTCCACTGAAACCATTGGTGTTCGTATGAAGTATTGTCGAATGCGTAGCATGGAATGTGGCGGTTGCCCCAAACAGCGGATACCCCCGTTCGCATTAATCCTGACTGAGTCCACACACCTTTTGTATATTCTTGAAAGCCGCCGGCTGTTTCTTCAAATGCTACAAACCGTATATTGTTGAAGTTTGGTGTAGAACGAAAACCTGATCTATAAAGTGTATCAGTTAAAGGAGTCCAAGTATCTCCAGATTTGAACACAATACTAGCCGCTGCTTTATTACCAGCCGGTACATTCAAATTTACTGGTATTTTAAAATAATTGAACCCAGTACCGGTTTTCCCTGCTAATATCGTATCATTCAAAGAGGCCGCGGTGAGTGGGATTCGTACGGTACGTACATTGGCTGGTGAAGAAGATAAGTATGAGTAACGGTTACTCGAGTTAGGATCTAAATCCATAAAACCGTGCAATACTCTGAGCGTGTCTGTACTATGATTACTAGCTGTACTACTGTTCGGACCATAAAATCGGATATCTAAATCCTCGTCTACACCCGAACCATCGCCATAGATTACCGAGACAATTAATGTGTCAACCACGTTGGGCTTCAGTGCATTTCTATAGTAGATATACGGAAGGAATAATGAATCAATAGTATAAGAATCATTAAAAGAAATGTGCGTTTCACCTCCATAAAATTGTGGATCATTGTAGCGAGGATCTACCGGGTCAAAATAAGCCGCCACGGAACGAATCCACACTCTAGAATAAGTTACAGGATTTCCAAAGGGGGCCAGCATGGTAGAATCGGACCATAAAGAATTGTAACTATCATTCGCATAAACATTGATGGCTCCTTGAAATGACTCATTGATGGCATCCACAATATCATACCAGCGAGAAGGTCCTCTTGTTTTTTTATCACTTCCCAAGGTGATTTTACTAGGAGAATAACCTTCTACATCGGCTATTTCTAAGTTGTTTTGTTCGTTGGTCACAATAGAGCCCGGGGCATATTGCGCTTGCGCCGTCAAAGACAGCAATGCTAAAAAAGGGAGTATTAGTTTTTTCATAAAAATAAATTTCCACTAATTTAGGAAAAAATTTACAAATACCGATCCTTTAAAACGCCCAAGTGATGTTTTTCGTGACCCGCTATGGTATAAAGCAAGGCTCTTACTGATACAATGAGCCCGTTAGCTTGTCCTTGTATATCGTGCGTTTTTTTTGATAAGCCCTTAAAAAAAGCCAAGGTAGCAATGCGATTCGCGATATATTCTTCAAGTATACTTTGTTTAGATCGCTCAGCTGCTCGAGACTGTAACACATAATCGTCCTGCTCATAGCCAGGCAGTGATTGTTTTTCGCCACGTGCAAAACATAAAGCTCGCGTACAGAATATTCTTTCTGAATCAATTAAGTGAATTATTAATTCCGAAATCGTCCATTTGCCTTCTGCATAAGCTTCATCCATAAATACATCGCTCACGCCTTCTATTAAACCTATTATCTCTTTTGCTTGCCTTTGCATCAATTGTAAAATATCCTTCTCATCTTTTACCAAATCTATATACGTGCCAAGGTAAGGAGGATACTCATCTTTTATGGGGTAAGAAAATACTCTCATTATAGTTGCTCTACGGTGTATGATTGTTTTTTTAAGAGCGCTAATAATCCATCAGGACCATGTAAGTGAAGCGCGCCTACCAATACAAACGCCTTGGTACCGTTTTCTAAATAAGATAGAATTTGGGGCATCCAATTATTATTTCGCTCTACGAGCAACGATTGATAAATGGCGGGATACTCTTTTTTCATAGTGGTGATTTCCTCATTCATATTTTCAGTAGATCCACTTTTCCAACTTTCAATCAGATCCATCAGCGTTCCTTTCATGTCCTTCATATCTTTTAAAGAATAGGTTACAAATTCATCTTCCTTGCCCTCACCCATAGAAGTGATTTTGTTTATTTGATCATCAATACTTTCTAATTGCTGCAGTTCTTTTTTATCTTCTATCCCTTTCTGAGTAAAATACATATCTACTCCTTTTTCTGTCATTCCTAAATCTTTTTGCATCGCCAAAGCAGAAATGGTGGTAACGATTAAGGCTGGTTTCATTTTTTGCAACATTGCCATGGGTAGACCATATTTTTTACATTCTGCCTCTAGCAAAGTATAAGTCTCTTTTGAGAGTACTGTTTGCAACGTCCTATCATCTTGATACATTCCTTTCGCCATTACTTTTTGCTGCAGGCTAGGATCATTCATCCCTTTGGTATCTGTTTCGAACGTTAACACATCTGAATTTTTATACGCCTCGTTAAAAGAACTTGGTAAAGGATAATCCTCTTTGCGCAAAACGTGTACCGTTCCTCCTAAATAAATCGCTTTATCGCCTTTACTTATTTTCCAAACAGAGGTTTTATCCTTTTTTGTACCTGTTTTACTTGGCTGAGCTGTGCATTCGCCCAATCCAAACAATAAAGTAGCGGCTAACGTAAACAAACTTATTTTTTTCATATGCTAAAAATAAGAGCAAAAATGATTCCATTAGCACCAACTATGCCGAATGGACTCAAGCCTTCGATGAATGGCACAATTAACTGACGGAATGACTATTATTAGAATAGATTGGGGTTAAACTAAATAGCGATTTCAAACTTCACTAAATTACATGGTATGATAATAACCTTTGATAGGTTATGGTAGCTATTTGGTGCATTAAAATAGGATACCCATATAAAGTTAACAATTTGGTAATGCTAAAAATTTAATCCGAGGTTGAAGAAATCATATTTTGAGGTAATGAAAAAACATCTAATAATTATTTATGTGATATTATGCACTATTTACAGTAATGCAAATGCCCAAACGGCTACCATTGACAGTATAAATTGGCAACTCCGCGGATTATTTGGAAACCTCTCCAAACCAATAAATCCAAAGCTCTTTAATTGGGATATGGCGTTTCATACTGTAGATTCTAGCTTGTTTATAGAGAACAATACGGTGGATACTATAACTTCAAGTCAATGGTTAATTATGTATGACGAAATGCGTAACAGTGCGTATGATACTACGGTATGGCTTGACCAGGAAGATTTATATGATCAAACCAATGCTTATGGTCCCGATACAGTCAATATGATGGCGATGTATTTTGACTATTATAGATTCAAGCCTAATGCGCTCAACACAAACATCTATTTCAACTTTGATACCGTAAATAATATACTAACTGATAAGCCGGGACGCCCTGGTTTTCCTTATGATGATTTTACCGTTTTCGCAGCGGCACCCAGTAGGAATATTGCCAACATTAATACGGTGACCTACCGAGTTGGTTCAGACTTTATATTATCTGACAATTTTAATGCTCTAGATGCCACATCGGCAGGTAACAACCGATTCATGCATGTCAATTTTTATGACGGGAGTGGTTGGCACACAATCAACTTAGGTACGGATGACTATATAACTATTACTTACCCAGGACCAGGAACCTATCCTGTAGAAACTATAGTGGGTGAAGCATTAGGCGGAAATATTGATGCACGTAGCATCAGTTATATGAAAGTAAGTGGTTTCCCATTCGGACCTTTGGATTTTCCTGATGAAATTATCAACGTGCATCAAATGGAAATTGGTATATATGAACCTTGTGATTCGGGCATGGCTCCTCAGCTAGCCAAAACAATAATATACCTTGAAGGTTATGATATTATGGATATGGCACTAACTAGGGGTATGAGTAGAAACTTAAATCAAATTTATGATGAACAAATTAGAACGACTGGCTTAGCTGATTTGAGAAATTTTGGCTATCGAATACTAGTGGTAAATTGGCACAATAGCCGTCAAAATATTCATAACAATGCAGATAACCTAGTGGAATTGCTTGAGGACTTAAAATGTGGTGATCATATAGGCGATACGAACCCTGACGAACAATTTGTAATTATCGGCGAAAGTATGGGCGGCCTAATAGGCAATTTGGCTTTATTAAAAATGGAAGATGAAGACTATGTAGGTAACGGGTGTTACCCTCAAAAAAAACATAATACACGCCTTTTTATTAGCCTAGACTCGCCACATTGGGGTGCACACATTCCCATGAGTATTCAACGACTAGCCAGGTATGGACAAAACCGAACCCCACTTTTAGGACCAATAATTGGACGATTTTTATTTACAGCTTTTGACGTGGGCTTAGACGGTACGGCAGCTAAACAAATGCTGCGTGAGCATGTCAATACCAAATCACTGTTAGGAGTACCCACTTACAGTGCACACAGTAAACGAACTGACTTTCTAAGCGATGTAAACGCACTGGGCGGCACGCCTAAATATTGTAAAACCATTGCCATGAGCAATGGTAATATGAACGGCGAAAGACAAACCAGACTGTGGGATGGTGACCCAAGGGTAGCTGGCGATAGATTGTTAGAAGCAGAATCTAACTTATACGGCACTATACTCGGAGTACGTTTTCAATTCTATGGTGGCTATATAAAATTGAATACTAATCCGAACGGTGTGGGTCAGTTAGGTGAGTTATCGGCTGGCAGTTGGTGGTTTAGTATTAAGCTAAAGTGGTTTGGACTACGCATAACCACTGGTTTCAATACTCTAGCCAATAAATATTGGGAAGCGAATATGCAAGCGGTTAGTACAAGCTCAGGAGGGGTATATAATTTTAATAACGAGATACTTTCAACACTAGGGGCAGGAAATGTTGATTTACCTTATACAACTAATGGAAACTGGGTAAGAAACACCTCAAATAAATGGGGCCGCACAGGCTTTGTAGGCACCGATGGGATGCATTGGAGTTTTGTACCCTCCGCTAGTGGACTTAACTATAGTGGAGCCTTGAATGCGCAGGTTGAGAGCGTGCCAGTGGGCAGTGCCATGAGTGTGGCCGCTTATGATGTGATGATGGGACCTGAAAACGATTGGGAAGGCTCTCCAACACCTAATATTAATTTGAGTTCTACGAATATATTCTTAAGAAATCGATTTCATACTGCCATGCGCAATGATTTTTTAGAAGATCAAAGCCTGCCGGGGTTAAACAAGCAAATAGAATACGAACACGGCTGTGCTGCTCAAGCCGTGCGCTTGCTAAACCGTGAAATAGGTGATGACTATTTATATCTTGAAAATAGAGAACTGCCGTGGCAGGGTCAATTTTCAATGCATAATGATATTGTAGTAAATGAGCGAAGCGATTTTTATGAGTACGATGGCGTGGCTATTGACCCTGACAAAATAAGACCGCGCATTTTTAGCCGAGCCGACCCTTTTGAGATAACGGGTGCTAATGGCTTTGGGGTATTTTACACCTTTGGCAGTGTGCCGTATAGCCCGCCGTTTACAGGACCCTATAGTACACCGCCGCTAGTGCCCGATGGGCAACCGTGTTGTACAATCTTTGGCACAAATAAAAGAACGACTAACGAACCGCCGATTACGAACGTCTCTACTAAAGTGGAAGAAGGAATCGTTTTATTTCCCAACCCAACAAATGATGATATAGTGCTTAAATTTGTGCCTACTAGCAAAGGAGAATTAAAGTATCAGTTAGTAGATATGCAAGGTAGAGTAGTACTAAAGGGCAGTGTACGCGTGCGCACAGTACATAGTACTTATTATCTACCCATAGACCTACCTTTGCTAAGTAGTGGTCACTATATTCTACAATCAAAACTGAACAAAACAATATATATAAACAAACTAAAAATTAATTAATTATGAAAAAAGTGATAATAAGTTTAATGGTATTGAGTGTTATATTTTTTAGCGCTTGTAACAAAAATAAGAAAAAAATTCAGAATAATCTGAAGGGATATATTTATAATAGTAACGACAGTACGCCTTTTAAGAATACTACATTTAAATATTATTATCCAAATAGGTCTTCCTTTGCTAATTCAGAAAGTTTAGAACATTTTTTTACAACAAACGAGAAGGGTTATTTTGATTTTACTACTGAGCAATATCAAGGTCAGCTAGTTTGGCCTAGCTATCACGAAGGTGCAGCTTATGTTGGACCGGAGCACTTTGGCCCCGCCAAAGATTTTATTCAAGATAACGAAAATGGAATCTACACTTATATCTACGATACGCTATACACCACACCCTATCGTTAATAGAATATAATTATGAAAAATGTAATTTACATACTAAGTCTAAGCATATTTTTAATGACTGCTTGTGAGAAGCGAGAAGCAAAAGTTTGGACGTATAGATATATTGGTTATATCTATAACGCCAATGACAGTACTCCATTTGTGAATACAGAATTTAAATGTTACTCTGAGCGTAAGTCTTCAATAAGTCCGACTAAGATTTATGAAACACCTTTTTTTACGGACGCTAACGGACGCTTCGACTTCGTAACCGATCATATGGGCAATCCAGCATGGCCCTCTTTTCATGAAGGGGCAGCCTATACTGGCCCACGTGATTTTGGTAATGCTAAACTTGATGAACGAGATAATGATGCGGCATTGCTAACTACGTATTTCGACACGCTATACACCACACCCTATCGTTAATAGAATATAATTATGAAAAATGTAATTTACATACTAGGCCTAAGTCTTTTTTTAATGAGTGCTTGTGAGAAGCGAGAAAAAGAACGTTTTACGTATAAGGCTATTGGTTATATCTATAACGCCAATGACAGTACTCCATTTGTGAATACAGAATTTAAAAAATACGCTGAGGATAGGTCTCCAATAAGTCCGACTAAGATTTATGAAACGCCTTTTTTTACGGACGCTAACGGACGCTTCGACTTCGACGCTGATCATACGGGTAAACTAGTATGGCCCTCTTTTTATGAAGGAGCGGCCTATACCGGCCCACGTTATTTTGGAAATGGCGTTCGTGAGGAACGAGATAATGATGCTGGATTATTAACTACGTATTACGATACGCTATACACCACACCCTATCGTTAGTAGAATATAATTATGAAAAAAGTGATAATAAATTTAATGGTATTGAGTGTAATTTTTTTTAGCGCTTGTAACAAGAATAAGAAAAAAATTCAGACCAACCTAAAGGGGTATATTTATAATAGTAATGACAGTACTCCATTTAGGAATACTCAATTTAAGTTCTACTTAGAAACAAATTCGCCAATAAGTGCTAGAGAAGTTACAGAAGATTTTTTTTATACCGATGAAGAAGGTCGTTTTGACCTTATTACAGAAATGTATATGGGGTCAATCGTTTGGCCTTCCTTTCATGAAGGTGCAGCTTACGTTGGTCCAGGGAAATTTGGAAACGTGAGTCGGTCGGAGCCAGTTAATGATGAGGGTATAAGAACCGCTTACTATGATACGCTATACACCACACCCTATCGTTAATAAAAAACATTGGTTGGCTAAGCATTCAGGAAGAATTTTTTTATAAAAAATGATTATTTTGCAAAGGTGTCTATCTACACAGAGTTTATCGAAACCATAGAAAGCGAAGCCTTACGCACTGTATGCAATGCGCTACACGACGAAATATTGCTTTATCCCAACACGGTCATCAAGAAAAAATTTAACCTCCCTTTCTTTTATGGCAATACGTGGGTGTGCTATTTGAATCTCGTCAATAAGAAAGGTTCTGCTGACAAAGAAGTAGAACTTTGTTTCGTGCGAGGAAGAGAATTGCCCTCAAAGGAATTATTAGACTTTAAAGAGCGCGTGATGATTGGCGGATTATCCTATCCAACTATCGATGCTATTGATTGGGGCATACTTAAACTTTTACTAGAAGAGGCTATTCATTTAGACCAAGAGAGACCCTATACCTTTACTAAAAAGAAAAAATAACTATTTCAGCTCGCACACTATCTCTACTTTGTAGCGTAGCACCATAGGCTTACATCCAAAGTTGACTTTGACGACCATTCCTTGGTTTACCAATCCTGAGCTGTAGGATTCGCTTGATTATAAAGTATAAATTTCATTTTTTATACGTTCTATTCCAAAGAGTATTCCATAAATTAGCCAAATGAAATTTCATTACTACGGACACTCTTGTTTTTCGCTAACAGCCAACAATAAAACCTTACTTTTTGATCCCTTTATTTCGGACAATCCTAAGGTTAATACTATAGACATAGAAAATATTCAGTGTGATTATATTTTATTATCACACGGTCATGCTGATCACATTGCCGACTGCCAATCCATAGCAAAACGAACGGGTGCCAAAGTGGTTTGCGCTTGGGAAATTCATGAATGGCTCAATAAAAAAGGTATTGAAAATACGCACCCTATGAATACGGGTGGCAGTTGGGATTTTGGCGACTTTAAAGTAAAATGTGTAGTTGCTCAACACAGTAGCGGTCTGCCCGATGGCAGTTATGGAGGAAGCCCTATGGGTTTTATTATATGGCTTGGAGATCAAACCATCTATTTTGCAGGAGACACAGCACTCACCATGGACATGGAGCTTATTCCTCGATGGGCGACTATCGACTATGCTATATTGCCGATAGGAGATAATTTTACAATGGACGCCCGAGATGCTGCTATGGCGGCCGATATGGTAGAAACAAAACATGTGATTGGGGTTCACTTCGACACCTTTGGATTTATAGAAATAAACCAGAATGATGCGCTAGAAACCTTTAAACCTTTTGGTGTGAAACTGACCATTCCAGAAATTGATAAAAGCATAGACCTCTAAACCATCATAGCCGAATCGGCAAAACTGTAATACTCATTGTGACCAACAATTAAATGATCTACACACCTTATATCTAGTAACTTCCCAGCTTCAAGGATTTTAGTAGTCATGCGCTTATCCGCTTCGCTCGGGTGAATGCTTCCGCTAGGATGATTATGTGAGATAATAATTTGAGTGGTTTTCTGAGTTTCCAGCGCTTTTCGAAATAACACTTTGGGGTCTACTACGGTAGCCGTCATTCCTCCAGAACTAATCGGTACCACAGATACTAACTTATTTCCCTGATCCATAAACAAGGCAACACATGATTCTGTGCTCAAATCACTATAAAACGGTATTAATAGGTCAAAAGCTGCTCTACTCGAAGTGATTTTTTCTCTGACCAGTGCTTTCGCAAGCTTTCCTCTTCTGCCTAACTCTATGGAAGCCAACAAAGTAACTACTTTTTTGGGGCCCAAACCATTCACTTTTTTAAGCTGATCATAGTTTAATTGTTCAACGTTCAATAAATCCTGACCTGCCATGCCTAACACCTCTTTGGCAATATCGAGTGCAGACCGATTTCGAGTCCCTGTATTGATTAAAATAGCTAGCAATTCAGCATTGGTAAGGCTTACGGCTCCCTTATCCATCAGTTTTTCACGAGGCATATCTTCTACTGCCCAATGCTTAATGCTGGTATGTTTTTTATCCTTTTCCAAATTCTAATTCAAATTTACCAAATACTCAACCAAACTGCCAAATACTCAAAACAGTGATTTTAGAATGTTAGTTTACCCCATCTTTGTGCGTAGTAGGTTATTTATGTGACTTTTTCAAAAGTATAAAAAATCCTCCTTAATTTAAGGAGGATTTTTTATGTCTTATACTTTCCTAAAATATAATCGACGTTTCTATATGTATTATTCCGATAGTCAGCTATTTCAGAACTATTGGCCCACACAGTTTGCGTGATGCCCTCTTCTGTTTGCGGCACAAGAGTTTGCTTTGGGGCTTTCATTTCATACCAGGCTGTGAATTTTAAAATCCACTTATCGTTATATTGATATATATGATAAGTATCCATTAGCTTTTTTTCTATCGACAGCTCTTTTACGCCTGTTTCTTCGGCTACTTCTCTTAGGGCACAGTCTGGCATTTGTTCACCTGTATCTAGCTTACCTTTTGGCAAATCCCATTTCCCAAGGCGCTCTATCATGAGTAACTCTTTATGCTCGTTCCAAACCAAGCCACCACCTGCTTCTATTCTCTCAAAATATTTCTCTATATATTCTAAACATTTTTGAGGCTCACCTTCCCATAGTAAACATTCAAAACTAGAGTGGAAAAACGCTAAGAACAAGCCCTTCCTATTTTCATCTTTTCGATTGCGAACCACCCACGCATTTGTAAGTCCTTCTTCTATTACTGTCTTTCTGGCATTTTTAGTCAAAAAAATACACTGCTCGTTATAATATATCCTTATATTCTCTTCCATTTTTCGAATTATACTTTTAGGTTTGCGCTGTGCAAAGAGAACAACGAATCGCCGAGAAATTGCTTCAAATTAAAGCTGTAAAATTACAACCACAAGAACCATTTACTTGGGCCAGTGGTTGGAAAAGTCCAATATACTGTGACAATCGAAAAATACTATCTTATCCGGCCATTCGTGATTTTGTGAAAAGCGAATTGTCTAATTTAGTTTTTACTGAGTTTCCGGAAGCAGAGGTAATCGCAGGTGTAGCTACAGCTGGTATTCCTCATGGTGCCTTGGTAGCAGATTTACTTAAAATGCCTTTTGTATACGTTCGCTCTAAGCCTAAAGCACACGGCATGGGTAACCAAATAGAAGGTCATTTGGAACCAAATAAAAAAGTACTGGTAATAGAAGATTTAATCTCCACGGGCAAAAGTAGCTTGGAGGCTATTGAGGCGCTTCGAGCCGCCGATGCACAAATCGAAGGGCTTTGTTCTGTTTTTAGTTATGGCTTTGACGTTTCAAAAGAATTATTTCAAAAAGAAAATATTCCTGTGCAGAGTTTAAGCAATTATAATGCATTGCTAGAAGTAGCATTAGAACAAAAAGTTATTGAAGCAAGTGATATGGAAGTATTACAAACTTGGCGTGAGAACCCTAGTGCTTGGGGAAAATAATTTAAAGTAAAATAACCGCAAAGATGCTAAGTGCGCAAAGCTCAGTTTATTTCTTAAGTAAGCAAAGTTACTTTTTTTGCGTTGCAAAAAACTTTGCTAATCAAAACAAAATATATTCGTCTACCCTATTAAGCTTTGCGAACTCCGCGCCTTTGCAGTTAGAAAAGTAAACTTATTTTATAGCCTTTTTTACTAAATCAATTACCTCAGTCATAGGAATCCGCTCCTGCTCCATTGAATCTCGGTGCCGGATTGTTACGGTATTATCCTCTAAAGTATCAAAATCAACCGTCACACAAAATGGAGTACCTAGTGCGTCTTGGATTCTATATCGTTTACCAATCGCGTTTTTTTCCTCGTAAAAACAGTTGAATTCTTCTTGGCACTGAGCCAATAGTTCTTTTGCTTTTTCTGGTAATCCTTTCTTTTTTATTAATGGTAGAATCGCTAATTTAATTGGTGCAAGCTTGGCTGGAATTCGCAAAACTTTTCTAGAATCTTTCTTTTCGTCAGTACTTAAATCTTGCTCATCGTACGCTTCGCTCAGGACCATTAAAACAGTTCTATCTAAACCAATAGAAGTTTCTATGACATAAGGAATATAATTTCCATAAGGCTTATTTGTCTCTGGGTCAATATCATTATCAAAATATTGTTGCTTCTTTTTACTAAATTCTTGATGTTGTTTTAAATCAAAATCTGTACGAGAGTGAATCCCTTCTACTTCTTTAAAACCAAAAGGGAATTCATACTCAATATCACAAGCAGCATCTGCATAGTGCGCTAGTTTTACGTGATCATGAAAACGTTCTTTCTCTGCAGGAATTCCTAATGCTCTGTGCCATTCACTACGTTTTTCTTTCCAGTGTTCGTACCATTCTTTTTGTGTACCAGGCCGCACAAAAAATTGCATCTCCATTTGCTCAAACTCACGCATTCTAAAAATAAACTGACGAGCTACAATTTCATTACGAAACGCCTTACCTGTTTGCGCAATTCCAAAAGGAATTTTTTGACGAGATGTTTTTTGAACGTTTGAGAAATTTACGAAAATTCCTTGTGCCGTTTCAGGACGTAAATAGATTTCTGTAGAGTCTTCAGCTACCGAACCTACTTGTGTGCCAAACATTAAATTAAACTGACGCACATCGGTCCAGTTGCAAGTTTCGCTTACCGAACATTTTATATCATTAGCAAGGATTAACTCTTTCAAGCCAATCATATTCTCTTCCTTCTCCAGTTTCTCCATTTCATCTAATAGAGCTTGCGCCTGGTCCGCATCACCTGTTTCTTTTATTTCATCCGCTTTGGCTTCTATCAAATGATCTACTCGGTAGCGCTTGTTACTATCCAAATTATCAATTAAAGGATCCGAAAAACTATCTACATGGCCACTAGCCTCCCATGTTTTTGGATGCATAAAAATAGAAGCATCAATCCCCACTATATTTTGGTTTTGGTACACCATGGTTTTCCACCAATATTCACGAATATTCTTTTTCAATTCAACACCCCATGGACCATAATCATAAACAGCCTGCAAGCCATCATAGATTTCACTCGATTGAAATACAAAACCATATTCTTTACAATGAGCTATCAAAGATTGCCACTTGTTATTTTCTGCCATAGTGCGACAAAAGTAAATCTTTGAGAAACAAAAGCATTGTTGAATCCATAAAAAAAGCCTGTCACACAAAAGTGTGACAGGACTTAATAGTTTTTTTTTCCTAACGTACTATTGTACTCCGTGCATGAGCTTTTTGAGTACAGGATTTAATAATAAAATACCTAGCCCTGCGACCGCTGGAACGATGGTAAAAATTAAAAAGAAAGTAGAAAGAGAATATTCTTCCGTAATATTTTCTATTTGACCACCAACCACTGCTGCCAACTTATTCCCGATAGCTATGGCGAGGTACCACATACCAAACATCAAGGCAATCATTCTAGCAGGTACCAGTTTACTTACATAAGATAAGCCCACGGGCGATAAACACAGTTCTCCCAAAGTATGAAATAAGTAGGCGAGGATAAGCCAAATCATGCTCACTTTAACTCCCGCGGCCACGCCGTAAGAGCCCCACGCGAGCAATCCAAAACCAAGGGCCATAATAATTAATCCCAGAGCGTATTTTACAGCGGCTGAAGGATTGTATTTCGAGTCCCACCATTTAGAGAACATAGACGCAAAAGCGATTATAAAAAAGGAATTGAGTATACTAAACCAAGAAACTGTAATTTCTACTTCATTACTTTTAACTTCCTGTACCGTAGCATTTATGATACCACTTTCCCTATCTACTATTTTAGAATGAGCTATTGCATTCACTTCTTTTTCAGCGCTTAGATAAGCATATTGCGACTGGTCCTTATTTTTAGAAATTATCTTCACTGCATCGCCCACCTGCAAGTCTATAGGATAGGCAATACCGGTGGTTTGTAAAGCACCATCCATTTCATACTCTACCACGTAGGCCTTGGTATTAAAATCTCGATTGAGCATCCAAGCCGCCAAACCCCACATCCCTAAAAAGCATATGGCCAGTATAATATTGGAAGCCGGAATTTTCTTGAATGTTTTATTCCATAAAACAAAAAGCACGTAGGTTATTATGGCTAAGGGTATTATCGTCAATAATGCATTTATTATATTGAAGGCTGTGGCTGCTCCTCCCGATAAAAAGCGGTCTACATTATCTCTAGCAAATAATACTAAGGACGATGCGCCTTGCTCAAAACTCAACCAAAAGAAAACGGTGAAAAATGCAAAAATGATGAAAGCAATCATTCGATCTCGAACCACTCTGGAGTATCTAAATATCCTACCAATCGCCAAATAAAGAAAAAGGACCAATCCAATAAGAACGACTACGGTTTGACCTGCAAAAGCCGAATCTCCACTTCCAATTGTAAAGGGGAATAGATCTATTCCAGCAATTTTCGATAAAGGATCATTAATCAAATAACACAGTCCAATCATAGCAGTAATTACAATTAGAATTTTGTCTACTATCGTAAACGGATTCGGCGGTTCTTCCTCTTCTTTCACCACTGCATTTTCCGCTTTTTCATTTAAACCTTCTATGATTTCGGGTTCAACAACTTTGGAAGGTTTTTCACCTAAAATTCCAAATAAGGGCTTTGCTAACCAAAATTGTAGGGTACCTAAAAGCATAAATATTCCTGCTAGCCCGAAACCCCAAGACCAACCAATTTTTTCAGCTAGATATCCGCACATCATCATACCAAAAAAAGCTCCGGCATTTACTCCCATGTAAAATATGGTAAACGCACCATCTTTCTTTTCGGGGTGATTTTTATACATTCCAGAAATGATGGATGTAATATTTGGTTTAAAGAAACCAGTACCGATAACCAGCAAGGCCAAACCAATGTATAAGGAAGCCTCTGTTTCTAGCGCCATAGAAGCGTGACCCAATGTCATAATTAAGGAACCGATAACCACGGCCCAACGGTACCCTGTAAATTTATCTGCAATTATACCACCTAATATAGGTGTGAGATACAGCAGACCCGCATAGGTTCCAAAAAGTGCCCCTGCGTTTTCGGCCGTCCATTCCCAACCCGGATTGTAGCCGATTACGGCCATGGTCAAGAAATTTACAAGAAGGACCCGCATTCCGTAGAATGAGAAACGCTCCCACATTTCGGTAAAAAACAGTACGAACAATCCTGCCGGATGTCCAAGTACTTTGTCTTTGAATAGGTCCTCTACGTTTGTATTCATGCTATTCTACGCCATGCATTAATTTCTTAAGCGGGAAGCTCAACACGAAAAGAATGATTCCTCCAATGATTGGGAAAAGAACTAATATTTGAAAGAAATCTGCCATGCTAGACGTTTTGGCAATCTCTTCCATGTATCCTGAGAAAGAACCTGCCAGTTTATTACCCATAGCAGAGGCAAAGAACCAAACACCAAACATAATACCAAGCAATCGTTTAGGTGAAAGCTTATTTACATAAGATAGTCCCACCGGCGATAAGCTCAACTCGCCCATTGTATGCAATAAATAAGCTACTACTAAAAATATCATGCTTACTTTTTGTGCAGAGTTTCCTCCTACATTAGCTGCGGCATACATAAGGGGAACAAATCCAATTCCTAACAGAACTAATCCAATAGCAAACTTCTGAGGCCCATTAGGGTTGAGTTTGGAAGTGGCAAGTTTTTGCCAAATAAAAGAGAATAATGGTGCCAAGGTGAAGATAAAGAAGGCATTTAAACCTTGAAACCAAGTGGTGGGCACTTCACTGCCCGAACCAGCAAAGCGATCATATATCATATAGCCTATTAGCCCGGCTAAAGAAACTACACTTAATGCCATAAAGCCCATCGCTGTAGGATAATGCTTTCCAACGGCTTTATACATTCCAAGGAACATCCAAATCAGTATCACTACAGGAGTGGCTGACAACAAGCCCGACACAACATTAAAAATCATAACAGAACTTCCACTTAACGAACGATCCGTATAGTCATTAGCAAAAATAGTCATACTACTTCCTGCTTGCTCAAAGGCAAACCAAAACAAAATCGAGAAAAAAGCCAACACACCCACAACAATTAATCGTTGGGTTTCTACTTTAGTCAATGGAGCTTTCTTTAAACTTTCGGCAGAATCTAAAACGTCTTTACTGTTAGCTAGATTACCCTTTTTAGGCGCTAGACCTATCTCACCAAACATTTTTTGCGAAAGTTGAAACTGAATCAAACCAATCAACATAAATACACCTGCTAAACCAAAACCATAATGCCAACCATAGGTTTCGCCCAAATAACCACAAAGAATCGATCCTAAAAATGCACCCACATTAATTCCTTGATAGAAAATGGTATAACCCGCATCTTTTTTAGGAGAACCATCGGGATATAACTGACCAACGATAGAAGATATATTAGGTTTAAAAAATCCATTACCAATAATCAGTAAACCAAGCCCGAGATAAAATGCGGGTAATGGTGTAAAGGCCAAAGATATGTGACCCAATGTCATTAAGATGGCACCAATTACAATGGCTTTTCTAAATCCTAATAGTTTATCGGCAATTATACCACCCAAGATAGGTGTAATGTAAACAAGCATAGTATAGTTACCATATAAGTCACCAGCATCGTCTGCGTTCCAACCCAAACCAGCATTTTCGGCAGTAACCTCACTTACTAGGTATAGTACAAGTAAGGCGCGCATTCCATAGTAAGAAAAGCGTTCCCACATTTCAGTAAAAAAAAGCATAAACAAACCAACAGGTTGTCCAAAAATCTCTTTCTCCGTAGCTATATTATTTGACATATAATTTTATGATTTTTATTTGAAAGCGTTAAATTAACATAATTTATCTCACCAACGAGATTTTGATATAACTTTTTAGGATTTGACTGGCCCGAACCCTTACGAATCATTGATTAGAATTAACAGTCCATCGAATCAAGTGCCAATATAGATTAGCAATTTTGTGGCATGAAAAGAATCATTCTTTCACTATTCGTTTTGCTAGTTTGTTTCAAATCTCGGGGTGCATATACGCACTGGGTTTTTGAAGGAGCTGGCATTCGGGGCATTGCCTATATAGGCGCCATAAAAGAGTTAGACAAACTACATTATTTAGATTCACTTCAAGTGGTCGGTGGCACAAGTGCTGGCTCCCTTACCGCTTGTTTTTTAGCCCTTGGGTTCACACCCGAAGAAATGGAAACCGAACTCCGTCAATTAAATTTTAGAAAATTTAATGATAATACGCTGCCCCTAATAAGCGGTTTGAGAAATATGATAAAGCATTTTGGCTGGTACAAGGGAGATGCATTTGAAAAATGGAATAGAGACTTAATTGCCACCAAGACAAATAATCCGAACATCACTTTTAGAGAACTGCACGATAACCCGAAATATAAAGATTTATATATCATGGGGGCGTCTATCAACAATCAGCGCAGTATCAATTTTAATTATAAAACCTACCCCGATATGGAAATAGCTACGGCCGTTCGCGTGAGTATGTCCATACCATACTACTACAAATCTGTAATTATAGATAGCAATGGGAAACGGCTCAATGAGCAACCCCAGCAAGGGGCCTATGATATTTGTGTAGATGGCGGCATGACGAGCAACCTCCCTGTAGAGCTTTTTAGCACTGCGCAAGAAAGCATTTTAGGATTTCAAATTGTACGAGAAGAGCAATTAAAATATGATAGTCAAAAACAGACGGCTCCGTTTTCTAGCGTAAAAAATATTGGAACATTTGTAAAAGCAATTTATAACTTAACGAAAGAAAATACCCAAAACTTAAAACTTGCCAAGTACGAGCAAGTTAAGTTAGTCAATATCTCTGATGGAAACGTAGGTCCTAGAATCAGAAAGTTAAAAAAGAAAACGGTGGACTTACTTTTAGAAAACGGAAGGTCTGCTGTTAACGCTAACTTTTAAATTATCGTGCTGGCAAAGCCGCCAAATGCTCATTAATCTTCTCAATCCGATTGGCTGGACTGGGGTGTGTGCTATTAAAATCACTTCGATCCGCTCCACCACTTGCTTCGGCTAATACTTTCATTACGTCCAAGGCAGCGCGCGGATCATAGCCTGCTTGGTGGCAATATTTTACACCGAATTCATCACTTTCTAATTCATCGTCTCTACCGTATTTCATATTAACCATCTGACCTACATAGCTGGCTATCTGACCGCCGTTCATAGTGCCACTACCCATCGCAACTCCTTGAATAATCCCGTTTAATAAACCCTTCTGCGCCATTTGCTCGGCCGAATGTCTATGGATTACGTGCGCTATTTCATGACCTAAAACGGAAGCCACGGCATCTTCTGTTTTTAGCTTGGAAAGCATAGCTGCTGTGATAAAAATTTGTCCGCCAGGTAAAGCAAAAGCATTAATCGTTCGTTCATCTGCTAGCACATGAAAATTAAATTGATACGGAGATTTTGAAGCATGAGAACTATTGACCAATCGCTGGCCAATAGAACGAATTTTTAGTTGCACATTATTATCGGCATACAAGCCACCAAATTGGGCTGCCATTTGCGGAGCCGATTGAAGGCCCATAGCAACTTCCTCTTCTGGCGATAAGCTCACTCTTTGTTTCTCGCCTGTCACCGGATTTACCTGTGACTTCATGTAATACGATATCACCGAGAAGAGAATAAACCCACCCATGATCAATAATCGAATTGGAAATTTTCTTTTTTGTCTCATTATTTTTCGGTTTTTTCTTCTATTAAATCTTTGACTAAATAAATAGCTAAAAGGATAAAGGCCGAGCCCGCTCCTAAAATATACATACCGTAAGCAATAGCTATTGACACGGCACCTGTTGTCCAAAGGGCCACCATATTCGAAAACTCTGGACGTCCATCATTTTCGATTACCGATATTTTGGAAGACACGACTGCTAAGCCTACAATAGTGGCTGCTAATACAAAAACCTGCTGTTCACCACCAAAGAAGTGTATGGCCAATACCGTTAGTAAGGAAGTACCCAAGGCCATGGTTGAATAGGTTCTCACACCTGCAATTTTTCCATTTTGGTGCCGCTCTAAGCCTATCAGTAAACCGATAAAAGTCGCTGCGGCGACTCTACCTATGATAGTAAGCTCTGGTAAATTTGTAGCTAAACTCATTGATTCAATTAATTTGGACACAAGGTAGTAATTTTTATAGAATAGTAAAACTCGTTAAGCAGTTAGGGCTATCTAACTTTTTGGCTAAATTTGTATCATGCAAAAAATAATACTTATCGTACTTCTTTCATTTATAGGACTCAGTTCACAAGCTCAAACCGCTTCGGTGCCTATCAAGACAGACAGACCTGATCAGACTGAAAGTCCAAGCACAACACCGCCACGCTATTTTCAAATTGAACTGGGTGGCCTTTTTGAGAGTACATCCAATAGTAGAAATTTTTCTGAACATAACTTTTTATTTCCAACGATTCTTACAAAGTATGGCTTGAGCAGAACGGTTGAGTTTAGATTAATTACAGAGCTAGCAGGAAATGGTCAAATGATTCGTGGAGCAAAAGACCGTTTTTCAACAGGTATCAAACCAGTAATCGTTGGTATGAAGGTTAATTTATTTAAGGAAAACCGTAAAAAGTTTATACCGAAAACATCCTTTATTGGTCATTTAGGGATTTCAAGATTAGCTAGTAATTTCTATGAAACTAGCCGTTCTTTTCCTCAATTTCGATTTTTAATGGAGCACACACTCACTGATAAAACTTCGTTTGGCTATAATTTAGGAATGGAATGGAATGGTCAAACAAACAATCCGAACACAATTTATACGGTAACCTTAGCACGAAATTTAGGCAAAGGATTTGGGGGTTTTGCTGAGTTTTATGGCTTTTTCCGACGCAACGACATACCCAAAGAAGTTCAAGGAGATCACCGGTTTGATGCAGGGCTTACTTATTTGTTGAACAACGATTTTCAATTTGATGTTAGTGGCGGTTTGGGTTTAACCGAGAATGCCCCCGACTATTTTTTGAGCGCGGGTATTAGTTTTCGATTCCGTTAAGCACTATTAATTAGGCAATCTTAAAAATCTAAGTAGACGTTTTGGGCGTATATTTACTCATCCACCCACAAAGGGTGTTTGCTTTTATCATGACTCGTTATCTACTTTTATTTTCTACTTTGCTTCTGAGCTTTGCAATTCAGGCTCAAGATCAAATCAGTACTGAACGATTAACGTTACGAAGCAATGCCCTAAATGTTTCACAAGGTCATTGGCAAATTGAAAGTGGGTTTCAATATAGTGGAACTAGTATTAAAAATTTTGGTCAATACAAGTTTCAATCGCCCACTATTTTACAGCGGTACGGCATTAGTGATAAAGTTGAACTACGATTAGAAACTAGCATAGCTTCGAATTTTGCAATAAATAAAGGAGCCTATACGACTAACTATTATCTAACTGGTTTTGAAGCACCTACTGCCGGTGCCAAAGTAAAACTGCTTAAACAAAAAAAGAAATTCCTTCCTCAAATAGCAGCGCTTGGTGAAGTGCGTTTTTTTCCTCTAGCCTCGGATATATATAGGTCTAAAAAAATAATCCCTAGGCTTCAATTTCTATTTACCCACAAAGTTGAATCCTTTACATTCGGCTATCATATCGGGAGTTATTACAATAATAGATTCCATTATTCATACGATTTGTATCTTCAGAAAAAATGGGGTCAACGACTTATCAGCACAATCAATTGCGTTGGCGCTATAACTAAAGTTAGTGAAATAGGTCCTAGCCGCAATAATAATATTTACTCTAGCATAGGTTATTATATAAGTCCTAGCGTACTAGCAGACTTTGGCGCTGGCCGAGGTGTAGGCAATCGACCTGATTTTTTTTATAAAGCGGGCTTGAGCTTTAATTTAATGAAGTAACTTTTCAATTACAATTCTATAATCAACCCTTTCCCAAACCGATTTTCTTTATCAATTTGCTTACCGATTTCATTCATTTTTAAATCGATCAACTTTAGATTTTTTGGCAATTTTATATTGCGTGGAAGCTCCTTGATATCATTGTTCGTCAAATACAAGCTCTCTAAGAAATTGAGCTTAGAAACTCTTTTAGGAATTACTTTCAGATGATCACCCTCTAAATGAAGGCTTTTGAGTTTTGGCAACTTAGTTAAAATTCCAATCGATTGGTCTACGTCCAAATTCTTTTCATCGTTCAGATAAATTTCTTCTAAATTCGTAAGCTTTTTCAGAAACCTCGGTAGTTTTTCAATTTCATTACCACTCAAATCCAGCACTTTTAGTTTTTTCAAGTACATGATTCCGTGAGGTACTTCTTGGAGATTATCATTTTTCAAACTCAGAAATTCAATATTTTTGAATTGTTTTAGGACAGCATCGGTGAGCTGCACCTCTTGATTACTCAAATCAATGCGCGTAACAATTTCAGGGTTTTTTAATGCATTCTTTAAACTGGTAAATGTTCTTGTATTCATGTTTGGCTCGGGTTCCGACTGCCCGTAGCTACTTCCAACAACTAAAAAAATACTTAAAAAAACCAACACAATTTTACTCTTCATACTATATACTATTTGTTACGAAAACAAAGTTAGCTCACAAAAAAGACAAAAATTAAAAAATATTATTAGTAATATTTATTTATAATATAACGATTTATTATAAACAATGATAAATATAAAATAAGTAGGCTATCTGTATTAAATCCAAGCAAGTCTTGAAACAGTAAAAGATTATTTCAAGCAAAAAAATATCAGCTACTTTTCCACTTTCGGCTGATCAAACCAAGCTAGCAAAATTGGCAATAAGGTAAGATTGGCAGCCATAGCCCACAGTAAGGTAAGCGACGTAAGTAAGCCTAAAAATTTAGTCCCATCAAATTGTGAGAAAAGAAATACGATAAATCCTACCGCCAAAATAAAGGAGGTAAAAATAATACTGATACCTGTTTCTTTAATAGTATGACTTACAGTCTGACTTACATCAAAATTAAAACGAGGTAAATCTTGTCTATACGTAACGATAAAACGAATCGTTACATCGATAGCAATTCCTAAAGCTATACTAAAGACTAAAACCGTAGAAGGTTTTAACGGGATAGCAAACCACCCCATAATACCAGCCGTCATGGCAAGCGGAACCATGTTCACAACCAAGGCAATTAAAACAGTGCGCCATGATTTAAAAAGAAAAATCATACATAGAAAAATCATGCCCAGGGCCAGCAGAATACTATCGCGCAAACTGTTGATGATAAATCGACTCCCTTCTAAGAATACCACACTCGTACCCGTAAAACTCACATCATATTTTTTAGGGTCAAAAATTTCATCTGCTTCGGTACGTACTTTTTTTAGCAACTCCGGTAATTTTTTTGAACCCACATCAGCAATATTGATACTAATACGAGCCAACTTTTTATCTTGATCTACAAAAGATTCGACAAGCCGCCCCATTTCACTTTCATCGCCGCCTGTTTTCATTTTTAAATAAGGAGCGATAAAAGAAACATCATACATATTGGGAATGGCATAGTTTAAACTATCGCCATCATAATAAGCTTGCTTCGCAAATTTCAGCATCTCGATGTAAGATAGTGGCTTGCCAAATTCAGAAATGGAACGCAGGGTTTGGACCAGCTCGTCAATTTTACTCATGGAGCCCAAGCTCGTAATTTTATTTTTTTTCCTAGCATCTACCAAAATTTCTAATGGCATAATACCAGTAAACTCATCTTCAAAGAATTTTAAATCTTTATAAATTTTATTTTCTTTGGGCAAGTCATCCACTATGTGACCGACTTGTTCTAGTTGAAATAATCCGATAACAGAAACGACCGCAACCACAGCATACAAAGAAGCCATTATTTTTTTATGGTTCAAACTCCATCCTTCGACCCGCCCTAAGAGTTTAGCAATGAATTTATTCTCTAAGTATTTTGTATGCCTAGTTTTAGGCTCTTTCAAATAAGAAAATATTGCGGGTAATGCAAAAAGAGAAATTATAAATACCGACAAAATACTAAGACCCGCTACCAATCCAAACTCTTTTAAAATTTTACTGTAGGTGAAATAAAATACTCCAAAACCAATCATAGTAGTCAAATTAGTGAAGAGAGTCACAATGCCCATTCGCTCAACCATGCGACGAATAGCACTCATTTTCTCACCGGTTTCAGCAAATTCCGAATGATATTTATTTAAAAAGTAAATGCAATTAGGCAACCCAATCACAACAATTAGTGGAGGCAACAAAGCTGTGAGCAGCGTAATCTCATAACCGCACATTACTAAAATAGCCACCGACCAAATGACACCTAACACGACCACCAGCATGCTGTAAATCACTGTCATGATAGATTTAAAAAACAACAACAGAACCAGAGAAGTAAATACTAATGAAATAATTAATATCATTTTCATCTCCTTTTTTATGGCCTCGGCCAGTCGAGTTCTGATGTAAGGAAGTCCTGAATAATGAAGTTCTGTACCAGTCTCTTTGGCAAATACGGCACTCATTTTTTCAATATCATTTACAAGCTCAATTCGCTTGGCAGAATTTATGATCGTTGGCTCTAAGTAAATAGCAGTAAGGTAAGAATTAGAAATGGGGTTATACAGTAAGTCTTTGTAGAATGGTAAGTTTAAAAAAGCAGCTGTGGCAGCCGAGTCCACACCACTTTTAAAAATAGGAGCTGTTTTTAAAGAGGCTTTACCATCAATTTCTTGTTTTGTAATGTTCACTGCATCAGCAATGCTCAGCATATTATCTACGCCCTCAATCGCTTTGATTTTATCTGACCAATCTCTAAACTGCTGAAAAAATTTCTCTTCAAAAAAATTCTCTTTTTGAAAACCTACTACAAGCATCGCCCCATCCTGCCCAAACTGATTTTTAAATTTTTGATAGTCTTTATACTTCTGGCTGGAAGTAGGTATGGCATTATTGAACTCATAGCTCATTTTAACTTGTGAGGCCTTATAGCCCATAAAAATAGTTATGAGCAACAAAGCGATTAAAACGAATAATCGATTGCGAATAATAAAGTCAGCTAGTTTTTGCCACATGGGCGGCAAATATAAGGATATACATAAGTATGTAAAATTCTTAGCTGACATACTACACGCCGCATTTTTTCGTTAGTTTTGATACTGTATATGAAATACACTCTCTTATTCTGCCTGCTACTATTAGTAAGTAGTGCGCAATCGCAAAACACACCTATTGGTCAATGGCAAACACATTTTTCTTACAACACTGCTAAAAGTGTAGCTTATGACGGGGATGAATTTGTTTATAGCGCTGATAAAAATTTATTTCGTTATTCTCTAAAAGAAAATTCATTTGAAATCTTTTCTAAAATCAACGGTTTAAGTGATATCGATATTCGTTTAATCCGATACAACCAAGAGGAAGATTACCTCTTAATTATTTATGAAAACGGAAATATTGACCTGTTAATTGACAATAATTTCATCAATCTACCCAACATTAAAAATTTGAATTCTGGTGGAAGTAAAAATATCAATGATGTATATTTTTATAACCAACTAGCCTATTTGTCAACAGATTTTGGCGTAGTAGTACTGAACCCCAGCCGCAGAGAAATTAAAGAAACATACGTACTACAAGATAATGCTACCATTGCCAAAATAAATTCTTTTACTAATTACCGGGGACAATTTTTAGCCTCTTCTGACCAAGGGCTTTTTGCCGTGGACGACAATCTAAGTGTTCTGCAAGATTTTACAAAATGGACGCTATTCCCCAACCTTAAGTATGATAAAATTGCTAGCTCTCCAAACGGCTTCATTCTAGCAGCGATCGATACCGTTCACTTATTCAATCAAGCGGCTGTTACGCAAGCCTGGGATACAATTGCAACGGTAAAAGAACCCGCGCTAAGAATTATTATTGGGGCACAACAAAATTATATAATAGAAAACGGGAGCTCTGCGAGAAAAGTTCACGCCTATGATAATTTAGGTACTCTAAACGAACAATATTTCATCGGTATTAACCCACTCGATCTGGCTGAAATCGGAACTACATTTTATATTGCTGACGGATTCTCTGGATTGACTCACGTAAAAACTTTTAATCAAAAAGACGTAATTCGACCTGAAGGAGTTTCTTCCAATTCTGCATTCAATTTATCAATAGCCAATAATGAACTCTACGTAATCGGTGGCCGACATGATAACTGGCGACCGGGCACACAAAGAGATGGCGTATCGCGCTATGACTATAAAAGTTGGCGCTATTATAGTCAGTATAGCACTTTACCGATAATGGATAGCATCCTTGATATTTTAGATGTAGCCATGGACCCCCGCAATCAAAATTTGTATTTCGCATCATTCGGAGGAGGCTTACTAGAAATTGCCCCAGACCTTTCTACCAAAGTTTATAAACAAAATACCATTCTACAACCTTTCGGTGGAGACAATGTAATAAGAATTGCAGGTTTGCAATTTGACGAAAATAATAACCTTTGGATGTCAAACTATGGAGTGCAAAACTCCTTAGCTGTTAAAAAAGCAGATGGCGGATTTCAATCCTACTCAATGCCATACCCTATTGGAGCGGCGGAAAAGTCAGGATCGCAAATCCTGATTGACGATAATAATCAGAAATGGATGGTAGCGCCTCGAAATGTGGGCTTGCTAGTGTTTAATGACAATGGTACATTAGATAATAAAGTTGATGATCAAGTAACCTTACTCGGACAAGGCACCGGAAATGGAAACCTCCCTAACACAAATGTAAATTGCATTGCCAAAGACAAAGACGGTGCTATTTGGGTTGGCACAAATGATGGTATTGCAATTTTTAATTGTCCAGGTTCCGTTTTTAATGGAGGTTGCGATGCAGAGTTACGAATTGTTCAATATGATGAAAACGCGGGTCTCCTTTTTCAAAATGAAAATATTCGATCCATCGCCGTGGACGGTGCCAATAATAAATGGATTGGAACAACGAACGGTATATGGCAAATAAGTGATGATGCAGAAACGATTCTGAAACGATTTAATGTTGACAACAGTCCGTTACCTGCCGATGAGATAAATAAAATAGTGATTCATCCTATAACAGGCGATGTATTCATTGCCACAACGGGAGGGTTAGTTTCCATTCGATCCGAGGCAACGGAAGGCTTTGCCACTAGTGAAGATATTCTAGTATTTCCGAACCCTGTTCCCAGTAATTACAACGGAACGATTGCCATTCGCGGTCTTACCGAAAATGCTGACGTTCGAATTACCGATGTAAGCGGACAGCTTATCTATCGAGTTAAAGCCCAGGGTGGTCAGGCAGTTTGGAACGGACAAACCTATACAGGACAACGTCCAATGAGCGGAGTATATTATGTTTTTGTAACTGATAAGGACGGTGAGGAAACGGGCTCAACAAAATTTATTTTTCACGAATAGACTATGCAAAAAAATACGGAGGGCTTGGTGCTCCGAACGATAAAGTACGGCGAAACTAGTATTATTAGTACCTTGTTCACCCGTGATTTTGGCATACAAGCTTATCTAATTCGAGGTGCGCGTTCCAATAGAAAAACAGGGATTCAAGCTAACTATTTTCAAATCGGCCAAATTCTAAATATTTCAGTTGATTATAAACCTGGGAAAAACTTACACTATATTAAAGAGGTAAGGCTTAATTCTAAGAATGCCATTCAATCACAGAATATAGTAAAACAAAGTATCATTCAATACTGCAGCGAACTAGTACTGCGGTGCGTTAAAGAAGAAGAAAAAAATGAAAGCCTTTTTTCTTTTCTAGCTTTATTCTTTGATAAAGTGAGTTCACTCACCAAAGAAAATGTTGCCTTAGCTCCTATCCATTTCACCTTACAATTTGCTGCGAAAATCGGCTTTGAAATTTATGATAATCATAGCGAGAGCAAACCTTTTTTCGATGCCTTACATGGCTCGTTTTGCGCTGAAATCAGCGAAAATGCCTATACGTCTGATAAGGAGGTCTCTGATCTAATTCAACGCTGTTTATCTGGCTCTTCGTTGTCAGCCATTCGCCAATCGGTTCGAGAAAAAACATTGCAGGACCTAATTCGTTTTTTAAATATTCAAATTGAGCAAATGGGTGAAATAAAATCAGTAGCCATTCTTCATCAAATATTACATGGAGAATAGGCGAAAAATCTGTTTCGATATTTCCAAGAAATCATTCTTTTGTATAAAGGCAAAAAAATCATTTCAGCGAATCGATAACCAATATTAGTAAGATTTATAAAATAATGGTATATTTTTTAAAGTACATTGGTATAACTTCGTAAAATGGGTTTATCCAAAATAAGAATCGGAGGTGTGCCTGAACATTTTAATATGCCCGTGCATCTAGCCATAGAAAACGGAGAGTTTTCTAAAAGAGGCTTAGATGTAGAATGGACAAATTTTAAAGGAGGAACAGGACAGATGACAAAAGCTTTGCGCGACGGAGAAATAGATGTCTGCATCCTGCTAACTGAAGGAATCATAGCTGATATTATAAAAGGAAATCCAAGTAAAATAATCAGCGAATACGTTATCACACCCTTGACGTGGGGCATTCATTCGAGTGCAAAAAATCCAGTGCAACACCACGAGGACATCTACGATAAGCGATATGCTATAAGCCGGTTTGGCTCCGGTTCGCATCTAATGGCGATAGTAGATGCTAACTTAGAAGGGAAGAAAATTAAAGAGCCCCAGTTCAACGTCATTAAAAATTTAGACGGTGCCTTAGACTCTTTAGGCAAACAAGAAACCGATATTTTCTACTGGGAGAAATATACAACTAAGCCTTGGGTAGACAAAGGAGAACTGAAACGCATAGGAGAGTTCATTACTCCATGGCCCTGTTTTATGATAGCAGCCACTAATAAAATTTTAGAAGAACAACCTGAGAATATCATTCGCTTGCTGCGAGTGATTCATGATAGCTGCGATAGTTTTATGCAAAGCGAAGAGGCAATTCAAATTGTAAGCGAGCGAATGCATCAGAAACTAGAAGATGTAGCTCGCTGGTATCATAGCACAGAGTGGACCATTCACGGATGGGTGAGTGAAAAAATGTTGAAGAGTGTCATCTACTATTTAAAAGCCGCAGACATTGTAGCTGATGATGCCACCACAGAAGATCTAGTTTGGGTTCGTAAAAATTGACCGGATAATTTTTTGATCTGCTGATTGATCATCAAAACCTTGACCCATGAAATTCACTTGTATTACAGAAATATATGCCCCTCGTAAAAGAGTTGTTGATCTTTGGAAAAACCCCGATAACTTACAGCATTGGCAAGACGGATTTCAGCGTTATGAATTCGTTCAGGGTAAAGCGGGACAAGTTGGTTCAAAAATGATGCTGCACTATGTCTCAAAAAAGAACACAATTGATCTTGAAGAAACTGTGTTAGTGAACGACTTACCCGATATTTTTGAAGGAGAGTATCGGCATGTAACTATGACCAACAGAATGAAAAGTACTTTCGTTGCCTTAGATGCGAATACCACCATTTGGAAGGCTGAAATTCATTACACCCAATTCAATGGCTTCGCCATGAAATTATTTGGATTCATTGGCAAGCGAATTTTTAAAAAACAAACGCAGAAGTGGCTAGATAATTTTAAATCGTTTGTAGAAGCGAAACAACACTAATTACCAAAGCAAGCAAGTAATGCTAGCTCATTATTGCCTTTCTCCAACTCGCCCTTAATAAACTCATGTAATTTGTCGTTGCTCAATGCTGTTTGAAATTCTTCATTCTTGTCGAGTGCGTCAATTTGTTCTTGGCTTGGAACCGTTTCCATATTTCCTAGACGACCTAGGTTATTGCCAGTAAGAACATCACTTTTTCTGATCGGTTCAGGCAAGGCATCGACTCCAATACCTTTTGTTTGAAGCGGTTTGGGAATTTCAAACATAGCGTCGGGTGTTGCATGACAATACCAACTACCACCCATACGAGCTACTAAGTCCATTTTTACAGAATCTATTTTTCCATTGTCATCAAGATAGTCTTCATTGATGTGTAGTTTAATCACTTCGCAAATTACTAGATTTCCCGCACCGCCACCGTTTCCGGTTTCTATAATTTGCATCACCTTGCACTCCATTTGAACCGGCGCTTCTTTTACTCTAGGCGCTTTTACCAACTCACTTTTTAATTCAGTAAAGCCTGCTTTTTCAAATTCATTTACGCCTTTATCATAGCCTGTACTTGCCAAAGACATTTGCTCTACCATAGGATAGTTTACAATATTAATTACACATTCTTCAGTCTCTTTTACATTTTCAAAAGTGTGTTTGTTGGTGTTGGTTCTCCCATTGCGTGCAGGAGAAAAAATAACAATAGGCGGATTTGCACCAAACACATTGAAAAAACTAAATGGACTTAAGTTTACAGTACCCTTTTTATCAACAGTACTAGCAAATGCAATCGGACGAGGTGCAATAGCACTTAATAAGTGACCATGCAGTTCTGGAATGGGAAGGTCTTTTGGGTTTATGGATTTGAATTTCATATTATTATTTTGCTGGTAATATTTCTGCTGTCACCTCTCCAAAACCAACACGCACTCCATCTTTCTCTGCGTGGCCTTTAATAGTTACCGTATCCCCATCTTTAAAAAATACTCTAGTACTACCGTCTTGTAGGGTTAAGGGTTTTGTTCCAGCCCAGGCAATTTCTAACATAGAGCCGTAAGAGTTTTCGTCCTTACCGCTAATGGTACCACTCGCCATCATATCGCCAACATTTACATTACAACCATTCACTGTATGATGGGCCAATTGTTGTTTTTGGTTCCAATACATATACTTATAGTTCGACGTACAGATTGTCTCTGCTTCACTCCCGCCCTGCGGGATAATTTCTACGCTTAAGTTTACGTCATAATTTCCTTCGCCTTCATACTCTAAATATGGCAAAACTTTTGGATCTTGTTCTGGACCAGCAACTGCAAATGGTTTCAAGGCTTCCATCGTTACCACCCATGGGCTAGCCGAAGACGCAAAACTTTTTCCAAGGAAGGGCCCTAAGGGTACGTACTCCCATTTTTGAATATCGCGAGCACTCCAATCATTAAAGAGCACCATTCCAAAAATATGTTCTTCAGCATTTGCTGTTGTAATTGTATCTCCTAATTGAGTTTCTTTTCCAATGATGAATGCCATTTCTAATTCCATATCCAACCTTCCACTGGCTTGGTAAACTGGTTCCGTTGCATCTTTGGGCATTACCTGTCCTTTTGGTCTGCGAATAGGTGTACCACTAGGAATAATAGAAGAAGCTCTTCCATGATAACCTACCGGTATATGTTTCCAGTTAGGCAGTAAGGCATTTTCTGGATCACGAAACATTTTACCTACATTAGTAGCATGCTCTATACTTGAGTAAAAATCCGTATAATCTCCAACTCTCACCGGCAAATGCATTACGGCATCCTTACTTGAAAGCATAGCCTCTTTTACATCTTGATCTTCATCATGGCCACTTAACCAATCTTGCAATTTTAAACGAACACCATTGGTTACATCTTTCCCTAGAGCGATAAAGTCATTTAGATAATCATTTTCAACAACCTCTTTATCCAACTTTAGTTTTTTAGCTAACATGGATATGTCAATTACTTGATCGCCGATAGCTACGCCAATCCGCTTATCTCTTGCTACCGTAGAAAAAATACCAAACGGTAGATTATAAATTGAAAAATCTGAATTTTCAGGAATGTCTACCCAACTTTGTAACTTGTTCATACTTGCTTTTTTTATTATAGAAAACGCAAAGATAAAAAGATGTTAGGGCAATTGACAAACTATCGCTATGAAACCCAAGGCTTGCCAAAACGGCCTCTTTAAAAAACTAATACAGAAAACTAGGTAAGAAACCTTACTTTAGCCGCTTCGATAAGTATGAGTGCAAACAATAAAGAGGGCGACCTAGCCAAAGGTTGGAAAGGATTTGCACAAAACTGGCGAAGTGATTTGATCGCGGCCATTAGTGTTTCCATGGTGGCCTTACCCTTAGGTTTGGCAGTTGCTGCTGCATCGGGCGTACCCCCCATTTCAGGCGTACTGGCGGCAATTATCGGAGGTTTGGTTACCACTTTTATTCGTAGTGCGCCTATTGCTATCAATGGTCCTACGGCGAGTTTGATTGGCGCCATTTTAATTGCCATGAACGAGTTTAAGAAAGGAGGCGATGAGTATGCCTTCCACTATGTCATGGCCGCAGTGGTAATTGCAGGTGGTATCCAAGTACTTCTTGGTTTTTTTAAACTAGGTCGTTTTGCCGATTTATTTCCCGCGGCAGTTATCAATGGCATATTAGCGGCTATTGGGATTATAATTATTGCTAGCCAAATCCATGTCGCTATCGATACCCAGTCATTATTGCCCGACAGCATGGGACCTATAGATAAATTCACTTCCTTTTTTAGGCTCCTAGGAGAAGCTAATATACCTATTGCACTGATTACTGTTATTGGATTGGTCCTATTGGTATTTCATTCTAAAATTAGTTACAAACTTTTTCATTTGCTCCCGGCTCCCATATGGGTACTTATAGTTTCTGTTCCCTTGTATATGCTTTTCCAAAATTCGCTTGCTGATTTTTTTGGAGGGGTTCAGAATTTTAAACCTACTCATCTTATAAGTGTTCCTAACGATTTAATGGGAGAAATATTACTCAATTTTCCTTACCCTAAGTTTGATAAAATTGGTACATCTCTATTTTGGCAGACTGTTATTTCAATAAGCTTAATCGCATCAATAGAAACCTTAGCCGCGGCTAAAGCCATAGACAAATTAGATCCTTTTCACCGAAAAACAGATTTAAACAAAGATCTAATGGGTATCGGATTTAGTACAATGGTTTCTGGTCTAGTAGGTGGCTTGCCCATTATAAGTGTAATCGTCCGCACAACGGTAAATATTCATAATAACGGCAGAACAAAATGGTCTAACTTTTTTCACGGCGTCTTATTAGTTGTATTTATTTTGGCTTTAGCTCCTGTACTACGGCTAGTACCTCTTGCTGCATTAGCCGCTATATTGATTTTTATGGGCTTTAAACTAGCATCACCCAGGATTTTTAAAGAGTCTTACGAACAAGGTTTGGAACAATTATTATTCTTGATTGGAACCTTGTTGATTACTTTATTTAGTAATTTAATCTTGGGAATTATCGGAGGAATTTTCATTAAATTACTCACCCAAATCCTCCTAGCACACGTGCCCATTCATACATTTTTTAGTATGCTATTTAAAAGCGGAACCAAACTGCTACAGAAATCAAATAATTCTTATGAGCTGCGAATGAAGGGCATTGCCAATTTTATGACCATTCTAAATTTGAAATCGATTACAAAACAAATCCCAGCCGGTAATGATGTAAAAATTAATGCTAGCAACACGCGCATCCTAGACTTGAGCGTGCAAGAATATCTATACAACTTTATCAAAGAACATGCTCGAACGGGTGGCAAGGTTCGCATTACAGGCTTAGATCAGCACATTACATCCTCTAAGCATAAGCTAGCAATGAAAACAAAACTAGGACTTCCTCCCACAAAACTTACACCGCGCCAGCAGCGTATTAAAAAATTAGCTGTATCTAATAATTGGGTGTACCGTCAGGATGTAGAATGGGATACTTCGAGCTTACAGGAGTTTGCATTTTTCGCTACGAGACCGATCGAATATAAAGAAAACGTCATTTCAGGCACCTTCCCGGACTGCCATAACGAACGCTGGGAGCTGAGTGATATTACATTTGATGAAGGTGCGTTAAGCGCCAAAGAAGTGTTTCATACTACCGTGGAGGTCATACACCTCGACAAAACAATTCCGACTTTTGTACTAGAACAGGAAGGATTTTTTGATAAATTTTTCGAACGCGTTATGGTATTCAGAGGTCAGAAAGATATTAAGTTCCCCAATCATCCCGAATTTACTAAACGCTTCTTAGTACGTGGAGAAAACGCCACAGCCTTACGAGATTTTTTCAGCACTGGCATGATTCAATACTTAAAAAGCAAGGATGTCTATCACATAGAAAGTAATGGGAACAGCTTACTTATTTTTCGTTCACTACGTGTGGCTCGCACTGAAGACATTGAACAAATGATTTCCTTCTCAAAGAATTTTGTGAAGTTGATTGGGTAAGCATTGAAGCTAATTAGTTTTTCTTCGTAGATTGCAATTTTAATATAATTTCCTTTTGAAACTCAATCACATTTATAAAACGTCCTGCGAAAAAGGACTTAAAAAACTGCCTAATGAGTCTGTAGATTTAATATTTACAGATCCTCCGTATTATCAATATCGTGCGCAAAATGTAAAAGGGCTCAAAAATCATAAAGATGTAGTAACAGAATTTGAGTTTGACGGATTTAATTCTGAGGAAGAGTATTTACAATTTTTAGAAAATGTGCTTACTGAATGCTATCGTGTTTGCAAAGAGGGAGGCAGTGGCTATTTATGGTGTGGCGATGATTTTGTTTCTTACATTAATCGCATTGTAGAGAAAGTAGGTTTCAAATTCCGCAAGGTGATTCACTGGCATAAAACCAACCCCTTTCCTGCGATTCACACTCGTAAGATGTATGCCAACAGTATGGAAATGATGGTACACTTTAGCAAAGGCACGCCCAAGACATGGAATCATAAGCCTGTGAATGAAATGCATAATTTTATTCAAACGCCTATCTGTATGGGCAAAGAACGCAAGAAACATAAAACGCAGAAGCCTTTGAAAGTATGTATCCCATACATTGAAATCAGCAGCAATGAAGGTGAAATTGTACTAGACCCTTTTATGGGTAGTGGTACTACAGCGATTGCCTGCCTCAAAACCAAGCGAAACTATATTGGTTATGAAATTAATCCTGACTACCATATGATAATTAAAGAGCGGATTTATGAACTTGATAACCCACCTTCTCCAAAGAAGAGGAAGGCTAAAGTGTAAACTCCTGATATCGAATCTTAACATCATTTAGCAACTGAAAAGGAACTGAAATGCTTATCGTATTCCATGTGTCTTTTCCTGTTTTATTAAACGCCTGGGTTAGAATACAATTATAAATTCTATCGTTCAAACGTAATCCTACTGGTAAGCTATTGGCTTCTTGTGATAATAACCGCTCTATTGCACCTTGTTCTATCAAAGGAAAAAGTTGCTGCCTGCAAAAAACACTAAGTGCCTTTTTATCTATCCAAAATATTCGCTTCGGAAAAAAATAAGCCAATCGCTCAGCATTACTTTTGTGTATCCAACCTTTGGTTTCAGGATATTTACTATAAATTTCCAGTAGCAAATCATTATAATCGTGTGCTCTAAATTTTTCAGATACTGAATATTTCCTCTCATCTTGAAACGTTAAGGACAAATCAATATCTTGTCGTTGTAATACCATGTCATCAGCCGTACTTCGATTATACCGCTCAATAAATTTTACATTAAATGGCGCTCGCTTATAGAATGCATCAGCCTCAAGACCTGACTCGCCTTCTTTTTGTAAACTTTTACCAAAGTGATGTTCTTCGTTCATGTAAGACTACAGCTCAACTTGATTAGCCAATAGATTTTCAAATTCATCAGGTTTGCGAATCAACTGCCCTTTACCATTAGATACTAAAACCTCTGCAGGTAACAATCGCGAATTAAAACGACTAGCCATTTCAAAAGCATACGCACCGGCATTTCTAAATACTAAGTAATCACCTTCATCAATTTCAGCTATGACTCTATCCCAAGCGAAGGTGTCGGTTTCACAAAGATTACCCACTACAGTATAGATTCTCTTTGTACCATTCGGGTGAGATATGTTTTCAATCTTATGATAAGCATCATAAAACATAGGACGAATTAAATGATTAAAACCAGAGTTGACTCCCGCAAAAACCGTGGCTGGCGTTTGTTTTATCACATTAGTTTGTACAATAAAATGACCACATTCACTCACAAGAAATTTCCCCGGCTCAAACCAAATTTCAATTTCCTTATTATTCTCTTCTTGCCATTCATCCAATCTTTTTTTGAGTGAAACCGCAAGCTCTTTTACGTCGGTCTCTAATTCATCATCTCGATACGGTACTTTAAAACCACTACCTAAATCTAAATATTCAATATCAGGAAAATGTTCAACAGCTTGTAACATAACTTCCAACCCTTGCATAAATACACTCACATCTTTAATCTCACTACCCGTGTGCATATGCAAGCCTTCTACTTTAATGTTAGTAGTTTTTACAACTCGCTCAATGTGGCGCATTTGGTGAATCGAAATTCCAAATTTAGAGTCGATATGACCCGTAGAAATTTTGTAATTCCCTCCTGCCATAATATGTGGATTCAACCGAATCATCACCGGATAACTATCGCCAAACTCATTACCGAATTGTTCAAGAATAGAAATATTATCAATATTGATATGGACTCCAAGCTCCTTGGCCTCAGCTATTTCGGCAAAGGCAACACAGTTGGGTGTAAACAAAATATTCTTCGGTTCGAAACCTGCTTTCAGACCAAGTCTTACTTCATTGATACTTACTGTATCTAAACCAACACCACTCTGTGCTATAGTTTTAAGAATATTAATATTTGATAAGGCCTTACATGCGTAAAAAAATCTTGCCTTCATATCCCTAAAAGCATTTTGGAGTTTAGCCGCTTTCTCTTCTATTTTTTCTTTTTCATATACATAAAGTGGTGTGCCAAATTCATTGGCTAATTCGCATAAGGTATTATCCTGTATCATGCGTCAAAGATATGAATTGCAAAGAATCACAATCTAGTTTTTAGCTCTATCTTTAATCCGTAATGAAAAACTTATTACTTGTGTTTTTAGGAGGGGGATTGGGTAGCCTGTTCCGCTATTTCCTTTCTTTGATATTCGTTGCTAAAAAAACCGGTTTCCCTATGGCAACTTTCATTGCTAATATCTTGGGAAGTTTACTTATAGGAATTCTGCTAGCCTTGTTTATCAAAAACCAAGAGTGGACTCAAGATTATAAATTATTAGGTGCCGTAGGGTTTTGCGGTGGATTTACTACCATGTCCTCCTTTAGCGCAGAGAACATCCAATATCTACGTGATGGCAATTTTGGTCTTTTTGCTATTTATTTAGCGCTTACCATACTGCTATGCTTGCTGAGCACCTACTTAGGTTTTCAAATCATAAAATCATAGATGAAAAAAACCATCCCAAGATTGAGATGGTTTTTTCTTGTGTAATTAAACACAACCCTATTTATGAAAAAACTATACTCTTAATAGACGACGCGTTCTTCTTTTTATTACAATACGCCTTTCGATTTATACTTTCTTTAAGAAAAAAAACCGGCCACGCTATTCGTGGCCGGTTCTTACGTGCAATTAAGCACATTCCCTATTTATGAAAAAACTATACATTCTTATAGACGACAATTGATACTTTATATTACATAGCAATTCCTTGTTTTATATTTTCCTTAACAGACAAGCGCTCGAGCACTTATCAATCAGGTTTTCACGTTAAATTAAAAAAAAAGCTAGGGCATTGCCTCAGATTTAAAATACATTTGTAGTAATGAAAAATTGTTTCGTATTACTTGTATCGGTACTCTGTTTGGCTTCTTGCCAAAACCAAGATGGCTTTACTATCAATGGGAAAGTCAACAATGCAAAAACGGGTAATATTTTTTTGGTAAACCTAATCACAGAAAACCAAGACACCCTAGATATTGTTGACGGAACATTTAGTATAACCGGCGAAGCAAAAGAACCTACTCCTTTTTTAATGTACTCGCCCGAAGTATTACCAGCTCAGGTTATTTTTTATGCGCAAAAAGGAAACACGGATATTGAGTTTACTGTGAACGAACCGACTACAATGAAAATTAATAGTGGTAAAACACAAGAAGAATACAAAAAATTCTCTGACATTACCAAGCCTCTTTTAGCCAAGTTTGACTCCATTCAAAACTTAGCCATGAGCGGAAAAATTGAACAAGAACAGGTGCAGAAGGTAGCCATGGATATTCAAAAAGAGTACGAGACAGCCAATTTAGATTTCGTTGAAAAAAACCCAGGCAGTTATGTTTCGTCCTTACTAGCGTATGAATATTTTAGACAGAAAACACAACTAACTAATGAGGAGAAGAAGCAATTCATAGCCAAGTTAGAAACACATGTGCAGGAAAGTCATTTTGGTCAAAAAATGTTAGAACTAATTAATGTTGACGAAGTGACTGCTATTGGTAAAGCTGCTCCTGATTTCACATTACCTAGCATAAGCGGTAAAAAATTAAGCTTACAATCTTATAAAGGAAAATATGTACTGATTGACTTTTGGGCCAGCTGGTGTCAGCCGTGTAGGGTTGAAAATCCAAATATAGTAGCCGCCTACAAAAAATTTAAAAACAACAATTTTACCATATTAGGCGTTTCGCTTGACGAAAATAAAAAACAATGGCAAGCGGCTATTCAAAAAGACAATCTGGCTTGGACACACGTTTCTGACCTCAGTGGTTGGAATAGTAGTGTGGTGAGCTTATACAATATAAAATCTATCCCATCTAATGTATTGGTTGACCCTAAAGGAAATATCATTGCTAAAGATTTGCGTGGTGTAGAATTAGAAAATAAACTGAGCAATTTGCTCAAATAATATTATGAAAAAAATAATTACTCTCGTTTTATTGCTAAGCAGTGCAACCACTTGGGCACAAACCATCACAATTAACATTGATAAAAGCTTAGCGAGCCAACAAAAACTTTCAGGTTATGATTTGGATACCTATCTCATTCAGAATTTGATAACCTATAAAATTGATACGCTTATAGTAAAAAAAGGCAAAATCACGATTCCGAATACCACCAAAATAATTACTCCGTTTGCCTTGGCGCGTGTACAGCCAAGACAAGCCCTCATATTTTACGTGGAGCCCAATAAAAACTTTTCTCTTGATGTGATAGAGCCCAATCTAGCGATTAAATCTTCAAAAGGAAGTCAGCCACAAACGGACTATATCTCATTTTTAAGAAAGCAAGAAAACTTTCAAAAACAAAGCCAACTGATTCAAAAAAATATAGCAACTGCTAAGAATAAAGACAGTCTGCGCGAAAGAATAACTTACTACCAAATGCAAATGAATGCTCAGTACATCGAGTTTATCAATGAGCAAAAAGATAATAACTTGGGAGCCTATATGATTTATGACATTGCGAATAAAAATCAACGAATGGGTGCCAAGGATTTAAAGGGACTTTACGACAAGCTAAGCAAAAAAGGTAAAGCGACTCACTTTGGAAAGCAAGTCGGCAATCGAATGAATCGTTTGACAGCAATGGATGTGGGCAGCATGGCGCCTACTTTTACATTAAAAGATGCTCAAGGAAAGAGTCACAGCTTAGAAAGCTTGAGAGGAAAGTATGTTTTACTTGATTTTTGGGCTAGCTGGTGCGGCCCTTGTGTAAAAGAAATTCCACACTTGAAAAAAGCATACGAGACCTATCACAAAAAAGGATTTGAGATTTTAAGCGTTTCGATTGATCGTAAGAAAAATCAATGGTTAAAAGCAGTTGATCGTTACAAAATGCCTTGGATTAGTGTAATTGATAATGCAAAGAATGAAGAAAAAATTACACAAACTTTATACTATGTGCCTAGTATTCCTCGTACCGTTTTGTTGGATACTAAGGGCAAAGTAATTGGAAAAGATTTTAGAGGTGCAGCCTTAGAACAGCAACTCTCTAAAATATTTGATAACTAAATTTTACTTAAACGTAATCAACATTTTTTTCGGAACCCCTTTACGCAAAACCTTTATCATCATGCGATCTCCTTTTTTCCGCTTGGCTAACTGACCTACGAAATCATTTACATCTCGGATGTCATACTCCTCCATTCGAACAATCACATCCCCTACCGCAACATTCGAGTTAAAAGCTGGACTATTTTTCTTTACATAACCTACTAACAGACCTTCACCAGAAAATTCGTAATCAGGTGTCACTCCCATACTGACTTCGAAGTTTAGTTTTTTAAGATCAGGCAAGGGTTTTGTTTTTGTAAACGTTAGCATAGGAAGCTTGTCTAGCTCAACTATAAAATTGCCTATTTGATTAATTATTGATATAGCACCTTTTTTATTCTGTCGGGTATCACCTGCCTTTCGCTTCGTAAAAATATTGATAACAGGAATCTGCTTATTATAAAATGCCCTATGATTGGCAGCGCCAATTTCTCCTGAAGCTATTGACCTTAATAAGAAATTTTTACTGAACGGAAAGAGTACGGACTCCCAACTAGGAGACGTACCTACACCACTGATAAAAAGTTCGTTTTTTTTATCTAATGCTCCAATATCATCAATATGAATAACAGCAGAAGTGTTTTGAGCAGTCAACCGAATTTTTTTCATGAGGGCTTCAGCACCCACCCAGTCATCAGTAGTCCCCGAAATACCAACCAAAATATAATTATAATTTTTGAGGCGAACTGTACGAATCTTTTGTGCCACTTGAAGCAAGGCTGCCATTCCACTCGGATTCTTTCCTACTCCACGGAGCTCATCTATTCGTGTAGCGATGACAATATTATTCGGCGTTTGATTCTGCCAAAAACCCACCACATTGTGTCCCTCTGAATGCTGATTTGTTTTAGAAAAACTATAGTCAACATTAATCCAATCTTTACCCTTGCCTTGCTTAACAATGTATTTTTTATAGGCTGCATGATTTAAAATAAAAACAGGCTTCTCTAGAATATCTTTCTTCTCATAAAATTTGTTCGTGAAATCACTAGTAGTATTATCATCGTTCAAAAACATTACTGATTCGGCTCCTTGCTTAAAAGCCTCTTGAGCTTTTCTATACAATTTTTCAAGTCCGTTTCCGTGCTTATTATTTAACTCGACTCCCACCTCACTAAATTTTATAAACCATAAGTTTTCAGGTTCATTGAATTCGGGTAGAGCCTGAGCACATAAAACACCAACACCACTAAAAGGAGGTATAATAATCTCTTTACCCACCTCCAAATTGGAATTAAAAATTTTAATATAGGAATCCTCGCTGAGGTTGTTTTTTTTATCAATAGAAAAACGATGAACGTAACTACCCAAATAAGGCTTGTACATCATGCCACTCAGCTCTTGACTCAAATAATTACTTATAGTAATCTCTGCTTCGCTTCCGCCAAAAATCGGGGTTCGGCTTAAGTTGCGTATTTGCTGCCAACGTGCGTCGAAAAGGCTCGGTTCTGTTTTAGTTCCAAAAATATTCTTAACCTTGTCTATCGTAGTTTGTCCATTTACAGGAGAAAACCCTCCTAACACAAATCCTACACATAGTATTAATCTAAGCACTTTCATTTCTTAGGGCGCAAATGTAGTAATTACTCCCTTTTAAAAGTCCCATCCGCTTGTTAGAAATGACATAAAGCCTCCTATAAAAAATACGACTACTTAGGACGAACTACTCCCTACTAACCACTAAATTTGCGCCATGAAACAAACTCCTTTTAACGACATACACGAAAACCTTGGTGCAAAAATGGCCGAGTTTGCTGGTTATAATATGCCAATCTCTTATACAGGAATTAAAGATGAACATGATGCAGTACGGAAGAGCGTAGGAATGTTTGACGTAAGCCACATGGGAGAGTTTATACTAAAAGGTGAAAATGCACTCGATTTGATACAACGTATCACTTCAAATGATGCTGCCAAACTTACCAATGGTAAAGCGCAGTACTCTTGTTTCCCGAACGGTAAAGGGGGTATAGTCGATGACTTATTAGTTTATTGCGTGGAAGAAAATAATGTTTATATGCTTGTGGTCAATGCGAGTAATATAGAAAAAGATTGGGAGTGGGTAAGCAAGCACAATACGCAAGAGGTTGAAATGCACAACACCTCGGACAAAACAGCCTTATTGGCTGTGCAAGGACCAAAAGCTGTGGAAGTAATTCAAAAATTAACTGACATGGATATAGTTGGTTTAAATTATTACACATTTACTAAAGGTACATTCTGCGGAATTGACAATGTTTTAATATCAGCCACAGGCTATACAGGAAGCGGTGGTGGAGAAATCTATTTCGATAATAGCAATCCTGAAGATTGCACAAAAATTTGGGAGGCTATCATGGAAGCAGGCGCAGAATTTGATATAAAACCTGCTGGCCTGGCCGCGAGGGATACACTCCGATTGGAAATGGGATTTGCACTATACGGCAATGATATTGACGACACTACCAATCCAATCGAAGCAGGCCTGGGTTGGATAACCAAGTTCACTAAAGACTTTACAGACAAAGAATTGCTTGAAAAAGTAAAAGCAGAAAAACCGAGCCGACGATTAGTTGGCTTTGAAATGATAGATCGAGGGATTCCCCGTCAGCATTATAAAATTAATGATGCGGACGGAAACGAAATAGGCGAAGTGACTAGCGGAACGCAAAGCCCTAGCTTAGGAAAAGCAATTGGCATGGGGTATGTAAAAAAAGGAAATGGTGCAACAGGTAATGAAATTTTTATAGCAGTAAGAGATAAAAATTTAAAAGCCAAAGTGGTTAAAGTTCCTTTTTATAAAGAAGATTAACGGAAATAGAAGAATTGAAAATAGCTCGCAGCTAGCAGGCCATTTTTTTGCTTTTACACCCTCCGAATATCAGCTCCTAGTGCATTCAATCGCTCATCAATTTTTTCGTAACCGCGATCGATTTGATTGATGTTTTGAATTTTACTTTTACCGTCTGCACTCATAGCTGCAATCAAGAGCGCTAAGCCCGCACGTATATCGGGGCTCACCATTGTATTTCTGCGCAAAGGAGTTTCCTTATTTAATCCAACTACTACCGCACGGTGCGGATCACATAGAACGATTTGTGCCCCCATGTCAATCAGACGATCAATAAAGAACAAGCGACTCTCAAACATTTTTTGATGAAAGAGTACCGTTCCCTTTGCCTGCGTGGCAACCACAAGAGCAATACTAAGTAAGTCAGGTGTAAACCCTGGCCAAGGATGGTCATAAATTGTAAGAATGGAGCCATCCATAAATTTAGTAATCTTATATTTTTCCTGATAAGGAATAAATATATCGCTCCCCTGTATTTCTAATTGTATACCTAATTTTTTAAACGTATCAGGAATTACACCTAAATGTTTTACATCGGCATTTTTAATAGTCAATTCACTACCAGTCATTGCTGCTAGGCCAATAAAAGACCCTACTTCAATCATATCGGCTAATACTCTATGCTCAGTTGAGCGAAGAGATTTTACATCCACTCCTTCTACTGTCAATAGATTAGAACCCAAGCCTGAAATGTTTGCGCCCATTCGGTTCAGCATTCGGCACAATTGCTGAACGTAGGGCTCACAAGCTGCATTGTAAATTCTTGTTTTCCCTTCTGCGCAAATAGCCGCCATTAAAATATTGGCCGTTCCGGTTACTGACGGTTCTTCCATTAAAATATAATTACCCATTAGCTTCTCAGCTTTTAAGGTGAAAATATGATTGTCTAAATCATAAGCGCCTTTCACTCCTAGTTTTTCAAAACCATTTATATGAGTGTCTAATCTTCGCCGACCAATTTTATCACCACCTGGCTGCGGAATAAAAGCCTTATTAAACCTTGCCAATAAGGGACCAGCCAGCATGACCGCACCCCGAAGTTTGCCCGATTTATACTTAAATTCTTCGCTCACTAGATAATCTAAATGAATCGTATCGGCCTGAAACGAGTATGAATTCTTATCGAGTTGAATCACTTCAACGCCCATATCTCGTAGCAAATCAATGAGCATTCGCACATCAAGAATATCTGGAATGTTGTGAATGACTATTTTTTCTGGGGTTAATACTACTGCAGCTATGACTTGCAGCGCCTCGTTTTTTGCTCCTTGTGGTGTAATTTCTCCATGAAGTCTTTTTCCTCCAACTATTTCAAAAGTATCTGAAACCATAACTATCTACGGTAATTTTTTCTATTTCTGTTATTGTGGTTGTTAGATCGGCGGTGCTTATTGTTGTTGCTTTTCTTCTTTTTAAAATTGACTTTATTGTTATTTTCAGAAAAACTTTTATGATTAATAATTGGTCCGTTCCCACCATCAACAAACTCGGAAAACCGTCCTGGCTCATAAATTAAAGCTCCTTTACTCATTTGTTTCAGCTCCTCTTTAATATTATCATCATGCATTTTTTCACCATGCCAATTATTATAAGCAATCCGCATAAATAAAGCTAATGTATGAACATATCCATTCTTTTTTTCTTCGTCTGTTTCGGCAATGGCTTTGGCTAACAACAGTTCAAATTTTTTGCCTAGGTGCTTAAAGTCCAACTTTTCTTTAGGATAAGGAAGGGGTTCTGGCTTTGCTTCTTTTTCCTCCGCCGTGGGCATTTCATAAGGGCTTTTTACTTCGAGCTTGTAGTCGCTCATCATTATCATGTGATCCCACAATTTATGCATAGGATCTTCCATGCTTTTTGTATGCGGATTTAAAATTGCCATAATATCTACTACAGCCTCGGCGGCTAATTGTCTTTTTTCCTGATCTTCAATAGTCAGTAAATGATTAATCATTTTTTGCACGCCGCGCCCATATTCACGGATGGACATTTTCTCTCGGCTCGTATTGTATTGCATAAATAGTTTTGAAGATGAAGGATTTAAAAACCTTCAGATTTAGGCGTAAAGGTATTCAATCTTTCCTGAAGTGCAATGGCTGCGGCGTCATTTGGATGATTATATAAATAATTGCTCAATCGCTGCTTCGCTAGGGTTATCATTCCAACTGACATATAATACTCTGCGGCCTCAAGCCCTACATCATAGGTTTCGAATTCAGGCTGTTCATACAGCGGATAAAAAAAAGTACTAATTCCCCTAGCCATTCCTCTACTAGGCACATCCTGTAAACTTCTAAAATGATCCCCTTGGGCTAGAGAATCTGTTTTTTGATAAATAGCACAAACAGGATCGGCATAGATGCAACCAAAAACAGTATCCGTATATAGATAATGGTGTAACTGTGGCGAAAACTTCCTGAATAAAACTACGTACTCAAATTGTTCTTTTTTATCAAGCTCAATAAACTTTTCCGGAACTTGTGCATTCTCAAAATACGCACGGAAGAACTCTTCACTGAAAACATCCAAATCTCTAAGATCAATATAGGTTTTGAAATTAGGCTGCAATTTCCACAATAGATAAGACGAAATAATATAGGAAGAAAAACATTTTTTATTTGTCAGGCCATGCTGTTGAATAAAGTTAGCAGCCCCAATCGGATGAAACCCAGACTGAACAAACAAGCCGTATTGATTGTTAGATTTTGTGAAACGATAGTAAGAATCAGAAACAATAGTCACGTAAAACAGAAGACCTACCAATACTACAGCCATAGGATTCATTTTATTGAAAAACTTTATATCGCTTACAATTATGGCCAACATAGGAGCGAATAATAAAAAAAAGAAAATGATATTTCTAGCAGCCATTAACCCAAGCACGACAAAAGCCACCAAAAGCAAGCCGCCAAGACACTGCCATTTGAAAGAATTGAATACAGTATGAAGCTTCTCTCTTTTTTTCCAAATTAAAAATAGAATGAGCCCTATGAAAACAATAAAAATATAAGATTCCTTTTGCCAATAATTAGGGTCTACAATATTGGCTAGCTCTGTAGTAAATTTATTTTGCTGTACTTGCGAAAAGATATTCAATGGGCGCAGTAGCATAACTATTCCCCTGGGGTTTACCAAAATTGCCAAGATGGACAACCCTAAAACCGAAGTTAGAACCATCGGTTTCTTGGTTTTATGTTTTAGTGTGTCTGCCCAAGCTGCTGCAAAAAATATTCCGATAACTATTATACCCAGTCCATAGGCCTCATGCATATTCGTCCAAAAAATTTGAAGCGGTATGAGTGCCCAAATCCACTTACTTTTAGGACTCAGAAAATGATGATAAAGGATATAGAGGTAAACTACAAAAAGAAAGTGGGTGGTCATTTCAGGTCGACCTATTAAGCGGTATTCTACCAATGCCAACGTAATGAAGAGTACAAGCGTATTAGACAAAAGATTAGTAAGGTTAAAAAGTCTAAATATTCTTTTTAGAAAAAAAACAATTCCTAGACTTACAAAAATTTGTAAAATAAAAATACTCTCAGGTCCGAAATACTTCGTAATCCAAGCGGCCATCACCTCAAAACCCCACTTAATATTGATCCACTCCGTGCCGGCCACAGAATTACTAAACATATCGGTTTTGGGCACTTGGCCATTTTCTAAAATCCATTCTCCTGTACGAATCTGCCACCAAATATCTGGTTCTCGCGTAGCCTTTATTGAGAAAGCAATAGCAATTAAGTAGGGAAAAAGTTGTACGAGTTTTTCTGTGAGTTTTTTCACAGAGCTAAAATAATAATTACGTATTACGAATGGCGTAATTACGAGAGAGAATTCTTGCTTCTATAGTGAATCAACTTACATGCGCTTCGTCCCCGAATACACTTTTTCTAAACTTCAAGGAAGGAGAAGGGACAAACTCTCCTAAACCTAGCGTTTCCCATTTAGAATCAATCGTTTCAATTGTGTCAGGGTTGCTTACAATTATATTGGGCCAGTCACGTTGGAAGTTATCATGCTCTTTTGTTTTACGCGTACCGTCAATTATTATCATGGCTCGCTGCTTACCATTGTCTAAAATTTCTTCCTCTACAAAACTGTCTCGCTTCGGATCAAAATTATTACACACTTGCCACAGTGTTGAGGAAATATCTTGCACATCTACATAATCGTCCACTACTAAAATCATTTTAATACCGCGTAAAGCAGATGATTCAAACAAACTGTCTGTCATTTTTTTTACCTGCTTGGATCTATTCTTTTTTATTGAAAGTAAAAGACACGGTATGTCCATGCCGATTAAATCTGTGTTGACGTCTAACAAATCGCCTGTTCCTATATCAAAAGACTTCTTGATTTCATCTGCATTTACATTATAATTTTCCTCTTCATACTGAATTTCTTCATTATGCTTTTCAGTACCATCAATACACATTTTACCGCCAAAGCCCATCTTACTGCAAGAGTGATCGAGTACATCCATTGGTCCACTACTAAAGTAAATATCCTGCGCAGGATTTATATTTTTAAACACATACTGAGCTAATGCCTTATAATCTGTTAAGTCTTGATTATCGACCACAGCTAATATTTTATTGAACATCATTTGCCCAGCCCCCCACATGGCATTCATCACTTTTTGCGCTTGTCCGCCAAAAGATTTTTCGATACTAGCCAAAACCAAATTATGAAACACACCCTCTACCGGCATATTCATATCCTGTATTTCAGGAACCATTGTCATTTTTATTGGTGCCAAGAATATTCGTTCTGTAGCTTTGCCAATCCAAGCGTCTTCTTGCGGAGGAATTCCTACAATAGTACTCGGATAAATAGCATTTTTTTTATGCGTAATAGCCGTTACATGAAAAATAGGATATAAATCTTTTAAAGAATAAAACCCAGTGTGATCCCCAAACGGACCTTCTATTTTTAAATCCTCATTTGGATCTACATAACCCTCTATCACAAAGTCAGCATCGGAAGGCACTTCAATTTCAGGTTGTGAAACACACTTGACTAGCTCTACTTTTTTCTTACGTAAGAAACCTGCTAACATATACTCATCTACGTTCTCCGGTAATGGTGCAGTAGCCGCATACGTATAAGCAGGGTCTCCCCCCACCACACAAGCTACTGGCATACGTTTCCCTAATTTTTTATACTCATTAAAATGGGCAGCACTTACTTTATGTTTATGCCAATGCATGCCTGTACTAGTTTTATCGTACTGTTGCATTCTGTACATTCCTACATTCCGAATGCCCGAATTTGGTTCTTTTGTATGGATTACAGGTAATGTAATATAGCGCCCTCCATCCTTGGGCCAGCAAAACATAATAGGCAGTTTATCCAAATCTGGATCCTCCATTATCACCTCTTGACAAGCACCTTTGCCACTTCTTACTTTAGGCATCCAAGAAGCAAATTGTGCCATTTTAGGTAGCATCGCTAGTTTGGATAAAATACCTTCTTTAGGCGCAGTCATCATTTTAAAAAGGTCTTCAATCTCATCTTTTATTTGATCCAAGGATGAAACTTTTAATGCCAAACACATTCGTTTTTCACTGCCCATACTATTTATTAAAATAGGAAAATCGGTACCCGTGTTTTCAAATAGAATTGCCTTATTGTTATTAGATTTTGATATCCGATCCACCACTTCGGTTATTTCCAAATTGGGGTCAACAAATTCTTTAATCCGAATCAATTCTCCTTCACTTTCTAGTAAATCAACGAACTCTTGCAAGTGTTTAAATGCCATAAGGCAAAATTACAACTGACTCAATTGGAATTGATTGTTTTGTTTAGATTTGTTATTGCATATTTAAACGATGCCAGGCATTAAAATTCTTCTTTGCACGTTTACTTAGAAATAAATCGAAGTAAAAGTTGTGAAAGAAATCTTTAAAACAATACCGAATGGGTTGACACTTCTTGCCGCCGTGGTTCCATTGCTCCTACTCCTCAACCTAGCCTATCATAACGAAGGGCACAACGATTGGAGTTGGAGGCAAGATGCCGGCAGTTGGATTTTTTTGATTATTGCTTGGAATTTCTTTTTCTGGATTATACTGGGAATCAGTTTTGCCATTAAAATCAGTTTAAAAAAAAACACCCCGCCAGAGGCGGGGCGCTAATCAAACCAGTAGTAAATGAAAAAACTACTGTAGTAAATAGTTAATACCAATACTGATTGAAGTTCCTGGTGAGAAAGCTTCAAATACCTGCGGGGCCGCTTGGTACGATTCAAAGAACTGTTGTCTTTTTTGATTTAAAATATTACGAACCGTTAAGCTTGTTTTCCATTGCTTCTTTTTCCCAAATAATTTAGAGGCCTTTGCATTCAAACTGTGAAAAGCTTGATTGTAGACGTCTGGTCTGGCCCCTACTCCTACCACAGCAAGACGCTTACCTTGTACGTTGTAAGAAACTTGCATTTCATAGCCCAATGAATCATTGGTATAGTTTATTCCGCTATTCACCACAAAAGGAGACTGTCCGAACATAGGACGATAGAAACCGAGTTCCTGACCATCTCGTAAATTAGCTGAACGAGATTCAAATTCATTCACATCATCGGCTGTACCAAATAGTCTATCTTGACCAGCTTCTACAATGATTTCTCTCATGTCAATATAAGATTGTACCAAAGTGATATTGGTATTAAAAGACAAACGCTTAAATTGATTTCCTAAAAAGCCTAGATTTTTTCTTAACTCTAATTCTCCACCAATCAAATGAGCCGTTCCTGCATTACGAGGAGTAATATCATTTGGCTCAAGCAAAAAGCTTGAAATCTCAATGGGATTTGTAAAGTGCTTATAAAATGCACTAAACGATATCATTTCGCTGAGTCCAAAAAAGTTTTCGAAACGCGCATCTACATTATTAATGTTAGTTCGCTTCAAGCCAATATTCCCAATAAAGCGAACATTAGACAAAGGATCTAAAATACTGACGAAGGATTTTTCTTTAAACGAAGGACGAGCCAATGTTCTTGAATACGAAAAACGAAGGTTCGTTTTTTCCTTGAGGTTATAAATTAAATTAAGGGCGGGCAATATATCCAAGGCGTTCATTACACGCTCGTTATATTTATTCTCGTCCATTTCCTCTCCTTCAAATCGTCCATATCCACTAATCCACATATCCGTTTTTTCAGCGCGTACACCACCGATTGCTTTCAACTTATCCGAAATAGGAAACTCATTCATCACATAAGCCGCGGCGATATTTTGTGTTGCATTATAAACATTTGGATTTTTAGTCAGGCTTTCCTCCGTTCGTACATAAGTCCCTCTTTTATTACTTGGCCTCCATAGATTCTCATCTTCTAATACTTCGTTTCCATTTCCTTCCCAATCTACGGCCATCGTGTTATTAAATATAAAACGCAATACCTCATAGTCACGATTTTTAATCGTGTTCGCCATTCCAAAAGAAAGGGTTGTCTCTTTATCATTTTTTAATTTAAAGGCTCGCTTGACGTCAAATTTTGCCACTGCGTTTACCTCGTTCAAACTGCGGTAAAATCGCTCTGGAATAGCTCCGTCACCATTGTCTAATTGAAAACCTCCATTCTCTATTAAGTAAGTGGTGCTTCGGATGTCAGGCTCTACAATTCTGGAATAGGTAGGAGATAATTTCCAATCAATTTTCCATTTGTTTTTCAACTCATGACGACCCGAAAACAAAACGTTGCTAACTGAGCGCTGAGAATAATCTAAAACATATTGCTTCAATGGCAGGGCTGTATTAAATCCGTTAGGAAAACGTGTATCATAAATAGCCGCACGTGAAACTGCATTTTGCGTATGCAATAAGTTCACTACGTATTTACTATTTTTTCTTTTCAATGCTCCACCTGCTAAGGCACTCCAGCTAATTTCTTGCTCAGAGCGCTCACCCATGGTAGTACTCAGTACGGTTAAGTCATTAATTGATTTATCACCATCTTTTATAGAACGACCAATTTCATATTCATCATAGTGACGAAACTGATAGCGATAATTCAAAGCTGTATTAAAACCAATCGTACTTTTTCCTTTTTTAATTTGGTTTCCTTTAGAGAATGACACACTTCCATTTAAAGGAGAGGTAAATCTAGAAGGAGCTAACTGAGGGTTAAATTTTTTAGTCAATATAGTAAGTCGGTCATTTCCTGAACTACGAGAAGGGATTCCATCAATATCTCCCAAGGGCAATTTTCGAGTTACATTACCAAAACCCAAATAGTCTGTAAAACCTGCTTGGTATGTGAGCGCTTCGCTATTTATATTCATACCCGGCGTAAAGCCTAAGCTCGAACTAAAGCCAATTGTCTTTTTTCTTACAAAAGATTTTGTTTCTACGTTCACCATTCCTCCTGTAAAATCGCCCGGCAAGTTGGGTGAAAATGTTTTGTAAACAACAATATTATCTAACAAATTCGTTGGAAAAATATCCATTTGAACCGTATTTCTATCAGGATCCAAACCTGGAATATCTACTCCATTCAACTGACTTTTCGAATAACGATCGCCCAAACCTCGCACATAGATATATTTTCCACCTTCAACAGAAACACCTGTGACTCTTGACATGGCAACCGCCGCATCATTATCACCTGTTTTCTTAAAAGTCTCGGCGGAGGCTCCGTCCATAACGTTGGTTGATTTTCGTTGCAAGGTCAACATTGCTTTTTCGCTATTCTTGATACGCTCCGTTTTGATAACCACCATTTTGGTTTGCCTACTTCGCTGTTTCATGCTCACATTCATTGTGGTTGTTTTTCCTGCTTGAATGTTTACTTCTTTCGTCTGAGCTTCAAAACTCACAAAGGATATTTTAATTTTCTGAGTGCCCGGGTTCAACTTCAAGGTAAAGTTTCCATTTACATCCGAACGAGTACCCGTAGAAGTACCCGGTATCATAATGGAAGCTCCGATGATTGTTTCTCCGCTGGCCTCATTTTTTATTGTTCCTTTCAAAATGCCTTTTTGTGCATGGGCGAGTTGACAAGAAAACAGCAGTACAACTGCTGAAATTAGTTTAATAGTATTTTTCATTTTTACTTTTTACTGGTTTGATTACTAAAAACAACAAAAAGAACTCCCCAAGTAGAGAGCTCTTTTTGTTGTCGGTTTGATTAAAGTTTGTTTTTAATAGAAGCCCATGTCCAATTAGCAAACTTTGTTTTGTCTGCTCCTTTGGTGGCTGCCCCTACTACTGCATTTGAACTACCAGAAATTGCCATGTCTAAGTCCGCTTCTTCAGAAGCACCCAAGCAATTTCCACCACTTCCATTATAAGCATTGGCCAAGTCTGTTAATGAACCAGTTGAAACAATCTCAGAATTGAAAATCGTTAAGTTCGGAGACGTTTGCGTCATGTATACATAAGAGTCATCTTTAGCAGTACATAATAACGTGTCAGAAAAACTTGCTCTTACTTTTACAAATTTTGAGAATCCTTCCCAAGAACAAAGGGTAATATTTCCTTGTGCTTTTGCTTTTAAATCAGCTCCGCTTCCTTCTGTACCTTCTGTGATAAATGTACCGTTTGAAATTGTGAACTTCCCGCCTGTGTAAGTAGACCCTTCTGGACCATCAATTTCTAAGGCTTCGTCCGTACCGATACCGTCACCTGTAATCACCATAACATTGTTTACCGTTCCAGAATAGTTTTGATCAATGTCAATACCATCGTCTCCTTGATACACTACTATTGCATTGGTTACATCAACGGACCCACCGAAAAATTCGATACCATCGTCAAGGTTAGCCACTACTTCCACGTTCTCGATAGTCGTTCCGTTACCAACTCCTCCTAAAGTAAGACCATTGATTTCGTTACCGTCACCAATCGTTATGCCACCGTGGCGAATTGAAATATACTCCAACCTACCAGAGTTATCTGCATCGTTAGATCCTCCGTAAACACCGTAGGTTTCATTAGAAGGAATCCCTTCAATTTGACCTTGGGTATCACCATCAGCTGTAGACACCTTAGCGTTTCCTAGTATAATTAAACCACCCCAAAGTTCATTATCAACTTCGGTAAGATTTGTTCCCGCCTTTTCACCGAAAGTAATGTTGTCATCTACTGAAGTGAATATGATAGGCTCATCAGCAGTACCTACCGCATTAATTTTTGCGCCACGTTCTACAATTAAAACCGAAGCAGACGTTCCAGAACCGTTGGCACCTTTTACTAGCGTTCCTTTTTCGATTGTTAGCGTAGCGCCAGAGCGTACAACGACTCTTCCGTTTAAAATCCAGATTTTATCTGCTGTCCAAGTTGTGTTCGTAGTTATAAATCCTGATACTTGCTCCTCACCTTCGCCGCTAGGATTTCCTATACATTCGCCCTCTTGGCAAATTTGACCCGCTGGGCATGTTACGCCTTTACACTTGTCTTTGTCGCATGAGTTGAATAATGTAATTGAACTAATAGCCAATACTAATAATACAATTTTTGATGTTAGAATTTTTTTCATTTTCTTTTTCTTATTTATTTCGGTGCAAAAGTAGATTGCTTATAAATTCAGAAAAAGACTTCTCGATTACCTAATGGTTATGTCTCACCCGTTTGGTAACATTGAGAATATAATTTGGTAACATTTTGGTAATACAGGAAAGCTACTAATCATATAAAAGCAGTAGAATGGCATAAATTCAAGGTTATTATTAGTAAGCAATTTTTGGGTGTATGCTAAACTGTGAAAGCTAGGTTCTTTGACAGAAAAAATTCATCAAACTACCGTCCTAGTCTTCCTCAAAGTATTGAACTACTAGCTTTTTGAGCCAAAGCTCTTGTTGTAATAAATCATAATCTGGAAGCTCCTTGGCTAAGACATAATGCGGCCACCCTTCCTCATCATTTTTTTCCCAAAAATAATAATCTTCTTGGGCTAGCAATACGCAGGTCGCCACATGCATCAGATCTTGTTTTTGCTCTTTGGTGAATTTTTTTTCTTCTACAAAGCCTACTTCATTCATCCCGATTAGAAATAGAATCGCTTGTAGGTCAGGCTTTTTACCAAAACGCTCAATAAGCTTTATTTCTAAAGCTTTCCACTTATCTACAAAATCTATTTTTTCCATTGTTCTAGTTCCCCACCCTCAACTACTGAAGCTATACAAGCTGTCAGCGGAGGACATTTTATTGTACTATTCATTAATTACATGTAGCATTTCTTCGTGAATTTTACCATTCGTAGCTAAGGTTTCTTTATCATAAACTGAGTAAGGTTCGCCTTTAAAATTGGTGACCGTCCCACCGGCTTCTTCTATAATTAGATAACCGGCTGCAATGTCCCACGGGTTTAAATTATACTCCCAAAATCCATCAAAGCGGCCCGCTGCTACCCAACATAAATCAATCGCCGCACTACCCAATCTGCGCACAGGAAGTCCCATTCGGATAAAGCGTTCAAAAACAGCAATAGGATCTTTGGCCACTTCTACCCATCGGTAGGGAAAGCCCGTTACTAAGCAGGCCGCGTTCACATTTTTATTTTCAGAAACTTTGAGTGGCTTATTATTCAAAAAAGCACCTTTTCCTTTTTCTGCGAAAAACAACTCATTCATAAAAGGATTAAATACAGCGCCCATAAGCAACTTACCATCTTTTTCCACGCCTATACTCACACAGCAAATCGGGATACCATTTGCAAAATTTACAGTACCATCAATCGGATCAATTATCCATTTCACATTAGAATCTGTGCTTAATTCACCGACCTCTTCACTTAAAATAAAATCGTTGGGGTACTCGTCTCTGATCACTTCGATAATCGCCGTTTCACTTTTTTCGTCTACTTCGGTTACCAAATTGTTGAGCGTATCCTTACTTTGAATTTCAAATGTGCCATCAAAATATTTTTTAAGCTGATCGGCTCCTGCGTGAAGCGCACGCAGTAAAGTGTTTTTCAATTGTTCATTCAACGAAGTTTCCATTACATTTGTCCAAAGGACTTCTTTAGTGAGGAGTTCAAAGATAATTCATTTTCCTGCGGTGAAACGATTAAGTATCATTATTGTAAACTACAACGTCAAGCACTTTTTGGAGCATTGTTTGCTTTCTGTTTTTCGTGCGATTGAAACTATTGATGCAGAAGTATTTGTGGTAGACAATCAGTCTACAGACGGCAGCGTAGAAATGGTTCGAAATACGTTTCCACAAGTTTATTTAATCGCCAATACGAACAATGTAGGTTTTGCCAAAGCCAACAACCAAGCGGTGGCCCGAGCGGCCGGTGAGCATATTTTATTTTTGAATCCGGATACAATTGTCGCAGAAGATTGCTTTGAAAAATGCCTGGCCATCATGGATGCCCGTCCGGAAGTAGGAGCCTTAGGACCTCGCTTAGTCGATGGGAAAGGAAAATTCCTGCCAGAGTCCAAACGTGGCTTTCCTTCGGCTTGGGTCGCGTTTTGTAAAATTGTTGGTTTGAGTTCTTTATTTAAAAACTCTAAGAAATTCAACCAATATCATCAAGGTTTTTTACCTGAACATAAAACCAATGAAGTGGATGTACTCGTGGGTTGCTTTATGCTCTGTCGCAAAAAAGTAATTGACGCAGTTGGTAGTTTTGATGAAACCTATTTCATGTATGGCGAGGACATTGATTTAAGCTATCAAATAAAAAAAGGAGGATATCAAAATCTTTACTTTCCTGAAACTACTGTGATTCACTACAAAGGAGAGAGCACAAAGAAGGGAAGTTTGAACTATGTAAAAATGTTCTACAAAGCCATGATTATTTTTGCCAAAAAGAACTTTGCTAGTGGTAAAAAAGGTGGTTATATTTTATTGATTACATTGGCTGTGTACCTGCGTGCTGTGCTAGCCTTTTTTAAGCGGGTACTTTCTATTTTATCGCTTCCAATTTTAGATTCTTTAATCCTCTTAGGTTCCTTGTGGACTATGTTAGCCGTTTGGAAAACCTACGTCAAACCTACCACAGATTATTCCACTGGTCTTTTAACTATTTTCTTTTTTACTTACTTACTCAGCTGGATCGGATCTATTTTTTTTAGTGGTGGCTATGACAAACCTTACAAACCACAAAGATTACTAAGGGGAATGTTGGTGGGCAGTATCGTCATCATTAGTTTGTACGCCTTACTACCGGAAAACTATCGCTTCTCACGAGGAATCACCGTTATTGGAGCGGTGGCGGGGACTCTGGCTATTTTGGCCTCTCGCTACTTCTTACAACGATTCGGTGTAAAAAGTGCCCTCAGCCAACATCAATTAGATCGAAAAACAATAATTGTAGGTCACTCTGACGAAGAAAAAGAAATCAAATCGCTCATAGAGCAAGCAGGTATTCATAAAAACTTTATCGGTGCTGCCAGCCCCACTCAAGAAAAGTTTGACTACCAAATCACTAGCTTAGATAAACTCAAACCGATTAGCAAATTATACGGGGCCGGAGAAATTATTTTTTCACAACATCATTTGAGCTTTAAAGAAATCATTGCTCAAATTGAAAACATTGGACCGAGCTATGACTATAAAATTCATAGTTTTGGAACGGATAGTATAATAGGCAGTAATTCAAAAAATACTGCTGGCGATTTGTATACGACCGAGCTAATTTATACCATTCACACCCAAGCTTCTCGGAGAAATAAACGAGTAGTAGATATTATTTTCTCGTTGTTTTTTATAATCCTTCTTCCCATCTTAATTTGGTTTGTAAAAGATAAGCGCTCGTATTTCAAATATTGCTTGATGGTTCTTGAGGGCGACCGGACCTTTGTAGGTTATGATGATCCGCAGTTTCCTGAATTAAGACCCCATATCTTTCCGGTATACACTCCGATTCCTAATTTCTTTATCCCTACCGAAAACGTGGAGCACCTCAATTGGCTCTATGCAAAAAACTATGATCCTTGGTGGGACGTAAGTATTATTTTAAAAAATTGGAGACGGCTTTAATCGTTATCACTCTTACCGTCCTTTTTCTTAATCCGTTCTAACACTTCTTCAATTTTTGATACATACTCCAACGTATCGTCATCAAAAAAAGTTAATTCTGGTATTTTGCGTACATTATTCTTAATGCGGGCTCCTAATTCTTTGCGTACCTCCCAGCCATTGCGCTCTATTTTTTCAAGCAAAGCATCCTTATCGTCGATTTGAAACATACTGAGATAAATTTTAGCCTCTGCTAAATCTGGTGTCACTTTCACCCTAGAAATAGAAAGCATTCCCTTTCCTATAATATTCCAGCCTTTCTTTCTGAATATTTCGTTAAGTTCTTCCTCGAGCATCCGTGCAACTTGCTTTTGTCTTTTAGTTTCTTCCATTAGCGAAATTTAATACTGTAAATTTACACCCTTAACATGAGAGACATCTTCCTCATATTCAAAAGCTTTATTAAAGGTAAATGGTCCTACGTGGCCACTTTCACCATAAGTAATTTGTTGCAAGCAATATTCTCATTGGTATCTCTTGCCATGCTCATTCCGTTTTTAAACCTACTTTTTGCTAAAAAAGAAGATTTAATAATGCCTAAGCCCGAATCAGATTGGAGTGTAGACGGTCTGCAAGATTTTTTTAATTACGAACTAAGTCAAATCATTTTAGCAAACGACAATCAAAGAGAATACGCCGTACTTTTTATCATCGCTGTTTTGATGACGGCAATCTTATTAAAGAACATCTTTCTGTACATCGCCCGCTATACCTTGGCTCCGCTGCGCAATAAAATTACAAAAGATATTAGAGAAGATTTGTATAAAAAATCTCTGGCTCTACCCATTGGTTTTTTTAGTGAAGAGCGAAAAGGAGATATCATTTCCCGTATGAGCAATGATGTATTAGAAATAGAAGCTTCCATCATTGCCGTGATGGAATTATTATTCGGCATTCCTATTCTAGTTGTATTTTATTTAGGAATTATGCTTTCCATGAGCTGGAAGCTTTTTCTTTTTCTAGCCATACTTCTTCCTATTGCAGGCCTAATTATTGGCCGAATTAGTAAAGAGCTTCGCAGACAAAGCAAAGACACTCAAGGATATATTGGTCAGCTCATTTCTATGCTAGACGAAAGTTTAGGAGGACTCCGCATTATTAAAGCCTTTGGTGCAGAGCAAGAAAGAACGGAAAGTTTTGCCAATCAGAATGATGAGTTAGTACGAACGCAAAATAGTGTAGCGCTCAAACGCGAGGCCGCCTCTCCTACTTCTGAAACGCTCGGTGTGTTAGTATTGTGCGTGATTTTATGGTTCGGTACGAAAATGGTTTTTGGTAGTGAGATTAACAAAGAAACCTTCATTCTTTTCATTCTAATCTTCACGCAACTTTTAGATCCTCTTAAAAAACTTTCACAGTTTTTCTATAACGTAGCCCGTGGCAAGGCCAGTATTGAGCGTATTGACAAAATTCGTTTGGCCGTTAATCCAATAGTAGATGCACCCGATGCACAGGCCATTTCTGAATTTAAAAACGAAATTCAATTTAAAAACGTAGACTTTTCTTACAGCGGCGCCCCTATTTTAAAAGGAATCAATCTAAGGGTTCAGAAAGGAAAAAGCTTAGCACTGGTAGGAGCTTCCGGCGCAGGAAAATCTACCTTGGTAGATTTAGTTCCTCGCTTTCATGAAGTAACGAAAGGCGAAGTATTAGTTGATGGCGTAAATATAAAAAACTACAAAATTGATGACCTCCGAGCTTTAATGGGCATCGTATCGCAAGAGCCGATTTTATTTAACGACAGTATTGAAAATAATATCACCTTAGGGCAAACCAATCGAGATCCCAAAAAAGTATTAGAAAGTTGCGAAGTTGCCAATGCTAAATTCGCGCTTGAAAAGGAAGATGGACTACAATCTAATATTGGTGACCGAGGCGGAAAATTAAGTGGTGGAGAAAAACAACGCTTAACCATTGCCAGAGCTATTTATAAAAATCCACCAATCCTTATACTCGACGAAGCAACCTCATCATTAGACACCGTGAGTGAAAAAATTGTACAAGAAGCTATTCAAAAACTAATGAAGAACCGAACATCGATTGTGATTGCACATCGTTTAAGTACGATTCAAAACGCTGATGAAATTATAGTATTAGATAAAGGTGAAATTAAAGAGCGGGGTAAGCACGACGAATTATTAGCCCAAAACGGCCAATACGCTAAATTGGTAAAAATGCAATACATTTCGAAAAGCGATGAAAAATAGTTGGGTAAGACCAAGAAAACCTTATTTTTGATAGCAGTTATGAGAAATACTTTTTTACTGCTGGCTGCTTTTCTTTTCATTGGTATGACTACAAGTTCTTGCAAAAAAGACTGGACGTGCGAGTGTTCGGATGAGGACGGAACGGATAGCGTTAGCTATTCTTTCGAGGCTCTACGTAAAAATGATGCACGTTCGCTGTGTCTCGAATATCAAACAGTTTGGGGTGGCACCTGCAAGGTGAAAGAAATTAAATAGCCTATGTTCAGCATGTCGCAAATTCCGTCTTTGCGCATTTTCATAGCTTTCGCAGTAGGTATTCTTCTTTATAAATTTTATCCTTTTCCATTAGGGTTTGGCATTAGCTCATTTTTGGTTGGCCTTATTGGCAGCCTTTTGTTTCGCACATTTTCATTCGTACGAAAACAAAAATATGCTTGGCTCAATACTGCCACTTTACTTCTTCTAGTATTCGGTCTCGGTTTTTGCATTTCCTTTTTTCATGATGTTGCGAATAGACCCTCTTGGTACAAAAATTACATTCTACCCAATTCATCACTAAGAGCAGAAATACTCACACCTCTTAAAGAAACGGATCGCACATATAAAGCACAGGCAAACATCAAATCAGTATATAATGAAGGTCATAAAACGAAAACGCGTGGAGAAGTCATTCTTTACTTCAAAAAAGATAGTGCGCTACTCAATATTTCACAGGGTGATGAAATTATATTAGTCAATAAACTCAATAAAATTATCCCAAAGGGAAATCCAGGAGAGTTTAATTTTGCTCTCTTTTGTCAGAATAAAGGTATTTATGATCAAGCGTTTCTAACAAATCAAGAATGGCAAATCGTATCATCTGCTTCTAAGCTAAATAGCAACCCATTTGTATCCTGGCATCAATCAGTCAAAAAAATAATTGCTAAGTATGTAATTCATTCTAAGGAAAGGGGAATTGCCTTAGCGCTACTCACTGGCTATCGAGATAAAATTGATAGAGACATTTATGCGAATTACACCAAAACCGGACTTGTACATTTACTAGCCATATCAGGTTTACACATGGGTATTTTTTATGGTAGTACCGTTTGGCTTCTTGGTTTTATATCGTTTTTCAGACGCAGAAAAAAACTCTTGATTGTTTTAGCATTATGTATCATGTGGCTATTTGCTTTAATAACGACCTTCCCTCCGTCCGTTCAGCGCGCTAGTATCATGTTTAGTTTTTTAGGAATTGGTCAATTAGTTTCAAGAAAAATTCCTAGTGTTAATTTTTTATTTGCTTCCGCTTTTCTTTTGCTTCTCGTTCAGCCACATTTATTATTTGAGGTGGGTTTCCAACTATCGTATGCCGCCGTGTTGGGCATTTTGCTGTTTTTTCCTGCTGTGCGAAAATGGTATGTCCCGAAGTATAAAGCCACAAGTTTCTTTTGGGATATTGTATGCTTGTCACTTACGGCTCAGATTTTTACATTTCCCATAGCCCTATACTATTTTCATCAATTACCTCTACTCTTTTTAGGAACCAATTTAGTAGCTATACCGGCTGTGATGTTGATTATTTATGGTGAAGTATTAGTTGTACTTTTTTCTTGGATAGAAGTAGTGGCTGACATTTTTGGCACGGTGGTATGCTGTATTATTCACTATTTAAATCTATTGATAGACTATACCGCCACGCTACCTTTCGTCAGTCTACAAGACATAAAGATTGATATAACGCAATGCATTTTACTTTTAATTACTATGCTTTGTTTAGCCGTTTGGCTTCTGGCCAAGAAAAATTCGTTTGCTCTTCTTACACTTACTTTCTTCCTTCTATTTCTTGGCGTCGGAATTTTCAGGAAACACAAAAACCTGAGTCAAGAGAAAATTATAATCTACAATGCTAAACAGTCGTACCTTGAATACATAACTAGTAATACCTATTTTACTGAAGACAGGGTGTCCGACGAAGATTTGAACAAATTCAAACAGTATATTACAGGACCTAGTCACCTCACATTAGGTGTATCCCGTTCCTCAAATGCAAACAATGCATGGCACAGCGAAAAAAATTACGACTTATTGAGCTTTGCCAATCAAACTGTTTTACGAATTAAGAATCTTAAAAGGCTAAAGCTTAGTAAACCCATTACAGTAGATTATCTCATTCTATCAGATAAATGGATGAACAATCCCAGGCAAATTTTAGACCCTATTTCAGCGAAAGAAATAATTATCGACGGAAACATTCCCATGTGGAAAATAGAAAGCCTCAAAAGCCAATTGCAAGAAGTAGATTTGCCAATTCATTATATCACCACTTCTGGTGCAAAAATTATTTCGTTATGAACAAAAAAATTCAATCGGCTCTTATATCCGTTTTTTACAAGGAAGGTGTAGATGTACTTGCCAAAAAACTGCAAAAGCTTGGAGTAGCTATTTACTCTACGGGGGGTACTCAGAAATTTTTAGAAGAAGCAGGAATTGAATGCATAGCTGTAGAAAGTGTAACTTCTTATCCTTCGATTTTGGGTGGCCGAGTGAAGACATTGCATCCAAAAGTATTTGGTGGTATTTTAGGACGCCGAGATAACGAAACGGATAAAACCGAAATGAAAGAACATGAGATCCCGGAATTAGATTTAGTAATCGTAGATCTATATCCATTTGAAGAAACCGTAGCGAACACAAACGAGGAAGCAAAAATTATTGAAAAAATTGATATTGGTGGGCCGAGTATGCTACGAGCAGCTGCGAAAAATTTTAAGGATGTTTGTGTAGTAGGATCAAAAGATGACTATAGCATACTAGGCACAATTCTAGATGAGCAGAATGGCAGTACTACATTAGCACAACGAAAAGAATTGGCCGCTAAAACCTTTAAAATTGTAAGGCAGTATGACGTAGCCATTGACGATTATTTTTCTGGAAAACAAACTAGCGAAAACACTAAGGAGCGAACATTACGCTATGGTGAAAATCCTCACCAAGAAGCTACCTTTCACGGCAAGCTAGACGATCAGTTTGAACAATTGAACGGAAAGGAATTATCCTACAATAATCTAGTTGACGTGGACGCAGCTGTAGGTCTTCTAAAAGAATTTGAAAAAGAAGAAAAATCATTTTTTGCAGTATTTAAACATACCAATGTGTGTGGTGCGGCCATTAGAGATACAAATTACGAAGCATGGAAGTCTGCCTTGGCAGGCGATCCGGAAAGTGCGTTTGGCGGAGTGATTATAAGCAACCAAGAAATATCGGCTGAGATTGCCGATGATATGAGTGGCATTTTCTTTGAAGTTTTGCTAGCGCCTAGCTTTAGTAAAGAAGCTCTAGAAACGCTCAGCAAAAAGAAAAACCGAATCTTACTTCAATATAAAAAACCTTTAGCCGTAGCTCAATCTAAGAGTACGAAAAGTATTTTAGGCGGGACCCTGCAACAAGAAGTTGACCAAGGAAATTTTGATCAATGGGATGAAGTAGGTGCTAGGGAATGCAACGAGACAGAAAAAGTAAACTTACAATTTGCCAATTTGCTTTGTAAACATTTGAAATCTAATGCGATAGCCTTGGTCAGCGAACTTCAGTTAATTGGTAAAGGTTGCGGACAGACCTCCCGTATTGATGCTCTTCGGCATTCTATAGCCAAAGCTCAACAGTTCAACTTTGACCTAACGAATGCCGTATTAGCTAGTGATGCCTTTTTCCCATTTGACGACTGTATAAAGATTGCTCATTCAGAAGGTATCTCGGCGGTGATTCAACCCGGCGGATCTATTCGTGATAAAGACTCTGTTTCTTATGCGCAGGCTAATGATATGGTCATGGTTATGACTGGCATGCGACATTTCAAACATTAAAAGAACGCTAAATCGTGCTTAGCATTGACTAAACAATAACCAAGCATTGATTAAACTAATCGTCTATTTTGTAGTTTTACTAACAGATATACGATAATTATGAAAAAAATATTAATTCTTCTTTCGGTGATTTTGGTTTCTATTGGTGCGAATGCACAAGATTTGCCAACTACGACTATCAAACAATTGAACGGACGTCCTGTAAAGTTCAATACTATATTTGAAGAAGGGCGGGTAACGCTCGTTAGTTTTTGGGCTACATGGTGTGTGCCTTGTAAAGCTGAAATAAAAAATATTAAGGAGAAAATGCCTGAGTGGAAAGAAGAAGCAGATTTTGATTTCATTACGATTTCAATTGATGATAGCCGTGCAGCTGCGATGGTAAAGGCCTATACAAAATCTCAAGGTTGGGATTGGCCAATTTATTTAGATCAGAACAGTGATTTGAAGCGTTCACTCAATTTTCAGAATGTGCCTTTTACCATGATTGTTGATAAAGACGGCTCAATCGTTTATCAGCATACAGGTTACGAAGAAGGAGGTGAGAACGAAGTATTCGAACTTGTGAAAAAATTTGCTAGCGGAGGAGATCCTGCTGATGGCAGTGATGCTACTGAAGAAAAATAAAACAGATTATTATTGAAATAGCAAACCACCCAATCGGGTGGTTTTTTTATTAAAAGCCTTGTTGGAAAAAATATAAAGCCCTTCTAAGAGAATTCACCCCAAGCCAAAATGCCACCCGTTAGATTCGCAGTTTTTTTAAAACCCATCTGCTCAAGAACCATACAAGCTTGCATAGAACGCACTCCACTGTGGCAATGAACAATCACTTCTTTGTCCTTCCAATCTTCAATTTCGTCGATTTCTCCGTTCATGACTTTTCCTAATGGAATAAGAATTGCACCCATATTCACAGAATCATATTCACTTTGCTCTCTTACGTCTAAAATGAACAACTCTTCTCCCTTGTCTTTCCGAGCTTTGAGCTCCGCTGCTGTTATCTTTTCCATATCTGTTTTGTAAAATGTTTAGTTCCATTCCTCAAGCTAATAAAATAGGGCCCGGATGATATACTCTTTAGTTGTATGCGTTTATCCTTTGGAAAAGTACCTTGATAAACTATTTGACCCTGGCAATTTATAATTTGATACTGGCTCCACGACTCCGCAGTCTGAATATGTAGCACGTCAGTAGCAGGATTTGGATAGAAGCTCGCCTTAGGTTCGTCCTCAATTTTTTTAATATTGGTTGGGATAAAAGTACTGCCCACCATGGGTCGAATCATTACAGTTCCTGGGGTGGAGGAATTAAACCAAAAGCCATTTACATTATAACTTAACTGCTGCAAATTGTTGTTTGTATTCACGTCCAAGCCATAATAAATGCTATCACTACCAAAGTTAGCAGGCTGATTGATTCCGATATAGTAGGTTCCAGCTGATAAGCTCACAGGCACATCAAAGGCATATGAGCTAAACTCTCCTCGCTGAGTTGGATACTGAACTTTAAATAAATCTTGTTGGTGAATGACAATGTCACCAGAGGACGTATTTCCTAATTTTTCGTAAAGTACAATACTAAAAAATTTACCTAAAGCAGCAGGAACTTGTGCAGCAAAATATACACTTAAACCTCGAACAGTATCATCTTGACGTAAGTCAAACTTCATGGCTGTTTTGGCAGGTTGATTTAAAGCTGCATTTAAAAAATAAGCCTTTTCAGCCGAGCCATCATCATAAGCAAAATAATTATCAAAAACAGTCTCAGTAACAATAGTATCGTTAGAAAGCTCGTCAAGAGAATTGATGCGGTCAATTGAATAAGTATTGCGTATTCGAAACGGACCTGAACCACTTAAATTTAAATTGTAACTAGGATTTGTAACCGTCGCATTGCTTTTGTCAGAGGCATTGAATGCAGCAATAGTATTGGTGCTAATGTTCGTGTTACCCATAATTTCTTCAGCCCGATGACGAACGGTGAAAGTATTGTCCGTGTCATAATTATTTCTAAGAAAAACTTCTTGTTGTGCAGACAAATCTGAAGGAATAAAATGCTTAAATGGTAAGGCGGTAAGAGTATCTAGAATAGAAGTTGGTTGAGCAGTAAATGCTAAATCATTGGCGGTGGTATCATTTTCGCTACGATTAATGTCCATTTCTATATAATCTATATTCCAGACATCATCATTCAAATTAAGCGAAGTAAAATTGACAAACCGAAATTGAAAACTGTTATGCAAAAACTGAACGTTATCTACTGTAACAAACTGCTGTAGAAAAGCATGTTGTCCTGAACCTTGGCGTTGCCAAACGGGTATCCAATCATTTGTTGCATTTTTAAAAAACAAAAACAAACTATCACTCGTTTCAGGAGCAAAACCGTTGCCCTGCGCTTGCACCCAAAAACTTAGTACAATGTTATCATTCAACGTTCTAAAACTTAGGTCAATGGGTGTACACGTCAGGCTATCCCCGTAACCTACAGCGGAAAAATTGTTGGGTCGGTAGGGGCGCCCTTGTTCGTTGAGCCCATCAAAAGTGGCCACACCTTGACTAATGACCCCGACACCCATAGTATTGTTTATAAAAACTTGTGATTCTTCCCAACGGACTGAATTGGGAATAGATGACTGATTAGCAAAATCATCGAAAAACGGTAGACTGGCTCTCTTCTTTTTTTTAGGAATTATTGGTTGGTTGGAATGTGGATTGAACTTGATAGGCACTATTTTTTCCTGGGCTTCCACAGAAAAGTATCCCCCCACGAGAAAAAATAATATGGCGACATATTTATTCAAAGTCATTTGAAAAATCTTGTTCATTTGTTTCCTTAATTACTTTCTTGGGTTTGGGTGCAGCCACCTTCTTTTTCTTAGTCTTTTTCGTGTCGCTTCCACTCATGCCGTTTAGTCCTTTGCCTGTCTTCTCTACTTTTCTTTTCCTTTTTCGTCTGTTAGTAGAACTAGCACTACTCGCTATGTTCTCTTCTGGTTTTCCTTCATATCCGTAGTCAGCTACATCTACATCAGCTGCTTTCTTTTTAGCTTTTGATAAGGTAGTATTTGCATTATCCAACCTTTGTTGAATTATCTCAGCCGTACTATCATCTAAATCTTGAAACTTTAAAGATCCGGGTGCATTTTTACGCAAAATTTGTGGTGTAGGGCTTTGCATTAGATGCAGATCAATCATATCCCCACCCCGTATGGCATTTGGGAAGTCCAATTCGTTCAAGGCTTCAGGATATTGACGGTAAACAATAGCGTTCATAGTATCCTCAATTTCTCCATCGTACACTAGCAGCTCAAATAGGCCAGCTGCTGCCATAATTTCCTTAGCGTCTCGCCAAGTTTTTCCAATTAAGTTAGGCACATCAACTTCATAATCCGCTAGTCCTTCGCCTACTACCAAATCAATCCTACTGCCATAGGGCACTTGAGTCCCTGCGGCAATTTTTTTACCGTTAAAGCGCTGTTCAAGAACGGCACCGGCAGCAATATCCGGTCTATAAATAGTGTCACCCATTACGAAACGATAACTCTTCAAAATAAGAAGTGCGTTTCTAAAACTTTTACTCACTAAATCCGGCATTTCTAACTTAGGGGGCTGCGCTCGGTTCACGACTAAAAATATTGTTCGACCAAGCTTAACCATACTGCCTTCTTCCGGTTCTTGACGCAATACTTGAAGAGGGTCAATGTAGGATTTATAGGTACTGTCAATTTCTATTTTAAAATCTTTTTTTCTTAACTCATCAACCACGGCAGAGAGTGATTTCCCAGTAACCTTTGGCACTACAATTTGTTTGCCATGGTTCGTAAGGGAATGTAATGAATTAAAAAATCCATAGCCTAGGCCCGATACCAACAAGAGGGCGATAATCATATTGAGTATCAGTGAACGTTTTAACATAATATAGTTGCAATTTAATGATTAAGTAAGGATTGGGTAATCAAATTATCATAGAATTCTCTTAATGTTCTACCAGAAGCTCTAACTTGTTGAGGTACAATACTTGCTGTACTTTGACCTGGCATAGTGTTTACCTCTAGAAAATAGATCCGATCCTTATTTTCATCGTAGATATAATCAAAACGTACAATGCCCCGACAATATAAGTCTTGATACAGCTTTTTTGAAATAAGACTCATACGCTCGCTCAAAGATTGGTCAATGTTGGCAGGCGTAACTTCCTCGGTCATGCCCGGCGTATATTTTGCTTCGTAGTCAAAAAAGTCTTTGTGGCATATTATTTCAGTTATAGGTAGGGCAATAAGTTCACCATTCTCAACATAGGCTCCCTGTGTTAATTCTCTACCTGAGATAAATTCTTCTACCATTACTTGCGGATCCACTCCAAAAGCTTTTTCAATGGCCGGCATGAGTTCTTCTTTTTCATTAATCTTGAAAGTGGCAAGGCTGCTACCCCCTTCTGCAGGTTTTACAAAAGCAGGAAGTGAAATGCGTTCTAAAATTTCATCGACTGTGTAGCTGCGGTCACTAAATAAATGTATTGATTTTGCTACCGCCACATCACTACACTCTACAACTCGATTACAAAATATTTTATTAAAAGAAAGTGCAGAAACTACCGCATTGCAAGAGGTATATTTTACATTGAGCATATCAAAGTATCCTTGTAACTTACCATCCTCGCCGGGTGTGCCATGAATACCAACAAATACTAAATCAAACGAGATTTTTCTACCATCAATTGAAATTGTAAAATCATTTTTATCAATATCGGCTTTTGATTTTTCTTCGTACCACTTTTCTTGAGTTATGATTATCTTATACACCTCATATTTATCGGCATCGATATTTTCGAAAATCACCTGAGCACTTTGAATAGAAATTTCATACTCCCCTGAGAAGCCGCCTGCTACTACTGCAATTACTTTTTTACTTGAATCCACTTTTTAAAAAAATATTTCACAAATCTAAAGGTTTTATGCTCAGTTTTGAATGGAAGATGGCGAACATTTATCATAAAATTAGCAAGAACGCAAGCCTTGATTCGCAAATTAGCTCTTTGTTCATATTACCTTTGTCACTAACGTGAGTGGTATAATAAATAAAGTAGCAGGAAGCAGTCTAATCACACTCAATCTGGAAGAGTTTTTTCCATCAACGGTTGTGGAATTTGATTTAAAACAATTCTTATTCATGGACCTAATTTTAAAAGAAAAAGACTACCGTGCTGCTTTAAAAGAATTTGATTTTTCGAACTACGCAGATCAGACGATTGCTCTTTATTGCTCAACAGACGCTATCATTCCACACTGGGCTTATATGCTAGCCGTTAGCTACTTAGCTAACCATAGTGGTCAACTATATTTTGGGAATCCATCGCAAGTCAAAAAAGAAGTTCTCATCCAAAACCTACGAGGACTAGACAGCGCCTCCTACGAGGATAAACGGATGGTAATCAAAGGGTGCGGAGAGGAAGAGATGGACACAGCTGCTTACGTTGAAATTACTAAAAAACTATTGCCTAAAGCGAAGAGTATAATGTACGGTGAGCCTTGCAGCACAGTACCAATTTATAAAAAAGCTCTTAAAAAATAATACAATTCTTTAAAAATCAATAACCCATATTCATGAACAAACTATTTCTATTTGCCCTGAGCATTTTATTCATTTCTAACAGCCTGATGGCTCAAACGCGCTACATCAGCCCGGATGACAACAACTCTAAGCGTAACCACCGTCCGCTTTATCTTACGGCCCCTGATGTCCCTAAGACCTACAGCCTTTTCGGAGAGCGCATCCCTTTAAAAACCTGGGATGTCCGTGAGCGCTTTGACCGAGAGCTCCTTTTTAATACTTATATGCAAGGCTCTACAATTTATATATTGAAGCACGCCGGTCGCTACATGTCTATCATAGAAAAAAAATTAAGTGCAAACGGTGTACCTGATGATATGAAATACCTTTGTGTGGCTGAGAGTGCCTTGCGCAATCAACGATCGCGTGTAGGAGCTGCAGGTTTTTGGCAGTTTATGAAGGGTACGGCTCCTAGCTACGGGCTTTATATAGACAATGAAGTAGATGAGCGCTACAATCCGTATAAATCTACAGATGCTGCCTGTAAATATTTAAAGCAAGCGTATCGAAAATTTGGAAATTGGACCGCAGCCGCAGCAAGCTATAATTGTGGAATGGGTGGATACAACGGTAATGCCAAGCGTCAAGGAAGTTATAATTTTTATGATTTGTTTTTACCAAATGAAACCATGCGTTACATTTTTAGAATCGCAGCCCTAAAATATATCATGAAAAATCAAAAAGCATTGGGGTACAATCTAACCGATGAAGATATTTATAAACCCATTCCTACGCGCACTATTACGATTAGTAAAGGATTAGGTGACTTGTCTGCCTATGCTCGAAGTAAAGGGACGAACTATAAAACGCTAAAATTCTTAAACCCTTGGTTGCGTAACCGATCTTTCTATAACAAAAAAGGAAGAACGTACCAATTGCTTTTACCGGCGCGGTAGTTTTTTTCATACAGGCAGTGATTGGGGTAGTTTCACTACTTAAATAATAAAGAAACTTATTGAATTTAAAATTTTCTGAATGTAAGTGCGCTCTGCGACGTATTTAGAAATATAGAAAAGATAAGGTGTTAGAAGTAAGCTCTTTTTAAAAAAGTAATTTTTTTAGGTCAAAGTCTGTGTGCATTTTTTATTTTTGGGTGAAAGACCTACTAAATGAGCAGCGACACCTCACATCTCAGCAAGCTTAGCACCGAAGAACAGCTGGCTTGGTATAAGAAAGAATTAGAAGATAAGAATCTGATTATCGATAGCATTTTAGAAAGTACGATGGCTGGTTATTGGGATTGGTTAATTCAAGAAAATACCGAATACCTTAGCCCGACTTTTAAAAAAATGTTTGGTTATGAAGATCATGAAATGGAAAATCACCCTGATTCCTGGCAAAAAATCATTCACCCTGATGATCTTCCTGATGTTTTTGAATGTTTTAATGCCCATGTTGAATCCAAAGGAAAAGTACCTTTTAGCAATACAGTACGTTATACGCATAAGGACGGTAGTACCGTTAACGTATTTTGTAGTGGTCAAGTTGTGCAATGGGACGAAGAGGGCAAACCGATTCGTATGATTGGTGCCCATATAGATATTACACCTCTCAAACAGATTGAACAACAATTTACTTTACGAAATAATGAATTGGAAGACTTCGCTTATGCAACTTCTCATGATTTAAAAGAACCCTTGCGCACTATTTCAAGCTTTATTGAATTATTAGGACAAGAAGGCATAGGTGATGATCAAAAAAAGCAATATTTGGATATTATAGGTCAGTCTTCTAAACGCATGACGCTTTTGATTCAAGGATTGTTAGATCACTCTCGCATTGGCAAGGAGTTAGAATTGGAATCTGTGAATGTTGGCAAACTGCTAGATGATTTATGCTCAGATTTGAATCATAGCATAGAAGATAAACAAGCCAAAATTGAATATGCTAAGGAACTAGCAACGATTCAAGCGTACCCAACTGAACTAAGAACTTTGTTTCAAAACTTGGTATCAAATGGTATAAAATTTATGCCGGAAGGCAGAAAGCCTGAAATACAAATTACCCACGAGGAGGACAAATATTTCCATATTTTTCATGTAAAAGATAACGGAATTGGTATCTTGCCAGAGAAACAAGACAAAATTTTTAAACTTTTTGCTAGATTAAATCCTAGTAACGATTATGAAGGCACAGGAATTGGTCTTACCCATTGTAAAAAAATCGCTGAAATACATAAAGGCTCAATAAAAGTGAGTGCTAGTGGTGAAGACGGAACGACCTTCTCAATTTATATAAATAGAGTAATATGAAGAAAGTAGATAGTATAATGTTAATCGATGATCATGAACCGACCAACATGATTCATGAAATGATTATAAAAAATAATAATTTTACCGATAAAATCCTCACCTATACAGACGCTGCAAAGGCTTTGGATTATTTGAAAGGTACATTCTCTGAAACCTCATCGCGACCCAGTATAATATTTTTAGATATTAACATGCCTGGTATGGATGGTTGGGATTTTTTAAAAGAATATGAGAAACTAGATGAAAAATCAGAAGTCATGATCATGATGCTTTCGACATCGCTCCATCCACAGGATTCTACCAAAGCGAAAGAAAATTCTCACATTAAAACTTTTTTGAGTAAACCGCTCACCAAAGAAATGATAGAAGAAATCATCAATGATAATTTTTAATTCTAAGCGAACGACTAATTTTTGCCAATAGTGCTAGCCCTACTAATTTTTTTGAAATAAGCGACTGAATATCCCTTTTAAATAATTATCCACTGATAGAGTATATCCCATAATGAAAGGTAACGTTATAGTTTTGGTTGACGATCATGAACCAACAAATATTTTGCATACTAAGGTTATAAAAGATTATAGTCCCGATGTAACTGTATTATCGTATACAGACCCATTTCAAGCTTTAGAATCTTTGAACCATGCTGATCCTGAGGAACGAGTGGAACCTGATATCATATTTTTAGACATCAATATGAATGCAATTGATGGTTGGGATTTTTTAGATATATACAAGAAAATGGCTAGCGTTCAAAATCCAGATGTGCATATTGTTTTGTTGAGTTTATCCGATGAACTCCCCGACAAAGCAAGAGCAGACTCTACCAAGTTGGTCAAAAAGTATTTGGTGAAGCCACTGAATCAAGAAACATTAATTAGTGTATTAAACGCAAAATTTTAATCCAATGAAAAAGAAAACAATCTTACTGATAGACGATTATGAACCTACTAATATTTTGCATGAGGAGTTCATAAAAACTCATGTAAATACTGCTACGGTCTTCTCCTTTACCGATGCCTACAAAGCCTTAGAATCACTGAATCATCCTGATGAGTCTGAACGTATTGTCCCGGATATTATATTTTTAGATATTAACATGCCTGCTATAAGCGGTTGGGAATTTTTGGAAATTTATAAAACTTTGAAAATAAAAAATAAGCAAAACATTAATATTTATATGCTATCAACTTTTGATGATGATAAATATCGCAACAGGGCAAATGAAGATGACACTGTCAAAAAATACTACACGAAACCATTAACTAAAGAAATTTTACAACAATCTTTGTACGATTCAATTTCAATAAATAGTTAGAATTTTTTACCAAAGGCCGCCACCGCTTATATCTTATTTACAATTGCCGTAGTATAAAATATAGGGGCCATAAAGCGAATACTTATCTATTCTGAAGTGCCGAGTGATTCATTGTCTGTAGAGGTAGCGATAGGTGGAATCAAATCATCAACCGGTGTACTATGCTGAGTCCCATTTTCTACTAAATCAGGAATGACGGCATGCTCCTCAAAAGGTCTTTCACCTAAAAGATCTACCATATCGTCTTTGTATAACACTTCTTTTTCTAAAAGCTGCTCAGCTATTATGGTAACCGCCTTCATTTTATCGCTCAGCAATTTCTTCACACGGTCGTAAGCAGTTTCAATCAGCCTTCTTACTTCTTCATCAATCATTTTACCTGTTTCTTCACTGTATGGTTTTTGAAACCCATTTTCATTCTGAGGATCATAAAAAGAAACATTTCCAATTTTATCTGTCATACCATAAACACTCACCATTGAGTAAGCCATGCGTGTAATTTGCTGTAAATCGCTTAAAGCACCTGTAGATATTTTTCCAAATACCAATTCTTCAACGGCTCGACCACCTAGTGTCATACACATTTGATCTTCTAGCTCTTCTTTGAGTGTAAGATATTTTTCCTTTGGCAAGTATTGTGCATAGCCAAGGGCCGCCTCTCCTCTTGGCACAATGGTAACTTTTACCAAAGGGTGCGCATGTTCTAAGAACCATCCTGAAACGGCATGTCCGGCTTCATGATAAGCAATTACTTTTTTCTCTTCAGGCGAAATAATTTTATTCTTCTTCTCTAATCCGCCAATTACTCGATCTATGGCATCATTGAAATCTTGAAGATTAATAGAGCTTTTACCATTCCGAGCGGCAATTAAGGCAGCTTCATTACAAATATTAGCAATATCTGCTCCGGCAAAACCTGGTGTCTGAGCAGCCAATTTTTCTATATTTAAATCTGGATCTGTTTTTAATCCATTTAAATGCACACGAAAAATCTTTTCTCTTCCTTTTAAGTCAGGAATCCCAATAGAAATTTGCCGATCAAAGCGACCGGGTCGCAGTAAAGCTGTATCCAAAACATCCGGACGATTCGTTGCCGCTACTACAATGATTCCGCTATCTCCGCTAAAACCATCCATTTCAACCAACAACTGATTTAAAGTATTTTCTCTTTCATCGTTGCTCATCATTTGGTTTTTACCACGAGCGCGACCAATGGCATCAATTTCATCAATAAAAATAATACAAGGTGATTTTTCACGAGCTTGCTTAAACAAATCACGAACTCGGCTCGCACCCACACCTACAAACATTTCTACAAAATCACTACCGCTCATGCTGTAAAAAGGCACTTGTGCTTCGCCTGCCATTGCTTTTGCCAACAATGTTTTACCAGTACCAGGCGGGCCCACAAGCAAGCAGCCTTTAGGAATCTTACCGCCGAGTGCCGTATATTTTTTAGGATGTTTTAAGAAATCAACAATTTCCATCACTTCTGTTTTAGCCTCATCCAAACCAGCCACGTCATTAAAAGTTACGTTTACTTTAGTGCCTTTGTCAAATAGCTGGGCTTTTGACTTACCGATGCTAAATAAACCACCACCACCGGCTCCGCCACCAGGACCTCCCCCCATACGGCGCATAAGAAAAATCCAAATGGCTACAATAATTAAGAGCGGTAAAATAAATTGTAGAATCCCACTTAAAAAGGCTCCTTCGTTATTATCATAGCGCACATCAACTTCTGAGAGTTGCGGATAAATTTCAATCGCTTTGTCGTAATCTTTTTTAAACTGGTCTACACTTCCTATCGAAAATTCAAACTGAGGCCCTTTTGTGTTTCCTTTGACCAATTTTTTCAAGTCCGAAAATTTAGAAGATTCAATACTATCTTTTTTAAGAAACACTTCTACGTGATCGTGATTCACGACTCGTAATTTAGATACCAGATCTCTCTTGAGATAGTCCTCTCTAAAATCTTGAAATGATAATTTTTCACCAATTGAGTTAAAACTATCACCCCCAAAAAACCATAGCCCCATTAAGCCAACCAAGGCCAAAAGGTATATGTAGGACATATTGAATTTAGGCCCCTTTGGGTTTTGACCCGGTTTTTTTGAGAGAGGGTTTCTACTATTTTTTTTCTGTTCGTTTTCCATCTTTCTGTTCTAAAGAATCGTACAAAGGTACGTTGACTTAGTGTGTTAATTTGTTAGCATCGTGCCAAAGTTCTTCCAATTGATAGCGCTCACGTACCGGGGGCATCATGCAATGAATTACTACATCTACAAAGTCTAAAACAATCCACTGTTGTCCTTTTTTACCATCGATTCTTGCTGGCTTTTCACGGCAAGTTTCAAAAACTTTTTCTTCAATAAAATCAGCTATCGTTTTTAACTGAATTGAGTTCGTAGCATCGCAGAGAATAAAAAAATCTGCTATGGATTCGCTGACATTTTTTAAATTTAATGAAACTATATTATCGCCCTTCTTATCCTGTATGGCTTCTATAATGGTTTGAATCAATAAACTTTCTGTGCTGAGGTTCGAGGAATTGTCTGTAGATTGTGCTTCTGTTTTCAAAAAGAATATTTTTACGTTTTACATTTGAAAGGAACTGCAAATTTAATAGTAAAATCTTATAATGTCTTTAAATCAGCCAATTGGTTCGTCCATCATAGAGTTTGAGCAATTGGATAGCACCAATAATTATGCCATGCAACTTGCCAATGAAGGAAATGCTGAACATGGCACTACCATTATAGCTCAACATCAAACCAAAGGCAAGGGGCAACAAGGTAAAACATGGACGGCTGCCAAAGAAAAAAACCTTTTAATGTCCTTTATTTTAGATACGTCTCACAAGGAAATAACGTCTCAATTTTTGCTAAATGCCGCTTGTTGCACGGCTGTCGCTCATTTACTCATGGAAGATATGCAAATAGCCGACGTGAGTATCAAGTGGCCCAACGATTTATATGTTGGCAAAAAAAAAATAGCTGGAATACTCATTGAAAACATCATTAGAGGACAACAGTGGAAATACGCCATTGTTGGGATTGGGCTAAATGTCAATCAGCTTGAATTCCCTATTGGTCTATCTGCCACTTCTTTGCAACGACTAGTAAACAAAATAGTAGACATTAGTTTTCTTAGGAAAAAAATATTCAAGCGCTTGAACAAGGCTTACCAACAATACCAAGAAAACGCGACAGCTGTACTCACAGAATACAACAGTCTTCTATATAGTTATCAAAATAGAATAAGCTTTATTAAAAACAGTGAGATAAAAACTGGAACTTTGAAAGGAACTGATGCAACTGGACTGCTAACTATAGACGAAAATGAGTACAGACACGGCGAAATTCAGATAATACTATGACAACTAATTTTAGGGTAGTATCCCGTTTCTGTTACAAAGTCCGAATTTAATTTATTACCTTAGTTTTTCTAAAAATAAAATAATCATGATAGAACAATTATTTTCTTTGATTCAAAGCGAATCTCAAAAAGAAATTATAAATAACCCTAACATCCCAAATGAACAAAATGGTTTAGCCGTTGGCTTAGCAACTGAATCGATTTTTGGTGGATTACAGAACGTATTAGCCAATGGAGGATTGGAACAAGTCATGGGCTTGTTTGGCAACAACCAACAAAACGTGCAACAGAACAATCCACTTGTAGGAGGGATTGTTCAAAATCTTATTGGTCAGTTTATGACACGATTGGGCCTCTCGCAGGAAAATGCCAATGGAATTGCCAGTAGTTTGATACCCATGGTTCTCAGCAAACTAATTGGCAACACCACTAGTTCGGAAAATAACGGTTTTGACATCAACGGATTGCTTGGCTCATTGCTTGGCGGCAAATCAAACCATGGTAATGCCGTGGAACTTCCTGGACGTAATAACGGAATTGATTTCGGCAGTTTACTATCAAATGTGACACAAGGAGGCGGTTTGGATATTGACGGAGATGGAGATGTAGATCTGCAAGATATCATTGCGGCTACCAGTGGTGCGGCTTCTAACGTACAGCGCAACCGTCAAGGAAGCGGCGGCATTATGGATTTAGTAGGTGGATTACTAGGCGGATAAAGAAAGAAATAGAATAAAACTAATGAGCCACTTCAAACGAACAGCTTTCATACTTTTTGCTATTCTGTTTGGAGTGGTTTTTTCATGCCAAGCGCAGAGGAAATCAAAACGATTTTCTAAACGTAAAAAAAGCAAATCGACTACCTACAATTATAAAAAAAGATCACCCGAAGAAAAAGCACGCTATTTCACCGGCAAAATGGTAGATAGTCTAAGCGTTACCAAAGCACAAGAAGACTCATTATTTGTAATGAATATTGAAGTCAGTAAAAAATTCGATTCACTTCGTGTGATTGTCGGCGATATGAATCGGGAGGACCGATCAGCCGCATACCGTAGCATTTATGCCTATCGTGATAGTTGTATGCGCGAAATTTTGCCTAGAAAAGAGTTTCTAAAATTTTTAGATATTGAAAGAGAGAAATGGGAACGTAAGAAAGCAAAACAAAGAGAGAAAGCAAAACGGGAAGATTAAAACTTCTTTCTCTCCCATATTATTTTCTGAAGAATACTACTTATTCTCCTCCAAATAGTGCTTCAAGGCCGCAACCATAGATGGCATATTGGGTTTAGGAGCTTCAATTTGTAGCTTGAGTCCTGCGTCTAAAGCAGCAGCTTTTGTTTTAGGACCAAAGGTGGCCACAGCAGTCCGTCCTTGCTTGTAGCTAGGATTGTTTTCAAATAAAGATTTTACACCACTTGGGCTAAAAAAGACCAAAACGTCATGATTTTTTTTGATAATTTCTTCGCAATTGTTACATACCGTGCGGTATAGCACTGCTTCGCGCCACTCAATTTCATTTTCATCAAGCGTTTCCGTTACCCGCTTATGAATTAAATCATTTACCGGAACAATAAATTTTTCCTGCTTGCGATGTTTTAAGATTGATTCTAATAAACCATCTACTCCGCCCGTACCGAAAAATATTTTACGCTTGCGATAAACAATAAATTTTTGTAGATACAAAGCCACAGCTTCAGAAATACAGAAGTACTTCATGTCGCCATTTACTTTCACGCGCAGCTCCTCGCACAATCTGAAAAAATGATCAATTGCATTTCGACTTGTAAAAATGATGGCTGTTTGATTTTGAACATCTACCTTTTGCTTTCGAAATTCTTTTGAGGTAACACCTTCTACAACGATAAAGGGATAGAAGTCAATCTCTACACCATATTTACGCTCTAAATCAAAGTAGGGAGATTTTGGAGAACTAGGTTGGGGCTGTGAGATAAGAATCGACTTTATCTTCTTTTTAGCTACCGATTTTTTAGTCGCCGTCTTCTTCTTGGTGGCTACCGATTTCTTTTTCGTACTCTTCTTTTTAGTTGCTACTTTACTCATAAACCCTATCTTCTAAAAAAAAATAAAACGAAGTTATACTCCCATGCTGTTATACACATATCTTGCACAAACCGCTAAGGGGATAATTTCGAGTGTGCAAAGATATAAAATAAAGTGCAAAAAACTGACCCTTGGCAAGGTTCTTACATAAGCCAAATTAATTAATGCCTTGAATATCAATGAGATGAGCAATACAAATAAACTGACAAAAAGTACAATATTGCTCAAAAAGGATGGAAGAAGTAGTATAACACCACAAACTGGAAGTAAAATATAACCAACCAACTGATTGACAACCGACAAATGATTGAAAAATAAAACAGCTTTTTTACCAAAACTAAAAACAAGGGATACCGAATGAATTGAAAACCATTTGAGTAGCGAAATTCCAACGACCACAAGCGTGCCCCAAAGCCAAGCTTCCCAAGCCGACCAGTCGGGTTTTGTAAAAAAAACTAAGTTTCTACCTACGATATATCCTGCCGTAAAGAAATAAACAAAAATGAAATAGATACGAGGTGTCCAGTGGTGCCACAAACTGTCTTTACTTGTCATTCTACCCAACGTACTTTTACTAAGCACATTGATTAACTCCTGCACATGCTTACCATAAAAAAAACGAAGCAAGCCAAATAGCAGAAACATGCCTAAACCCAAAAAAAGAACAGAGCCATTTTTCGTGGTCAGCCTGGGTTTAGATGATGTAGTGATTTTTTTCTTTTTTGCTGGCGCGGGTTTAGCCACTAACGTATCCGAAACCTCAGCATCAAACCGCTCTCCACTCGGTTGAGCCGTAACGGACCAAACTGCAGAGTATAAAAGAAAAAGTAAGAGCCAATATCGCACGAATAGCAAATGTAATACTTAGCATGAAAGCAAGGATTAAAATAAGTAAGAAAGCGTTGTTCTTTGAATTGTACTATTGAAAAAATAATATTTTCCTAAATCCAATCCAACTCCGACTAAATAACTCCTAATCAATTCACAACAATGTGATTAAAAATAAACCAAGAAGTTAGCGTTCAAATTTACATTTGCCCACCTATGTCAAACAGTGAGCCACTTCAAGCTGCGGATTCTCCTCAAAATCATGTGAAGGAGATGTACAAAAACTGGTTTTTGGATTACGCAAGCTACGTAATTCTTGAGCGAGCCATCCCAGATATTGCCGACGGGCTTAAGCCTGTACAACGTAGAATATTACACGCCCTCAAAGAAATGGACGACGGGCGGTTTAACAAAGTGGCGAACGTAATAGGACAAAGCATGCAATATCACCCACACGGGGATGCCAGCATTGGTGATGCCATCATTAACCTAGGTCAAAAAAACTTGCTAATAGAAACCCAAGGGAATTGGGGAGATGTGCGAACAGGCGATAGCGCTGCTGCCCCTCGTTATATTGAAGCTCGGCTGTCAAAATTTGCTTTAGATGTGGCTTTTAATCCTAAAACTACTGAGTGGCAACTAAGCTATGACGGTCGAAAAAACGAACCCGTGCATCTACCTATGAAATTTCCACTACTGCTTGCCCAAGGTGCCGAGGGAATTGCGGTTGGTCTTTCCACAAAAATACTGCCACACAATTTTATAGAGCTCATCAAAGCATCGATTAAACATCTAGAGGGCAAGCGATTTAAACTATTACCTGACTTTCCTAATGGAGGCATGATGGATGCCGAAAATTATAATGACGGCAAGCGGGGCGGTAAGGTACGCGTACGTGCACACATAGAAAAAAAGGATAGCAAAACTTTATTAATTACGGACGTACCGTATGGATGCACTACTAATTCTGTTATTGATAGCATTGTAAAAGCTAGTGATAATAATAAACTAAAAATAAAAAAAGTAACCGACAACACGGCCGCAGATGTGGAAATTGAAGTGCAGATTGCTAATGGCATTAGCGCTGACCAAACCATTGACGCGCTTTACGCTTTTACGCAGTGCGAAATTTCTATCTCGCCCAACATTTGTGTGATTATAGACAGCAAGCCTCACTTTATCACTGCCAGCGAAATGCTGAAAAAAAATACTGAACACACCCGTGATTTACTCAAACGAGAATTGGAAATTCAACTAGAGGCACTTGAAAATAAATGGCATTACACCTCTTTAGAAAAAATATTCTTCGAAGAAAAAATTTATAAAGAGCTTGAAAAAAAGCATAAAGATTGGGAAACAGTATTACAAGCTATTGAAAAAGCGTTTGACCCGTTCAAGAAAAAACTGAAACGAGCGGTAACTCGTGAGGACGTGGTCAAGCTAACAGAAAAACCCGTTCGACGTATCTACAAATTAGACATTGATGATCTTATTAACCAAATCAAAGGACTAGAAGCCGACATTAAAAAAACCAAACATGACCTCAAACACCTTACTGAATTTGCCATTGCCTATTATCAAAACTTGCTGGATAAGTATGGCAAAGGGCGCGAACGTAAAACTGAAATAAAACCATTTGACAATATTGAGGTAAAACAAATAGCCATAGCCAATACCAAAATGTACGTAAATCGCAAAGATGGTTTTATTGGAACCGGACTGAAAAAAGATGAACTCCTTTTTGAATGTGCCGATGTGGATGACATTATTGCTTTTTCCGCCGAAGGCGTAATGAAAGTGGTAAAAGTGGAAGACAAAACCTTTATTGGTAAGAATATTTTGCACGTGGCTGTATGGCAAAAAGGCGATGAGCGCACCACCTACAACGCTATGTATTTAGATGGAAAAACAGGCAAGACCTATGCCAAACGTTTCAATGTAAAAAGTATCACCCGCAATAAGGAATATCATATTACCAAAGGAAATCCAAAAAGTAAGGTGCATCACTTCTCAGTAAACCCAAGTGGCGAAAGCGAGTTGGTACAAGTTAATTTAAGCTCGGCAGCTCGAGCACGAAATAAGAAATTTGAATATGATTTTGCTGAACTAGCTATAAAAGGACGCAGCAGCCAAGGCAATCAAGTGACGAAGTATGCCGTGCGGAGTGTGAAGTTTTTGAGCAAAGGTTCTTCTTCCCTTCCAGGAGAAAAATTTTGGTATGACGATAAAATTGGACGCTTGGTAAAAGAAGCTCCTACCAATTCAAAAGGTGCTGAGCTTGGAATTTATCTGGGTGAATTTCATGAGGGCGATTTAATAATTTCATTTTATCAAAACGGCTCATACAAGCTTCACGACACAGACGTAAGCACTCGATTTGAAAATGATACTTTAATCAAAATTCAAAAATTCAATCCAAATTCGGTACTCTCTGCAGTTTGGTTCGATGCTAAGAAAAAACAATTTTTTGTAAAAAGATTTAAAGTAGAAACACAAACTTTGAATAGTGAATTTCTTTTTATTAAAGAAGGTCCTAAGAATTACCTAGAGTGGATAAGCACGAAAGCATCGCCCACAATCATTGTAAAAACAGGCAAGAAAAAATACTTACCCAGCGAGCAGACGATAGAGCTAGAAAACTTCGTAGACGTAAAAGGTTGGAAATCGATTGGCAACAAGCTATGTGATAATGACCTATTAGAAATATCACTGTTAGAGGATGAGAATAATAAAAAAAGTGGTGAGCTATTTGAATAAAATATCCTTTGGTATTAGACTAAACAGAATTTAATTTTTTAGCCCACACAATAATTTTGCATTTACCTATTGGATAAATGATTAATTTTGCTTTTATGAATGCTAAAAATAAGTTCATACTAAAGCAAGTTCTTTGGAGTAGTTCTCTCCTATTGTTTGTATTGGCTCTTTATGGAATTATGGGTTATGCCGCCGATGGCTCATTCTCCTTACTTAATTTCCCTTGGTTTGTTACTGCGTTTGTGGTCTTTGATTTAATCGGCATTTTCTACAATCTTTCTCGCTTAAAAAAGATGGGCATCGATATGAATCTAAGCGAAAATCATAATGGCACTCTTACTAAGAATATAAAAGTTGATTTGCCTAAAGAAAAAATACTTGATTTGCTGAAACAAAATGTATGGAAATTTAAAACAGAAAGTAAAACAGAAACCACAGAGGGCACTCTAGTAACTATGAAGTACTACCGACTAATTTGGAATGAGAAATTAGAGATTTTAATTAAAGAAAAAAACATAAGTGAAAGCGTTGTAAAAATTACAGCCGGCTATAAAAATCATCATAAACTTATGAGCGCTCATAGCTCTTGGAATAGTGCCATACGGCACATTGCCTATTTTGAGCGGGAGCTTCAAAAACGAGAACATCTTCATACGGATGTGAATCCGCCCTTCATATCTGCAAACTAATATTATTCCCAACGCCCGCAGCAAAAAAGAAAATCTAGCATACTTAAATTAGGTTCAAAACCATTTCGATCGCTAAAAGGTTGAATATACCTTTTATCAACTTCGTTCGTTGTTCTATTCTTCGGTAAGAAAATATGTCTGCAATCATTCTCGGCATTTTTTTCGAAGTCCTCAGTTAAAGAATATTCCTTTTTAAGATGAAGTAGTTTTAAAATCAATTCCAAAGAAGCCAGATTGGCTTCTAATAAATAATCGAATTTTCTAGAATAAAATGCGGATAGCTCGTCTTTAAAATATTCAAAATAAACCGAACGTCCGTAAAAGGAAGTCAAACTTTTCCAGTGCAGCGCTTGCCAATCCTCATCGTAGGCAATTTTTAGTTCTTTCACGGTTTTTCGTTGATTCCGTCCACCTTTAAGAGGAACCGTTAGGCAAATCACTCCGTTCGGACCCGCTACATAAGCTCGATTGCTGTAGCTAGAACGCACAAAAAATTCATGCTGTTCAATACTCACATTTTTAGAAGAAACAAATTTTTGAAACCATGGAATACAAGGAAAAAATTCACAATCCATTATCACTGCTCCGTTTTTTGTCATTTACCTTTACGTTTGTGCGGATAAAGTTATATCATTTATTTTGGAGACTTTTTGAATCATCAAGAGATGTACGCTCAGCTAATTTCTTTTTGACGATTACAAGGTTTACTTTTTCAGCAATCATTTTACTCTTTGCGGCATTGGCCTGTTCTGCGCAGACTAGCGACTATTTTATTATGCGCGCTAGTAAGGATAGTTTGGATGGCTACATGACGTTTTATGATACTCAAGAAAAAAATATTAACATCTTACTTTCCATTGATCCGTCTTTATCAATTGCTAATCATATTTTTGAATATGGCTTTCAACCAAAAGGTAAACTAACAACAGATCAAGATTTGTATAATGAGATAATCAACATCCCGTCTGAAACATTTGAGTATGCTGTACCGATTAATGATACCTTCATCAAGAGCGGTAATTACACCCTACTCTTTCGTTTAAAAACAAAGGAGAATCAAAAACTACTACAAGAAAAAAAAATAAATTTTCAAACCTTACGAAAGCCGAATACCTATTATCGGCATCAGGCTAAGAAAAATTTGTTAATCACACAACGGGTCAAATCCAAGGAAATACAAATAGACATTTCTAAAACGTTCGTAAATAAATACGATGCGGACCGATTGAAAAAAAATATTTTTGCTTTAGCGCCCATTGCAGAAAAAGCCGAGCTGGGTGCACTAAGCGGGATAACAAAAAGTAATAAGGTGAATGAATTGCGCCAATACTTTTATAATTTTTGGCAAAATAGAAACCCAGAAGACCCGAGGGCAGCTTGGCTAGAATATGCTGAAAAGCTCAACTACTGCTCTAGGAAATATGCGTATGGTGCATTCAAAGGATATCAGACCGACATGGGACGAATTTTTCTTCGCTTTGGCGCACCCAATCGAATTGTGAAGGCAACTAACGAGCGAGGAGCTAGATCGTATGAAATATGGTTTTATACCGAAATGGATCAGTTCACCAATATCAGTATTTTATTTTCTCAGATTGGTACTATGGCTAATGAACGGGTAATGCTCCATTCAGATGAACCTTCTTTTTACTTTAACCCGAATTGGGCCAGTCAATTATTCATTGACCCTCAGGAACGATTCAATACAACTTCACACAGAGTCTATGATTTTTTCAAACCGTAACCCTCTTTTCAGTTTTGTTTTCATTGCCCTCTTTTTTTGCTTAGGGTGTAATTCTATTAAGGATATTGAGTATAGAGGTATTAAAGAAACAAAAATCCAATCTATGGGCATTAGCAAAGGAACGGTCAAAGTTGTTTTGCAATATTTCAATCCCAACAAATTTGGATTGGATTTAAAAGAAACCCTATTAGAAGTCTATGCCAATGATAAATATATAGGCATTGCTGAGAATGCTGAAAAATTTATCGTGCCTAAACTAGCAAATTTTGATTTTCCAATCTATGTACATTTTAATCCATTAAAAGCAATGGGTATGGTTGGGCTTTTGCAAGCAGATAAAATTAACTTACGTGTAAAGGGTACTACCAAAGCTGGTAAGAAAGGCATTTACATACGTGTGCCAATCGATGTAAAGGAAGAAGTATCGCTACGTTAGCCGGCTGCCAATTGAGGCTCTTGACCAAAGATTTTCATCATTTTAAAATGACTCTTCACAGCTTTCCACATGGTTGGGTTGTCATTGTAGGGCACACCATACTCTTCGCAATGCTGTTTCACAATTTCACTAATTTCTGGATAGTGTGTGTGGCTAATTCTTGGGAATAAATGATGTTCTATCTGAAAATTTAATCCGCCTACGAACCAATTGACCAAATGATTTTTGCGAGCAAAATTGGCCGTAGTCAATACTTGAGTAATCGCCCATTCTTCATCAATTTTATTGTCCGCATAGCCCTCATAAAAGTGAGTATTTTCTACTACGTGTGCCAGTTGGAATGTAACACCGAGCGTAAAGCCCATTACCGCATGCATCACCATAAACCCAGCTAACCAAGGACCAAAACCAAACAAAGAAATAGGTAAAATAACCCAAACCGCCACATAATAAATTTTAGTAACCCAAAAGATTACTTTTTCCTTACTGTTCATTTTCCAAGCCTTAGTAGTATAAATTTTACGCTTAAAATATTTTTGAAAATCCATGAAGAAAATCCAAAACAAAGAAGAAATCATATACAAGAAAGGCAAGTACAAATGCTGTACTTTATGCGCAGGATACCATTGTTGAGTTTCGCAATGACGTATTGTGGGTAGTTTAGCAATATCGTCGTCTACTCCATCTACATTGGTATAAGTGTGATGGATAATGTTGTGTTTCTGTTTCCAAAAATAAGCAATCCCGCCAAGGACATTCAAAGAAAGTCCCATAACATCATTGAAGGTACTGTTCTCGGAGTAGCTTCCATGACACGCATCGTGCATTACGTTAAAACCAATACTAGCAGAAACTAGACCCATAATACCGCACATGAATAACTTAATCCCGTTAGAAAAATCGCCGAATAAGACCATGCCGAAACAAGCAATTAGAATAGCAAAGAGCACTAAAGCCTTGTGATAAATAGCCCAGTTACCTGTTTTCTTTTTACCTGTTTGTTCGAAGTAAGCGTTTACTTTCTCTTTAAGAGTAGGGTAAAAATCTCCTTTCTTATTGTTGAATGTAATTTTTGCCATAATAGAATGATGCACAAAGGTACAAGCTAAACTCTAGGAGTACGAAAACTTAGATTTGTTTAACTTATTTTAATAAATTATGAACAAATGTTCTATATCTAGATTTAATCTAAAAGGACTCTATAGTTAGGATCTTCTAGCACATTAACATCTATTACCTCCTCAGCGTCTTTCAGTAGCTCTCGGCAATCTTGGCTAAGATGCTTCAAGTGTACTTTTTTTCCTGCATTAAGGTAACGCTCGGTTAGTTTATTCACCGCTTCTATAGCACTCATATCCGTAATTCTACTTTCACCAAAGTCAATGATTACTTCGTCCGGGTCGTTTTGTACATCAAACTTCTCATTGAAAACACCTACTGATCCAAAGAATAAGGGTCCATAAATTTCATAATGCTTTACGCCTTCATCATCAATATATTTTCGAGCGCGAATCCGTTTGGCATTATCCCAAGCAAAAACTAAAGCCGAAATAATTACACCAACCAGCACGGCCAAAGCCAAATTATGCAAGAATACAGTAACCAAGGTTACCACTACCATCACGAAAATATCACTCTTCGGCATTTTATTAAATACCTTGAAGCTTGCCCATTCAAAGGTGCCAATTGCTACCATAAACATTAGTCCTACCAGTGAAGCCATTGGTAATTTTTCAATCAAACTACTTCCAAACATTATAAAAACAAGTAACATAACTGAGGCAACTATCCCAGAAAGTCTTGCCCGTGCACCATTGGAAGTATTAATTAAGCTCTGCCCAATCATAGCGCAACCGCCCATGCCTGCAAAAAAACCAGAGAGAACGTTTGCCGCACCTTGTGCAACGGCTTCTTTATTTCCACTTCCGCGAGTTTGAGTTATTTCATCTACTAAGTTCAGTGTAAGCAAACTCTCAATCAGTCCAACACCTGCCACGATTGCTGAAAATGGCAAAATTACCATCAGCGTTTCTAGAGTAAGTGGAATCGTGGGGATTCCGAAAGGAGGAAAACCACCCTTAATGCTTTGGCCTTCATCAAGCGTTCCTGCGATGGTTAGCGTGTCTACATTAAAAATCATAACGATAGCCGTAACCACGATGATGGCAGCTAGCGAACTCGGGAATGCTTTAGTCACTTTTGGCAGAAGCCAAATGATTAGCATAGTTAAAATAACTAAGCCAAGCATAACTAACATTTTAGGCGTTTCTAACAGTAGCTCTCCACCCTTCTGATAAAAGTTAGGAAACTGTGCCATGAAGATTATTATGGCCAAACCATTTACAAAACCAAACATTACAGAATGCGGTACCAAACGAATAAATTTACCAAGGCGCAAAAGGCCAAATACAATTTGCATTAGACCTGCTAGAATCACAGTAGCAAAAACATATTGTAAAATTTGCTCGGCACCAATACCAGGCGTCATTTCTTTAAGCTGCACAATTAATCCTACAAAAATTACAGCTACTGCGCCCGTGGCACCACTTATCATGCCTGGGCGTCCACCAAATATGGAGGTAATTAAACCCATTACAAAAGCTGCATATAAGCCCGTTAGCGGTGAAAAACCAGCTATCATAGCAAAAGCAACTGCCTCGGGTACCAATGCCAAAGCAACGGTAAGACCTGATAGTACCTCCGTTTTATAATCTACCTTTTGTTTAAAATCGAAAAGATTTAAATACTTTTTCATTTAAGTGCGCGAAAATAGTCAAATGATTTGATGATGAGATGATTTGGTGATTTGATAATGTGATAGAGAGGTAAAAGAAAGTCACTATTTTTTCTTAAGAAAAGAAAGAATATCCCTTTCGAAATCCTCACTTTGGATTTTAGTTCCAAGTTCTAAAGCATACTTTTTATAAATAGGATTAGTATAAAAATCTATAATTAGCGGTTCTAACTTTTGACGATTTAGTTTTCTAATTGATATCCCTTTAGGACCCACTCCTTTTTCAGTTAAAATATCATTCCACATAAACTGGTCAATAATATGAGGAATAATTAAAGATGCGCAACCATACTTCGTTACCATGTGTGATGTACCGCTACCGCCATGATGTATGACGCCATAAACTTTCGGAAAAATCCAATCATAAGGAAGATCACTTACAAAGTGAAATAAGTCTTTATTATACGTTTCAGGTTTTCGCAATCCGCCCGAAGCAGTATTAATGATTGCGGGTATTTTATTCGCTTCAAAAATATCCAGAAATAGCTTTGATGTTTCTTCAGCCTGACCGTTTACCATGCTTCCAAAGCTAAGTACAATTGGTTTTTTATGACGTACTAAATAATTAATCAACTCCTCACTGGGTGACCATTCACTTGTTTTATCCCGCTCTAAATACCCAAGCACTTGTGCATGACCCGGCCATTCTTTTGGGCGTGCAAAAATACTCGGTGAAATCATATACATAATATTAGTCTCTATAATAGAAGACTTTATCTCTTTGAGTGTAAATTTTTTACCTGCAATAAATTTTGAGTATACTTGTTTTACATTTTTTGCAATGGCAAACTTTGTAAGTTTATAGAACACCCGATTAAAACTTCCACCCCAATTGAAATTGATACCTACCGGTGGCCGAGTAGATACAGAATGAATCATACAAGGTATTGGCGAGAGTATACTTTTTTTCACATCCTTCAAAACAAACGAGTAAACCGTTTTTGGATGAAAAACAATTTGATCTGGTTGGAAAGACTTTACAACCTCATCTTGAATCTCATACATTTTTTTGGTAATGGACAAAGAACTTTTATAGAGTATATACAAATAGCGTAGTCGTTTTAGAACACTTGTACGAATACCGCCCATTATACTTTTACCTGCCTCACTATCGATCAGTTTTAAAAAATCAGTACCCAAACTAAAAAATTGAAAACCTTCTTCCTTGGCTAGGTGAGAGAACTGCTCTGGGAAACAGCAAGCCACTTCGTGTCCATGCCGTTTGAGCAAATTACCCATTGCTAGAAATGGTTCCATATCACCACGTGTACCTAAAGAAATAAGTAAAAATTTCATTTTAGAATAATAAAGTTAGCACTTTTACAATATGGACGGAACGAAACGCGACAACATTAGAGTAGGACAAGTGGTAGAAATAGTCCTAAAAAAAGACCAACGCTCCGGTGTTTTAACCGAGGGTATTGTAAAAGGCATTTTAACTAGCGCACCCAAACATACACACGGCATCAAAGTGATATTGGAAACCAATCAAGTTGGCAGGGTGAAGCATATTGTGGAGGATGTAGATTAACTCAATCCAGTAATAACACCTTCCGTGTCAATATCCATAGCTTCACTTGCAGGTACAGTAAGCGAGCCTATCATACGCAGTTTTAATCCCCATCACAAGAAGTTAAAAAGTCAAATCTCTCCAATTCAACACGCCTACTTTTTTTATTTCAAATTTCTCTTTACCGTCGTAGATAATCTCAGCAGCACTTACTTCATTGCTGAGAACGGTAAACTTAGTTATCGTATCCAAAAAACGATTATGAAATGTGGCTGCTGACTTGATTTCTGAAATTTTTATTTCGCCGACTTTTAACTCCTCTAACAAATCTATTTCGTTGCCATTACTATCACGCCAAAAGTATAGATTAGGTCTTTCCCCAGCGTTGTATTTGTTTTTCATTTTTTCCAATATGACCAAATTCTCGAACAATGCACCTCGTGCCCAATGCGTTTGTAATTCTTCGGGAGAACGTAGACCCAATAAATTACAAGCTAATCCGGTATCGTAGAAATAAATCTTCGGAGATTTTATTAATCTCTTTTTGTAGTTTTTGTAATAAGGCTGCAAACGAAAAGCAATAAAACTAATTTCTAAAATAGTAAGCCAATTTTCGATCGTTTTATCATCCACACCTAGTGCATTGCCTAGTGAACTTTTATTCAAAATTTGTCCAATGTTACCAGCCAACAATTTCATAAAACGTTGAAAAACATCTAGCCGATTCACTTCAGAAAGTTGTCGCACATCTCGCTCCGTATAAGTTTGAATATAAAACGGATAAAAATCTACGGGTGCTATTTTTTGATCATAAATTCTAGGATAAAAACCTTGAAATATTAATTCGTTCGTTGAAACTTTGGAAGCTTTTAGCTCTAATGTAGAAAATGGTAATAGGTAAGAAACAAAAACACGACCAGCCAATGATTGCGAAATTTTTTCCATTAGCAAAAAGTTCTGTGAACCAGTTAGTATAAACTCCCCATTTTTTTTATTGGCATCACTCTTTACTTGAATATAGGAGAACAGCTCCGGCATTTTTTGTACCTCATCAATTATCAGTCCTTTTTTATGTTGACTCAAAAAAGATTCAGGGTCGGTTTGCGCTCTTTGCAAAGTGGCAGGATGCTCCAAATTAACATAGTCATAAGTAGGAAACGCTAATTGGCTGAGTGTGGTTTTACCACTCTGACGAGGCCCAGTTATCGAGAGGATAGGCATTCTTTTTGCCATCCCCTTTATCTTTTTTGCTAGTATGCGCTCATTCACATTTCAAATATACTATGCAATTTCGGAACAATAATCCCAAATTACATAAATTAATATAGAAATAAATTATCCAAAGCAGTAATCACAACGCTCCCATTAAAACTATATTTCGTATTACAATTTAATTCCAAGTTTATATTGCTTATAAAGTATGTCCAAATATGGCTCCAAAGATTCCAAATTCTCCATTTCAACTTTTCTATTTCGGTAATTCGCTTTTGGAATTTTAAAGAAAATTGTGGCGCCATATTCCATTCTTCTTAAAGCAATTTCAAGTCCATCTTGTTCAAGATTACAATATCTTTCGGTATATGTAGTATATAATCCACACTTCCTATCCACGCCATAATCTTTTCTATCGACCATTAAAAAAAACATTACTGGTCTTATATTTCCGGCAATTAATTCTTTCCGCAACATTTTTTTATAGCGGTTATGTTGTTCGCCACCGTAGGCGTGCAGTAAAACAAGCAAAAGATTTTCGGATCCCGCCTTATAGGTTCCAAGAAAACCATTTTCTTCAAAATACTCCAAAAGGTGCTGATAGAATAGAGAATCGCCCAACCGATGACTGGTCAAACCTCGATTAGCCGTAAATCTTTTATCTTGATCCAAAATAAATTTAAGAAGTGGAGTGAAATTCTTATAAATAGAAACTCTATTTTCTAGGTGATACTCCCATTTATTCATCAAGGTATCAATCTTTGGACCATATAGTTCATCTTTCATCATAGGACCGAAAAGGGAATCCTCATATTTTAATTGAAAAGGGAAAGCCAAAATTTCTTTCTGGTAATTCTCTTCTAAAATTGAAAAAGATTTAAGCAGATCACCAGTTTGACAATAAGCTTTCGCTAAACTCACGCATTCAATAGCCTTGGGCGTATCGACAAAAGTAAATGCCTTTTTATAAACTTTTATAGCATCAGCACTTCGACCTTTATGAATTAAGTACTCGCCAAGGTTGCATAGATTATAATAATCAATAAACCCTTGGGCTTGCCCAACCTTAGGTAAAGCTAGAAATGTGAGTAAAAAAAAATGAAATACACCCTTCATTAACTCAATCCAGTAATCACACCATTTGCATCGATATCCATACCTTCACTTGCAGGTACAGCAGGTAATCCAGGCATACGCATCATATTACCCAATATAGGTATTACAAAACCGGCACCGGCAGCAAATTCAAACTCCCGTACGCTTACTTCAAATCCTTCTGGGCGCCCTACTAGCTTATCATTATCACTTAATGACTTTTGTGTTTTTGCCATACATATAGGAAAACCATCATAGCCTAAGTCTTTAATTGTTTTTAATTGACGTCTTGCTTTTGCTGAATAACTCACTTCACTTGCTCCATAAATTTTGGTAGCTATTGTTTTAATCTTTTCTTCTACACTTAAATTCCAATCGTATAATTTTTCAAAATTATTGACACCGCTTTCAATTACATCCACAACGGATTGCGCTAGTTCGGCAGTTCCTTCACCGCCTTTACTAAAGCCATAAGATACAACTGCTTTTACACCAAGTTTTTCACACTCTGCCTGTACGAATTTTATTTCCTCTTCCGTATCTGCCGGGAAATGATTGATGGCTACTACAGGTGTTAGATTGTAATGTTTTGCGTTTTCAATATGCTTTGCTAAGTTAGCAAATCCGGCTTGCACTTTTTCTAAGCTAGCTGTGTTATACTCTTCTTTTTTCGCTCCCCCATGATGACGCAGCGCACGTATGGTAGCTACCAACACCATTGCTTTTGGCTTTATGCCAGCATAACCACATTTAATATTCAAGAATTTTTCGGCACCTAGGTCTGCGCCAAAACCAGCTTCGGTAACTACATAGTCGCCCAAGCTCATACCCATTTTAGTTGCTAAAATTGTATTCGTTCCTTGCGCAATATTGGCAAAAGGACCGCCATGAATTATCGCTGGGTTTCCTTCTAAGGTTTGTACCAAATTAGGACGAATAGCATCTTTTAATAATAGGGCCATCGCACCTTCTGCTTTTAAATCTTTAGCAAAAATTGGTTTAGTGTCATACGTATAGCCAATGAAAATACTACCCAATCGTTTCTTTAAATCTTCAATATCCGTAGCCATGCAAAGTATCGCCATCACCTCACTAGCGGGTGTGATATTAAATCCATCCTGACGAGGCACTCCCTGAAAAACACCGCCTAAACCAATCACCATATTTCGTAGCGAACGATCGTTCATATCCATAACCCGTTTCCAAACAATCGTTCTTGGATCAATCCCTAAAGAACGTGTTTTACTTTGAATATTATTATCAATTAAAGCAGAAAGTAAATTATTTGCTTTCTCAACTGCAGAAAAATCTCCCGTAAAATGTAGATTAATATCTTCCATAGGAATTACTTGGGAGTATCCGCCACCAGCAGCACCACCTTTAATCCCAAACACAGGTCCTAAACTTGGCTCACGCAAAACCACAACCGCTTTTTTACCAATTTTATTTAGACCTTCATTCAGCCCAATAGAAACAGTCGTTTTTCCTTCACCCGCTGGTGTAGGGTTAATCGCCGAAACCAAAACCAAATTCGCCTCAGCCACTTTCTTCTCGTCGATTAGCGCTAGCGGTAACTTTGATTTGTTTTGACCATAATAATGCAAATGTTCTTCGCCCACACCTAACTTGGCGGCAACTTCTTTAATGTGTAAGGGTACTGCTTTTTGCGCTATTTCTAAATCTGTTGGAAAGCTCATTTTTTTAATTTGATAATTTGATGAATAAATAATTTGATAATACCTCTAATTAATTTCAGGAGCTGTAAATATAATGGAAATGAACAAACTTTTTTTTTATAATCAGAACGCTTTTAAATTAAATCAATAATCACTTCTAAAAACTACCTTTGCATCTCAACTTTAATAATTGGAAGGACTCGTATATAGAAGCACCGGTAGCTGGTATGATGTAAAAGACTTACAGAATGTCTTTTGGAAATGCCGCTTAAAAGGAAAATTTAAGTTGGACGAAACGATTCGTTCCTCCAATCCCATTGCAGTTGGTGATATTGTACATTTCGACATAGAAGATAAGAAAGAAGAAACAGGCATGATTTATGAAATAGAACATCGTACGAATTATGTCGCGCGTGTTTCACCACAAAATCGTAATCTGCGACATATGATAGCGTCCAACCTAGATCAGAGTTTGTTAGTAGCTACCCTTAAAAATCCTAAAACATCTAGTGGTTTTATAGATCGATTTTTGGTAAGCTGTGAAGCGTATCATATTCCTGCCATTATTGCTTTTAATAAAAGTGATATTTATGGCGAAGATGAAAATGACCGTTATCTGTATCTTAAAAATATTTATGAAGCTATTGGGTATAAAGTGCTTCTCATTTCTGCGAAAGAAAAAACATCTATCGATAAACTAATAGCCTTGTTAGAAAATAAAAAGACACTTATTAGCGGTCACTCAGGTGTTGGAAAGTCTTCATTAATTAATGTGCTGATGCCCGAACAAGATTTAAAAGTAATGGAGGTGAGCGATTGGAGCGGTAAGGGTATGCACACCACCACCTTTGCTGAAATGTATGATTTAACGAATACCAGCAAATTAATTGATACGCCTGGCATCAGAGAGCTGGGCATCGTTGACATAGAAAAAGAAGAGCTTAGCGGATATTTTCCTGAAATGCGTATTCGATTGCAACATTGTAAATTTAATAATTGCCTGCACCTCAATGAGCCAGATTGCGCTATCCAAGAAGCTGTTATCGAGGGCGAAATAGAAGAAGAACGCTTTGCAAATTATTTGGCAATTTTAGCCACTTTGGGTGAAAAATTTTAATCCTCTTTTTTTAATACTGCATTTCTAAAAAACTGCAGAAGACCCGGATCTTTCATAGCATTTTCATCTCCTCTTATTTGTAAAACAATTTCACTGTTCTCAGAAGGACGATATTCAAAAATCACATCATCTTCGTACTGTATGGTGTAATACCCATTTGCACCCAATCGGATAGTATCTATTTTAGTTTGAGTTTCGTCTTCTTCATTAAACGAAAATGCGTCGAGGTACGAAGATTTTCTGGCGCTATTTACCTTTGACCAAAACTCAACAAAACGAGAAGCATACTTCTTTACTTTCGGTTTGATTTCGTCGGTTTCCACTGTATCAGTTTCTACATCTAAACTCACATTTTCGTCTGTTTCAGCCGTCACGGTATCCGCAGCGCTTTCAACGACCCCATCCATGGCATCTACAATAATTCCTTGGGACACTTCTATTTCCTCCGGTACTGGCTTCTCAAGTTCGCCGTTGATATAGCGCTCCATACTTTCCTCAAAACTCAAGCTTTCATCAGCCGCTGTAACAAGTTCGCCAACATCTTCTTCCGCAGTACTGATTTCGCTTTCTTCAGAATAACTGTAGGGTTTTTTATACTCAAAAAAAACAGCACCCTTTGGCGTTAAAAAAATATTACCCTTTGTTTTTTGAAACTGATTCATAGCAGCTAAAGAGTAACTTGACGTCTTGATAACCGTGTCCACTCCAAGAGGTACGATGGTAGTAAAATACTTGTTTTCATAAGGCCCCCATTCAACGGATTTTTTTTGCCGATAAGGCGATTCAATATTCATTGGCCGAATTGTATATCCATTTTTTACTAACAAAGAAATCAAGCCATTTGGACCGCACATATGCCCTAGACCTACTGCACAACTCAACGGCTTTTCTTTATGCTGTTCTTCAAAAAAAGCAACCATCCCCTCGTTCCGTTCGTCTAGCAAGCGTCGATAATAAGAACCCCACACAGGATGTTCGGTATAAGTTTTAAACGCACTACAAATGTCATTGGACCGATTATTCGCTGCCATGATTACAACAGAGTCGGTTACCATATTAGCTTTGAACCTAGGGCTTTTAGAAAAAAAACCACGAATCATATGCTCCATCTGCGGTTTATCAACCGAGAAAAGGGCGTTCATTTGATCTGAGAATGTTTCAATTCCTTTCACTTCTTTTTTATGAAAACGGGCATAAGCCACTAAAAAATAATCAAAAACTAAACTTCTACTTTCCGATGTTTCCTCGGTTGTTCCATCTTGATCATAAAATTGACTAATGCCGTCCGTATATACTTTTACCAAAGTGTCTATGGATACTTTTTTATAGTCTGGCAATAGTTCAGCCACACACTCCATCATCAAATAAGCCATATCCATACTCATACTTTTCATGCTTATGGTATTGCTGTAGTTCATTTCATTATTATCTAACTCTACAGATAAAAGATCAGACTGATCGATAGCCCAATAAATAGAATCATTCATGTCAAAAACACCTTCGTAACCAGAATGTACTGTCCCGATTAAATAAGAGCTATGCGATTGATTAGGATGCTTGACTTCCCATAGTCTAGTATTTCCGATTTGAGCAGACAAGCTAAACGACACAGTGAAAATGACAAAAGATAAAAACAGTTTTTTCATTCAAAAACTAAAATAAGTCTTTTACCTAAACCAAGAACTATACTTCACATAGTTCTGAGCAATCCGCTGAATTTCTCCTTCCGATACGTCTTTGGAAATGTCTTTTACTTTTTTAGCAGGTACTCCAGCATAAATACTATTGGCTTCGCAAATTGTGTTTTCAAGTACAACGGCACCGGCCGCAATTATTGTGTTGGAGTGAACAACTACTTCGTCCATGACAATGGCACCCATTCCAATCAGTACATCATCTTTAATCGTACAACCATGCACAATTGCATTATGCCCCACGGACACATTATCACCTAAACTAGTTTCTGATTTTTGATACGTACAATGAATCACTGCTCCATCTTGAATATTCACTCCTTGTCCCATGCGAATTCGATTTACATCACCACGGACTACAGCATTGAACCAAACGCTGCACTCCTCGCCCATTTCTACATCACCTACAATGGTTGCATTCGGAGCAACAAAACAAGAAGATGGGATAAGAGGAGTTTTATCATTGACAGGAAGAATTACGGGCATAGTTTTTAATATTTCAGACCCGAAGATACTACCTAGGCGCTCATCAAATGATTGGAAACCGATTCGCCATACTCACTTTTGAGATGCTTCTTGAGTTGGATTAATAATTTTTCGTACAAGGAATTATTCAATCCGTCATGAGACGAGGACAGTGCCATTTGTTCAAACCATTCTGGAACACGGGCTGATTGATTGGCTTCTACATTGAGAATGTAATTTGCCGTTTTCGAAATACTTTGTTTCAGTTGCCATTTTGCATTTTTCATCGGATTCTGTTTCTAGTTCAATCTATACTTTTCAATTGCTGTGCCAATTTTTTTTCTTATTTTTATTTTATCCTAAAAAAAGACCCCATTAAGAATTATAATAATTTAATTATAAGCCAATTACATATATTATATTTTTTATGTGTATTTGAGCAAAAAATGGCACTTCTTTCTAAGTTAGACCATATCGCCTTAGTTTTGAACTTGTATGACGCAGCGCGAACTATTTTTAAAACACGTAGGACAAACCTCCACGAGTCCCTTGGCTTTTGAAGTTTCTAAAGCCGAAGGTTGCCATTTATACGACACCAATGGCAAAAAACATATCGACCTGATTGGCGGCATAAGCGTATGCAATCTAGGGCATGGAAATGAACGAATAAAAACGGCTGTAAAAAAACAGCTCGATGATTATATGCACGTCATGGTCTATGGCGAATCTGTGCTGAGTCCGCAGGTAAACTATGCCAAAGAAATTAGCGATGTGCTACCTGAAAATTTAAACTCCGTTTACTTCACAAATAGTGGTAGCGAAGCCACCGAAGGCGCCATGAAATTAGCAAAACGCTATACGGGACGTAGTAAAATTTTATCCTTTAAAAATTCTTATCACGGCAGTACGCAAGGAGCACTTAGCGTAATGGGAAGTGAATATTGGCAGCAGGCCTATCGTCCATTGCTTCCCAATGTTTATCAATTTGAATATGGTAGTCAGGCTTCTATTGACGCGATTGATGAACAAACAGCCTGTATTATTTTAGAACCCATGCAAAGTGAAGCTGGCATTCAGGAAGCTCCCAAAAGTTGGTTGGAAGCCCTTAGAAAAAAATGTACAGAGACCAATTGCTTATTAGTTTTTGACGAAATACAAACAGGCTTTGGACGATGCGGTTCGTTGTTTGCCATGAATAAAATTGGTGTAACACCTGACATTGTATTATTGGGCAAAGCCTTAGGCGGTGGCATGCCTATTGGTGCTTTCGTTTCTGACAAAAAAATAATGGATACCTTCAGTACGAATCCGGTCTTAGGGCACATTACTACCTTTGGCGGGCATCCTGTTTGCTGTGCGGCAGGGCGTGAAAGCCTTAAAATTATTCAAGAATTATTTGAAGTAGAGCCTGACTTTGTACATAGAAAAAGTGCACTCTTTACAAAACAATTGAAACACAATGCCATAAAAAAAGTATCGGCTTATGGTCTGCTGATTGCTGTACACTTTGATAATTATGACATTAATAAAAAAATTATCGATCAGTGTATTGTAAATGGCGCATTCACGGATTGGTTTTTATTCGCCGATAATGCCTTGCGAATAGCCCCTCCCCTAATTATTTCTGAAGAAGAAATTCTAGAAGCCTGTAACCTTGTAATTCAATCAATAAACGAAGTTCTTCATGCGAGCGGCTAAGCTAATTTGGGGCTCCCTCCTATTGATCGGCCTCATTATTTTGGGTGGTCTATTTTGGTTTTTACAATCAGACTATGAAGCACTCCTGCAATTCGCTATTAGCCGATTGAACCGACCTGACCTATACGATACTTTACAACAGCAATATTTTACACCATCCAAATTTGAATCGATTCGGAGCATTACTTATTTTCTCATTCCTGCTTTGCTTATCGGCTTGGGGCTGTTTGTTTTCAAATCAAAACGCATTGTCCAAGTCATAGATACGGTATTAAAAAGATTGACCCACTACTTCAAATCATTTTATAGAAGCGTTTTAGAAAACAGCAATCAGACCAAAACGATCCTTGGGTGCATTATGCTATTTGTCTTAGTGCGGTCCGTTTACTTAGCGTTACATTACTATCCTCAATACGACGAATGTTGGAATTATAATTATTTTCTGAGCAATCATCCGCTAACGAGTATGGTAGCCTACAACAATTATCCTTTGTATAATTTACTAACCTATACTCTGCTTGGCATTTTGCCTGACAATACATTTTTCTTACGGCTACCCAACATTATTCTCGGTGGGCTTTCGGTTTTGTTGGTATTTAGTTTAGCAAAAAAATATTTCAAAAGTGAACAACTCGGCTTGCTTGCTGCTGCTATTTTCTCAGCCTTACCCGTTGTTTTATTCTATATGCTATTTGCGAGAGGTGTTCTGTTGGCTATGGTTTTTTCCCTGTGTTTACTTTTTTTCTTTTTTGTAAAACCGATTCAAAACTGGGGTAAATTCGATATCTTCCTTGTTGGTGTTTTAGGAGCTTTCGGTTGTTACGCCATGATTAGCTTTCCACTTTTTATAATCATTCTTTGGCTCTACGCAACTTTAATTAGTATAAAACGAAAGGAAGCTCCAATATTTTATTCCTTGCTTTATGCAGGACTATGGCTTATTTTATTCACTCTAATTTTATATAGCCCTATGATTTTAGGTTCTGGACTAGGACCCGGATTATCATCAGGATATATGAAAACTCACTTCAACTTAACGACCTTCCTTACTAAAACAGCTTTCATATCTCGCAATCAAATTGGTTTCTATGTAGGGGCACCCATTTCTATTGTTTTAAATATTGTCTCTCTATTTATCTCTCAACGCAAAAAGTTTATTCTTCTCAACCTATTACTCTTGACCTTACCATATTTTTTATACCTCATAGGAATTAATTTACCGGCTAGGGCTATTAGCTTTCAGTTTCTGGCCTACTTATTTACACTAGTCATTTATTTAGAAATAATAAAAAATAAAGCATCCTTGCTATTGGCTAGCGTGGCAGGAATTCTTTTGTGCATTGGTTTCCACTATATCTCTCTTACACACACATTTTTAGGGTGGAGTGCAAAAAGAGATCAGGGTGCTCATAGCATCGCCGAAATTTTATATAAAAACAAACTCAACAGTTTATATGACCAGGACGGTAGTTTTGGGTATTTCGTGCCTGGGCTTCAGTATTATTATAAGCTTAGAAATAGCAATCTTAATTTTCAAACAAACAATCCGGCTAGTACAAGATTTCAGAAACCTGTCGAACATGATGGAGTTGTATTTGTAAGGGAAACTAAAAAGTATCAGGCTAGATCAACGGATAAAGTGTTGTATCGTTATCAGGACGAGGCTGTCGATTATACTATTTACAAACGCGATGGAAACTAATCAATCCTATTTTTTGGCAGCCAGCTTAAAAAAGGAAATATAACTTTCAGGATTCATTACTTCCCCACTCTCAGAAATCAACTTAATATTTATATTTTTTTCTTTGGCCGTAATTATAAAATCTTCTAGGATTTCAATAATATCGTTATCTAAGTAGCGGGTTTGGCGTACATCTAATTCCAAGAAGGAGTTTTCGGGCAACGAATGCAACTCTTTTAAAATGGCTCCTTTATTGAAAAAAGTAACTTCTTCGGCTAAGGTCATTTTTACTTTGTTTTCCTCTCCAGATTCTTTGTTTAAAAAATGAGAATTTTTGAAGCTCTTAAAAAGAATGATGACTATCGCTACTATCAGACCTAAACCAATACCCCACAGTAGATCCTTAAATACGATGCCTAAAATGGTAATCATAAAAGGCACCCATTGCTTCCACCCTAAACTAAACATGGTTTTGAAGGTAGAGGGCTTTGCTAATTTGAACCCTACAATAAACAATATAGCTGCTAAAACCGACAAGGGTATTTTATTTAAAAGATTCGGAATGATAATTACTGAAATTAGTAATAGAAAACCATGAACAATCGCAGACAATTTGGTCCGACCGCCAGACTGAATATTAGCTGAACTTCTAACAATAACTTGTGTAATGGGTAATCCACCTATCAATCCGGATAAAATATTTCCCGTTCCTTGAGCGAATAATTCTCGGTTGGTTGGTGTCACATTTTTATGTGGATCTAACTTATCCGTAGCCTCTACGCAGAGTAAGGTTTCTAAGGAAGCCACCAAAGCAATTGTAAAACCGGTTACCCATATTTCCATTTTAGTAATCGCGGTAAAGTTCGGAAAACTAAACTGCCCTAAGAAATCATCCAAACTGTCTGGCACAGGAACAGACACTAAATGGTTTTTTTCTAGATCTAAGGAACCTCCTTTTGTCAGCGTGTAAAAAACAATACCCACTACCACCGCCACTAAAGGCCCTTGCACTAACTCGAAAATTCGTCCCTTTTTTGACAATACATTGGACCATAACAGTAAAATGGCCATAGAAATTATAGCAATGATGGTAGCACCCAAATTCACATTGCCACTAATTAATGCATTTATTGCATCCAATAGTTCTGTTATCGTGTTTTTACCGTCCACTTGTAAAAAAGACATATCTCCTTCTGGATCTTCATCCATACCAAAGAAATGAGGAATTTGTTTTAAAATTATTATTATCCCAATACCCGTAAGCATTCCTTTAATGACTGAAGATGGGAAAAAATAACCAATGATACCCAAGCGCAATACACCAAACAAAAGCTGCAGCCCACCTCCAATTACAACGGCCACTAAAAAACTCTCATAGCCAAGAGACGAGATAGATACTAGTACGATAGCAGCTAATCCCGCTGCAGGACCACTAACACCAATTTTTGATCCACTGATGGCACCTACCACGATACCACCAATAATTCCCGCTATGAGACCTGAGAACAAAGGAGCTCCGCTAGCCAGTGCGATTCCTAAACACAGGGGAAGTGCTACGAAAAATACAACGACACTAGCGGGCAAATCAGCCTTTAAATCAAACCTTAGTTTATTGTCGCTCATAAATATTATTTAGGTAAGTCAACAAAAATATACTTTTAAACACTCAGAATAAGAAGCGATGGAATAATTAACAGTCGGCTAGTTTTGAAATTCTGAGACGTAAATTAGCAGCAAGAGATGAAAAACGAGTTAAAAAAACTATGGTTCAAAACTAAGTCGAAATTAAGCCAACTGCAAGGCGATGACCCGCTAATGATTGCTCCGTATTTATCATATGCCAACGAAAACGAAATTATTATTCGAGGGCGAGTTTTAGAGAATGAAGGCATTGTGGTTAAAGAAGAAGATGGCAAGTGGGAAAATTTTGTGAATAGCCTAAAACGAATGGAAAGTGATGAGGCCAGCAATGTAAAAGTAACAATTGAATATGACGGAACATTATATCATTGCCAAACTAATGAAGAAGGTTTCTTTAAAATCACTATTCCCCGAGGGAGAATCAATAGGCCTTCTGAAAAAATTCAATGGATAGAGGCTAGGCTTAGCTTAGCCCACGAATTAAGCTCTCAAGGTAAACCCATTTCAGCAACAGTGGAAATTACTGTTCTAGCTCAGCAAACGAAATACGCTATACTAACTGATATAGATGACACGATTTTAGAATCACATGTCAATTCTTTTCTAAAGCTTCGTTTGCTCTATGAAACCTTTCTTAAAAATGTTCATACTCGCTTAGCTTTTGAGAATGTAGGATCTGTCCTTCAAAAAATTACACAAAATGAAGATAAGCAGCAAATCCATCCAATATTTTATTTGAGTCATAGTCCATGGAATTTGTATGAACTCTTACTCCAGTTCTTAAATAAAAATGAAATTCCTAAAGGCCCTTTTTTTCTAAGGGATTTTGGATATAAACGGGGAAGAGAAAAATTTGAATATGAAAATCACAAAGCACTTGCTATTGAACACCTAATGAATTTTTATAGTGATCTACCCTTCATTTTGATAGGTGACGCCACCCAGCATGATGCCGATGTTTATGCTGATGCTTTTCGAAAATTTCCAAATCGGATTTTGAAAATTATAATACGTGCAACAGAAAAATCAAGCAAAAATAAACATGTAAGAGATGTAATTGCGGCAAATCCAACTGCTCCCATTTATTTAATTCAACACTCAGATGAAATTTTGACATTGACTAAAGATATACGGTAATAAGATTATTTCAACTCTACGATTACCTCGTTCCGTCGATTTACGGTTTCGTATGGCGGATTATAGCCTAAATAATAGAAACGATTTGTAAACTCGAGTCCCTCCTTTTTAAGCGATTTAATTAGTTGCTTTTTATACTTTTCAATTTTTTTATCATTGGCCCAACCTCCAAAACGTATCGCTGCCACGCTCTTAGCGGGCACCTCTTCAAATTCAATTTGGCTGTTATTCGGCTTGGGTAAATCTTCTTTCTTTAAATTTCTTGGTATCATGAACATCATCGTCATGGTGTCATCAAGTGACATGGCTACTGGACTGGTCATTGCAATCTTTTGCTCTTTATCGTTTCCACCAAATATGTAGCCCGCTAGTTTTCTAAAACCTTCGTTGGAACCGCTCTTATAGTTTTTACTATTTAATTTTACCGAGCTGAATAAACTTGCCTCGTACTTACGCACTTCAAAATCGTCGTAATTTTTTACCACCTCATACGGATAAGTTTCTATTTCATTTTGACTGCGCGTTGCCAATACTTGAATTGTTATAAAAATTAGGACGCCTACACCAATTGTGATAAATACTGTTTTCATTTTGTTTGAGTTTATTTTTGTAAATTTAAACAAATAAATAGGGTCAGGCTTATATAGTTGATGAGAAAATTTACGATTCCTCCACGAGTAATCGATTACAAACAGACTCACTTAAGACAACATTCTTTTTTTTGTCGTAACTAACTACGATACTTTTATCGAAGTCTTCTTTTTGGTTGACGGTAATTTTTGTTCCTAATGGCAGTTCTTTTTTATTTAAAAAGAGTAAAAAATCCGTTGAGCTACTTTTTAAAGCTTTCAGCGAAACTTTTTTACCTACAGTAATTTGCGAAAGCCTTTTATAATCTGGCTTCACAAAGTTACCATCTTTATCAGGTATTGGTGAGCCGTGTGGATCTGTGCTTGGGAAACCAAGCAATTCATCCATGCGATCAAAGAATTTTTCAGAATGTATATGTTCCAAATCCTCAGCAATGTCATGCACCTCTTCCCATCCGAAGTGCATAATATGGGTCAGAAACATTTCCGACAATCGATGTTTTCTTATAATAATCGAGGCCAATTTTAAACCCTTATCTGTAAGTCGAAGGGGTTTGTATTTTTCATACTCAATCCACCCCTTTGTTTTTAGCCGTTTCACCATGCCATTTGCTGTAGGCTTGCTTACAGTCACCTCCTTTCCCAAATCAGACAATGAGATTTCTTCATTTTTTTGATGCAAATGATAAAGTGCTTTCAAATAGTTTTCTATGGTTTGCGTAGGCATGAATTCCTTTTTTTCAAAAATATACAAACTATCCGAATAATTTTGTTAGCATAGACTAACAATGTAGTTTTGCTCAACTAATTATAAATTATGAAAGTCTTTCATTGTATTCTCACTATATTGTTTTGCTCTATTTCTTGTGCGCTTTCTGCTCAATCAGGAAATATTATGGGAACGGTAAGCGTGCAAGGCGAGGGAGTAGAATATGCCACGGTGGGCATAGTAAAAACGACCTACGGAAGTAAAACCAATGCGCAAGGTCATTTTAATATAGTACAAATTCCCTTTGGCACTTACACACTTCAAGTATCGCAGGTGGGTTATGAGAGTATGGAAAAGGAAGTGACGCTATCGAAAGAAAAACCAAACGCTGAGCTAAATTTTGACCTGACAAAAAAAATATTACAACTTGAAAAACTAGTGATCACTGGTACTAAAACTTTTAAACGTCAAACCAACTCCCCCGTCATTGTAAATGTGATAGACGCCAAAACATTAGAAAATGTACAGGCGTGCAATTTATCCGAGGGGTTAAAGTTTCAGCCGGGCCTACGGGTAGAAACTGATTGTCAAACGTGCAACTATACCCAGCTTCGAATGAATGGATTGGCAGGAGGCTATTCACAAATATTAATTAATGGTCGACCTATTTTTAGTCCGCTCACGGGCTTGTACGGCATGGAGCAATTACCCGTTACTATGATTGACCGCATAGAGGTGGTACGCGGTGGAGGCTCCTCGTTGTATGGGTCGAGTGCAATAGGTGGTACGGTAAATGTGCTTACCAAAATCCCTAAAAAGAACAGCTACGAACTCAACTATATGCATCAAAATATAAACGGCGGTGCCAGCGATAATATGCTTAGCGGAAACGCTACTATCCTTTCTAAAAACAAAAAATCGGGCGCTTCTTTTTTTGTAAACGCTCGAGAGCGACAAGCTTATGATCACAATAGCGATAATTATTCTGAGCTTCCCTTACTAAAAAACCGTGCCGCAGGAACCAATCTTTTTTTTAGACCTAAGGATAATCAAAAATTAGAAGTGAGTTTGAGCTACTTAAATGAATATCGCTTTGGTGGTGAAATGGTTCTAGACCAACCAGCCTACCTCGCACAACAATCCGAGGAACGTACGCATAATGTTTGGATGAGCAGCGCAGATTATCAAATCAACTTAAAAAATAATAAGACGTCTATCATCACCTACGCCGCATGGCAAAATACAAACCGTGACCATTATACTGGTATCATTCCAGACGATTCGTTGGAGCTACAAACGCACCTGAGCACTCCGCCATACGGCGTATCGGATGTGAGTACGTATAATGTAGGCTTGCAGGTAAACCATAAGTTGAATCACTTTTTCGGTACAAAAAATGTACTCACACTAGGCACAGAATATTTGTATGATGATGTGTATGATCATATTCCGGCTTACAATTATTTAATAGATCAAACGACCAAAGACTTGGGTGTTTTTGTACAAAGCGATTGGTCTATTTTACCGAACCTAACTTTGCTTTCGGGCGTGCGTATGGATGTGCACAACTTGGTGGACCAAGCCGTTTTTAGTCCGCGCGCATCGCTACTGTATAAGTATAAAACGAATTCACAATTCCGCCTAAGCTATGGAACAGGATTTCGGGCCCCGCAAGCTTTTGATACTGATTTGCATATTGCTTTTGCGGGTGGTGGCATTTCTCGCGTTCTGCTTTCGCCCAATTTATTACCCGAAACCTCTAATAGTTTAAGTGCTAGTATTAATTACGACAAACCTACTGAGCATTTTATTTTTGGCTTTACACTGGAAGCATTTTTCAATCGCTTGCAGCGGGCTTTTATTTTACAGCCAATAGGGCAGGACAATTTTGGAGAACTTTTTGAAAAACAAAACGGACAAGGTGCCACCGTGCAAGGAAGTATTTTGGAGTTTCGAGCAAACTATGACGGCAAATACCAGCTAGAGACTGGTATGACGGTACAATCAAGCAAGTTTGATAAGCCTGTACAATACATTGATGGGCTGGCTGGTATAACAGAATTCATTCGAACACCCAACACCTATGGTTTTGCCAACTTTACCCTTACGCCTAACCCACGATTCAATGCAAATGTAAATTATGTGTATACTGGCTCCATGAGGGTGCCGCACTTCGCTGGTGCGCCTAATCAATTGGTTGATGAAATCGTTTCTACCCAATCGTTTCATGATGTGAGCAGCAAAATGGGTTTTATGTTTCCTATTAAAAATACTAAGACCGTATTTGAATTGTATGGTGGTGTAAAGAATATTTTCAATTCGTACCAACGTGTATTTGACATTGGCAAAAATAGAGATAGCAATTTTGTATTTGGTCCTGCTATGCCCCGAAGTATTTATGTGGGCATTAAGTTTCAGAATAATTAAGCGAGTAAGTCTTCACCCGTCATTTCTTGGGGAATGGCTATACTCATATAACTAAGGATAGTGGTAGCTATGTCACCTAATTTACCTTTTTTCAAGGTTTTATCCTTTTCATTACTGATAAAAAATAGAGGAACAGGATTCAAGGTATGTGCCGTATGGGGCGAACCGTCTTCATTGCGCAAGCAATCACTATTACCATGGTCGGCGGTTAGGAAAATAGCATAGTCATTTTCCAAGGCCACAGGGATTAATTTACTTACACATTCATCCACCGTTTCGGCGGCTTTCATGGCAGCCTCCCACACTCCTGTATGTCCTACCATATCTGTATTGGCAAAGTTTAAACAGATAAAATCAGTTTGGCCACTTTTTATTTCTGGTAAAAGTGCTTCGGTTAAGTCGTAAGCACTCATTTCTGGTTTTAAATCGTAAGTAGCCACTTCCTTTGGTGATGGCTTTAAGATTCTTTTTTCTCCTATAAAGGGCAACTCTCTTCCTCCTGAGAAGAAAAAAGTAACATGCGGATATTTTTCAGTTTCTGCAATACGAATTTGAGTTTTGCCATTTTTTTCTAATACCTCTCCGAGTGTATTTTTTAAATCAGTTTTTTCAAACAGCACATGAATCCCTTGGAATGATTTGTCATATTCTGTCATAGTAGTGAAATGCAAATTGAGTTTTTGCATCCCATAATCAGGCATATCTTTTTGAGTTAGGACTTCTGTAATTTCTCTGCAACGGTCCGTTCTAAAATTAAAACATAATACTGCGTCTCCATCCTGTATCAATCCTTTGGGTTGACCATCTCCATCACAAATGGTAATAGGTTTTATAAACTCGTCAGTTTCTCCCTTGGCATAGGATTCGTTGATGGCTTCTAATGGATTTTGGCTTTTACGTCCAGTTCCCTTCACTAAGTTATCATAGGCTAACTTTACTCTCTCCCACCGTTTATCTCTATCCATTGCATAAAACCGACCAATGATACTGGCCACTTCACCCACAGTTTTATCCATATGACTCACCAAATCTTTCATATACAAAATTCCACTCTCTGGATCGGTATCACGGCCATCAGTGAAGGAATGTACAAATAAGTTGTTAACACCAGACGCCTTACAAATATTACAAATTTCTTTAATATGGGCTAAATGTGAGTGTACGCCACCCTCACTTACCAGGCCTAAAAGGTGCAGCGGTTTATCGTTTTCAAGAGCATAATTTATCGCATGTTGCAAGGCCAAATTTTTGCCCAATTCGCCATTATCAATAGCTACGTTAATCCGCTCTAACTCTTGATATACAACACGTCCAGCCCCTAAATTTAAATGACCAACCTCGCTATTACCCATCTGACCTTCGGGCAAACCTACCTTTTTTCCGTAGGTAGCTAACTCAGTATTTGGATAGGAATTATATAGCCCATCTACGAAAGGAGTTGCTGCATTTTTAATCGCATCGGTAGATTTTTTGGCTCCGTGACCCCAGCCGTCCATTACAATTAGAATAACCTTTTTGTCCATTATAGATGCAAAATTAGCGATTAATATTCGCTACTTTTGTGGATAACCTACTAAAGTTAAAATTGAAAAAGTTACTCATCATGATAGTTCTATTGGGATTGTCAGCTCTAAGCCTTAGAGCTGGGGGTGATAAGTACATCAAAATTGTAAAAAAGGGACTTTCGATAGGTGATGTAAGAAGTATGTCAAAAGTTTTCGATCGTACCATTGACATTACATTTTCGGACAATAAAGCCACTACTTACAGCAAAAATCAAGCAAGTATTCTATTAAAAAAATTCTTTGCGAAAAGCAATGCAAAAAATTTCACCCTGCGACATCAGGGTAAAAGTCATACGAATAATACCTTGTATGCGATTGGGACACTTTACACCAAATCAGCTAATTATCGAGTTTATTTGTTTTTCGTTCCTGAGCATAAAGACTACCTTCTGAAGGAATTACGGTTTGAGAAATTATAAATTCTCAAAATAGTTTCTTTCTTCTTTTAGACTTAAATACGAAAAATTATTTTCTAAATCCTTTACGTGTGCCAATTGGTCTTGGATAAACTTCTGAGCGCGCTCACCCCTTGGATTCATTAGCTTGTGCTGGCAGGCTACCCATAGGTTGTAAAGTCGTTGAATGACCTCATAATCGGTAGGCTCAACTAAATTCTCGAGTATGTACTCCCACACATAATCGGTGGATTGTTCGTTTGGATGGGCCATATCCTTTTTAAAGAAACGATAGTCTCTTAATACGTCCAAAACCAATTCATAACTTGGAAAATAAAATACATTTTTCAAGGTATCGCATGCTCCATGTATAGCCTCTAACAAGCGAGCTTTACTCCTATTGTTTTCAATTAAGCCATTTCGAAGGTGCCGAACAGGACTCACTGTAAAAACAATTTTACATTTTGGATTACAATCAAGAATTGCTATGTGAATAGAAGTAATTGAATCATTGATTTCAGATAAGGTCAACAACTTTTGGTCAAACAAGTCAGCGGGTTGTTTCAGATTGTTAGCTACTACCTCCTTATTTTTTTTTAAAATTTGTACCCAAGCTGTGCCAAGTGTTATAAATACAACGTCTGTTTTCTGAAGCCAATTGCAGCTCGATTGATTAATTTTTTCAACCTTCGCAATAAGCTCTTCTTGACTACTGCCCTGGATAGAACTGTGATAGTCATAAGAACCATAAAAACTATCGTTTTCCACTATCGAGCTGTTGTCTGGCTGCGATTGATGACTGATTGAAGAAATTGACTTGGCAATACTAACAGGGTTATAAATAATACCATGCGGATTGGCTAAAACAGGAAATTTTCGCTCCAGAAAATAATGACTGAGTGTATCCGAGAAACAAGAACCAATAAAGCATAGGACATCTTCATGCTTAATTTTGAATGGCAGCTTACAACTTGGTGGCTTGACAGTAAATTGCATCATTACAAAGATAGTAAGGCCTGACCATCATATTTGATACCATTATTGTGTTGGTCAATTTGACAGCAGTACCGTAAATCATCCTCTAAGCCAAATTTCTCTAAACGGTGAAAATGAGAACCTTTCTGAAGGAAGCCAAATAAATCTAATCTGGCCGTATCATACAAGGCTGAAGCAGCTATTGTTGAGTCGCAATTAGTAAAAACCTCATCACCTAAGGCTTGAAACAGTGCTCCTGCAAAGAGAGTATCTTCAAGATTAAATCGATCTTTCCAAGATGCACAGGCCAATAGAACGTCTTTTTGCTGCGCTTTAATATAATTGGCGGTAGCCGTGAGGTTTAAAAAAGCGCCCGATAAAACTTCAGGAGCTTCTTTCACTTTATGCAGCAAGCGAGTACCATTCGTAGTGGTCAACACTAACGTTTTTCCTTCGATTAATTCACTAGGGAAAGCCGAAGGCGAATTACCCATTTGTAGTCCTTCCACAATTTGTCCATTCCGTTCTCCTGCTGTTATACTATTCTGGATTTTAGAACCTATTTCTATGCATTCGTCTACATTATCTACTGGTATAATTTTGTCTGCTCCGTTACCTAAGGCTGCGGCTATTGTACTAGTAGCTCTGAAAATATCAATTATAACCACTACATGCTTAGAAAAGTCAAAGAGAGGCAACAAGGCCGGTGAAAAACAACAACTAACTTCTTTTTGTTTCATTTTGTACTACTATTTATCCAAATATTAAATAAGCTACAACACTAGCCACCGCGCCCAAACTACCACCCACTGCTAACTGCCGCCGTGTATGCGCTTTTAAATCAATTCGAGAAAAAACAACGAGCCCCAATACAACTATTGTAACAAGTAATAGAACTACATCTTTCCAGCCTGTACTAACATTTAAAAGTAATGCATAGAAAAACGCGCTGGTAATGCCTGCTACGTGTAAGCTAATTTTATTAAAAATAGTTATTAGAAATGTGAGTACCATAGTAGCAAAGCTGGCTAACAGCCAAGTCTTGATCCAACTAGAAGCGCCTAGGTTTAAATGAAAAATCCAGAACACCCAAAAATAAAAACTCATGCAAGCGATCAGTGGTACATAGCGCTCTTTGGTAGTTTTCATTTCAAATGACTGAATAAATTTTAGCTTCCAAAGTAAAAAAACTACAAAAAGCGGCATGAATAATGTGCTGTAAGCCGTAATTAAAAACCACTGCCCTTCTTTACCCGTCGGCACCGCCAAGATCGGATTGGTACTAACGAAAAGAAGATACGCCATGACGAATGTTGTAAGAAAAATTGGGTGAAACAGAATGCTCACTAGTTTAGAAAACCACTTCATTTTAAGGGGCAAAAGTAATCTGTAGGGGGCAATATTTAGCGTATCACCAACTCTATATTACTAGAACGAAGGGTGCGGCGCAGATTGTCTTTCACGCGAAAATTACTAAAACGAATTGTATCCCCTTTATAGGCATGTTCACCAAAAAGCTTGATCCAATTTTGATCAATTTTATTGCCGCTGAAAGAAGCAAATGTATAATCGGTATGCTTTATGGGCAGACCTGTAGAATCTTGATACAAGCCTGTTTCTGCATATACCATATCAAAACCAATGATCCGGTACATTGTATCCAAAGAGTCTTTTGCGCAGAAGGGCTGATTAATATACTTTAAAAACTGATCGGCGGTTAGCATAATGTTTCCGTGTTGCTTACAGGCAAAATAACTTTTGACTTTGGGTAAGCGCTTTTTATTTCCATCGGGCATAAATGCCGTAAGAAAAGCAAAGCCGAATGCCAACATTAGTAATGTAGTAAAAAATCGCATAATTATGTGACAACTAAATTACAGATAAATGAAATAGGATATATAAGATTAACTAAATGTTTTAAGAATGAATCCTGGATAAATTTTACTCCGCTAAACTTGCAATACTCTCTTCCAAGGCTTTAATTTTCTCTTCGGCATCTGCTTTTTTCTTACGCTCAACGTCCACTATTTCTGGCTTGGCGTTTTGAACAAATCGTTCATTCCCCAATTTCTTTTCTACAGAAATTAGAAACCCTTTTGCCTGTTTTAAATCTTTGGTTAGCTGATCTAATTGAGCGGTTGTGTCAATTTCGATATCAGCTGTAATGACTCCCTGAATATCTTGCACTACAAATTTTATACCGCCGCTTATCGCTTGGGCAGACTTTTGATCAACTTTGGTAAAGTGAATGGCAGAGGCATTTACTTGACTTGCTAGCAATTCATTGAACTGACTGAACTTTGATTTATCCTGCTCATTAAAATGTAGTTCTATATCTTGCTTGAATCCTAAGCTATTTTTATTCCGCGCGTCACGTACTTGTGTAATAATTGCTTGCAATAAATTTCCTTCATGAATTGCTTCTTCTTGAAAACTATCCACTGACGGCAATTTTGAAGTCATTAAGTCTTCTCCTTTTTCACGTTTGCTAAGCAAGTGATACATCTCCTCCGTTACAAACGGCATGAAAGGGTGTAATAATTTTAAGAGTTCTTCCAAATTATTTTTAGCAATTTTTAAAGACGTACTATCAATCGTACCTTCAAAACTGGGTTTAATAAACTCTAAATACCAAGAGCAATAATCATTCCAAATCAAAGAATAAATCTTCTTAAGCGCTTCACTTAATTTGAATTGTTTCAAATCATTTTCTACTTCCATTGAAACGGCTTTCAGTTTATTCTCAAACCAAACGTGCGCAAAATTTACTTTATCTACTTCACCTTCGCCTTCTTTTTCCTCAAACATTTTTATGAGTTTCAGAGCATTCCAAATCTTATTGATAAATTTCTCACCTTGCTCTATACCGCTTTCATCAAAAAGCACATCATTCCCTGCAGGCGCTGCAATCATTACACCAAAGCGTACCGTATCGGCTCCATGCTTTTCAATGAGGCCTAATAAATCTGGCGAATTGCCCAGCTGCTTACTCATTTTACGACCTTGCTTATCACGTACAATACCTGTAAAATATACCTGCTTAAACGGAATTTCATTTTTGTATTCCATACCCGCCATAATCATACGAGCCACCCAAAAGAAAATAATATCTGGCGCTGTTACCAAAGTTGCCGTGGGATAGTAATAATCTACTGCACTATTTTCCGCTTTATTTTTATTCCATTCAAAAACTTCCAACGGCCACAACCAAGAAGAGAACCACGTATCGAGTACATCTTCATCTTGCTTTACTTCTTCAATGCTTAAAGTTGAATTTTTTGTTTTCAATTCTTCGAAGGCAGCCTCCTGCGTTTTGGCAATAGCCATATTTCCTGCATTATCGTAATAAGCCGGAATGCGCTGTCCCCACCAAAGCTGCCGACTAATACACCAGTCTCTGATGTTATCGCCATCCATCCAATGCTTGTAGGTGTTTTTAAATTTAGAAGGATAGAATTTTACTTCATCATTCATTACCACATCCAATGCTGGCTTAGCCATATCTTTCATATCGCACCACCATTGCATGCTTAATCTTGGCTCAATAACCGCATCGGTACGCTCGCTAAATCCAACTTGATTTTGATAGTCTTCCACCTTAGTTACAAATCCTTTCTCTTCTAAATCTTTTACAATTTGCTTTCGTACATCAAAGCGATCCATGCCAATATATAATTGAGCGGCTTCGCTCATTGTGCCGTCTTCATTCAAAGTATCAATTACTTCCAGATTATGTTTTTGTCCAATATTAAAATCATTAATATCATGTGCGGGAGTTACTTTCAGGCAACCTGTTCCAAATTCTATATCAATATAATCATCTGCTATAATGGGTATTTCTCTATTAATTAAAGGCACCAAACATTTTTTGCCTACTAAATCTTTATACCTCGGATCTTCTGGGTGAACCGCAATAGCAACATCTCCCAAAATAGTTTCAGGACGTACGGTTGCAATCGTCATTTTCTTCGATGGATCATCCGCCATCGGATAATCTATATATACCAATTTAGAATTTACTTGTTTATGTACGACCTCTTCATCGCTCAAAGCCGTTTTGGCGCTTGGGTCCCAGTTAATCATTTTTACTCCACGATAAATTTTTCCCTTTTTATATAAATCAATAAATACATCAATTACCGCATCATAATAATGATCGTCCATTGTAAAATTTACGCGCTTCCAATCTAACGCACAACCCAATTTTTTTAGCTGTTGCAATATGATACCACCATACTTTTCTTTCCATTCAAAAGCATGTTCTAGAAATTCTTCACGGCTCAAGTTATTTTTATCAATGCCTTTTTCTTTGAGCATAGCTACCACTTTCGCCTCTGTTGCGATAGACGCATGATCTGTTCCGGGCACCCAACATGTATTATAACCACGCAATTTTGCAAAACGGATTAGCACATCTTGCACTGAATTATTCAACGCATGGCCCATGTGTAAAATCCCAGTGACATTCGGAGGCGGCATCACTATGGTGTAGGCATCTTGATTATTAGGCTCGGAGCTAAAATAACCCTGTTGATTCCAGTGCTCGTACCATTTATTTTCACTGTCTTGTGGTGAATAGTTTTTTGCTAAACTCATGAGGGTGTAAAGGTAAATTTTTTAGCGAATAGCGAATAGTGAATAACCAATAGTTTAAGAAGAATCTTTAGTAAGACTTCAGTGTAAGTACTCAGCCATTTCATAAATCTAACACTACGGTAGCCGGTAAAATTATTCTACCCTTTCAGTATTAGTTTTGCCAATGCGTTCAGTAAAGGTTGGCATAGTTTTGCCAATTATATTTTGATGAGAATTAGCATTTGGATGATTGGACTACAGGGATTTCTATGGGCTTTAGCAATCAAACACTATAGAGCAAAAACTGATTAAACTTCAACTTGTTATTTAGTATATTCGTTCTACCAAAATGAAAAAATTTACCGTCTTAGGAAATGGAAGTTGGAGTTCTGCCTTGGCAAAAATTCTTACGGATAATAAAATAGAAATCAATTGGTGGATGCGCAGCGAAAGTGCAGTAGCACATTTAATTGAGCGTGCGCACAATCCTAATTATCTTACGTCGGTAGAATATGACATGAAGTATATTCAGCCTACGACCGACTTGGAAAATGCTATCAAAGACGGTGAAATTATCCTGATTGGTATTCCTTCGGCCTATATGCCCGATGTGTTCAAAAATTTGCATGGTGATGTTTTTGAATCTAAAAAAATCCTTTCTGCTACTAAAGGACTTGTTGGTTCGGATCATGAACTCATGAATCATTATTTACGCAATCGCACTAAGCTAAAAAAGGAAAACTTCTTTTGCATTACAGGTCCTTGCCATGCCGAAGAAGTAGCCTCTGAAAAATTATCTTACCTCACCTTTGGAGGATATGATGAAACAACAACAGAACAAATCGCAGCTCATTTTCAGACACATTACATGCATACCGTATGCAGCAAAGATGTAAAAGGCATTCAATATGCCGCTGTCCTAAAAAACATTTATGCGTTGGGTGCAGGCATCGCGCATGGTCTAGACTATGGTGATAATTTTCAGAGTGTATATATCACCAATTGTTTTGCTGAGCTACAAAATTTCATGGACGTTATGGCTACTGAACAGCAGCATCACTATAATACAAGCGCGTACTTAGGCGATTTATTAGTAACCTGCTATTCTATGCACAGTCGGAACAGAGCTTTTGGCAATTACATCGGTAAAGGATATTCTGTAAAATCTACCAAACTTGAAATGAATATGGAGGCTGAGGGTTATTTTGCTAGTAGAGGAATCGCTGTCGTATCAGAAAATAAAAACTTAGATCTTCCGATTGCCAGAACTATGTACGATATTCTTTGGAATGGGAAAAACGCTAAAAAAAGGTTTAAAAAGTTAGAAAATATTTTAAGGTAATAGTAATTTCCAGCATGCCCTCTCTTATAGTTAAAATGATAACACCAGTGTAAAAGGCTATAAATTTTGAAGACGAAAGAGAATGTTATGAGCGCAAACAATTTCGATTGGATATAGTAGCCAACTTACATGCATCAGGTTCCTACACAGTATTTCACTTCAAAGGCCACCCCGACATTACTGGTGCCTATAAGCTCGCACCTAATGTTGAAATTTTACCTGCTGACATATTTATCAAAACACATAAATCCTACGTGGTTAATAAATATTCCGCTATAGACGACGCCCCTCATGGTAGACTCATAAATAATGATGTGATTCCAGTTTTTAGAAGAAGACTCAGCACAGTAAAATCTCATTGGGATGAAAGTTCTTAGGATTCTTGTCATTCTGCTGCTTTATTGTTTTTCACTATTCGCACAAGATGCCTCTTTTGTACGCCTTACTATTAAAGAAAAACCAATGATTATCTCGAAATCTTCTCTCAGCTTACTCGTCAGAATATGCACAACGTACAACAGAGGCTTATTAGTCTCGAAAAAGAAATCAATTTAGTCGTAAACTACATCTCACTTGAAAAAATGAGAATGACAGACAAGCTCAGTTATGACATTACCATTGATCAGGATCTTGATCTCGAAGAACTTCTCATCCCACCACTAACTATCCAACCGAGTGAGAGATGGTCGAGTAGTGAGTACAAAAGTTGAAATTAAAATATACGAACGCCTGCCAGAATCAAAGTAAATTCACCAAGGCTTTTGCTTTATAAGGAGCTAATGCCACTCCCATTCCGCCAAAACCTGCCAAAAGAATTAAACCCTCATCAAGCTGTTCACAAATTGGTTTTTTCGTTTTAGATTTTCCCATTATTCCACTCCAGGCACAATCAATTTCGTAAGGAATCTCAGGTAATATTTTTTCATCTAATTTTTTATTCAAGTCCGAAAGAATAGAATCATTTATACCAAGTTTACCAGTCGTTTCAGTTTCAACATCCTTATGCCTTCCCCCGCCAAACAGTACACGTCCGTGAATTTCTCTAAAATAATAGTAGCCCGTATCAAAATGATATATCCCACTGAAAGTGAGTTGTTCAATGGGCTTTGTGATAAGCACTATTCCTCTAGCTGGTTGAATCTTAACCTTGGGTAGTAGTTTTTCCGTAAAAGCATTCGTACAAAGTATCAGCTGAGGACTTTTTAAAATAAAATCATTTTCCAAGCGAATTTCATAAGAATCAGATTTTTTTTCGAAATCAACAACCGCTGTATTCATTCTAATTTCTACTTGTTGCTCTCTATTCTTACTTAGCAATCTTTGATACATTTTTCCAGTATCTATTTCACCTTCCCACTCATTTTTTACCATTGCAGAAAATCCTCGAAAACTTCTATCAGAAAGGGAAGCCACAGAAAATGCCTCTTGATTCGCTATAAAATAAAGCTCCTTATTCCATTCAGAAATTTTTGATACTACTTGAGTATTCTCTTTTTCAATTAGTTCAAAACTTCCATTAGACTGATAGGAAATACTTTGGTCACCAAGCTCTTGTCGCAATATTGCTAACCCTTTGTAGCGCTCTTCTACCAAAGAAATCACTTCGCTCAAGGTAGATGTTTTTAGGTCGTCCTCAAGTTCAGTGATAGATCCCATACAAGCAAATCCAGCATTTTTAGTACTCGCCATTGGAAACATATTTTTATCCAACACTAAAATTCGCCGGCTAGGATATTTCTTTTTTAAAAATAATGAAGTGAATAAACCGGCCAGCCCAGCACCAATTATAACAGTATCATAGTTTGAAAACTCTTTCTTTTCCCAATAGCTAAACATTCAGCAAAGATAGAGAAGCTTACAAAAAGAGGGCCCACACAAAACGTATGAGCCCTCTTTTAATAATAAAGTTTGTAATTTACTTATCCATTTCAGGACTCATAAATTTATAAACCAGACCGGCCAGTACCGCACCAATTAAAGGTGCCACAATAAATAGCCAGACCTGACCCAATGCTTCAGGACCCACAAAAATTGCTTGACTGATGCTTCGTGCCGGATTCACAGAAGTATTCGTCACCGGAATACTAATTAGGTGAATCAAAGTAAGACAAAGTCCTATTGCAATACCAGCAAAACCACCCGGAGCCTTAGAATAAGTACTTCCTAAAATAGCAATTAAGAAAAAGAATGTCATAACTACTTCAGTAACGAATGCTGCTCCTACTGAAAACGTTCTGCCATATTGTTCTACACCATAAAAGTTAGTTGCAAAATCACCCGCTTTGGAGTAGCCCTCAAAGCCCGAGGCATTGCTAATAATAAAATACAAAATTCCAGCGCCTGCAATGGCTCCTAAAATTTGAGCTACAATGTAGCCTATTAAATCTTTGGCATCAAAACGACCACCCATCCAAAGGCCTACGGATACAGCCGGGTTTAAGTGACATCCTGAAATATGCCCTATAGCATACGCCATGGTTACCACGGTTAAACCGAAGGCAAGCGATACGCCTAAAAGTCCGATTCCAATGTCAGGGATTCCTGCGGCTAATACCGCTGCTCCACATCCGCCCAAAACGAGCCATGCGGTTCCAATAAATTCTGCTAGTAATTTTTTCATAATCTTTAGAGTGTTTTTAAGTGAAAAATCAATACGCTAACCCCAAGTGAAAAATTTTTTACGGGGCAATGTATTTTTTTCAGATTCTAAGATAATAGAAGTATTAGAAATTTCATAACAATATTAGATAAGGAGATGTGAATGCTAAAAAAGAACAATTATATATAATAGCTAAACTAGTCGCTTAAGTTGCTTATTATCAATCATTTCAAATAGTGCTTGGGGTTGATAGGTCCGCCAATTATCTACGGCATCAAAAAATAAATAATCTCGAATACGAGAGTTCAAAAACTCCTCCATACTTTGATCGGGCAGATTCATGACTACAATCCAGCCATGGTCTCCAAGCTCTTCATGCCATTCTTCATAATAACTTTCATCATCAGCATAAAAACTTAAAACATTCTCAGCGATAAAAAGATACTTTTTTATCCCACGCAGTAAAAGCACGTCTATAATATTTCTTTTCAAATGCATAATATCGTTTGCAATTGCGTCGTTCCACTCCCCTAGCAATTCTATTATCGCAAACCCCTCTTCATAATCAATGTATTGAAATTTCATATAGATATTCTCACTACCAAAAGCGTCCCATTGCGGATGAATGTAATAATTATAGACCGTTTCGGAATATTCAAATTCGCTATGCTCCTTCCCATAAAAAGGAGAATATTCATCTTCCTCAGGCGTGTACAAATGACGCCAATTGTAATAAGGCTCTATTGCATGCATAGATTTAGCGCCTGATTAAAATCATCAATAATATCATTAACCTCTTCAAGGCCAACGCTCACTCTTATAAGTCCTTCGGTAATTTCTGATTTTTCCTTTATTTCCGAACTCACTCCAAAGTGGGTTGTACTAGCAGGATGCGAAACCAAAGTATCAAGCGTGCCTAGCGATACTGCATGCACGCACAATTGGAGACTATCAATAAAAATGCGCCCCGCTTCTAAACCACCCTTCACTTCAAAACTCATCATGCCGCCAGCGTGTTTCATTTGTTTGTTAGCTATTGCAAAATCAGCGTGCTCCGATAAACCCAAATAATTCACTTTAGAAACCGCACTGTGAGAATTTAAAAATTCAGCCAGTCTTTCAGCATTACTACAATGCTTCTCCATTCGTAAGGCTAGCGTTTTTACTCCGGTGATTAATAAAAAAGCATCAAAGGCATTTCCGTTAGCTCCAAGTAAACGATTAAATTTTGTAGCCTTAGCATTCATAAACTCTAAATCCCGACCAATTAAAATACCACCAATCGCTGTGCCATGACCATTTAAATATTTGGTAGTAGAATGAATAATAAAATCAACCCCCAAAGCAAAAGGCTGTTGCAAATAAGGCGTAGCAAACGTATTATCGCAAATCGTTTTTACTTGATATTTTTTTGCCAAGTCACAGAGTGCTTTTATGTCTACACATCCTAAGGTAGGATTAGCTGGCGTTTCAATATAAATGATAGCTATGGTATCATCATTCTTCAAAGTATCCTCTACTTTTTGCAAGTCTTTAAAATCTATGAGAATGGATTGAATACCCATAGGAGGTAGCACTTTATCAACTAACTCTTGCGTACCGCCATAAAGCGAAAAGTGGGAAAGAACTTTTTGACCCGTTGCCATAGTAGCCAAAACTACCGTTGTGATGGCCGCCATCCCCGAAGCATGCAAAATAGCTTTGGCCTCAAGGTCTAATCCGTGTGTTTCTAAAGCAGCAATTTTATCTTCAACTTCATTGGTATTTGGGTTTCCAAATCGTCCGTACACATAACCTTTTTGCTTTCCTGTAAATAAATCAGCTCCATATTGCGCATTATCCATAGTGAACGTACTGCTTGCATAGATTGGAGTTAGGTGCGCCCTATTTTCGTCTTTTTTTTGACCGGCATGAATGCAGGCTGTACTAAACGATTTATTTCGTGTTTCGCTCATAGCATTGGCAAAAGTATTTCTTGTTTGTTAAACCAAAGCTTAAGTGCTTAGTGAAAATTTTTAATATCTTGAAACAAGTAGTTTCGTTTCCAACCTAACAAGATAACAGCACAATAAGATTCTTTGACTAAACTACACGCAATCAATTGGTTCTAAATAACAAATAAAAAATATCAATATGTTCGTAACCGTAATACCTTTGAAGCCATGAAAAAGGTATATTTAGTACTGATTGCTCTTTTCATTACCACATTTTCTTTTGCCGATAGCTTAGATATCAAAATCGGACAAATGATTATGATTGGTATGAAAGGCACAAGCGTAACAACCAACAGCAGCATATATAAATATGTAGCGCAAGGAAAAGTAGGTGGCGTTTTATTGTATGAATACAATGTACACAAAACGCAAGCGAAGTCTAAAATGCAAGCGCTTACCAAGCGTTTGCAAGAAGGAGCCAAAATTCCATTGCTCATTTCTATTGATCAAGAGGGGGGAAAAGTAAACAGACTGAAAACAAAATATGGCTTTGAACCCATGCCTTCAGCCTATTCTGTAGGGCAAAAAGACGACCCGAACTATACCATCAAAATAGCGAACCGCATTGCTCGCACATTAGGCCAAATTGGCATCAATGTTAATTATGCTCCGGTTATGGATTTGCACAATCCAAATTGCCCTGTATTAGGTAAAATAAAAAGATGTTTTTCTAGCGATCCGAATAAAGTAGCTCGTTTAGGAGAAACCTATATCGACGCGCACAGAAAAGAAAATGTACTCACAGTTCTCAAGCATTTTCCGGGTCATGGCAATAGTCGCACAGATTCTCACAAAGGCATAGCAGACGTGAGTCGCCATTGGAAACCTAATGAATTGATTCCCTATAAAAAGCTTATTACTCAGGATAAAGTAGATGCTATTATGACGGCGCATATTATCAATACACAATTAGAACCTAGTAAATTGCCAGCCACTTTATCCAAAAAAATTATCACAGATAAATTACGAAATGAATTAGGCTATGATGGTGTAGTAATTACGGATGATATGCAAATGGGCGCTATCGCTAAATACTATGGATTTAAGGAGAGTATTCGCAAGGCATTGTTGGCTGGGGTAGACATACTAATGTTCAGCAACAATATTCCGGGTGCCAATCAGTATTCCGCTAAAAACGTTCATGCTACCATTAAAAAAATGGTTTTATCAGGGATTGTACCTATGAACCGTATTGATGAAAGCTATGAGAGAATCTTAAAAATGAAACAAGGGCTCCAATAATTATTTAATATATTTACAATGAAAATGAAACAATTACTATTTACGGCCTGTATCCTACTTATCTCTTTTGGAGCACAGGCTCAGTACCAAAATAAAAAAATTCAGGTTGGTCAAGCTGCACCGGAGCTTGAATTTAAAAACCCAGAAGGAGAAGTAATTTCCCTTTCAAAAATAAATAAAAAACGAATTGTTCTTATCGACTTTTGGGCCAGCTGGTGCGGACCCTGTAGACGAGCCAATCCTGGATTGGTAAAGTTTTACGAAAAGTACAAAGACGAAAAATTCAAAAAAGCGCGTAAAGGATTTACAGTACTCAGTGTAAGCTTAGATAAAAAACAAGCGAATTGGGTAAACGCAATTAAAAAAGATAATTTATCCTGGCCGTATCATATGAGCGACTTAGGAGGCTGGGGTAGCAAACCTGGAAAAATTTATGGAGTACAATTTGTACCACAATGCTTTTTGATTGATGGCAACGGAACTATTATCGGAAAATATAATAGCCCAGAAGCTAGTGAGGCTGATTTAAAAAAACTTCTTGCTAACTAAGAATGACAGACGAACCACTCCCCCAAAAACTAATAATTATTACCGCACCATCTGGCAGTGGCAAAACAACCATTGTAAAAGCTCTCTTAGAAAAAATAAGTCAACTTACTTTCAGTATCAGTGCTACTACTCGCCCTCCTAGAAAAAACGAAGTAGATGGAAAAGATTATCATTTCCTAAGTGTAAAAGAATTTGAACAAAAGATTGAAGAAGATGCTTTTGCTGAATATGAGATGGTCTATGCCAATAAATTCTACGGCACCTTAAAAGCAAAATTGAACGAGATATGGCACAATGGGAAGATACCATTAGTCGACATTGATGTGCAAGGTGCTCAAAAAATTAAGCAACAATATCAAGAAAATGCGCTAAGTATTTTTATCCAAGCGCCTAGTTTGGAAGAATTGGCCAAACGCTTAAAAAACCGGGGTACAGACTCGGTAGAAATGATAGCCGAACGAGTAGCCAAAGCAAAACACGAGTTAGCGCTTAAAAATAATTTTGATCAAACCGTAGTCAACGATGAACTTCACGAAGCCATTACATTTTGTCAAACAACGATAGAAAATTTTATTTCTAAAAATTAGGGTCAGATGCTAATCTATCTAGTCATAAGTTTTCTTGGTTTTTTCCTTTTAGCAGGTATGCAAATGAATTTGCAACTAAATCAGCTAGGCGAACGGCACAGTCTTAGCCCACGATCAGCTATTTTTTTGTTTGTGAATATTGGAATTCTTTTTAGTATAATAGGCTTATCCCTTGCAGTTTTTAAACTAGGTCATACGTATTTCCCAGCTCAGTACTTTGGTTTGTGTATGGTAGCAGCCGTTATAATTTGTGGCGGCATACTCTACGTACTCATTCTCTTGGCCTATCATATGTTCACGAATCGGTCTATCGGGCAAACAAGATTTGTATTTCGCGAATTAGTTGCAGAGACTTCTAATCCAATTCACGTAGATAGCAACGCCGGTCTGGATTACCTCGGATTAAATAGTCAAGCAGCAAAAGAAAATGCCGAACTGTTAGAAAATGCCATTGGTCTTTTTAGTATTGAAATTAGAGAATGTTTAATCCCTCGGAATGAGATAGTTGCTATTGAATTGTCTGAAAGTTTTGAAAGTATAAAAAATACGTTCGTAGAAAGCAAACATTCAAAACTCATTGTTTTTGAAAATGACATTGATAAGATAATTGGATATGTTCATCATTCTGATTTCTATGAAGAAAGAACAGAGCTTTCGAAATTAGTTCGTGAAATACCTGCTGTGTCCGAAAGCATGTCAGCCGTAGAAATGCTAACTTTTTTCAAGAAAAAACAAAAGAGTATTGCTTGGGTGGTAGACGAGTTTGGTGGCACAGCAGGCATACTAACTACCGAAGATCTATTGGAAGAGCTTTTTGGAGAAATAGAAGATGAGCATGACCAAAGTGAATACATCGAACAACAAATATCAGCCGAGGAGTTTATTTTATCGGGTCGGCTAGAAGTGGAATACATCAATGACAAATTTGAGTTAGAAATCCCAACGGAATCCGCCGAAACGCTATCGGGATATATCATTGAAGTTCACAATGAGATCCCCGAAAAAGATGAAAAAATAATTATTGACTCTTACGAGTATAAAATTTTACAGGTTAGCAAAACACGTATTGAAACTATCAGATTAAAAATAATTGAAGAATGAAAAAAGCAATGATTTTTGCTGCTGGCCTAGGCACTCGCTTAAAACCATTTACTTTGAATGCCCCAAAGGCCATGGCACCTGTCAATAACAAACCCCTTTTGCAACGCAATATTGAGTATCTCGCTAGTTATGGTATCGAAGAAATTGTTGTAAATGTCCATCACTTTGCTGATCAAATTATTTCCTTTTTGAAGGATACTGATTTTGGAGTGAAAACAATTATCTCTGATGAAACGGACGAAGTATTAGAAACTGGTGGCGGACTTTTAAAAGCTCGACCTTTGTTGGAGAATGCTGAAAATGTTCTCATAATGAACGTTGATATTCTCACCGACATTGATATTAATAATTTAATAGAGCAGCACAATCATAACCATGCTATCGCAACCTTGGCGGTGAGCGACCGAGAAAGCTCAAGAGGCTTATTATTTGACCAAAACTTACAACTGTGTGGATGGCACAATAAAAATACAGGAGAAGAAAAAATAGTTCATCCAAAAGACAGCCTGACTGACTTCGCTTTCAGCGGCATTCAAATCGTGAGTTCAAAAGTTTTTCCCTTGATTAATCAAAGAGGCAAGTTTTCTATAATTGATACCTATCTCGATTTAGCTGCTACGCAAAAAATTATGGCGTATGACCATAGCGGTAAAATTCTAATGGACGTTGGCAACCCTGAGCGATTGAAATTGGCGGAGGCGGTATTTGAGTAGGTCATCTATTTATTTGAAACTGAGCGGTGCCTATACCATGATTCGTTTGAATCGATAAAAAATAAATGCCGTTACCTAAGGAACTTATATCAAGATTTTTCTCCGTGCTTGAAAGTAATCGTTTGCCGTTTAAATCAAATAATTCCACTTTCTTTATATCATCCTTAGTTTTAATTTTTAGAGACTTACTAGCCGGGTTTGGGTAGATATCAAACTGAATTTGCCTATCATCTTGAGATTGCACACTTAGCGGAAAGGTTGTAAGTGCCCATAATTCGCTTTGTGCATCACCATAATTAGCCCTCATGATTAATTTATCATTTAGAATAATATTATCTTTTACATCGTAAAAGTCAAAAATAACGTTGGACGTTGTATCGCCGAAAGGTTTTATGGGAAAAGTACCCGATAAAGTACCATCACTTTGCCATAAAGCTTGACTTCCTGGGTAACTCGACTGGAAGTACATCCTACCGTTAAATAATGTCATTTTGTTATACGTACCGATTACTGAATCTTTTACAAGGCGCGTACCAATAGTTGTGCCATCAGTTTCCCACAAATACCTCAAATGTTGGGAATGATGAGGACCAGAAAAATAAACCTTACCCTTATATTCTAGAAACTGCTTTGGAACGGTACTTTTCCTAGGCCAAATTACATTAGCCGTAGTAGTGCTATCTAACTCCTTCAGCTTTACAGTTCCTTGCGATGTGCCATCACTTTTCCAAAGTTCATAACCGATAAAGTTATTATGATTTTTATCAAATTCCGAAGCTGAAAATAGTAGAGTAGAATTATTTAATAACCCCAGAGTGCCAGCTACACCACCTTGTGGACCTAATAGAATGTCTTTCACTTTTTGTGTTCCTAACTTAGTTCCATCCGTGACCCATAGCTCTCCTCCAGCGTTCATATTATCACCCGCAACAAAGTATAATTTTCCATTCATTTCTCTAAAAAATACATTCTCATGCCCTGGCGCCTCTTTTAAATTATAAATTTCAAAAGGTTTTCTTGAACCATTGGTGTCGCTTAATAATTGTGTTCCAGCGGCTGTACCGTCCGTTACAAACAAGTAATTATTAGCTATAAAGTAAAGTTGATTATTAAAAACTTTGGCAGCACTTAAAGACAAAGTTGTGCTGGGTAAACCGAACTGAGCCGAAAAATCAATGAATTTCTTTGTATTGACTTCTGTGCCGTCCGTTGTCCAAATATCTCTGCTAGCATTAGAATCTGTAGCCTCAAAAAGTAATTTGTTGTTGAATACTATTATTGGGCTTACTGTCGCACTACCATGAGGATTAATGTCTTTTACCATTTTAGTACCCAATGAAGTTCCATCCGAAACCCATAATTCAAAACCATGTGTTCCATCATCAATTCTAAAATAATATTTGCCATTATAAACTACACCTAAACCAAAATCACCAAGATTCCAATGCTTAGAAGGATGAATATCTTTAACCATTACAGTTCCTGCGTTCGTTCCATCCGTTTTCCATATGGCATTACCATTTAAACTATCAAACCCTGTAAAATAAAGCTCATCGTTCATTATTTCTCCAAAACCATATCGCACAATCATTTGATTAAACGGCAGTAAAGAACCTGTTCCATTTAAAGTACCATCAGAAACCCAAAGCTCACCTCCACCGTTAAGTAGAGCCTTACTAAATAGTACTTTGTTTTTAAGTTTTACCATTCTGCTATCCGACTCCAAGGGTGGAGAAATCTGCTCAAAATTCACAAATTGCGCTTGAAGGTTTAGTGAAAACAGCATGATGGCTATAGATAAAAGCTTTTTCATCTACCTAAGTTACAACAATTTCTAAAATAATTCTTTAGCAACTAATGTTGAAATAGAATAATCGTTTAGCAAAAGGTAGCAAAATAATGTTGTGTGTATTGAGAAAACCTGGCAGTGAACTACCTATTTATTTGAACGGTACGGCTGCTAATATCATTAGATGTCTTTACTTGTAAAATAAAAGTACCATTTGCTAAAGTACTGACATCGATTTCATCTCCTATTTTGCGTTGCAATTCTCTACCTTGAATATCCAATAGCCGCATTTCAATATTTTGCTCATTTGATTTTACCTTCAGAATAGTGCTGGCAGGATTCGGATAAATTGTAAACTCAAAATTATCGTTAGCTGTAGACTTATCGACCAAAGGCGTTGTGGTTAAAGCCCATAATTCTTGTTGCCAGTCTCCATAAGAAGCCCGAAGCACCAACGTATTATTGACAATCAAGAATTGTCCTAGGCTTAAATTAATATCCACAGAGCTGTTAGTATCCCTCATAGGTTTAATTACCATTGTAGAAGCAGAATCTCCTTCGCTCTGCCACAAAACACCTTTTGAAGAAGGTCCGATATGATCGACCCAATACATTCTATTATTGTAAATTATAGGTGTGTTTTGAATATTCATAGAAGAATCCATAACAACTTTGGTGCCTTGAGGAGTTCCGTCTGATTTCCACAGGCAGTATTTAGTTTGAGAGTTATGTAAAGCGTAAAAATAAAGTTCACCCTTATACTCAATAAAAAATTTAGCTGGTTGAGACGAAAATCTTGGATAGGCTGGTTGATTATCCAAATCTTTAAGTAAACGGGTTCCTTGCTCAGTGCCATCCGTGACCCAAAGGCCTAAGCCTGTTCCTTGGGTATTGCCTTCTTCGAATTCTGAAGTAGAAAAAATTATTTTAGAATCATTTAAGACAGCCATATTGGGTTGCACCCGACCTGCCTCGCCAGGAGTAATATCTTTCACCATTTTAGTGCCGTCCTTTGATCCATCGGTTACCCAAAGTTCTGCTCCTAGCCTATGATCTTTGTGATATAGAAAATATAAATTGCCATTCATCGGAAGAAAGTATCTTGGTAGAAAACTATTTAACTCTTCTTCTGCCAAATCTATAAATTGACCAGGTGAATCAAGAAGCATCGTTGTTCCAATTGAAGTGCCGTTAGTTTTAAATAAGTAACCACCTGAAATGAAATACAATTCATCTTCAAAAACATAGCCAGTAAAACTATACGCCTTTCCAATACCAAAAGAAGATTCTAAATCAATGAATTTTTCTGTACCACGTACTGTGCCGTCAGTTACCCATATTTCGGTTTCAAAATTCTCATTAGCTACTATGAAATAAACTCTATTTTTATATGTCAAAAAATTGCTAGATTCGGACGAGTGTTTCAAATGAATATCTTTTAATTTAGCCGTTCCGTCACTCGTTCCATCAGTAGTAAATACACCATACGTATTAAAGGAGTCAGAGCAAGAAAAAATGAGTTTATCTTGTAGCGCTGTAAAATAGAAACACCCTCCTCCAACTTTATCCGATGGATTCAAATCTTTTAAAAACATCGTGCCAGAGTGAGTCCCATCAGTTTTCCAAAGGGCTGTTCCATGCACACTATCAAAACCATTGTAATATATTTCTCCATTCAGCTTACCTGAAGTTACCCCCTCAAGAAAACCAGTCTTCATTTCACCTCCAAGAGTATTATTTAGTAGAATCGTTCCGCCCTTAGTACCATCAGTTTCAAATAGCTGCAACGGAAAATTACCCGGCACAGTATACTTCTTTGAACCGCCAAACAAATAGTTACCATTAAGCTCCTGAAAACTATAATCTACATAAACAGGTTCTGATATCTGCTCAAACTTCAAAACTTGAGCAGAAACATTCAATGAAAAGAATAAAAAAAACCAAAAAAAGGTGATTCTCATAATTCTAAGATAATAAAAAGCACAGAGAATTAAAAAAAAGAATATGAAAGACGCGTTTTCTACTTCTCCCAACCAATATAAACCCGAGTACCCGGCTGCACGATTCTAGCTAAGAGAGCTATGCTTTTGTTATTGAGTGCAACACATCCATCCGTCCAGTGAAATTTATTTTTAATCGCCATATCACCGCCAGCCCACACTCCATGAATACCCACAGAACCACCAATCCGAGCGTTGCTCGCTATCAGCCCTTTGGCTTTGGCCCTAGCATGATTACTTCTTGACGCTAGGTTTGGATAATCGATTCCCATAAAATATTTCCACTTGCCATGCCGACGCACATCGGTTATCGAGAACCAACCTTCAGGTGTTTTCTTATCCCCTTCGCGATATTTCTGACCCATTTTATTTTTACCGAACACGCAATTATAAGCGGTTAAAAATTTACCCTTGTAATAAATATAGAGCCGATCATATTTTTTATAAACTTGAATCACCACGTGATCCTTGTCTATAGTGTCAGGATCAAACGCACGATTAATAACTTTGCCAAGACTAATCACAGTCTTTTTCACCATTCTACCGTTAGCGTCCCGTACCATCTTTACTTTACCCTTAGGAACTTTCGTATTTTGTATTTTTTTGCCACTAGCCGTTGATTTACTAATCAGTTCGCCTTTAGCGTTATAAGTTTTTACTACTATTTTTCCCTTATTCTTATTAGGCTGTGCAAAAACAGCCTGAGCAGAAAACAATAATATGATGAAGCAAAAACAATATTTCATAAACCGTAGATATAGACTTCTATAGTTCTTTAAAGTTGAACAAATCTATTAGAAACTAGCGTAAAAGCTACGTTAATTGTGATTTTATTTGTGAAATGATTTCATCAAACTGATCCGTCAATTGCCCGCCAGCACTTGCAAAATTATCTTGACCGCCGCCACCGCCTTTAATTCGAGGTGCGACGATTTCTTTAATCCATTGTTTGGCCGATAAGCCTTTGGCTTTTTGTATTTCATCATCTATTAATACGCACACATTAGCCTTACCATTTATATTTCCGCAAAGCACCACTACAGGGCTCTCCACTTTTTGCTTCAGCGCAAAGCACATTTTTTTTACATCCTCCGCAGAGTTGGCTTCTACTTTCTCTCCTAAAAAAGAAATCTCATTGTACACTTCCACCTTCCCAAGCAATCCATCTACTTTCTGCCAACGCATTTTATCTTCTAATTTTTCGATTTCTTTTTGCAGAGCACTTTTATCATCAGCTAATTGTTGCACAGCGGCAGTAATTGATTTTGGATTTTTTAATTGATGTTTTATGTCTGATAAACTATCAAGTGATTCATGAATGTACTTCTCAGCCTTCGTACCCGTTACCGCTTCTATTCTTCTTACACCAGCAGCAATGGCACTCTCACTAATTATTTTAAAAAAGCCCAACTCGCCAGTACTACCTACATGCGTACCACCACAAAGCTCAATGGAGTAGTCTTTATCCATTATCACCACACGCACTTCATCTCCATACTTTTCGCCAAACAAGGCCATTGCACCCGTTTTAAGAGCATCTTCTTTACTCATGGTTTTTATAAGCACGGGGATATTCTCTCGAATTTTTTGATTGACTAATTCCTCAATGTGCCGCTGCTCATCTTCACTCACTTTTTCTATATGACTAAAGTCAAAACGCAAATGGTCTTTGTTAACTAAACTTCCTTTTTGTGCCACATGAGTGCCTATTATTTTTCTTAGCGCTGCATGCATTAGATGCGTGGCAGAATGATGCTCCGAAGTTTCCTTTCTATTCGTGGCATTGACATCTGCTAGAACTGTACCTTCCAAACTTTCGGGTAACTCCTTCACAAAATGAAGGATTAAATCATTTTCTTTTTTAGTATCAAATACTTGAATCATTTTACCATCAAAGTGCAACGAACCCTTGTCTCCTACTTGCCCCCCACTCTCTGCATAAAATGGTGTCTCAGCCAATACAATTTGATAAAAAGTTTTAGTCTTTGCACTAACTTTTCGGTATTGAATCACCTTGGTTTTAGCCTCTAAGCAATCGTAACCAACAAATTTATTTTTTGTTTTAGCATCTAGAATTTGCCAGTCATGTGTATCTAAAGTTGTTGCTGCTTTAGAACGTGTTTTTTGTTCTTGCATGGCTTCATTGAATCCATCGTTATCAACTACAAGACCTTTTTCTTTTGCAATTAGTTGAGTTAAATCATATGGAAACCCCAAAGTGTCATACAATTTAAATGCTGTTTCCCCATCAATATATGGCTTCTTAAGTGAATTGATTCCTTTAAAATTATGTGCAACGCACATTCTATCTAAATCTTCATAGTATTTAGTTATATCTATTGGAATTAAAATTGAACTTTTGTTTTCCTCAAAAATTTTCGGCCATATCTCATTGATAAATCTGTTTTTATTCGAGTTATGAAATAATTCCACGAAATATTTTTTTTCATCCTTTTCAAAATAAAAATCTACCGGGGGATAGATTTCATTAAATCTGTAATCTCGATTTACACCTTCTAAATTGGTTGATAAAATATCATATACAAATTCTTCTTTTTTCTTGAACTCTATGTTTCTTAAAGTTGTTAATCCATCAGAAATAGTAGCTAAGAAACTATTTTCTTCTTCGAAAACAACTTTCTTAATAAAATCCTCTTGCTTTTTTACTTCCGGAAATACATCCTTAAAGTTTTCAGATAAGATAGGGACTAACTCATGTAACAAAGGTTTCTTATAATTAAGATAAGAATAATAATACCGTACTGCTCGACGTAAAATCCTACGCACAACATAACCCGCACCTGTATTACTAGGCATTTGCCCATCGGCAATTGTAAACGAAATAGCACGAATATGATCGGCAATCACTCGAAACGCTATATCCTCTTTGCTAGCACTTTGCTTATATTTTTTTTCTGTGAGTTTTTCAGTTTTTGTAATGTAGGGCATGAAAACATCCGTATCATAATTGGAGTTTTTGCGTTGCATTGCCCGAACCAATCGTTCAAAACCCATACCCGTATCAACATGTTGAGAAGGCAAAGGTTCTAAGCTTCGGTCTTTTTTTCGGTTGTACATAATGAATACATTATTCCAAATTTCTATCACCTCTTCGTGATCCATGTTGACCAAGTCCTTGCCTGCTACTTTTTTACGATCTTCATCCGAGCGCATGTCAATATGTATTTCACTACACGGTCCACAAGGACCCGTCTCACCCATTTCCCAAAAATTATCTTTTTTATTTCCAAAAACAATTTGTTCTTGCGGCAATAGTTTTTGCCATTCTTTTAGCGCAATTTCACTTGGCGGAATTCCATCGTTTTTATCCCCTTCAAAAACGCTTGCATATAGACGATCTTTTTCTAAACCCAGTACTTCTGTCAAAAATTCCCAACTCCAAGCAATGGCTTCCGTCTTAAAGTATTCACCAAAGCTCCAATTCCCCAGCATTTCAAACATGGTATGATGATAATGATCTACACCCACTTCTTCTAAATCATTGTGCTTACCACTTACGCGCAAGCATTTTTGAGTATCTACCACTCGCTTGTGCTCGGCAATTTTATTACCCAAAAAATAATCTTTGAATTGATTCATCCCGGCATTAGTAAACATGAGTGTCGGATCATCCTTAAGCACTATCGGCGCGCTGGGTACAATTTTATGTCCTTTTCCTTCAAAAAAATTTAAAAATTTTTCTCGTATTTCGTTAGCTGTCAGCATAAGTAATCCCGAATTGTTGGGGAAACAAAAATAACCGATTAATCTTAGAAACAGCACGGGAGCTTACTCAAAACACTTTCTCACAACTATCAATCTGTAAATAAAAGGACGAGTTTCATTATAAAATATTTACCCATTACTTTTATAGTCGCTTTGAGTAAGAAAGTAAAATACATCTACAGTAAGGAGAGCCAACAGTTTGAGCCTCACAAGGTAAGTATTTGGCTTAAACTATTTAGAGCGGTAGGCATCCTGAGCGGCATCATCGTAGCCTCTTGGATCATTGTGGCATTGGCCTTTAAGTACATTGGTTCGCCTCGTGAAAAACGGATGCAGAACGAAATGGCTACCCTACAAAAAAGGTATAGCCTATTGCAAAAACAAATCAATCTTACCCAAAAAAAATTAAAAGAACTTAGACAGCGGGATAATGAAGTCTATCGTATCATTTTTGAAGCAGAGCCCATCGATAGTAAGAAGCTAGAAACTAACTTGGATGAACAGCGAAAAATTTCGACCTACTCGAATGTGGAGCTCATCTCTTCTATTGAAGAAAAAATGAAGACCTTAAACCAAGAAATGAAAGCACAAAATACTTCTTACGATAGCTTGCTTTCTTTTATTAAAAATAAGGAAAAGCTTCTTTTAAGTATCCCATCCATTCAGCCAGTGTCTAATAAAAATTTAAAACGCATTGCTTCCGGTTTTGGCTATCGGGTAGATCCAATTTATAAAATCAGAAAATTTCATGCAGGACTTGATTTTTCTGCTCCGCAAGGGACGCCTATTTACGCCACAGGAAATGGCACGATTGAACAAGCAGACTACAGCACTGGGGGCTACGGAAATCAAGTATGGATTAATCATGGCTATGGCTACCGAACCCACTACTGCCATATGGTAAAAATTAAGAAAACAAGTGGGACGGTAAAGCGAGGAGAGGTCATCGGATATGTAGGAAGCACGGGAAAGAGTACAGGACCACATTTACACTATGAAGTAGAACGTAAGGGACAAAAAATTGATCCCATCCATTTTTTCTATAATGACCTAGCCATAGAAGATTATAACAAAGTATTAGAAATGGCTCGACAGAGTAATCAAAGTTTTGATTAACCCAACCAAAGTTGAATGCCTGGCAAAGACTCCTTTGGGAGACAATCAAAATGTATTAAATTTGTAAGTAATGGACCAATTTGATCTTTTCGGTAATAAAATAGACGCGCCGAAGCCTTTGACTAAAAAACCGAAGGCTCAGGTAGAGAAGGAATCTCTATCTTCAAAGGTGAAAATTGAGAAGACTCCAGCTAAAGCACAAGAAAAAAAATCGACCCTAGAGAAAATAGTAGTCCTCACCGACAAAGTAACTGAAGAGCAGAATCAAAATAAAGTAGACGAAAAAAAATTGACAAAAGTGTACTACACAATTAGTGAAGTAGCCAAAATGTTTGATGTTAATGCCTCCCTACTTCGTTTTTGGGAAAAAGAATTTAGAGAACTTGGGAAAATTAAAAAGAATAATAAAGGTGACCGTTATTACAATAAACATAATATTCGAAGCTTGAATATTATCTACTATTTACTCAAAGAACGCAAAATGACGATTGCTGGAGCGCGAAATATGATAAAAAACAAGCGCAAAAGCACCGTAGCTGAATTTGATATAGTAGAAAATTTGCAAAAAGTTCGTGGCTTTTTGGTAGATTTGAAAACAGCGCTACAAGAGAAAAAGTAGAATAGCCACCCTCTATTTTTTGTATAAATCAGTAAATAAAAAAGTATAAAATGAAAAAAATAATTATAGCAATTTTGGCGTTAATGACATTCAGTTTTCAAAGTAAAGCTCAATCCTTTGTAAGAGAATTGGATCAAACAACTGAAAAGCCATTGTTGAGAGGGCAAATTGAATTTAAAGATCTTAAAAACGAAAGCACCTTACAATGGATTAAGGCTGATTATCAAGCGAAGGAATCCGTTATTAAAAAACTGAAGGTACTCTTACCCAAATACCGATTGGTTGTGTTTATCGGCACTTGGTGTGAGGATACTCAACATTTGTTACCCCAACTTTATCGAACCTTACAAGACGCTTCTTTTGATTTTAACGCTTTAGAAATGTATGGTGTCAATCGAATGAAAGAAGGTTTACATGCAGAGCATCTAATTTATAATATCAAATACGTGCCTACCATTATTGTTATGGATCGGTTTAAAGAAGTGGGTCGGATTATTGAAAGCGTCAATACAAGTATCGAAGAAGATCTACTGGATATTCTAGAAGGAAATCAGTAAGAAAATTCTGCTAAATAGTCTAAGCATTCATGCAAATTCAATTTAAAGTGTATCACTCTCTAGCGGAGCTACCCGACTCGTGGGACGAAACATTGGAGGAGCAACACCCATTGCATTCTTCTAAAATTGGCGTGACGGAACTCGCAAACACCCCGGACATTAAAAACTATTACGTAGAAGGCTACTGCCCAAATAATACCCTAATCTTACAAGCGTACGCTCAGCAACTGCAAGTACATAGCGGACAATTTAACTTGGTAGGCCATGCGTTCAAAAAATGGTTTATTCGTACTTCTATTGATATAGTTAAACCCAAACTGTTTGTGGCCGGCAACCTTTTTCGACATGATGCTCAAATGTTGCTCTTTCATAAAAGATCCTTGAGCCGCTTAGATCGAAGTAAAATTTTAGAAGGCGCCATTGACTATATGATGCATTACACCAAAAGTCAAGGTGTTTTTATAAAGGATATTCCAAAGCCAATTGCTCGATATTTTTTAACGAAAAAAGAATACCAACGAATGGACAGTGATATTGCTATGCATTTGGATATCCCAAGTAGTTGGCATTCTTTTGATGATTACCAGGCCGAGCTGAAAAGAAAGTATCGAAATCGAGCAAAAAGCACACGCAAGAACTTTGCCGCCGTCAAAACGCGAACGTTAGAGATAGAAGAAATCATTCATTACAAAAAAGAAATGCATTCGCTTTACAAGCAGGTCACTCAAAATCAAGTAGTGAGTATGGGAGAGTTGAGTGAAAATTTTCTCGTTGAACTCAAAAAATCTCTTGGCGAAAGATATCAGGTTACTGGTTTTTTTATCTCCGAAAACGGACTTGAAAAAATGATTGCTTTCTCTTCAGCTATCATTCATGATGGTGTCCATGATATGAATTACATCGGATTTGATTACAGTATCAATCAACAATATTCCTTGTATTTCAATATGCTTTTTCATTGTGTAGAGTGTGCAATTGCTAACCGTTGTCATAAACTCTTATTAGGCCGCACTGCTTTAGAAGCTAAGGCTATCGTGGGTTGTGAGCCGGATTATCTTTATACTTTTTACAAATTAAAAAGTCGATTTATCAACGAAATTGTAAAAACAATTACTGCTCGTTTTGAAAATACACTAGGGGATGGTTGGGAAAATCGGCACCCATTTAGAGCAGAGTATTACGAAAAGAAATAGCGAATATTCGCTATTGTACGCCCGTGGGTATTCTTCTACCTTTGCCATCTAAATTAATTCAAATGAAGTATTTACTCGCTGGCTTGTGTTTCTCTGTTCTGCTCTTATCTTGTAGCAAAGAAGAAGTTGAGCCTGATTTTACTGGAAATAAAAATAGAGAACAAGGAATTTTTAAAGTGCTTACAGGTGACTCCGTTATGGAAATGAATGGTGACATTGTAACCGCAACCCTAACTCATTTAAATAATATAACAGCCGCATTCCCTACTGTAAGACGTATCAATATGCTGGAGTGTCCTGGCTCAGATGATGATGAAACCAATGTGAAAATTGGACGAATCGTTTACAGTAAAAATATGCATATCCATATTAACGATAATGGTTTTGCAGCATCAGGAGCCGTTGATTTTTTCTTGGCTGGCACCAAAAGAACAAAGGGCTCTAATACAAATCTTGGTGTGCACTCTTGGGCAGATGGCAATGGTACCGAAGGAAAAGACTTACCTATGAACCATCCGGATCATGATTTATTTCTAGATTATTACGTGAGCATTGGCATGAACTCAAGTGATGCTTCAGACTTTTATTTTTTCACTTTGAATGCGGCTCCTTCTAGTTCTATTCATTGGATGACACCAACTGAAATTACACAATACAATATGCTTACAAACTAATACTATGATTAAGAATATATTTTCTACACTTGCCGTTTTACTAATTGCTCAACTTGCCTGGGCTCAACAAGGAAAATTTGAAGTACTCGGTTACGATGCTCAAAATGGCTGTACTATTTTAGTTACTAAAAAGAAAAAAACAGGAAAGGTCTATTATGATTCTAGAGTGTTTGGTTCTCCGAAATTTTTTAAGGGCTATGTACTTGCATTAAATGGCGAAAAAGTAGAAGGCCGAATTGCACTAATTGCGTATAGTAAAGCGAATTTCAACTTTGTAAAAAGCTGTGTGCTCGTAATACCTGATGGTAAAAAAATTGCCGAGTACATCGGACCAGGTGTACTAGCAGAAGTTTATATCAAAAAGAAAAAAAAGAATGTGTACTATGATTTATACGATAGAACTTATTTGGAGCGTCTAGTATCGGGCAAAATTCGCTTAAGCTATAACCCGTATGCAAACACTTCAAGAGAGGTTTCGTCTTTTGTTTCACAGTCTTTCATGGACTCGGTAAGAATTAAAACTGCACGGGGTTCTATTAAAAAAAATTTAGATACTGGTAAAAGTTTGCGCGAAAGTATTGGCGTAGCCAATATGAAAGACCAAGCTATACAAGCTCTTAGCTCAGTAGAAATCGTGGAAAAAGAATACTTAATTTTTGACGAAGCCAAACAAGAAACTATACTAGTAACGAAACAGAACTATGATGAGGTCATCTCAAAATTATTGTCTCGTTGTTCCTCCATAGACTCTAAGCAAATCAAAAAATATAGTCGCTCATTTAAGAAAATTAGAGAAGCGATTACAGCCATAAATAGTTGTAGCTAAAAGTTCTTTTTTCTAAAAAATATGTAAACGGCAAGAATATTTTTTCGCCGTTTCATTTTTTTTACATTCATTTGCACTCGAAATAAAATTTATAACATGCGTTTTTTAATACAACATACCAAACCGATGGGGCTGTTTACAAGCAGTGACCAAGGGCGCATGACGTGCAAGTATTTTAGCTAAATTTATTTAGTAATTGTTTTTTGCCCGAAGTGTCGCCGCTACTCGGGCTAGAATTATTTTGCTTTTATCTAAAAGTAAAATTCACTAAACCTAATAAACTATATAAACCGTCACGCCTATAGCGTGACACCAAACTAAAATATTATGTCTATCACGATAGGAGAAAATTATTTACTAAAAGCTAAAGAAGCTTATGACTTCGATATGGAAGAGTGTGTGGAAGCATTGAACTATGCAATGTCTTACGATGATGAAAATGCTGAAGTATACTTATTGCACGGAAAAGTAATGCTATACTACATTAAGGATTACAGCAATGCAGAGGAGTCATTCATGCAAGCATTAAGCATCGAGCCTACTCATAGCGAAACCTTTATTGAATTTATTTGGCTACGAATAAATGAAGCACATTTTGAAGAAGCACAAAAACTTTTGTATGGTGCGTTGCAAGTTGTAAAAAAAGATTTTGCACAATTGTATCGCTTACAAGCTGTACTCTTGGAATATGAAGAGAGCTATAACGATGCTATAGAAAGTCTAGAAATAGCGCTTGATAAAACCTACAATTGTAGTTATCAATGCTTTTTAGAATCAGAAATAAAACGACTAAAAAAGAAAAAGAAACGCAAGGCGAAAAGAATCAAGAAGTCTAACAAGAAAAAGAAATATATAAAAAGTTATACATCTGAGTATTCGCTAAGCTAAGCTCACAAAACCTTCCATGTTTATAGTACTCGGTGCCATTAAACATGGAAGGTTTCAAAAACAAAATAAAATGAAACACGAAATAAACGGAAACGATTTGGAAAAATTAGGATTCAAATCAGGACCACAAATTGGAATTGCGCTAGAATTATTAGAGCAAATAGATTTTCGTACAAAGAAGCAAGCACTCAATAAATTAAAAGTGATTGTAACGAATCCGATTAACTATGTGCGAGATAAACAATATGGTGTATTGGCTAAAGCCATTTTAGATGAAGAGAAAAAAGCATCAGAGAACGCAACAATTCCATTGGCGAGTGCCAAGGACTTTAATGTATTTGGTCGGCAGCATATTGAACCCGGCGCGATGGAACAAATGTTTACAGCTATGAAATTACCCGTGACTGTTTCTGGGGCGCTCATGCCCGATGCGCATCAGGGTTATGGCTTACCAATTGGAGGTGTACTAGCAACTAAAAATGCTATTATACCCTATGCCGTTGGCGTGGACATTGGTTGCCGTATGGCTTTAAGTATCTATGATATTCCGGCTTCGTATTTATTAGAAGATCGCTTGTCATTAAAAGATGCCTTGAAGGCGAACACTAATTTTGGTTCGGGTGGCAACTTTGAGCAAGGCAAACGAAGTGATCACAACGTACTAGCCAATGAACTGTTTGAAACCAACTCCTTAGTCAAAAGCTTAAAAGACAAAGCGTATGTACAACTAGGAAGTAGCGGTGGTGGAAATCATTTTGCCGAGTTCGGCATTATAGAATTTGAAGAAGCTGATGAAACTTTGAATGTCCCCAAAGGAAAATTTCTAGCACTGCTTACACATTCTGGTTCACGGGGTTTAGGTGCAACTCTAGCCAATCATTATACCAAAATTGCTAAAGAAAAATGCAAACTTCCTGGCGAAGCAAAACACTTGGCTTATTTAGATATGAACAGTGAGGAAGGCCAAGAGTATTGGTATGCTATGAATTTAGCGGGCGATTATGCATCAGCTTGTCATGAGGTAATTCATCGAAAAATGAAACAAGCTATAGGAGCACAGGTTTTAGCAACCGTAGAAAATCATCATAACTTTGCATGGAAAGAAATAGTCAATGGAGAGGAATTAATTGTTCATCGTAAAGGAGCTACACCTGCTGGAAAAGATGTGATGGGTATTATCCCTGGCTCTATGACGGCACCAGGTTTCTTGGTACGAGGAAAAGGAAACGAGACATCGCTCAACTCGGCATCGCATGGTGCTGGGCGTAAGATGAGCCGTTCCAAAGCAAAGGCCAATTTTACAAGAACTGATTTAAAGGCCAAAGCAAAAGAGCATGGTATTACCTTAATTGGTTCAGGAGTTGATGAAATTCCTATGGCCTACAAAGACATAAATGAGGTTATGAAATCTCAGAAACATTTGGTGGATGTGGTTGCTAAGTTTACACCTAAGGTTGTAAGGATGGCGGATGATAGTGGGCGGAGTCGTCGGGAGGTTAAGAGGCGAGATTAATGAATAAATTATCAACTAATCCTACAAATAATAATTGTGAGATTTAGTAAGGAATATATGGCACGCTGTAGAGAACAATTATCAAAATAATGATAACAATCGTATTCATGCTCAAATAAATATAGAAATCATTCAATCCGTTTTTTAATAGCTTATGACAAAACCATTGGACAAAAATATCAATACTCAGCAAAACTACATGCCAAGAAAGAAGGCGATGCCTTGATTGATGATAAATTGGAGGAGTACTAAGTTGTTTATTTCACCTTATTACTCAAATAAAACCCAATAGAAGCTTGGTTGGCTAGATATACTTTTTTGCTTACGCTGCGGTCATAGTTTGCGGAGAACTGCCAACTGAGGCGCAAGTGATCTAAAAATATAAAGTGAAAAGCATTTACAGTTTCAAACTCATAGCGATTGATAAAACGAAGGTCTTTTCTGTCGCAGAAAAACTTGGTGGTATTTTGCCAATAGATGTTTTCTTTTATTTTGCGTACGGGTGCATTAAATAAGCCATGAATACCGTAGCTAATTTTTCTTTTATCACCGCGCTCTACACCATAGAGTTTTTCTTTATCACGGCTTTCGAATATTTCTTGGTTTTTTATGCGGGTGGTTTTGCCTGCGGCTACGCCAATTTCTGCACGGGCATATTTCCATAGTTTATAGCATAGGCCAAGGCTATAAATAGAATAGCCCGGCGAGTTATAATCTGTATAGAGTGTTTGAATAAGACTATCCGATGATTTATCCTGTTTGTATTTATACTCTTTGTGCAATTGGGTTTTGATGTTTACCGAGCCAGAAATATTTATCTTTTTGTGCTTGGTGGGTATTTGCAAGCTGTTGTTCATGCGTAGCATATCCTCGTTTTTTATGCCGAGGCTATCAAAATATTTGCGATAGCCAAGCTCATTAAATATACGCGTTTGCAATCGAAAGTAGGGTGTGCGAAAATCGTTGTTGATAGTAGCGTTGTAATAAAAATGTAAGTGATTGGCTTCTTGTTTTTTACGCTCTTCATCATTGTGATAACTAAAAGCCGTGGCGGTGGCATAAAAATCGTAGAACAGCCGATTGGTAAATAAATAGTCGCCTTCTTTTACTCGTTTGTTTACTACTTTTTTGAGTTTTTTCTCTTGCTGAATGGTACGTAGTAGGGTATCGTAGGGGCGGGGGCTTCGGTTAAAATCTATACTATCTTGCTGTTGGTTAAAAATGGCATCACCCAAGCCGCTATTTTGCGCACAGCTGCTGTTGGCAAAGAAGATACTCGCCACTAGGGTAATGCCATATAGATAGAACCAATTCATAAAATTTAATTGCCAGCAGTGCCATCATCGGTTATATGAACTACGAACTCTTCACCACTGTCCGTCATGGCGTAGATACCGATGGGTATGGTATAATCGTCTTCGAGTTCTAGGGCTGCAGCCAGCTCGGTAGGAAATACTACGGCTTCTTCAATTTCGTACACATCTTGCATACTGAGGCGATCATATACCTCGGGTTGGTGGCTGGCTAATTCGTCTTTGTTTATTCGGATACTGAGAGTTCCAAAATCATCGGTGGCGAATGTAAAGTTCATGGCACTACTTTCTTTTACTAAGCATATACCCTTGCCCTCGCAGCCGGCACTTTTTTTGCCGCTTACGGCTTTCCATTTTTTCTCGTTGCCAGCGGCGGCTAGTAGCATTATGGGTAGGCAAAGGAGAATTATTATTTTTGTAATTTTGTTTTTCATAATTTTTTTTGTTTTAAATGTTTTTTAATTTCTTTTGTTTTGGGCAAAGCGGTGGCTGGGGGGGGGAGGTAGAATAAAAACCATGCGATTAGTTGAGGGCGCGCGTTTACGCCAAAAATGAGAACTTATTCCTTATAAAGGCCTAAATCTTTATCTAGAGCTTAGATTTTTATAAGCTAAAAATACTTATTATATTTTTGGAATCAGATCCATATTAATTAGGATAATGGAAACCTTATCTCTTATTCCTTTCTCCCGCAATTCATCGATGTAATCTATATCCGAAACCTTTCTATTAAAGCCTAAAAATTTGGCATATGAAATAATTATCGCCACCGGTTTTAATTTCATTTCATTATTCGGGCAGTTTAGGCAGTTCATGTTATTCTTGAAAAGAGTCCTTAAGTTATTTCCCACTGGAGCATTTTTCAGAAGACTATTATTCTTGATTAATTGAGTAGTAGTTGATCGGACTCCCATATGACATAGATTTGTGTCCGTAGTTACGATGGTATTATAATTACTATCAATGGTAAGAATAAAATTACTAGCTAAAGCTTTATTGACAGTGTTGAAAGCATCATTTGAATTTATGCGATAAACGTAGTCATAGTCAATGCCTTTTTGTTCTATAATTTGAAGCACCGTTGTATTTGATTCTACTTTCGGTTTTTTAACACCATATAATCGGATTAAAAGTGAATTACATGAGCTATTAAGAAGTAGCAGATATATAAGTATCAAATATCTATACATAGAAATAGATTCTTTAAAATGCCATGCATAGTCCCAATACTATGCACGGCATCTAAATTTTATAATTGTCCCAAATTTACGACAAAATATTCATCATATTCTATAACTTCATAACTTCCATCAACTTGTAGTTCTTCTCCACCGTTCACACCAAGTAACTCAGTAACATCTGAAGGTATAATATCAAATAACCCATCAAAAGAATAGAGCTCTCCAGAATCAAAATCAGAATATTTATCCGGCTGTTCTTCCAATAATTTAGATTTACTAACCAATACTAATAAATCACCATCATCACTTGTACCTACACCATGATTACTGGGGTCATAATTTTCCGATGGTTCAACTCCTATATCAATTGTAATTGAACATATACCTTTAGTTGGACAATCTCCATTCTCATCCTTTTTCTTTCTTTTACCAAAGGTCATCTTAACTTTTACACTTATTTTAGGTGGCTTAGCTTGACTTTCAAAACTTGTTCCAATAAAGAAAATACCTACCGCCATAATCATTAATACTTTTTTCATAATATACTTGGTCTTTTCAAAAAGACCTGAAAACTAGTGCCTACTTTTTGCTATATGCGGGTTTGGGCGTGGGTCCCACTTTGCCAATTGGTGGCAAAGGTTTCTTTTTTTAGCTTCTTGCTTTTGTTAATCTAGCCAAGTATTATTATCTTCGTATTTATCGAGAACTAGGAAAATAATGTTTCGGCATTGTTTTTTAGTTAAAGTGAATACTTTAAAAAGTTCCATTAGCTTGGGTTGTTATTTTTTTTCTGTTTCAACCGGCAGTGGTTTTTTCAAGTGTTCACTTTTTTTTGTGTATTGCGCAATACGTTTCTCAAAAAGCTTGATACAAAGGTAAGGCAATGTTAAAATAACAGGCAAATAGTGTTACCTATATGTTATGTGTTTGTTGCACATACTTTATAGCACATAATTTATCATTTAGTTTACTTGTTATTAACAAAATAATTTTCTATGATTCATCGACGATTTTTAGCTAAGAGCTCATTATCTTGCATCTATAGATTATTGCGCACAGCTGCGGCTTGAATGCTCTTGTAGAAACCATCAATCCTACTAAATAGCGTCCTAGTGATTTGTAGCAACAGGTATGTAGCGCCCCGTAAGGGGTGCTTGCATATACTTGTTGTTGATTACTAGGAACAGGTATGGTGGTACCTTACAAGAGGGTCAATACAGGTTACGGCTTGCACCCTTTTATTAATGAAACAAATTACAAATAATGACTAAAAAACAATTGCCACCACATTTGCCAGAAACAATCAAAGCTTTACGCGTATTTTCTAACATACCACAACGCTACCTCGCTCATAAGCTAAATGTCAAGCAGAGCACAGTCTCCGATATTGAAAAAGGGGTTATCAAGCCATGCGCTCACAAATTAGAAATTATATCTGATGTACTTAGAAATGCCCTCTGAAGATATTATGACATTGGCAGAACGAACGCCAAAAGCAAATATTGAAATAGCCTTAGTTCATCTTAAAGCGTCTGGTTTAAGCGAACCGAACAAAGAAGATTTTGAACAATTCATGCAGTTCTTTAAATCCGATTATGATAAACTTTATAGATAAAGTGAGAGGTCTATTTTAGGACGAGTCAGATGGCGGATAGCCTGTCCCGCCAAAGCGGGAATACGGGAAGAAGTAGAAAGGAGATTAAGAGACGGGTGTGATTTTCTTTTTTGTAAAATATAAATCATGAACTCTTCCATACAACAATTAATAACTCCGCTCATCACTTAAATTCTATTCCTCGTAAGTTGATTATCTACCTTCACCCTAGCAATGGAAAACAATACAGTTCTAAGCATAAGCAATTTGAAAAAAAACTATGGTGCAATACAAGCACTCAAAGGCGTAAGTTTTGATGTGCCCAAAGGTTGTGTGTATGGCATACTCGGTCCTAACGGAAGTGGCAAAACTACCTTACTGGGCATCGTACTTGATGTACTGAAAAGTAATGGTGGTACTTTCGATTGGATAGGATACACCCGAGCTGAAGACGCACGTAAAAAACAAGGGGCGTTACTCGAAACGCCTAACTTTTATCACTACCTCAGCGCAGTAGATAATTTAAAAATTGTTGCAGAACTAAAGCAAATTAAAAACCCCAATATTGATGGTGTACTAAAAAGAGTTTCACTGTTAGAGCGGAAAAACTCAAAATTTCAAACATACTCTCTAGGAATGAAACAACGCTTAGCCATCGCCTCAGCACTACTTAGTAATCCAGAAGTGATTGTATTTGATGAGCCAACGAATGGCTTGGACCCTGAAGGAATAGCCGAAATTAGAAATCTAATCAAAGAGCTAAGCAAAGAAGGACGAATTATAATTATGGCCAGCCATTTGCTGGACGAAGTTGAAAAAGTTTGTACGCACGTAGCCATCCTAAAAAAAGGAGAACTAATAAGTGAAGGTCCTGTAAGTACAATTTTAAAAGACGAACCGACTTATGAATTAAAAGCAGAAAATATGGAAGCACTTCATACTGCTTTACAAAACCACCCCAACATTTCAACAGTGGTAAAAGAAGACCAGCATTGGATTGCATCATTTACTGAAAAAGTATCTGCCGCCGCCATTAATCAATATTGCTTTACTAACAATATTGCTATTTCCCACCTTAAAGAAAACAACCTAAGCTTAGAAAAAACATTCTTAGAACTAATAAAATAAAAACTATGCGATTATTAAAAATAGAATGGCTTAAGCTAAAAAAATATAAAACGTTTTATGTGCTAAGTGGGCTTTTTTTACTGCTATACATTTTGATAAACTATGCCGTAAGCAGAGGTACTTTCAGTTTTGAAGCGCAGACGGGAACTGACATGAAAGAAAGTGTGACGCTCATTAGCGAGATTTATTCCTTTCCTGACGTTTGGGCCAATATGGCCTACTATTTGGGCTGGGCTATGCTTTTCGTTTGTGTATTCGTTATCATAAATATCAGCAATGAATATCAATTCAAAACTCAACGTCAGCATATAATTGATGGCTATAGTCGATTAGATTTTTTACATTCTAAGGTATTATTAATCGTTCTCATAAGTGTTGTACTCACTATTTTATATACAGTGCTTAGCATTATTTTTGGATTGACACATGGCGGAGGTACAATAAGCAATGGTGCGGAGCATATTCTTTATGTCTTTGTCGCGCTTATGAATTATTTATCATTCTGTGCGCTCTTGGCCTTATTTATAAAAAGATCTGGCCTAACGATCATCCTCTTTTTTGCATTTATCATTTTTGAAGAAATGGCAGTTACCTTGCTGAATAAACTAGGTGATCTATCGGTTGATAAGTTCTTCCCCTTAGATTGCAGTGATAGTCTCTTCCCTTTTCCATTGGGCGGTTTAGCCAAAGCGGCCTTACAAAAAGAAGAGTTGGGCATACCCGATGAATTCACTTCTTATGTAATAATGAGTGGCCTCTATATTTTATTGTACTACGGCATCGCCCGTTGGCGAATGCAAAAAGCTGATTTATAAAAATTACTTTACTACTAATTTCTGGTGGGCAAATCCGCCATGAATTGCAGCTTGCAAAATGTAAGTGCCCGCAGCGTCACTAATAATTATTTCTATGCCCTTCGCATTTTGTCTCTGTAAAAAAGGAATTTTCTTTCCTTGCAAGCTATAAACGTTCAATTCTTTAATCTTATTATTTTCAAGTGAAACATTGAATACACCCGAAGCTGAAGGGTTAGGATAAACACTTAATTTATCATCTAATTTTGAAATACTTCGCACACTCGTTGGATCCGTATTCTGAGAAAAAACACATTGTTGCAGTGCAACATATTTTGGCGAAAGGATGTCAGCATAATTTTCCTTGGTACCCCAAAAACCGTATCGCCCCCAGTTACCATGCGAAGAAAAATGACAAAACAAACCGGCTTGCGTTGAATCATACCAATGCGAAAAATAATTACAATATTGATTTTGAATCCTTGGATCGCGCTGAGTAGCTTTTAATTTATTTACCCAAGCCGTATCGTTTGCTTGCTGATACGTCACCAAATGCTGTCCACCTTCGTAGGCTATCAAATCTACATTAAAAGTATCTGCAACAATTAAATGGTCATCCATCCATTGATAACTTTCGGGTAAAGAATATTCCATGGAGTCTAAAATATCAGAAACTGTAGCCGATGTGTACGTATTGGCATTTACAAAATCATCGGCTACACCACCGTAGTACGGAGCTATGGCAATAGCATCTGCCGTAACACCTGTAGGATTATATTGTGACTCGCTAAAACGTTCCATAATAAAATTAGTTACCCAACTATTGGCCGCTTGCGAAGCCACCACTTTTATAAACCGACTATCATCAACAAATTCGTTTTCAAAAATTTGAAAAATATCCGCTGAGCGTTTGGCTGTATATTTCCAAGTACGGTCCCACGGCTGGCCACCATAGCCCAGCGCATTTCCAATACTATCCCCATATTGATTTTGAGGGAAAATGCCGTTCCACGTTTCATTACTATACTCAATATATATTTTTAAATTAGGATCTAAATCAACCCGAAAAAGTCGCGCCATTTCTGTGATAAAATTATCGTCAGCCGCATGTGGCACACAAATCCAAGCATCCTTTTGTAATTGATTACACAAGTCAACGATATACTCATACGCCACACCTTGGTCTCGAGTTTGTGTGTATGAGTTCGGTCTAGTTCGGTCAGCCCAAGTAGTCATTGGGTTGCCGTTCGTACTCATCCAATCCATAAATCGAATACATTGAAAATCTTGAAGAAAATCTAATAAAGCTGGGTAAAACGGATTAGTTTGATAAGTAGTATGATGGCCAGGCATAACAAAATGAATATCATGCACCGGATTGCTTTGTAAAGATTGTTCAATTTCCAAAGCGATTAAACCCGAAGTATTATTTACAGAAACCAAGGTATCAATAGGACAATTAAAAACGCCACTAGCACCACCCCACAATCTTACTCTACCACTTCCCGAAACTTGTAGGCGATATATTCCCGCAGGATATAATCCGTTTAATTCGCCAGCATAAAAAAGTGTACGAACCTGCTGCGGTGCACTAGCTCCAACGGTAAATGGCACTTGCAATGGATATCCGTTTGCGCCCATGGGAACGGCTAAATTTGTAGACCAAACAGACCCTCCTGCCGTATCATGCGTTACCCACTGCCGTGCTTGTTTCATCACATCTACGAAAACAAATTCTTCGCTCCAATCTTCCACGCCTGATAGATTAATTCCGATAGGCCTATTGATTTGAGCGTTTGCTAAAAGTGAAAACAACAAAAAGCAAAAAAGAAATGAAAATTTGTGAAACGGATTCATAAATGCAATTTACGAATAATTCAACAAAGAAAATTTAGATCTTGCATTTCGTAATTGAGTCATTCGTAATTCGTAATTTGCTCACATGTATCCTTATCAGATAAAATCATACGAAGATTATAAAACGCAATATCAAAAAAGTGTAGACACACCAGAAAAATTCTGGGAAGAGATTGCCGAAAATTTTACTTGGCAAAAGAAGTGGGACAATGTTTTACGTTGGGATTTTAAAACACCCGATATAAAATGGTTTGAAGGTGCACAACTAAACATAACTGAAAATTGTATTGACCGACATCTTGAATCCAAAGGAAACGATATGGCCATTATTTGGGAGCCCAACGACCCGAATGAACCAAACAGATTAATTACTTATAACGAATTAGCTGAAGAAGTCAACCAGTTTGCACAAATACTAATAAACTTAGGTGTAAAAAAAGGAGATCGTGTTTGCCTTTATATGGGTATGATTCCTGAACTGGCGTATGCCACCTTGGCCTGCGCCCGAATAGGTGCCATACACTCTGTAATTTTTGGTGGCTTTAGTGCCAAGAGTATTAAGGATAGAGTGCTTGATGCAAAAGCGGAATATATTATTACATGCGACGGTTCGTTCAGAGGTGCTAAAAAGATTCCATTAAAGAGTGTGGTAGATGAAGCCATTGTAGAAATTGATTTAGTAAGTAAAGTCCTTGTCGTAGAAAGAACAAAGGAAGAAGTTGTCATGAAATCAGAACGCGATGTTTGGTATCATGAAGAAAAAAAGAAAGTCGCGGTTACAACTTTTGTAGAAGCCGAAACAATGGATGCAGAAGATCCCTTATTCATATTATATACTTCGGGAAGTACAGGCAAACCGAAAGGCGTTGTGCACTCAAGCGCAGGCTATATGGTTTATTCTACCTATTCATTTGTGAATGTGTTTCAGTATAAGCCAGGTAATATCTATTTCTGTACGGCTGACATTGGTTGGATAACGGGTCACTCCTATATTATATACGGACCATTAGCTGCTGGTGCTACAACTATGATGTTTGAAGGTATTCCTAATTTTCCAGACCCGGGTCGTTTTTGGGATATTGTAGATAAGTACAAAGTGAATATTTTATACACAGCACCTACAGCGATTCGTTCGCTTATGGCATGTGATCCCGCTTGTGTAGATCGAGCAGACTTAAGTTCACTTACAGTATTAGGAACCGTAGGCGAGCCCATTAATGATGAAGCATGGCAATGGTATCATAAAAAAATAGGAAAGGAAAAATGTCCTATTGTAGATACTTGGTGGCAAACAGAAACAGGTGGCATTATGATTAGCTCCTTAGCAGGAATTACACCAGAGAAATCAACCTTTGCATCGCTACCCTTACCGGGAATACAACCTTGCTTGATAGATGAAAACGGTAACGAATTAGTTGACGCGGACGCCAACCAAAGTGTACAAGGAAATCTTTGTATAAAATTTCCTTGGCCTAGTATGATCCGAACCACTTGGGGCGATCATGAACGTTGTAAACAAGTTTACTTCTCGGCTTATGAAAATAAATATTTTACGGGTGATGGATGCCTACGAAATGAAGATGGATTGTACAGAATTACAGGCCGTGTTGATGACGTGCTCAATGTAAGTGGTCACAGAATTGGAACAGCCGAATTAGAAAATGCAATCAATGAACACCCTAGCGTTATTGAAAGTGCGGTAGTTGGCTACCCCCATAATATAAAAGGACAAGGTGTTTATGCTTATGTCATTTGTGAAGAGCAACCAGCTGATGCAGCTAAAGCCAATGAGGAAATTGTAGCTCTAGTAAGAGACATTATTGGACCCGTTGCCAAACCCGATAAAATTCAATTTGTAAGTGGCTTGCCTAAAACACGTAGCGGAAAAATTATGCGACGCATCTTAAGAAAAGTGGCGGAAGGTGAAATTGAAAAGCTTGGTGATATAAGTACGTTATTGAATCCTGAAGTTGTGGAGGAGGTTATTGCTGGTAGAGTTTAAAAATTTATATCTCCCATTGATAATATAATTTGAGATAGAGATAAATAAGAATAGAAATAAATATTTGAGCTAAACTAACTCCAATTATAATACTTGATTGCTTTTTAACTTTTTCAAAAAAAAATATCACGATTAAAAAATGGCTTGCTCTATCAAAAAAAGTACAGCCCTATAGCAACAAAAAGCGGAAGTATTAAAGTCAGCATAAATTAATAGCCCATGAACGCTCCAAATCCAGTAGTAAAACCATTGTATACTATCATCCCAAGAGTTCAAAAGCTTGCAATTCGAAAAAATGTAAGTTTATATTTTATAAAGAAATCTAACATACGAATTGCCTCGAAGTTAGTATACCCTCGATACACTTTAGGATAAAACCTAAGACCATGCAAAAAGAAATTATTACTAAAACTAGATTAATCCTGAAAGATTACAGGTTCGACCCTTTCAGGGTCATTAAAAATCACTTGCCGTTTTCTATAAATAGTTGAGCCATTCTGGCTCGTATTCTATTTATAGTTTTAATAAAATAATTGATTAAGTCATTGCGCCAAATTGACTTTTAAAAACAATATTTCAAATAACTTACTGCCTAAATAATTGTGTGGAATCCCAGTCTAGATTTGAAAACATTTTAAGATAAAAAAAGAATGCCATACTAAAAATAATTTCTTCCAAAACCATATTAATCCTGAAAGAATTACAGGTTCGACCCTTTCAGGGTCGTTGAAAATCACCAATCACTTTCTATAAATAGTTGAGCCATTCTGGCTCTGATTCGGTATAGTTTTTATAAGATAAAGGATTAAGTCATTGCGCCAAATTGCCTTTTAAAAACCATATTTCAAATAACTTACTGTCTAAATAATTGTGTGGAATCCCAGTCTATATTTAAAAACATTTTAAGATAAAAAAAGAACATCATACTAAAAATAATTTCTTCCAAAACTAGAGTAATCCTGAAAAGATTACAGGCTCGACCCTATCAGGGTCATAAAAATTCACTTACCATTTTCTATAATTAGTTGATCAAGTTATAACGCCTACTTGCCTATTAAAAACCATAATTCAAATAAATTACTGCCTAAATAATTGTGTGGAATCCCAGTCTAGATTTGAAAACATTTTAAGATAAAAAAAGAACACCATACTGAAAAGAAATTTCTTCCAAAACTAGAGTAATCCTGAAAGGATTATATGTCTATAACTAGTAAGCTGAAATAAATCGACTCTGAAAGAGTCGTACTTGCGAGTGAAACCTTAAGTTAATCAACTGCATCAAATACATATGCAGACTGAAACTCAATTTCAAATTTCTGTAAAAATGCTTCATACTCTTCCAAGAACGTTTGCTTTTTATGGTGTTCCTTTTGCCTTTTGATATAATTAATAACGTTCCCGAAATTGGAATGACTATAAGAAAAAGCGCCATAACCAACTTGCCATGAAAATGTGTACTTTGTAAACTTCTTCTCATTAATATATTTGTTCGAAGCTTTTTTTATTTCCATTACTAAATTTGACAGTTGACAACTTGGCTTCATGCCAATCAAAATATGTATATGGTCAGGCATACCATTAATTGCTAATAATTTCTGCCCTTTATTACTTATAATGCCTGTTATATATTTATATAATTCTTCTTCCCATGCTTCCTCTATAAGAGACTGCCGGCCGCTGACGGCAAATACTAGTTGGATATAAATTTGAGAGAATGTACCACTTGACATTACACAAATTTAAAATAAATTTAATTGTTTCTTTTATTTTGTTCGACCCTCTCAGGGTCGTTGAAAATCACCAATCACTTTCTATAAATATATCAGCCATTCTGGCTCTGATTCGGTATATATTTTTCATAAAATAATTGATCAAGTCATTTGGTTAACTTGCTTATAAAAACCATAATTCAAATGAATTCATGCATATATAGTTGGTATAATAATAGTTTATATTTGATAACACTTTAGGATAAAAACCTAACACCATGCAAAAAGAAATTACTATCAAACTCGCGCCAAGCGAGATAGAGAATGAGCAAGTCATTATTCAGAAGACGAGAAATCAATTACGAATTACGAGTGATGACGAATTACGAATTGTAAAAATAAAATTGTCGCTCGACGCTCGGCGAAAACCAATTCATTATCAGTTGAAGCTGAAAGCTTGTGTAAATGAAAAGAGCGAGAATGAGTTTGACCCTTCGACCGGCTCAGGGGAGAATGAATTAAAGTATAAAGAAGTACATAACTCAACAGACGTACTTCATATAATTGGTGCAGGACCAGCCGGACTATTCTGTGCACTACATTGTTTGGAACTCGGTATTAAGCCAATCATTTTCGAAAGAGGTAAAAAAGTACGTGACCGCCGTAGAGATTTAGCTGCCTTGAATAAAGAAGGCATACTCAACGAAGAAAGCAACTACTGTTTTGGCGAAGGCGGTGCCGGAACCTATAGTGATGGTAAATTATATACGCGTTCAAAGAAAAGAGGGAGCGTTCAAAAAATGCTGCAGATTTTTATTCGCTTCGGTGCTGAAGAAAAAATTGCCTATGAAGCACACCCGCATATTGGTACCAATAAGTTGCCGAAAATTATTGAAAACATTCGTGAGCATATTATTGCATGTGGCGGTGAAATACATTTCGAACATAAACTCACAGATTTTTATCTTAAAGAAAATTCCATAGCAGGAATTGAGATAAATAATTCTACAAAAGTAGATTGCAAAAACCTTGTACTAGCAACGGGACATTCTGCCAAGGATATTTATCTACTCTTGCATAAAAAAGGAATTCAATTAGAAGAAAAAGATTTTGCTATTGGCGTGCGCATAGAGCACCCACAACAATTAATCAATGAAATACAATACGGCAGAGAATATGCAAGAGCAATTGAACTCAACCAAGACAGTGCTTTACCGCCTGCTGCCTATTCATTGGTAGAACAAGTTAATGGTCGCGGGGTGTTTTCATTTTGTATGTGCCCGGGTGGGATTATTGCACCTGCCTCTACAGCAAACAACAGCTTAGTGGTTAACGGATGGAGTCCTTCTAAACGGAATAATCCCTATGCGAATAGTGGCCTAGTAGTAAAAGTGGGTCAAGAGGATTTTAGTGAATTTAAAAAGGAAGGTGTACTTGCCGGACTATATTTTCAAGAAAGTATAGAACAAAAAGCTTATGATGTAGGTGGCGGAAAGTTTGTGGCTCCTGCTCAAAAAGTGACAGATTTAATTTCAAACAAAACATCACAATCTATTGGAGAACATTCCTATTTGCCAGGGGTAAACCCATCCAATATGAAAGAAGTATTGCCTTCTTTTATTTACAATTCGATTCAAAAAGGAATTAAACAATTTTCTAAAAAAGTAAAAAACTACATTCACCCAGAAGCAATCGTGGTAGCAACAGAAAGTAGAACATCCTCTCCCCTCCGTATTCCAAGAGATAAAGAAAGCTTAGAACACATTCAAATAAAAGGTTTGTACCCCTGCGCGGAAGGCGCTGGCTATGCTGGAGGTATTATAAGTGCCGCTATTGATGGTGAACGGGTGGCTGAAGCCGTACATATTTTAAAAAACGTGTCCTAAAAAAACGCAAACAAACACGAGCATAAAAAACGCGCTGCGACGGTGAAAAGGGAATAACATTCTGTGTGATAATTGCATGGGTCGGTGAGCAAGTAAGGCGGTAAAACCAAAAAGCAGCACAATCAAAATATCAATAACATCAAAACGCCCTTTGACGATACCAAAATATTGCCAAAACTCTAGCCAAAGAGCAAAAACCATAGGTAACCATTCAAGATTTATTTGTTTATTATATAATCGAAGGCGGAGGTTTCTTGCTAAAATACTGGCCGAGAAAACCCAAAGTCCACCGGGTAAAGAATAAATTATAAGTTCATTTAACGGTAAAACATCCGCAACAGAATTCTTTACAGACAAGAAATGTTTGCTCGAAAAAAATTCGGCTACCAAAATATTTATAAGTGTGCCTTCAGGTCTGTAAAATATATAAATGAATAGACTGGCTAATAGAAAAATAAAAACAAGGCTGTAATTAATTTTTACTTTAGCGGCATCACTCATGATTAGAAGTCTAATAACTCAATCTCAAAAATCAATACTGCGTATCCAGGAATGGTTGAACCTGCTCCTCTTGAACCGTAGCCTAATTTACTAGGAATTAGTAAAAGACCCGAACCTCCTCTAGAAAATTTTGGGATTCCTTCTTTCCATCCTTCAATCACATTTGACAAAGGCGTTTCGAAGTTTGGATTCTGATCGAAAATTGAATTGTCGGTTAAAAAACCGCGATACCGAACTTTCACAACACTCTCGCTTGTTGGAAACATGCCATCACCTTCCTTTTGTACTATGTAGTGTAAGCCACTTTCCGTTTTTTGAACGATTCCCAAATCGTTCAAATCATTGTCGATGATGTATTGCTCAATTTCTAATATATTTTCTTCGAGCCTATCATCCTTATCATTTTTACAGGCTGTGAAACACACAAGCATCATTAGAAAGAATGCAATCTTAGTCATAGCTATGTTCTGGAATCCACGCATTTTTTCAAATATTAGGCTGCCTTACGCTTTGCTTTTTTCTCTGCATGTACCATGGCTGCTTCTCGCACCCAAGCACCTTCGTCCCATGCTTTATTTCTTGCTGCTAATCGCTCTTTGTTGCAAGGACCATTTCCTTTCACAACATTCCAAAACTCTTCCCAATCTATTTCTCCAAAGTCGTAATGATTTCGCTCCTCATTCCATTTTAAATCAGGATCTGGGAGAGTAACTCCTAGTATTTCTGCTTGCTCTACTGTTGCGTCTACAAACCGTTGACGAAGTTCGTCATTTGTTTGACGTTTTATTTTCCATTCTATGCTCTGCTTAGAGTTTGTGCTCTCCTCATCATTCGGTCCAAACATCATTAAACTAGGCCACCACCAACGATCTACCGCATCTTGCAGCATTGCTTTTTGAGCGGCCGTTCCCTTACTCAAAGCCAATAAACTTTCATAGCCTTGACGCTGATGGAAGCTTTCTTCCTTGCAGATTTTCACCATGGCTCTGGCATACGGTCCGTAGGATGTACGGCAAAGCATTACCTGATTCATTATAGCGGCGCCATCTACTAGCCAACCTATGGTTCCTATGTCGGCCCAAGTAAGTGTTGGGTAATTAAAAATACTAGAGTATTTCGCTTTTCCACTGTTCAATTGCTCAAACATTTCATTCCGAGTAATCCCCAAAGTTTCTGCAGCTGAGTACAAGTACAAACCGTGTCCAGCCTCATCTTGTGCTTTTGCTACTAGTATTAATTTTCTACGTAGGTTGGGGGCTCTTGTAATCCAATTCCCCTCGGGCAACATACCTACAATCTCGCTGTGCGCATGCTGCGAAATTTGACGAATTAAGGTTTTACGATAGGCATCAGGCATCCAATCGCGTGCTTCGATTTTTACCTCGTTCTCAATTTTTTCTTCAAATAACTTTTTACCCTTTGCTTCGCTCATAATCGTCAAATTTTTGAACTACAAATATACGAACGAAAAAGAGAAGCCTTGTATCATAAAATTGTAAGAAAATCATATAATTACGGGTTTAAAGCAACAAAAATTAGTCTTTGTTGCTTTCATAGTATTTTTTGTTTAGCAATCGAGGAGATTGCAAAAGATTTCCTGAAATACACTATAAGTTAGTTTGTTACTAGCTTCGTTCTTACAGTTTTTCTTTAAATAATTATTCACTTGTAGTAACCCAAATGGGTACAAGTAAGTTTATGAGATTAAAGGTATCTACCCAGGATCATAAGCGATAGGAAGGACGAAATAGGAGCTAACTTCTTTTCCATCCTTTTTAGCGGGTTGCCATTTCGGCATTTTTTTCACGGCTTCTATCCCTCTTTTTTCTATTAGTTCTAAACCTTTCGGCGTCTTTACCGATTTTATTTTTGCAACCCTGCCGTTGGATGTGATGACAAATTCTAAATACACCACTCCTTCAGGTATATCTTTAGACTCAGATTTTGTAAGGTTTAAGTTATTTCCTACAAATGATATTAAAGCATCATCCCCTCCTGGATATATAGCATCAACATCAACTTGCTTATAAACTTCGTTTTCAGTATCTACAGTTACTCTTATCTCACCTTCAGAACCCTTATTGAATGTATAATTACTATCTATTTTCACATTAAACATAGCAACGAATTCATCTTCACTTAATGTACGTTCCAAAATTTTTCCATCAACATCAGTGATTCGCATATTATAACTCCCATCTGCATTTAGACTCAAGACCGTGTCCCTGCCCTTAGCAACTATTGTTTCCAAATTTTTCTGACCGTCACTTTGTACTGTGTTTAAAACTAAGCCATTGTCTTTGCCTAATGACCATTGTGAATTAGAATCAGTTTTACGATTTAGAAATAATAGCATTTTATCGGCTGGCACTACTTTCAAAACCACACCTCCATTTTCATTCGTATATTTCATCGTGTAGGTTCCATCACTATTGTCAGTAAAAGTAGTGTCTTTAGTCAGTCCTTCTTTTTGGTTGTTGGTATTTTTCTGTGCGTTGGCTTTTTGGCTTTGAAAAAATACTACAGTAAAAACTAGTGCTAATAAAACACCAAGCGTAATGATTTTATTATTTGTTTGATTTTTTGATTTTTTGTGTAACATAATTATTCTGTTTTTAATGGGTGATGAAAAAAATGAGTGAGTGATTACAATTGGGCTACTTTGCAAATAAATAGTTGATTGGAGTAGGCTATTTAAATAATCCTCCAAGGAATGCTCTTGGGTTACCGTTTCATCTACTTGGTACTCATGAACCAATTCCAACTCCTTATGAAAAAGAATAAACAAAGGATTGAACCAAAAAACTCGAGCGAGTATTGTAATAACGATTTTATCCCAACTGTGTTTTTTATCCAGATGCGATTGCTCATGAGCTAGTACTAGGTGTAATTCTCTTTTTGATAAAAATATCTTTGGAAGATAAATAGAATCCAAAAAAGAAAAAGGCAACGATATAACTTCACTCGTATAAATATTGGGGCTACAGAAAAGTGCTCCTTTCTTTAGTATTATTATTTTTCTGTAAGTAAAAAACAATCGAATCAATTGAATTAAGGAAATACAGGCCGCTAAACTTATCATAATCCAATACCAATTAATGGTTTGCGCATCTACAGAACCTACAGGCATAGCAGTAAAGCCTACCGATTGAGGAAGCTGATTTATTTGTTTGATAAATTCATTGGGCTCAACAATTTCCAGTTGAATTAAGGGTGCGAGTAGTGAAGTCATAACTATCAGCCATAGAAAAACTCGAGCATAATTGAATAATTTTTCATTTCGCAAAAACGCATAGTAAACCCCTAAACCTATGGCCTGAATCAAAATTGTTTTAACTATATACAACCCCAAATTATTTTTCTTTTTTTAGTTTGGCAATTAAATCTTCTAGCTCTTCTACACTCACATTTTTTTCATTTATAAAAAAGGATACTAAAGCTTCGGCTGAATTATTAAAATAGTTTTTAAGCAAGGGTCTAACACTTTTTTTCCGATATTGCTCACGAGATACAATAGGAAAATATTGGTGCGTTTTACCAAAAGCATTGTAATCAACAAAACCTTTGTTTTGTAAAATGCGCACAGTAGTGGATACCGTATTATAATGCGGTTGCGGGTCAGACATTTTTTCTATTATCTCCTTTACAAAAGCTCTTTCTAAGTCCCACAGAATTAGCATAATTTCCTCCTCGGCTGTTGTTAATTTTTGCATCAAGATCAAATATAACTATTTATTTAGTTATAAACCTAATAGTTTAGTTATATTCAAAAAAGGGAATAATTTCAAGATTTCACTAACGTATCTAGTTATCTATTCGTTATCTTTATCAATACAGTACAATCGAAACTCCGAAACGTATGTCAACAAGTAGATATATACTTTTTATTATCCTAATTTTTCCAAGCTTGGTTTCGGCTCAATTGCTTGACATACAAGGGCCTGATATAGATACGCTACCTTGCTCACAAGTCTGTAAGCAAGTTACAGCCACCTATTTGCAACCACTGAAAACAAATGTCTACACTGCTACTGCTACCAATCATAATCCGGTTTCGCTGAGCGCTCCTACTAGTTTAAATCTGCAAGACGATAAGTTCTCAGGTGCCGTTCCTATTGGTTTTTCATTCTGCTTTTATGAAGGCATTTATAGTGAGCTTTATATTAGTGCTAATGGACACATCACCTTCAACCCTGCCTATGCTAGTGCCAACTGTTCATTTGATACTCGCCAAGGAATGCCATATTTCAGTGCTTCTTATCCCGATAATTCTATATTCTGTCCTTTTTCAGACGGTAATACCAGCGTTGGCGGAACCATACAATATAAAACGACAGGGGCAGCCCCTTTTAGAAAATTTGTAGTTCAGTACAGCAATATACCTTTTTTCGGGAGTGCTTGCTCAGGTTCACCCGCCACGTTTCAATGTGTGCTATCCGAGTCTACCAACGAAATAGAATTTTTCATTACGAATAAATCAACTTGTAATTCTGATACGTCAAATTACTTGAACTATGCCACCTTAGGTATTCAAAGTACGGCAGCACAAAATTTTTTAGTTGTCAATAATAGAAATGCCTCTATCTGGACCGCAAATAATGAAGGTTGGAAAATCAGCCCAGCCGGTCCTCCTGGGTATTCAATGCGATGGTTGGTGAACGGGGCTACGGTTGCGAACAATGTAAACAGTATAAATGTTTGCATTCCGTTTCCTAAAACTGTGGTTGCCGAATTAAAACTAGACTGTCCAAATAAAACCTTGACTGACACGGTTCTAATTTATCGAAACAGCGGTACAATTGATTCGATAGTGACCACCAATACAAATTGCCTAAATACGAGTACTGGAACAGCAACGATTTATGCCTCAGGAGGTACTCCTCCCTATCAATACTCAGTGGGTAGCTCAGGATTTGGTCCGTCCAATGTTTTCTCAAACCTCGGAGTCGGTCCGCATTCCGCACAAGTTCAAGATGCGAACGGTTGCATTTTTACCCAAACTTTTTTCATAGGTGTGAACAGCACCTTAGGAGTTTCGATAGATAGTTTGTTTGATCCTTATTGTCCTATGAACAATGGTGCTATTTATACTTCTGCGAGTGGAGGAGTACCGCCCTATACTTTTAATTGGAATACCTCTCAAAATACTGACGACATTACCAATTTAGCTCCAGGATTTTACATCGTGGTTGTAACGGACGCGCAAGGTTGTCAAGCCACAATTTCTCAACTATTAGATTGGGATCCAAACAGTTTGCCAACTTTGACAGACAGTATTTTCAAGCCTGTATGCGGTGATAGCACGGGGAGCATTACATTAACTGCTAGCGGCACCACGGCTCCTTACTCTTATGTGTGGACGAGTCCAAGTTCTACAGATTCTTTCATTACCAATTTAGCAGCTGGCACTTATTTTGCTACTGTCACAGATGCAAATGGTTGTTCGGCGACTTACGGAACCAACCTTACCGATACCTTAAATATGCAATTGCAAATGATAGGTTTTAATCATACCACCTGTGGCCTCAACAATGGAATGGGCCACGGCATCGGTGTGACGGGCCTTCCCCCATACACATATAGTTGGTCTAATATGGCCAATACCCCTCAGACTAATACACTGTCGCCCGGTTGGAATTATTTAACTGTAACGGATGCTAACAATTGCACTCGAATGGATTCTCTAAACATTAATCCTTCAGTGCCGATGACTCTTCAATTTTCGATTGCTGACGCCTACTGCGACGATGACAATGGATTGATTAACTCATTCGTCACGGGTCAACTTGGTCCTGTAAGTTACGCATGGAGTAATGGCGACTCTACAAATAATATTGATTCCTTAGCCGCTGGGCTCTATGTGCTTACCGTGACTGACTCAGTAGGTTGTATGCTCACCGACTCGGTTAATTTAATCAATGTAGGTAAGCCCAAATTAGTGGTCGTTCAATATACTCCACCACTATGTAACGGAGATAGTACAGGCCGCCTTGAGCTAAGTGGGGTAAATGGTGTACCACCTTATAAATATTCTTTTGATGGAATTAATTTTTCTACGGTAGCGGTACAAACCAATTTCTCTGCAGGAACTTATACTATTTATATGCGTGATGCCAATTCTTGTGAAAGTGATACTACTATATTTTTTACACCGCCCGATCCGATTGTCATCACCCACAGTTTTATAGATACACTCATTTGCTATCAGGATATTTCGGGTCCCATAACGTTTTCCGGTGCCGATGGCACTGCACCCTATCGATGGAGCACGTCTGAATCCAACTACCGTGTTCTAAATACATTTGCTGACTTCGGCGTAGGGCAACACACGATTTACGTGATTGATTCTAATGGGTGTAGAAATAGCTACAACTTTGAAGTACCTGGACCGGCAGAACCTTTAAGCATAGAATCTATTATAACTGATGTGCCTTGTTATACATCCGGAATTGGAGAAATTCAAGTAGATGCTCAAGGTGGCTGGGGCGGCTATTCTTACAGTTGGCGACATACGGGTTCTACGGATGTTGCACTATACAATTTGAATCCATCGATATACTATAGCTCTGTTATAGACGCACGGGGCTGTCAAGTAGATAGCACTCTACCCTTGCGGCAATTATATTGTTGTGATTGTTATTTCCCCAATGCCTTTACGCCTAACGGAGATGAGAATAACGATCGTTTTCGAGCCATTAGTCCAGCCACTGATATTAAAGAATACAATTTAAGCATTTATAATCGTTGGGGAACTCGAGTGTTTATGACAAATCAAATCACAGGAGCCTGGGATGGAACTCTGCAAGGAGAACCTGCTCCGACAGGGACTTATTTTTATAAGTGTAAAATGAAATGTATTAATAGTAGTGACGATGTTTTCTTAACAGGGGATATTATTTTGATACGGTAGAAAAAATTTGAAAAAGTACAATAGGTGTTGATAGACTAAGAGTAGGCAATCAATAATGAACTTCTGAAAGTAAAAAAGCAACCTTTTGGGTTGCTTTTTTACTAATTTATAATTATCCTATTCCCAAAGATAGGCCTTCTTATTCATTAGAAGCGCTTCACCATTTACGCAAACTTTATTATCCGCTGGGTCAATGACTTTCGTTTCATAAGACACACGATTTTTCTCAGGGAAAATTTCTTTAACCGTGATAACGGCTCTGTAAGTTGTATCAACAAACATAGGTGCGTAAAACTGAGATTTTTGCATCATGTATATATGACCGTCATTGTGTAGCATAGTGCCAAATATCTTTGTGAAAACACTTTGGCTTAAATGACCATGCATAATGCGTTTTCCAAATATGCTATCTGCCCCAGCTTGTTCGTTTATGTGCAATGGATTCGTATCTCCAGTTATTTCAGCAAATGTGTTTACTTGCTCCTGTGTGAATGAGAAATCATGTGTGAATTCGTCTCCTACTTTTATCATTTTTTATAAAATTTTGCGCAAAGGTATATTGGTTTAGGGTGTTTGAAGAGTTTAGATGGTTTATTTCTTAGCGTAATAGAGTTGGAAAACATAATTAGAGTGGTGTAGAAGTTAAACAAAACGCTTTCTGCTTGAATTAGCATGAAAACAGTTCACTTTAGCCTGAAAGTCTCTATTTTTGTTAATTTTTAATTAATAAGTATTGCTACTGCATCGTTAAGCTTAGGTTCAGTAACATTTCATTTACCAAAACTTGTACTTCCACATTCAAATGCATCTACTTTTGCAATTCAAAAATTAATAAAAAAACCAAAAATCATAAGTTATGGCAACTAAAACAAAACAAAACGGAAGCGCTAAAGCAACTAATCTTTTAACGGATTGGGCTAAACAAGCGCAAACTGCATTTGAAAATGCAACTAAAACAACTGAAGAAATGAATAAAGAATTCATGAACTCTTTCGCGGGTAAGAATAATGACTACTTCAAAAACTGGATGGAAACTCAACAAGCTTTTTGGAGCAAAAATGATACAAAAAGCGACGGAACTAACCCTACTGACTTTTTCACGAACTGGTACCAGCAGCAAATGAACCAAGCTCAAAACATGATGTCTCAAAACATGATGAAGGAGATGATGGAAAAGAATCCTATGGCTAAAATGATGGACATGGAAAATAACCCAATGGCTGATGCTATGAATATGGGCAACCACGCCGAGGCGTGGCAGAAAGCAAGTGAGCAAATGATGGATTGGAACAAAAACATGACGACTAACTTCCAAGAGCAATTGAACACTATGATGAGCGGTGATCAAAAAGGTTTCTTCACAACAATGTTTAACAATGCGGATACGTACACTAAAATGTTCCAAACTTGGATGCCAATGATGGAGCAATTGCAGAATGGTAAATTTGATATGGAAACATTTACTAAAAGCTTTAGCCCAGAAATGACTAAAGAAATTATGGATAAAATGTTTGCTTTCATGCCGGATAACAACATGAACGAAATGTACAGCAACTGGATGAACCAAATGCAAAAAATGTCAAATAACGATTGGTTAGAGAGCAACCCAGCATACCAAAATATGAAGAGCCATATGGAAAACAACATGCAGAATGGGATGAACCAACCATTTGAACAAATGATGAACATGTACAACATGATGCAAGGTCAATTTGATCACGCCAGCAACCCATTCATGAAGATGATGACTCCTAATGCAGACAAAAAAATGGTGGAAACTATGCGTGAAATCAACGACAAGATGGTAAAGTTCAACATGAAGAATACACAGATGAAATTCATGATGTACGAAAAAGGAAGTAGAGCAATGCAAAACTTCGCTACGACTCTTAGTGAGAAAGTACAAAAAGGGGAGAACATTGAAAACTTCATGGCTTTCTATACTGAGTTCTTAAACACAATGGATGCTGAAATGGTTGAGTTATTCGGTAGCGAGCACTTCTCTCAGTTGCAATCTGAAATGTCTTCACTTGGCTTCCGTTTGAAAAAGCAAATGGATGAGCAAATGGAAAACACATTGAGCAACTTGCCAATCGTTACGCGCACAGAGATGGATAGCATGTACAAAAGCATGTACGAAATGAATAAAGAGCTTCGTAACTTGTTGCGTCAGAACGCTACTACAGTTACTGAAACTGCTAAGAAAGCAACTTCTACAGTGAAAAAAGCCATGAAATCTACTGTGAAAACAGCAACGAAAGCAGCTCCTAAGGCTAAAGAAACGACTGCAAAGAAAGCGTCTCCTAAAGCAACAGCTAAGAAAGCGTCCCCGAAAGCAACAGCTAAAAAAACTGTAGCTAAAAAAACGACTGCAAAAAAAGCAACAGCAAAAAAGACAACTCCTAAAAAGTAACTTTTTTAAACTATACAGTAAAGTCCCTTGCTCAGTGAGTAAGGGACTTTTTTTTTAAAGTTTTTATACAACTCCCAGGGTCCAAAAATTTGTAGCTCGTAAAAAATGGCTCATTCTAATCATTCAAATACTAGATGGAGAGACTTCAACAATGTCTCATTAGTGAAATACTCGTGCCATAAAAATTGCATACATATTCTTACTACTAGTTGATATTTAACTTATTATATCCAATTTTGGATAGTACGTTCAAAGATTTATTCATGTGACTGAAAACAATCTTTAGGCCAAAAGCATAACTGAAAATTCAACTTTTTTTGTCTCGTACTCCTATTAAATACTGATTTTTACTGTTTGTAAAGAGTATGTATTCAATTGCTAATTATTAGATTTGCTAGAAGTATAAGCCCCTATCTTGGATACCAAACTATATACTAAAAAACCAACGCTCCTTTTAGGATGTCTCACATTCTGTGTGCTTATCATTTTATCCATTATTTTTTATAAAGAACGCATCGGCACACTGGACTCTGCTTTTCATCTATTTGAAATTCTTAGACAGGGAACCCCCACCATTCAGAACAATCGTTTCGTTGCGCTACTGACTCAATTTTTTCCACTTCTGGGCGCAAAATTTCACTTGCCATTGTCGAGTATCGCCCTTATGTATTCTGTCGGGCATGTCATTATTCAGATTATAATTTTTTGTGTGATTGTTGAGGTCCTCAAAAATCCAAAAATCGCACTGGCATATTTATTGTTTCTGACCTTAATCACGACCCACACTTTTTTCTGGGTCCAATCAGAACTTCCACAGGGTGTCGGTTTTTTATTTATCTATTTTGCCCTTTTAGAAAGAATACTAGCGCAGCAAAAAATTAGGGTGCTACAAGCGTTAGGCTCTCTAGCGCTGATGATCATCATAGCCTTCGCTCATCCTCTGCTTATTTTTCCCTTTCTTTTTTTTCACATTTATCATTTACAAAAAAAGAGCAAGGCTGCCAATAAGATAATAGTCGTAACTGTCTTAGCGTACCTATTCATAGCCGTTGCGCGCACTTTGTTTTTTAAAGCAAGTTATGAAATCACCGCCTTCGCTAGGTTGAAAAATTTTGCACATCTCTTTCCTAATTATATTAATCTGCCATCCCATAAGAATTTTTTAGAATACCTATGGACGGACTTTTATTTTATGATTGTTCTATTTGGCATAAACAGTTTCAGCTTTCTAAAAAATAAACAGTATTTTAAACTAGTCTCTACGAGTTCATTTTTCTTGGGCTATCTTCTTTTGGTGAATGTGTGCTATTACCAAGGTGTACGACAGTTTTATTTAGAAAATCAATATTTACTCCTCGCCATCTTCGTAATAATCCCGTTTTTACAAGATGGTCATACTAGCCTATTATCAAAAAAAATGAATTGGCCAATACTACAATACCTTCTACCACTTTGTATTGTTTTTCTATTTACGGTTCGCATTCTCAACACATCGTCCTACTACACTTCCTTACAAAACTGGAAACGCAAAATTATTACACAATCCAGTGAGCTAAAAGATAAACGCATAGTAGTGTTCAAAAATGAGAAAAACGAGGATATGATTTTGGATGGTTGGGCATTCCCCTATGAAGTATGGTTTATCTCTACTATTGAGTTTGGCTATTCTCAGGCCGCTTTGTACAGAAAAGATCCAATCCATTTTAACTGGACTTGGGATAAGTATGACAAATTTATTTCGGACATGACAGCCATACCCTATAATGAGCTCGCCCCACCCTATTTCAAGTTTCCAGATACAAGCGCGGAAACGGTGTTTACTCCCTCCTATTAAGTAGTAAAACTTACAAACCTTAACGCCATTTTACCCATAATCTTATTGGTCGAGAGATAGGTAAAGACTAGTTTTGCCATTCCAAAAATTAATAAAATGATTGATTTTCCAAAGGCAATGCAAGCCATGGGCGAAACCGCTCAAAAACTAAAAAAAGGATACGAAGTCCTACAAGGAATAGAAGAAGTAGATGTAGCTACCGCGCCCAAAGAATTAGTGTGGGAACAAGATCATATAAAAATGTATCGTTATACCACTGATAAAAAACCTAAATGCAAAATACCGTGTTTGGTTTCTTTTGCTTTAATGAATCGTCAGACAATTCTTGACTTACAGCCCGACCGTAGTTTGATGCGTAGATTGCTCGATGAAGGATTAGAGGTTTACATTATGGATTGGGGTTATCCTGAGCGTAAACACCAATACTTAACTATGGAGGATTATATCCTTGGCTATTTCAATGATGCGGTAGATTTTCTTCGGACAAAACATAAAATGCCAAAAATCAACTTGCTTTCGATCTGCCAAAGCGGAACGTTTAGTATGATTTATTCTTCCATCAATCCGCAAAAAGTAAATAGTCTTACCACTTTTGTTGCACCTTACGATTTTTCGGGCAATGAGTGTATGCTCTACCAATGGACAAAAGATATTGATGTGGACGCCATGGTTGATGCCGAAGGATTAATTCGAGGTGAATTATTAGATGAAGGCTTTGCCATGCTAAAACCTTCTATGAACATCAGTAAATATCTTGGTGTGATGAATAACTTAGATAATGAACCTAAGCTCATGAACTTTTTACGTATGGAGCAATGGAAATCTGATTTGCCTGCCATACCCGGTGAGCTTTTCCGTAAGTATATCAAAGATTTATTTCGCGATAATAAACTAATCAAAGGCGAATTAGAATTGGGCGATCACAAAGTAAATCTTAAAAATATGACAGCGCCTTTCTTAAATGTGTACGCCACACATGATACAATTATACCCAATACAAGTACACTGCCGATCATGGATAAAGTAGGCTCTAAACACAAAGAAACATTTGCAAACCCAGGAGGGCACATTGGAGTATTTGTTGGCAGTCGTGCTCAAAAAGAACTCGCACCTGCCGTTGCTAAATTTGTGATGAAGCATTCTAAATAGAAGAAAAATTATAACATTCTTGAACCTCAGGCTTCGGCTTGAGGTTCTTTTATTTGAGGGTAAGCTAACACCGTAGATAACTCATAGGCTTCATTATCTGTAAACTTCTGACCCCTTACGCGTATATTAGTGCCATGAATCAAAAAGTAGTTTTAGTACTTAGAATTTTATTAGGTTTAGCAATGGTTGGCTTTGGTGCAGGAAAGTTTTTTAATTCTCCACCCCAAGCAGAGGCAATGGGCGAAGGCATGTATACTATAATGAATGTACTTTATTCTCCTTTTATGCTCATGATAGGTGTATTAGAAATACTAAGTGGGCTTGCTTTGTTAGTGGGTAAATTTATTCCCGTAGCACTCACATTGAGTATTGCCATCATGTTCAATGCTTTTATGTTGCATATTTTTTACGACCCTAAGAATTTTCTATTCTCATTAATTTTTCTGATTTTAGGAATTGTTTGTGTCTATGCTCACAAAGAAAAATTCAAAGTATATTTAAGTGCTTAACAGCAATCAGGACCGCAACAAGCATTGGTAAGTTCGGATAGTTTCTTTTTTACTTTTTGTACAGGTATACCACATTTCTCTTCAGCGAGGCAGGCGGTTTTTTGTGAACTTAGTACAAAATGCTTGCCATCAAAATCTAATCCAAATTTTTCTATGGTATCTCCTTGATATTCTACTTCAATTTCTGCGTCCTTAAGATTTATTTTTTCTTCAGCTAGTGTGATTATTTTTCCAAACTTGTCCGCTTTTAATCTATGATGTAAATCTATTGACGTCCAAAGCTGAAAACTCACTTTTGTTTCGTTTCTTACCGTACCTCCACAATCCATGAATTTTTTTTCAATATTACCTATTTCAGTAACATGAAAATGTGCCGGTACGTTTTTTCCATTCGGTAATTTGAAATAAACACCTTCTATTGACTCTAATGACTTTTTTACTTCTGACAATTTCATAATTTTCTATTTTACGATTAACAACATTTAAATTTTTTCTTTCTCAGCGAGCTAAATAAACCTCTAAACACAGTTGAAAATTCTTTCCATTTTTCGCTATTGATACAGTAGCAAACACTGGTACCTTCGATTTCGCCTTTAATAAGGTCAGCATTTTTTAACTCTTTTAAGTGCTGAGAAATTGTAGCTTGCGCCAACCCAATTTCATTCACCAAATCACCACAAACGCATGTTTGCCGTTCTATGAGTTCTTGCAAAATTGCGATTCGCGCTGGATGACCAAGCACTTTGGCATAAGCTGCCACTCGGTTTTGCTCTTCGCTAAAGATAGCTGATTTAGTGATTCCCATAATCGTTTCATTGCAATATTACGATTTATTAATCTATATTTGTTTTTTTACAGTGCAAAAATACTTTTCAGAATTTCTAGGTACCTTCCTACTCGTACTAGTTGGCACAGGGTCGATTATCATAAACGACTTGTTTTACCCGATCGGAAATTTTGGCATCGCCTTAGCTTTTGGAGCCAACGTTACCATCGTAATTTATGTCTTTGGGAAAACTTCTGGTGCACATATTAATCCAGCTGTTTCGATTTCCTTTTTGATGATAGGTAACTTAAGCAAAGTAGCCATTCTCCCTTATGTACTTTTTCAGACTATCGGAGCCATCGGCGCATCACTTTGTCTCAAAATCATAGTTCCGCACCATCCAACTCTTGGTACTACCTTACCCATTGGCCATTGGTCAAAGGCATTTCTGCTAGAATTTTTACTGACCTTTGCCCTTCTATTTATTATTCTACTTTTTAGCCAGCATGACAAATTAAAAAAATATACTGCACTTGCTGTGGGCGCAACGGTCGGATTAGAAGCCTATTTTGCAGGACCGTATACAGGCGCCTCTATGAATCCAGCGCGCTCTATCGGACCAGCTTTTGTGTCAGGAAATTTACAGTACCTGTGGGTTTATATAATCAGCACCATTTTAGGAGCGATATGCGCAACCCTTGTATTTAGGTTCGTGAAGAAATAATCTTTGCAACTGCCTCTATGGCTTCATGGCTTTGAGCAATATAATTTCCTATTCTAAATCCTCCCCGTGCTTTATGTCCTTTAAAACCAAAAATATTGGCCGTAGTAAATTGTTGACTCAATTTTTTTGCTATGACTTCATCCTTAGCATTAAACACAATATTCATCAAGCTTCTATCCCCCGCCGAAATATTGTTTACCACCCAATCACTTTTATCAATTGCATGATACAAAAAGGAGGCTCGTTCTTTAGTTTGCCTTTCTAATTTTTCAATACCGCCTGTTCCTTTCATCCATTTGAGCATTTCTAAACTAGCACACATATTAAAAATCGGAGGTGTATTATAATTAGAATTTTTGGTAGCTAAATTTTCATAACTAAGCACCGATGGCAAATCATTTTTGGCTTTCGCTAAAAAATCATTCTTTATCACCAATAAACTCAATCCAGCAGGTCCAAAATTTTTCTGTGCACAAGCTAGTGCCAAATCCACACAAGACCAGTCAACCCTCCTAGAAAAAATATCACTGCTCATATCTATCACTGCCGGAATATTAGCTCTCGGCCAGTCATGAAACTGCGTACCAAAAATCGTATTGTTTGAGCAATATTGAAGATACTTACCATCAAGCTGAGAAGTGTCAGGCGCAGGAATATGATTGTAATTTTCTACTTTGGAGCTATCCAAAATTTCTGTTTTTCCATAAGCGCTAGTATACTCCGCAGCTTTATTGCTCCAATATCCAGTATCAATAAATTGTGCTTTTTCACTCTCGCCTAAAAAATTCATGGGTATCTGAGCAAAGTGTAATCGACCACCTCCTTGTAAATACAAAATTGTAAAATCATCTGGAATCTCTAAAATTTGCTTGGTCAAAGAAACTAATTCGTTTCGTACTTCAGAAAATAATGAAGAGCGGTGCCCCATCTCTAGGCTAGAGATATTATGCCCATTATACTGTAAGACGCCTTGCGCAATTTTTTCTAAAACTACCTTAGGGTAAACAGCGGGGCCTGAGGATACGTTATACATTAACTTCATTTTCTGCAAAATTTTCTACGCTAATTTCCTCTTCATCAAATCCAGCCACACCACCACTCACTGCCAACTTCATAGCGTCACCAGCATCCATATCTAAGAGTTGAATACTAGTGCTTTGCACTACAAATAAATTTCCACTAAAATTGTAGGAATGTGGTACATAAACCATCACCTTATCTACCAAACCGATTTTGGTTAAATTTTCTTGCGTTAAAAAACCTACACGGTGCATTTCAGGGTGTTCATTAATTTTTATTAGAACTGGCGTTTTAAATTTTCTTTTATCTCCTACAAACCCTTCGGCAAAATCTTTAACAGCCGTATAAATAATTTTTAGCCCTGGAATTTTTTCAAGAATTCTATCAAAAATATCTAAAACTAACCTTCCTAAGAAAAAACGAGAACCGAGATATCCAATCAAAATCAATCCGGCAATTACGATCACGAATCCAAGACCACGCGGCATGTTTCGAATGGGTATGATGGTATCAACGAAATCGAACACATAGTAAACCAAGGCAAAGGTGATTGCAAAAGGTAAAATAATTACCACCCCTTGAAGCAAATAGCGGAGCGCCGTAGCCAAGTTAAATTTCATGACGCAAAGGTAATTCTATTCCACAGTTTCCTATTCGACTTATGACAAAGCTTTAAAAGCAAGATTATTTCTTATTAAATATGTAACGGCTACCTCCTTGACTAAATTTCATTCGAGAGTAGCCTTTTTCGGTTTGTAAAAATTCTATTTTAATATTGGCTGTACTAAATTCAAATCGATTGAGTGCAGTCGCTTGTAGAGGAAATGCACCTTGACCCGTAGCTTGGGCTATTAGCTTCTCGTCTTTAATAGAAACTGTAATGTCTAAGGGAAACGATTCTGTTACATACTCGCCCACATATTTTTTTAGCTGCAGCATCGGAACAGTTACTTCTTTTTTTTCTTTCATAGAAGGAATAGAAAAATCTCTTCCATAGTAAGCTGATGCCATAGCAATCGCAATTTGATTTTGATTAAAATTAGAAGCATTGCATAAAATAACGAATGTCACATCATCGTCTTTACTATGAAAGTATTGAGAGTGAAACCCCTCAATCTTACCACCATGCATCAACAACTTTTTATCATAAAAAGGCGCTTCTAACAACCCAAGACCAAAACTTTTTTCAAAATTCGTCATAGCCTTTAAACTCGATTTTTCTAAAACGTCACTTTGAAACAAGGTACGCACAAAGAGCGCTAAATCCTTGGCTGTAGCTCGTATAGCACCTGCCGCCGCAGCCACATCCAAATTCCAATTTGGCATTTTTTTCCACCCCTCCTGATATACATATGAAGACGATTCCTTAGCTAAGCTTGTAGTATCCAAACTGTAAAATGTATTCTTTAAATTGAGAGGTTGTAATATATATTGCTCTAAATTTTGAGCATAAGTCTTACCGCTTACTCTTTCAATGATATAGCCTAGTAATAAAAAATTAGTATTGGAATATTCGTGTTTGCTTCCGGGAGTGAAATCACTTTTTAGTTTCTCAATCCGTTCTATCATTTTTTCTTGAGACTGTGGCTCGTTCATATACGTCTCAAACTCCTCTTCATTGGTATAATTTGCCAAACCACTAGCGTGCTGCAACATTTGTTTGATAGTGATATCTTCTGCATTTTTTATCTTAGGAAAAAAAGTGGCTAACTGCGTATCAAAGCTTATTTTTTTATCTTCAATCAGTTTTAAAACAATGGCAGCCGTATATGTTTTGGTAATAGAACCTATCCTAAAAATATCGGTTTGCGTGTGCTTCTGCTTTTCCTCAATTTGACTCATGCCAACTGATTTTTGAAAAACAACCTTCGTTCCTTTCATAATCAGGGCGTTACCCATAAAGCGATTATGAACGGCTAATGAGTCAAAATAATCAGAAAGCTTGGAATACGTAGTCCTGTTTTGGGCACTACTTTGAAAAGAAATAAGTGTAATTAGTAGAAGTATGTAGTTTTTCATAAGTCCAATTTTAGTTCTAAGTTAAAACTAATCTTTCAAAACAAAACTGAGAAAAGGTTGATTGGCCAAAATATTAGATGAACGGTAGGATAACGATTTATAACTAAAAAAAGAACTTACTTTTAAATTTATGTCTAGTACTCCGATTGCTCCTTTCGCCTGTACCTATAACCCGCAATTGCCCGAGCTTCTAACCAAACTCGGTTGCAGTATCGCTATTAGTACCTATCAGGCAGGTAAAATTATTTTTCTTTCTCCTAAAAACCAAGATGCTCTTATTCAGCTTCCGAGGTCCTTTGACAAACCAATGGGCTTAGCAATTCATCCTACAAAGGATAAGATGGCTGTTGCCACTAAGGACGAAGTGATTGTCCTTGCGAACTCTGCCGAATTAGCAACGCACTACCCAAAAGCCCCAAGTAAATACGATGCTATGTATATGCCACGTACTACCTATCATACGGCAGGTCTTGATTTGCATGACATCCATTTTGGGCAATTCAACGGACAGGAAAAATTGTTCGCCGTAAACACTTTGTTCTCCACCATTGTGAGTTTAGATGATGACTATAGCTTTACGCCCTTTTGGTCACCACCACAAATTACTAAATTAGAATCTACTGATGCTTGTCATTTAAATGGATTGGCGTTGGTAAATGGACTACCAAAATACGCAACCAGTTTTAATCAAGGCAATCAACCACAAAGTTGGCGAGAGAATATAATCGAAACGGGCACTCTTTATGATATTGAAAAAAATGAGGTAATCTTGGATAATTTGGCCATGCCGCATTCTCCCAAAATGATAAACAATGAACTATACCTTTTGCAAAGCGCAACAGGAGAATTAGTAAAAGTGAACCCAGAAAATAAAACAACAGAACTTATTTATAAGTTCAAAGGTTTCGTACGCGGTTTGTCGCATTACAAAGATTATCTGTTCGTTGGCTTATCTAAAATTAGAAAAAACTCTTCCACATTTGCTAAACTCCCTTTTGTTGATGACGCTCAGGAGGCTGGCATATACGTTATTCATTTGCCTACAAGAAGCATGGTGGGTAAAGTAACGTATCAAAGCTCAGTAGACGAAATATATGAAATACAGGTCTTGAGCCAGAAACTAAGACCGAATATTTTAAACACCATGACGCAAGATTATAAGGGAGGACTGATGACACCAGAGACTACTTTTTGGTCTAAAATAAATTAACATTTTTTACTCCCGCATTAGTTTATTTTTACGTCTCTGAAAATTAGATGAAACGTTATTGTGAAAGTTTAGTCTAATCTCAATATTTAAAAAACTATATAAAATGAAATACCCTAATCGCGGCAGAAAGGAGTTGAAACGCCTAGCCAACCAACTTTCCCTTTTATTAGAAAAAGGACTTAATCAAAAGAACGCAGGAGTTCGACTTCTTGTTGAAAAAATTAAGTTTCTTCTAAGCAATTTCCGATTTAATAAACGTTTTGTACGGCGTGCTTTTGGAGTTGCTGTATTGTCTTTCAGCATGGGCTTTGCTCAACAAGCCCAAGCGCAAGCCACTTTTGCATCACCCACAAATAACCCCTTTGGTATGCAACAAGGCTATCAAACCGCAGTTCCGGCAGCAGCGGATATGGATGGAGATGGTGATCTTGATTTATTCGTGGCAGAGTATTATGGTGCTATGTATTACTACCAAAATACAGGAACGGCTACCGCTCCGGCCTTTGCAACCCCAGTGAGCAATCCATTTGGTATAACAGTAAATAATACCTACTTTCCTGAAATAACTATAGCCGATTTGGATGGTGATGGTGACTTTGATGTAATGTGCGTAGAAACAGATACCTCGAACTATCAATCAGATATAAAATATTATCAGAATACAGGAACGGCTACCGCTCCGGCCTTCGGCACAGCGGTACTCAATCCCTTTGGATTGTCTTCTAGTTCTTATTTTCAAGCTCCACAACTAGCAGATATTGATAATGATGGTGATGTAGATTTCTTTTCGGTAACTTATAACTCAACCACTTACTCTACAGAAATACGCTATCAAGAAAATACGGGTACTCCACTGGCTCCCAACTTCGGTCCGATTCAGACAAATCCATTCGGCATTAGCCTCCCAGCGGCATCAATTTATGTCGGATATTTTAGTTTCGCCGATTTAGATAGTGACGGTGATATTGACCTTATGTTTGGCGATGGTACCTCCACAGCTGAGTTCCAATATTATCAAAACACGGGAAGTGCTACTGCGCCTGCCTTCACAGCACCTACTAGTAATCCGTTCGGTTTGGTCTCAACGAGTTCAGCCTCCACAGGATTAAAATCCAATAATCCCACTTTATTAGACTTGGATAATGATGGAGATCTAGATATTTTAACAGGTGAATATGGTGGAAATCTAGTCTACTTCCAAAACCTGACTATCACGACTGGACCACTAAGTATCGTGAATCTTATCATTAATACACCAAGTTGTTCACCTGGTGGCGATGGTGGTGTAGTAGCACTTGCAGGCGGAGGTACGCAACCGTTTACCTATAAAATTGGTACTGACTCTAACACGACAGGAAATTTTACAAACTATACTCCAGGTACCTATACCCTTAGAGTTCGAGATAGTGTGAATGCCATAGTAGATAGCGTTATAACCATTGGTGTAGCGGTTGCACCTGTTTTAGATACAGTAAACTCTTTCTTATCCAACGTTACTTGCAATGGAGCAAATGACGGTACTATTATAATGATGGCCAATGGTGGAAGCACGCCGTATACTTACAATCTTAACCCAGGCGGATCTAATAACACCGGAATTTTTTCGCCACTGAGCGCTGGGCTTTATACCTTCACTGTTACCGACAGTAAGAACTGCTCTGATACTGCGCAGCTTACCCTTACTCAACCTCTACCCTTATCAGTGATAGTAGATAGTTCCATTAATTTAAGCTGCGCTGGTGTACCCAATGGCGCAATTTACACAACTGCTACCGGTGGAAACGGTGGTAATAGTTTTGTAATTTCACCTGCCGTAGGTGTACAATCTACACCAGGAGACTTTACAAATTTAACCGCCGGAACTTTTACAATAACAGTTACTGATGCTACTAGTTGTTCAACAAGTGTACAACAAACACTTACGGAGCCTACAGCGCTCACTCTAATTGTAAACAGCACTCAAAATGCAAGTACGGCAACAGCCGCAGATGGCAGTATTGTGGCTAGCGCCGCAGGTGGTACACCCGCTATTACTTATAGCATAACTCCTAATGTCGGTACGCAAAACCCGGCAGGTACTTTCGCGAATCTTCCTGTTGGCAACTATACCATTGTTGCAGTAGATGCAAATAATTGTTCTCAATCTCTAACCGAGGAGGTAAAAGCCAATTGGGCAGTAGGAGTTCAAGATTTAGAAAAATATGCTATTCGACTGTATCCTAATCCGGTTCAGGATAATCTGAAGGTGGAAAGTGATCAATCTATTGAGGCTATCAGTATCTTGGATGTTACAGGTAAAAAAGTAAAAGAGTTTTTGCAACCACAAAACATAATCTCATTAAAAGAATTACCGAGTGGAGTATACATGCTACAAATAAAGTTGTCTAACAATGAAAGTGTTTTCTCTAGAATAAGTAAGCAATAGAGGATAAAAAAAACTAGATGTACTGAAGCCCTGCTAATGCAGGGCTTTTTTATAAAATAGGATGTCGTTCAAAAGGAATACTTCTATCAAATAAATACCGATAGGTACTTAGTCTACGAACTTCTTCAGCCTCCAAATTTTTTGCTAAGTTGAGCATCTTAGGATTAAAATCTCCGAGCCATTGCATTTCATATTTTAAGTAGCGCTTGCTGGGTTGTACTACTTTAGAACATTCTACAATCATATATGCGTCTACTCCTTTGCCCTGAAACTCTGGTACCACACCATATACCACACCAACAAAACGCTTGCACATTTTGCGATAACGCATAATGACAAATTGTATTTTTTGCCACCAACCAAGCTTGCCATTAAAGTGTTTGAAGTATTGATTCAAATCCGGAATATTAATCCACATAGCAATCGGATTTTGTTTATGATAGACAAACCATACCACTTTTTCGTCAATGATATCTTTCATTTTGCTAAACATAAATTTCGCTTGTCGTAAGTCCAATTCCTTTCCACCGCCGTGCTGAGCAAAGGCTTTATTATAAATAGTCACAAAGTCCTCTGTAAATTTATCAAGCTCTTTGACTCGGATATGCTCAGCACTAAAGTCGGGATTGTCTTCATATTTTTTGTGAAGATTTAAAAACTTATCGCTTAACTTTTGCTCCACAGTCATGCCTGGGCACACCTGATTAAAGTAAACTTGAAAACCATATTGCTCAAATAAGTCAACATAGTATGGAGGGTTGTAATTCATATTGTACAAAGGCTCTTCAAAACCTTTGACTAATAAACCCCACCATTTGTCGCGTTCGCCAAAATTGACTGGGCCGTCCATTGCTTCCATTCCACGTTCTTTAAGCCAGGACACAGCCTGATCGAACATAAAATTAGCAGCAGTTTGATCATCAATACATTCAAAAAAACCTACCCCGCCCGTTGGCTGTGCATTTTTCCATTTCTTATTTGTGAATACGGCAATTCTACCTATTATTTTATCAGCAGCATTTTTCAATAGCCAGCGTTCGCAATCGCCAAACTTGAAAAATTTATTAGTCGAAGGCTTAAAAACATCTTCAATGTCTTTATCTAAAGGACGAATGTAATTTGGATCGCTGGCATAAATTTCCAGGGGGAATAATAGCCATTCTTTCGCTTGATTTGGATTTTGTACTACCTCAATTCGCACCCTGCAAATATATAAATTGAATAGGTAGGAAGTATAGTTTAACTTTATCAAAAATAAATTTCATGAAATACTCTATTTTAATTTTGTTGACGTTTGCATATTTTTCCTCAGATGCTCAGAGTAAAAAACGCAAAATCATCCTTTCTAAAGAAAGTTTGTCGAAAAAAGAAATACAAGCTGTGAATCCTAAGCTTTTGGATACAATACTACAAGTTACACCAAATGGTGATGTATTAATGAAAATAGAAATAGCAAAAAATCTTGAAACCATCCATGTAACTGACGAAGCTACGGGAGAAGTTACCAAAAAAATGATGCGACCGATTAAAAATGTTCCATCTGCTCCTATACCAAATCGTACCGCAGTTTCGGATACTATTCTCATAGAAAATCCCTTAACAGGTGAAATGCAAAAAGTAATCGCTAGACCTACAACAAGATGAAACACTACCAACGCGTGCTCCTATTTTTAGGTGTTAATTTTTTAGCACTAGGCCTCGGAAGCTTATTGCAGGGTGAAGGTCCTGACGGCGCTTGGTATCAAGCCCTAAACAAAGCTCCTTGGACACCGCCTGGATGGGTGTTTGGAGCGGCTTGGACAATTGTCATGATATGTTTTTCCTTTTTTGTGGCTACTTGGTGCAAGGTAGAAAAACGGAAAAAAATTATCCTATTTTTTAGTATGCAGTTCATACTCAATGTTATTTGGAATATGATTTTCTTTAAGTTTCATATGATTGCCCTGGCTTTAGCAGTTATTGTAGCGCTCACCTTATTAATTACGTATTTCTTTATTAGATATGCTAAAGAAATGAAGGCTAACGCCATTCTTATAGTGCCTTATTTTATCTGGTTATGTATTGCAACTAGTTTAAATGCGTATGTCTTCCTAAATAATTAATTAAAGAATGAAACTATTCTCATCAACAATTTTATTCCTTCTCATAAATGTTACACTTAAATCGCAAGACATGACTGATAAGTACTTACAATATGCTATCGTTCAGCAAGACACTGCCTACGTCATTACCAATAAAAATGAAGCCCCTGAAATGATAATCACACAGACAACTGGCGACATTATTTCATATAAAAATGAACCCGTTTACCCACTTTACGAAGTTAAGATTGAGCCAATCAACAAACTGTTTCAAGTAGAATTTCATAAAACAATTATCAGAGCAAGTATCAAGTTTAAAAGCCAATTATTACCTGGGCGATATACATTCAGTATTTACGAACTATTAATTACGAAAGACGGTGAAGTAGGTCATTACATTATCAATCTTCCTCAAGAGAAATCCTTTTACTCTTCGAGAAAATCTGAAACTGTTGAACCAGAAAAAACAAAATTGGGTCTGTGGCTCTATGAAAAAATTGTTGCCTTTATCCAAGATAATAAAAAATGGGAGCCGGCTGTTCGAAACGGTGAAAAAATAAATACCTATTTTGATGATCCATTTGAATTTTCTTTGAACATTAAATAAGAAAAAGAGTTGTCCAAAAAAAGTGTGAAATAGAATGAAGACACATAGTTTTCAATTTAAGTAAAGTAACTTCACTCCAATATGAAAAATATCCTTCTATTCTTAGCAATTTTTACAGTATGCTCTGCTTGTAAAACAAAAAAGAAAGTAGTCGCTGCGCAACAATCATTGGCAGACACCGTATACGTTGAAAATCCTAAAACAGGGGAAATTGAAATGTTGATTACTACAAAAAATATGTTACCTGAAGGAGATTGGATATTACAAACTATAGAAGGTAATAGCGATGACGAAATGTCAAGAGTCAGTATGCAAATAAACGCTAACGAAAAACGTGTATCGGGTAATGATGCTTGCAACCAATATTCAGGTAAACTTACTACGCTGAATGACAGACAAATAGAATTTGGACCTATGGCTTCTACCAAGCGAGCCTGTATGGTGCCTGCCAAATATGCGAAACAATTTTATCAGACTTTAGAGAAAGTAACCACTTATACCACCACAGGAAAGTATCTCCTTTTCAAAGACGCTGAGAATAAAAATTTAATGCAATTCGTAAAAAAAGAAACAAACGAATAAAATTAGAGACTTCTTATTTCCTTGTTTCACTCAGTTTGAATTAGAATATTTCATTATCAAATCGGCAAATTCTCCAATTATCAAATCAAAGATTTAACTTAGCCGTATGGCTGATAAAAAACTCTATCTCCTCGATGCATTTGCATTAATTTTTAGATCTTATTATGGATTAATCCGAAATCCTAGAATTACAGCAGAAGGTAAAAACACGAGTACGCAATTTGGATTCGTCAACACGCTGGTCCATCTCTTAAAAACTCAAAACGCAACACATCTAGCCGTATGTTTTGACACGCCAGAAATTGGTGTGCGCAATGAGACGTTCCCCGAGTACAAAGCAAATAGAGAAGAAGCACCTGAAGATTTAAAACTGGCCATTCCAGATATTAAACGAATTATCAAAGCATTTAATATTCCAATTATAGAAGCCCCGGGCTACGAAGCGGACGACATTATTGGCACCCTTAGCAAAAAGGGATCTGATGCCGGTTACGATGTTTATATGGTCACTTCTGATAAAGATTTAGGACAACTCGTAACCGATAAAGTATTTATGTACAAGCCACCAAGCCGTGGTGGTAACTATGAGAAGCTCGGTGAAAAAGAAATTTGTGAAAAATGGGATATTGACAATGTAAGTCAAGTAATTGATATGATAGCGCTTATGGGCGATGCGGTAGACAATATCCCAGGTATCAAAGGAATCGGTGCCAAAACGGCTGCTAAACTTTTAAAGGAATATGGCACAGTAGAAAATGTATTAGACAATGCCGAAAACATAAAAGGCAAGATGGGTGAAAAAATTGCTGCGGGTAAAGCTGATGCATTAATTAGCAAAGAACTCGGTACGATTATTATGGATGTACCCTGCGATTTTAATGAAGAAGATTATAAAATTTCTCATTGGAATCGGGAAGAACTCACTGCTATTTTTTCAGAGTTAGAATTTAGAACACTTGGGCAACGAGTGTTGGGTGAAGAATTTAAAGTGAAACCTCGAGAGGGTGAGCAAACAGATTTGTTTGGAAATGCTACTGCTACCAAAGCCTATACTTCTCAATCAAACTCAACTCCCGCTGAAGAAATTCCAACCGTATTTGAAACAATAGAAACAAGCAAACATGACTATCAGTTCGTTAATCAAGCAGCAGACATAAAAAAACTAATTGCAGACTTGAACAGCTATAAAGAAGTTTGTTTTGATACCGAAACTACTGGTTTGGATCCATTACTTTGTGAGCTAGTAGGAATGAGCTTTTCAGTAAAAAAAGGAAAAGCCTTTTATGTACCCTGTCCAAAAGGCAAAGAAAATTGCCTTACATTTTTGGCTCAATTTGAAATACTTTTTAGCAATGAAAAAATTACTTGGGTAGGGCAAAACTTAAAGTATGACTATTTGGTCATGAAAAACTATGGTCATTTACTAAAAGGAAATGTATTTGACACCATGTTAGCTCACTACGTTGTTGAGCCTGAAGGTAAACGAAGTATGGATGTTTTGGCTGAGCAGTTTTTACACTACACCCCCGTTTCTATTGAAACATTGATTGGTAAAAAAGGTAAGAATCAAAAGTCCATGGGAGATATAGAGCAAGAGCAAATCAGCGACTATGCTGCCGAAGATGCTGATATAACCCTTCAATTAAAGAAAAAACTCTTGCCACTGATTAAGAAGAAGGAAGTAGAAAAAGTTTTTTACGAGGTAGAAAATCCTTTACTCAAAGTACTTGCTGATATGGAGTATGAAGGGATTCGGGTAGACGAGAAATTTTTGAATGAGTATAGCGGCACACTTGGTACAGAAGCAAAACAAGCTGAAGAAAATGTGTATGAACAAGCCGGTGTTCGATTCAATTTAGCATCGCCAAAACAATTGGGCGAAGTACTTTTTGATAAACTAAAACTTGATGAGAAAGCTAAAAAAACAAAAACGGGTCAGTACAAAACTGGCGAAGATATTCTTCAAAAATTAGCAGCTAAGCATAAAATTGTTGAAGACATTCTCACATTTAGACAACTCACTAAGTTGAAAAATACATACGTAGATACGCTGCCGAGTTTAATTAATCCGAATACAGGGCGCGTGCATACTAACTATGCGCAAGCCGTCGCGGTAACAGGGCGGTTGTCTAGTAATAATCCAAATCTTCAAAATATCCCCATCCGAACGGACAAAGGTCGTGAGATACGAAAAGCATTTGTGCCGCGAGATGAACACCACGTACTGGTAAGTGCGGATTACTCTCAGGTGGAATTGCGCATTGTAGCTGCCATTAGCGGCGACCCGAATATGTGCGAAGCCTTTAAAAGCGGTGTGGATATTCACACGGCCACTGCGGCAAAAGTATTTGGAGTAGATGCCAAAGACGTTACCAAAGAGCAGCGTTACAAAGCTAAAAGTGTGAACTTCGGAATTATATATGGACAAGGGGCGTTTGGACTAGCAGATAACTTAGGCATCTCTCGTACGGAGGCTAAAGAAATAATTGATAACTATAAAAAAGAATTTGTGGGCATCACAAAATACATGAGCGACATGGTAGAGTTTGCTCAAGAGCATGGTTATGTTCAAACGCTCATGGGACGCAAACGATGGCTCAAGGATATTAATTCTGGCAACTTCACCGTTCGTGGTTTTGCAGAGCGTAATGCTATTAACTCACCGATCCAAGGCACGGCTGCTGATATGATTAAGCTAGCCATGCTTCAAGTATCAGAAAAACTTCCGAAGGATAAATATAAAAGTAGAATGCTGTTACAAGTTCATGATGAACTAATATTTGACGTTCATAAAGATGAGCTTGACGATATGAAGAAAATAATACTGACTACTATGGAGAGTGCTATGCCTTTACCCAATGATGTACCACTCGTAGCAGAAATGGGTGTTGGTGCTAATTGGTTGGAGGCGCATTAATTTAATAAGTAAATTTCATAAAATCTAGAAAATCTACACAATGATCATTTTCAAAATATGAACATAAGCTTGCATTTAAATCCAAAAATTCTTTTAAATACTTCTTTGTTTTACTCTCATAACCTAGCGCGACAAGTCCATACATACTAGATGACAAAGAGGTTGTATCAAACACATACTCAAATACCTTGGTCTTTTTCACAAAACAGGAAGCTGTCCAGATGTATTTGGGAAATGACATATCCAAAATAGTATACTTTTCACATTCTTTTAGTTTAGATTGTTTAATTCTTTGTTTGAATTTTTGAGCATCCTCTATGAAAATTTCCCATTTAAAGTCTTCCTTAATTGTGTCTTCAAATGCTAATCGTAGCACTGCGTCAATTCCACGAGTTATTAAATAAACATCATCGTAAGAAATTCTTATACTTGGATATAGCGGAACAATCAGCTCTGTTGCATGAGAAGGCCTGTGAAGACTATTGTCAAACTCCGTCCAAGGTGTTGTCAAACTATCAATATTGAATTTTATTCTTGCAAATGGCCCCCATTGATCATCATGAACATAAATTTTTTCTAAATCATCAGCGAATAAGCTTATGTTATCTTTCGGTTCAATCTTTTTTGGACTAGTATTCAATTTATAACCACAAATTGTAACTGCATGATCTCCAAAATGGTTGGGGTCATAAGAAACTATATCCTCCGTGGGAACTTTTAGATTTAATATTAACGGAATTTCTAATTTTGAATAAGCCAATATTAATTCTTTCAAATAAGAGATTTGAGACTCACCTTTCTCATGCGAATCAATATGTCTAATTTCAGTAACTAAACCTGAATCTGATATTACCTCACACATTTGCTGAGTTGTCAATCCCTTATTGGGAAATAACCTGCCTCCACCTACTGCTGTGATTCCTGCCTTTCTCGTAATTTCACTAGGAGTCTTAATCTTTAAGTCATACTTTTTGACAGCTTTATGCAACATACTCCAAACCGCAGTAGTAGCACATGCGCTTACAACTTTATCCTGCTCCTGAAATGCTAAAGTATCAAGTTCAAACACCTCACCAAATAAATGTGCTTTATAAGACCTTGTTCCAAAAAAGACTCTTTCGCCGTCTTCAAGGTATCTGTTGTAAGTTTTCAATATAGTTGGACCAATAATTGTAGAAGGGATTGGTTTAACCACAATATGGCCCAAATAAGATCTTTCCAAAATTTTTGATTTCCCAAACAATGCTTTTTTAAATGTTGTAGCAGTAATTTTTTCATTGAAAAAATGAATCCTACTGCAAAATTTAGGATACTCTACAAAACAGCGAGCATAATAAAAAGAAAAATCACTTAGAAATGATTTGCTCAAATACTCATATTCAATTAAAATTGTTCGAGCATCTAATTCCTCTAAGTACTCTTCTAAGTATAGAAAATGTCTTTTTTCAAAAATTAAGTCACTTCCCGTATAGTTATTAGAAAGTGCGGAACATAGGTTAGTTGAATTAAATGGGAGTACTTTCATTTATAATTGAATAACTCTATTCAATTTCGATGCGTCAATATTTTTTCGAATAATTGCTCTAGTCTGCTCTTGTTTAACAGAAGCCACTATTTGTTTTACACGTATAACCCTTAAATCAACCTTGGTTGCATTCAATGTAACACCTTTTTTAATTATTAACTTCGACATCTTGATGTCGAAGTTAATAATTTCATTCCATTTAATATTACTTTTTTACCAATTTAATAATTAATTAATCAATATCTCCCAATAAATAGTTCCCATTTACCTTTAAAAAAGCAAAAAATACTTTCTTGGGTTCCTTTCCCTCAACAAAAAATTTCATTTCCCAAACGAGCCATTCCCCTTCCGACTCTTTTTGAGATAAGAATTTAATAAACTTATAATCATAAGGTAAATATCGTTCTACAATGCGCTGATGAATACTTTGTACTTGGTGCTTTTCCTGGAGATTCTCATAGCGACAATAGTCTTTCCATTTTCTATCTCTATCATCTCCGCGGTAAACAATGTACTTTGCCAGTTCCGTGGTATTTCCTTCTTCTACGATTGAAAACATTTTTTGTATGGTGGCCTTTACTTTTCGCTTGTCTCGTCTTTTTTGGGCTTGGAGAGACGCTGAGAATACTAAAAATAAAGCTAGGATTGCCGTAGTCTTCATTGATTAAAGATAAGAGTTTTTGAACGGACTACAATTTCCAATCCACCCCGGCTGCGAACCAGCGTCTCGGCATAGGAGCACCCAATATTTCTTGATACTCAGTATCAAAAATGTTCAGTGCCTTAGCTGTAAAATTTATTTTTCCTTTGAATGTCTTTAAACGAAACACAGCATTACTGATTAAATATTGATCAGGAATCTCACCAAATACGGCCTCTTCTACTTCTGATTTTCGTTGGCGCCATTGATTGGTCCACAGTAAATCAATAAAACGTCCTTCGTACCCAATCAATGCATTGACCATTTGACCGGGATGATTGCTGATGTACTTCGATGGTTTGTCATCGGTTGTGTTGGTTTTTATATAAGTATAATTAAGCCCAAATCGCAATTTTCTATTTTTTGAAATTCTAACTCCTTTTTGAATACTTAACTCGGCTCCATAGGTTGTAGCTGAAGAAATATTTTGAGTATAAAAGTATTCGGCATTCGGAGCCAACTCTACTCCAGACGAAATCGAATTAGAATTTGTGAGAATATAATCAATCAAATTTGATCCTTGCCGTGCAAAAATAGAAGCAGAAAATAGTTTTTCGGTTTTTGTATAATAGTCAAAACCAATATCGGCCGTAGTGCTTTTTTCTGATTGCAAATTTGGATTTCCTAAATTGCGACCAGCGGATAGGCTAGACAAATTATTCGCTACATAGCGCTCAGTAAAATCAGGTGCCCGATTGGCCCAACCGATGCTAGAGCGTAGAACCATATTCTCTTGGGGTCTAAAAGCTACCCCTATCTGCGGCACAAATGAAAAATCAAAATCTGTATTGTACTCACCACGAGCACTAGCCGTGATATTGAACTTAGCATTCAAATCATAATTAGCGCTCACAAATAAAGCATGTGTATTATTGCGATGATTTCCGCGATCGGTACTTTTTATATCCTGAAAAATTGACTGCCAACCGAATGCCAACTGAACATTTCTATGAAGCTTTCGCTGTTGCTGAGCATAAGCCACTACATTTCTAGTAGTATGATTGTTGACAGAAAATAAAGGATTGAAAACGAATTCGTCTCCTAATTGTTTGAAAGCAATGCCGAGCTGAGATTTTTGCTTTCTCCCACTGTGCTGCAAACCAGCTTGCGTCCAAATAGTATTGACCGATTCTACTGATTCATCAAAGGTGCTGTTCGTATAAAAATACCGAGCATTGAATTTTCTAGTATTCAAAGAAGCTCGAGCGAAAATTTTCGTTTTAGGATTTAAAAAAAAACTTCCAAATAAAGAATAGTTTTTAATGTCAAAATCAGTTCGATAGTTTTTTTCTAGTGATGAATCACGCAAAGCATTTGGATTAAGAAATAGTTGCCCTAAAGAAGATTTGCTATTTATACTGCCACCAATGTATAGTCCGTCGCTTTTACTATCTATTACAGCATCTACAATTCTCAGTCTATTTTCTCCTACCATGACCTGCCCCCTACTGGCCAGTTCTTTATTCTTTTGATTGGCCGAAGACAGATAGTTTTTGGTTTTAATATGAATCAATCCACCTACGGCATCCGCACCGTAAGCACTTGCTGCCGGACCTCGCACGATTTCTATTTTTGCTATTTCGCTCAGTGCAATAGGTAGATACATATTATAATGCCCCGTAAGTGATTCATTCAACCGCACATTATCTATCAAAACGAGCACTTGTGAAAATGTGCTTCCTCTGAGCCCAACATCTGTTTGTACTCCAAACCCTCCGCGCGCATTGCTATTGATTCCTTCAATATTGGCTAGCACATCCTCTATAGAATTCGCTGCCATTCTGCTAATTTCCTCAGCCGTTATCACCGTAACACTTTTAGTAGATTTCTTTTTATGAATGTCTAATTGACTTGGCGTGACAACTACACTTTTTAAAAACGTTTCTGTTTGGGCTTGAAGTGATCCTAAAAAAACAATAGAGAAAAAAATTAAGGAGCTAAATACAAATTTCATAATTGGTTTGTTGCGCCAAACATACTTTGAAACATTTAAAAGCTAGTAAGAATACAGGAAAAACTAATTAATCCCTTTTTTGTATGCTTCTAAGGCTCGCTCACGAGCAAATTTATGCTCCACCATTGGCTTAGGATATTGCTCAGTATCAAACTCAGCAATCCATGTTTTCACATATTTTCGTTGCTTATCAAACTTATCTAGCTGAGTGATGGGATTAAAAATTCTGAAATAAGGGGCAGCATCACAGCCTGTGCCAGCAGCCCATTGCCAATTACCATTATTGGCGCTCAAATCATAATCTAATAATTTTTGAGCAAAGTAGGCTTCTCCTTTTCGCCAATCAATCAGTAAATGCTTCACTAAAAATCCAGCTGTAACCATGCGAACTCTGTTGTGCATATAGCCTGTTTCATTGAGCTGCCGCATACCCGCATCTACCAAGGGATAGCCTGTTTCACCTCTACACCATTTTTCAAAATCACTCTCATCCTTGCGCCATTGAATTCCATCATATTTTTCTCTAAAATTATTAGTGACTACCTGAGGAAAATAATATAGAATTTGCATGAAAAACTCTCTCCAAATCAGCTCATTAATAAAGGGGGTTTTATCCATACCCACCTTAGTCATCAATTGCCGAATCCCAATCGTACCAAATCGTAAATGAGGGCTGAGATAGCTTGTGCCATCTACACTAGGAAAATTTCGTGTTTTAGAATAATTGTCAAGATCATCCAAATTAAACGGCTTGACTTCAATCTTCGATTTTTCAAATCCTATATCCTCTAGAGAAGGAAAATCTGATTGGAACTTGTGCAGATTATCCTTAAATGCCTTTGGCACGCTCAACATTTCTTCATTAAATCGTTGATACCATTTATTTTTATAAGGAGTATAAACGGTATAAGGCAGACCATCTGCTTTGGTCACTTCATCTTTTTCAAAAATCACTTGGTCTTTATATGTATAAAAACCAATTTCTTTTTTTTCTAAAACTTTTTTAACCTCCTTGTCTCGCTCTAGCGCATAAGGCTCATAATCGCGGTTAGTGATTACATTTTGTACATCAAAATCGTTGCAAATCGTATCCCATATTTTTTCGGGTTTCCCTTGGTATATTTTTAGGGCGCTTTTATACTCTTTGATTTCTTCGTGCATATCTGACAAGCTATCATAGATAAACGTAAGCCTGGCATCGTCTTTGGGTAGCTCTTTTATAATGTTGCTATCAAAAATAAAAATGGGGACTACCGGTAATTTTCCTTTGAGTGCGTTGCTGAATCCTACATTATCCACTAATCGTAAATCTCTTCTGAACCAAAAGATATTGACTGATTGCTGTTTGCTCGACATGTGGCTAAAGATAAATTGGAATAGAAAAAGGCTGTCAACATTGACAGCCTTTTTCATTACAAAATTGTCCCGTCCTGAAATAGCGTTACACAAAAAAATGTGTAATGAAAACCTCAAAAGAAACAAATTATGTAAAGCGAAGTCAGAAGGACTATTCCATGACTTTTAAACTAAGCGTTGTTCAAGAAAT